>Ga0315900_10006409_pt1 | contig 15798 bp, 22 predicted proteins | sample LakEriMetagenome_FD_203521 | JGI IMG/M metagenome (GOLD analysis project Ga0315900, IMG submission 203521) | Freshwater fungal communities from buoy surface, Lake Erie, Ohio, United States - Buoy 12 MA114 | ecosystem: Environmental > Aquatic > Freshwater > Lake > Lake biofilm | place: USA: Lake...
ACAACGACACAACACCCAGCGATGAAACACCGATCCAAGGGCCGTTCTCAGGCCCCCATCAGCAGGCGATCAGGTGGACCAGTTTTCGTGTCGCCAGAGGACCAAAAGCGGATGTCGCTTGACACCGAGGCTTTGGATGGCCTGTAGGAGCTGCGAATCCAACTGCTCCCCCCGATCCACAGCCTGCTTCACCCGATCGGCGCCATCAGCAGAGCGCAGCCGTGGCGCGAGGGTATAGAAGCTCTGCGATCCCGCAGGGTGCAGCTCCAGCAGGCCCCGATCCCGAAGCCTCCGCAGGATCTGACTGGCGCCGAGGGTATCGATACCCATCAGGCTGCGCAGGCTGGCGTTGTCGACCTGGGTGTTCCGGTGCGCCTGCAGCAGCGCCCGAAACTCCTCATCGCTGAGCTCCTCTCCACCGATGCGGGAGATGAAGGAGCGGTCGCCTTCGCCGAGGGTGGTGGTGTTGCGAAGCACCACGCTCACACGCCTGGGGGTGGGATCGATGCGGGGCGTGGGCAGGAAGGCAGCGGCCATTTCGGCAAACATGCGGGGGATGCCTTCCCCCTGATCCCGGGTGAGGCCGAGATCCACCAGGGTTCGCATCAGGCGAGGGTTGCGGCTGCAGTGCACACGCCTGAGGCTGAGCAGTTCATCGAGGCTGAGCTCCGGCAGGAGGCCGCCCGGACTGGTCACTTCCATGCGGTCATCGAACAGCCACACTTCGATCCCGGCACCCTGAACGCTGTAGTCGCAATGGGCGATCGCGTTGAGTAGCGCTTCCTGCCAGGAGAAGCGCGGGTATTCACTCACCGGCCTGAAGCGGTTGCCCACCAGCCGGGAGGGTTGCCGCATCAGGCCGCCCACCACGCTGAGGGCTTCCTGCCAAACCGCGGGCAGATTGCCTTCAATGCGCGGGCGTTCCTCCACGTTGTGCTCGGCACCCAGGCGACGCTCGGTACCCACAACGCGAAAGACCCGCACGCCGGTATTGGGATGCTCCGGGCCCTGCTGGGCGAAGAGCAGTTCGGCCGCCTGCCTGAGCGCCAGCCTGCTGCCCCGGCGATCCGCCAGCTTCCTCTTCAGGAGATACTCCTCATCACTGAGGCCTTCCAGGCCTGCACCCTGCCGCGCTCGGGCGAGCAGTTCGCGATCGAGATCCGCCAGCGTCAGGGAAGAGGGCCGGCTTTCGTAGCTCTCCACCAGGCCCTGAAACTTGAGCGCCTGGATCTTGCTTCCGAGTGGCCTATCAGTTCCTGAATGGCTCGGATTTCTTGCCCGCGCTCCAGTAGATGGGTTGCGAATGTATGGCGGAAGGTGTGGCAACCTGCCGGTTTGGTGAGAGCTCGGATCCAGAGGGTGGCGGACCTGAGCACCGGATTCCTTGTCGCGCCAGCGGTTCTGCTGAGGGCAGACCACCTGCCAGGCCCCTTGCAATAACGGCATTACCTGCGGCGAGATGGGCACCAACGCCCTGGTGGGCAGCGGGGAGGTGCTCGTCCAACGCAGCGCCCAGCAACTGGATGAGTGAGCGGGCAACATAGAGTGGACCCACTCAATGCTGCAGCAGGCGATGAATCGCATCCAGCTTGTCAATCACTTCGGGATCGATGGCAGCCATTGGAACGTGATCGATCAGGAGATAAAGATCTCGTTTCCGCAACTGAATGGAGCTGCCGGTGGCAGCAGCGAGAGCCCTGAAAAACTCCACTGCAAAGGAGCTGAGTTTGATGGTCTGGGTCTGGGCTCGCCAGAGCGTTGCTTGGGTGGCAGGATTGGCCTCCCTGAAATTCGCGAAGTCGCTCTCATTGCCAGCAAAGATCATCGCCAGGATGAGCTGATCGAGTGTGGTTTGCCGTAGATCGTCGAACAGGTCGGCTTGTGGAGGTTGTGCCCAATCGATCAGGAGCTGCGGAGTGATGAAGTAGTTTTCCAGTTCATAGCGCTTCCATGGCAAACGTGAGAAGCCGGCATCCTGGATTGGTTGCAGTCCACGATTGTCATTGTCGATGATCTCCAGGCCGCGAAGGGTGGGGATGATGCGTTGCAGCGCGAAGAAGTGAACGGTGGCATTTTGGCCATAGGATCCTTCGACAGCATCCAAGAGCTCCTCCGGAGTTTGGCCGGGGGAGGGGCGATTGTCTTGAAGGTAGTAGACATTGAGCTGCGAGCCATCGGCAATCTGATCACGAACGGGATGCTGCAATCGGTCTGCAAAGGCGCGGAGCATGGCGAGATCGGTGCTGCCTTCGAGGTAAAGCAAGTGGCCTGTCTCCCGGGCACGCACGTAGTGGGCGGCGCCAAAGCGCTTGAGGGATTCCTTGATGTCGGTCTTGCTGGCTAGGTCATCGGCTTGGCCGTCAAGAATCAAGGTGAGATTGTTGTCGAGAGCTTCCTGCATCACCACCTCGGAATGGGTGGCGATCAGCACCTGGCAGCGGTTGCGATCAGCGATGGTGCTGAGCAGGGAATAGATCTGTTGCTGGCGCAGGATTTCCAGATGGGCATCGGGTTCATCGATCAGCAACACACTGCCCTTGTGGGAATACAAGTGGGCCAGGATCAGCAACATCTGCTGAAAGCCACGCCCAGCCAGGGAGAGATCCAGCGGGCGGTCAGCCCCAGGCTGTTCATAGGTCAAGTCCAGGGACCCTCCCTCGTTCTCCATTGGGGTGCTGAGTTGCACCTGAAACAGGCGTTGCATCAGCTGGGTAATTTCCAACCAGTCGCTGGGGTTGTCTTGCTGCACCACAAGGCAGAGGTTGCGCAGCACTTCAGCGGTGCTGCCGCGACCCATGTGGTAGTCGATCCGATTGCGGGTGATCAGCGGTTCATCGGCCGAAATGCCAGACATGGAATAGAGCAGGGCCACATCCAGCTGAGCGGCTCTGGCCAGGGCCTGGGGGTTGCTGGCGGTGGCGGGGTACGGTTCGGCATAGATCAGCTCATCGCTGGGGTGATGGCGAAACACCATCGTGACCGGCACAACGGCTCCCTCTAGTTCCAGGCCAAGGGAGATCTGCAGATCGTGGCCGGAAACCTTGAGATTCTTCCAGAAGTGCCGGGTTTTAGGTACAGGAACGGCTTGAATCGCGAGCCGGTTCAGGGGTTTGCCTGTGCGTTTTTTGGCCTTGGAGTCTTTGGATTCCAGCTGCCATGTGCGCACGGCGGTGGACCAGAGGGCAATGGCCTGCAGAGCGGTGGTTTTGCCGCAGTTGTTGGGGCCGATCAATACCGAGGGATGCTCCAGCGGGATGCGCCCGGAGTTGCGATACCCCTTGAAGTTACTGATCTCCAACCAGTGCAGGATTCTCACCCCACTGCCTCCAGTAGCACCTGGCCATCCTCGCGGCTTTCGCGCACAGCCCCCAGCCCCTGCTCCCGTGCCAGCTGGACTTGAAAAGTCTCCGGTCTCAGCTCTGACGCCGCCAGGAGTGCGCGCTCGCTGAGCGCGCCGCACTCCCGCAGCAGCTGGGTCAACAGATCGGGGGGGAGGGGGTCAGATGGGGCTGGGGCGGCATTGCGATTGATCGGCGCCGGGATGGCTGCAGCCTTGGGGCGACCACGCCGCGAAGGTTTGCCCGCACCGGCCTCCGCCTGGCGGGCCGCCCGAATCCTCTCCAGCAGAACGCTCGCCGGCTCGTCGCCAGGATCCTGGGGCACCAGTTCGCCGCGGAAGGCCTTGGCCAACAGGGCTGGCGTGAGCCGATCGACGACCATTCGGACGGAGTTAAGGCGGACTTCGAGTTGGTCGGCGAGGGTAAAGAGCGAATCGATGAGCTGAACAATTTCTTGTTGCTCTTCAATGACAGGGACCTCAACCTCAAGCGCGCTGAATCTGGACTTATTGATTATGGGCAGAGTGGTAGCCGATGCATTGTCGACGATTGAAACCTGGCCAACTGGGCTTGTGAACCAAAAGTAGGTCCACTGTGGAGTTGCGATTCTGGGATTACAGATAATGGCGTTAATTTGCTGATTCGTAGCTCCCTCAGTCCTAGATAGTCCTGTTTTTCCAATGGTTGCCCCGATACATGTCACCAGCACCGACAACGGAGGTAGCATACGGGCGCCCTGGGCGCGTTTTGGGCCCATAAGCTCTTTCGCATACCTTACGTCATAGCCGGCATCAAGCTCAGTTGGCTTAAATAATGGCACTACCTCCTCGGCTTCATCAGGAACAGCCTTGGGTGTATTTCCAGTAACGATTACGCCAAGATCGCCGACGGTTAACTGACGCGGAGACCAGTCCAGCCCCCTCTTCTCCCGCCACTCCCGCGTCAACTCCCCGGAGGTGGCCGCCGCCAACACGGCCTGGCGAAAGCGCTTGAGCAGGTCCGCCACGCCATCGAGCCGCTGGCGGCAGGCGTCGACGGCGGCGAGGGTGGTGTCGAGCTTGGCGGCGATGCGGCGTTGTTCAGAAAATGGCGCGAGAGATATTGGGATCTTCCTCATTGCCGCCTGTGTCAGCTTCAGGCGCGTAGATCCGGTGACGCAACCCGTATAGTCATATTGATTCAGATACGACTCAAGATAAACCTCATCACAAATGCCTGTCAAAGACTTGAGCACATGGGCGTGGTTGTTGACCCAGAACTTGCCGCTTACGCGATAAGCCTTCTTTTTTAGTGGGTCATGAAACGGCACTCCATCCTCCCCAAGCAACACCAAGCTTTCAGAAAAGATAAAGTCATCAATCAAGCCCACTTGGCCAGTAGCCCCGAAATATAGATATAGCGATGTCTCGGGTTTTTCGGCTATTCGCTTTTCCCTTTCGGTCGTGTTTATGGGGACGCGCTGGCTATCAAGAATGTCAACAACATCTTCTAAGGAAGCCTCGACCCACCCCACCGGCAACTCCCGCTCCTCCATCACACCAACTCCTCCACACCTTCCCCCAGCTCACTCAAGATCGCCCGCAAATCCGCCAGCGCCTCCTCCAGCTCATCCATCGCCTCGCGAGCCAGCTCAGCCGGTTCCGGCAGCTCAGAAGCATCTTCAGCCGAGTCATCCCGCAGCCAGGCCAGATCCAGGCTGTCGCCCCGCGCGGCGATCTCCTCACGGCTGAAGCATTGCCAGCGGCCCTCCGGCCCTGTGGCCGTGCGCGGCGCCAACCCCAGCGGATCAGAGCCATAGGCCGCCTCGAACTCCGCAAAATGATCCCGAGTCAGCGGTGTGCGCTTGCCAAAGGCGGGCATGTTGGCCCGAAGGTCGTACACCCACACCTCCTGGGTGTTGTCCCTGTCGCTGCTGCCGCGGCTGAAGAACAGCACGTTGGTTTTCACGCCTTGGGCGTAGAAGATGCCGGTGGGCAGCCGCAGGATCGTGTGCAGATTGCACTTGTGCATCAGATCCTCGCGGATCTGTTTGCCCACGTTGCCTTCGAACAGCACGTTGTCGGGCAGCACCACCGCCGCCCGGCCGCCGGGCCTGAGCGCCCGATAAATGTGCTGCAGGAAGCAGAACTGCTTGTTGCTGGTGGGAAAGGTGAAATCCTTGCGGCTCGGCAGGCCGCCGCCCTTCTTGGTGCCAAACGGTGGGTTGGTGAGGATCAGGCTCGCCGGCGGCAGTGTCTGCCCGTCGCCGCTGAGGGTATCGCCATACCAGATGCCGCATTCACCAGGCCGGGAATCCAGCCCGTGCAGCATCAGGTTCATCAACGCCAGGCGGTGCGTGTCCTGCACATGCTCCATGCCATAAAAGGTGCGCCGGTAAAACTTCTGTTGCTGCTGCTCCGTCAGCTCGCTGATGTCGTGGTGCTCGCGGATCCAGTGCAGCGCCGCAATCGGGAAACCGCCGGTGCCGGCCGCTGGATCCTGGATCACATCCTCCAGCGTGGGCTGCATCATCGCCACCATCGAATCGATCAGCGGCCGTGGCGTGAAATACTGGCCGGCGCCGGATTTCTTTTCCTCGGCGTTCTTCTGCAGCAAGCCCTCATACAGATCCCCCAGCCCCTCCTGGCGGGCGCTGTACCAATCCAGCTTGTCGATCTCGCTCACCAGCTTGTTGAGCGTGGTGGGCTTCTTGATGAACGAGCTGGCATTGGCGTAGATCTCCTGCACCAGCGCGGAAGCGCCACTGCCGCTGGCGCCCAGCTCCAGCAGCATCAGCTTGTAGTGCTCCAGCTGCTTGATGCCCTGCAGCGTTTCCAGGCTGGTCCAGCGCCATTCGTTGGGGATGCCCTGCTCCTGGCCCGTCTCCTTGGCCATCTTCAGGAACAGGAGATAGGTGAGCTCGGTCACGTACTGGTGGTACGTCACCCCGTCGTCCTTGAGGACGTTGCAGAGGTTCCAGAGCTTGCCAACGATGTCGTGGGTGCTGCTCACTTCGCCACGCTCAGCGGGATGTTGGGGCTCTCCGGGTTCACATCCACGCTCTGCAGCTGGGGCCGCAGCACCAGGTCCATGTCTTCCATCGGGATCGCGCCCAGGAGCACCTCATTGCCCAGCACCATCGCGCCGGTGAAACAGCGGCGGTTGCGGAAGCGCACCTCCACCGGGCCCACGTAGGGCACCGTGCGCCGGTGGCCATCCGCCAGCACCACCTCGCGCCGCTCCAGTTCCGCCAGGCTCAGCTGGATCGCCAGGTGCTCCGGGATGCACAGGTGCACGGCTCCGCTATCCGCCAGGGCCGACACCTCCAGCGGCGCCAGATCGGGCCGGGTGGGGTTGCTGAGCGAGAAGGTGCCGCGGATCAGTCCCATGGCGGCAGGTTAGCCAGCCCAGATCTCTTCCAGCTCCAGCACCAATCCCGGCAACACCTCGCCGCCCTCCAGGCGCAGAGCGTTCTCCAGCCGCTGCGGTGCCGTTGCCACGCCGCCTGCGGGGCGGGCCAGCCAGATCTCCACGGCCCGCTGCTCCGGGAACAGCAGCCAACCCAGCTGGGCCCCATTGGCTTGGTAGACCTCCATCTTGCGCCGCAGGGCATCGGCGCCGCGGGGGGCTGTGTCGCTGGCACTCGCCAGTTCGATCACCAGATCGGGGCAGAGGGGTGGGAACGTGCGGCGTTGCTCAGGAGACAGCGCCTGCCAGCGCTCCCGGCGCATCGCGGCGGCATCAGGGCTGAGCACCGAGCCGTCGGCGAGGCGAAAGCCCGTGGAGCTGTCGAACACCTCCCAGCATCCCCGCAGATCAGCCCAGGACTGGAGCCGGGTCAGCAGGCGTGTGTTGCGGCGACCGGTCTCGCCTCCGGTGGGGGTCATCGCGATCAGCTGGCCATCGGCTGCGAGTTCCAGCACTGCGTCAGGGTTGGCCTCGCACACCTGCGCGAACTGCTCCGGGGACAGCCGCAGATCGTGCGGCAGCAGCAAGGGCGCCAAGCCGGTAACGGCAGCTTCGGGCGCGGCTGGAGCGGCAGCAGGTGGAGCGAACGTCATCTCCCCTGGGTGACGGAAGCTCAGCTTAAGCCGGCTCACGCCGCCCACACCTCCCGCTGGAACTGCTGCAGCACGCCATCGAGCTCACCGCCGAACAGCTTGTTCAACCGCGGCCAGCCGCCGCCTTCGCGGCGGAACAGCAGGGCGTCGTCGTCGAGGGCTTCGCGATCCACGATCGTGATCGCCTTGGTCTGGTTGGCGATGCGTTGCAGCCAGTCGCGTTGCGGTTTGCTCCAGCTCCTGGAGGCCAGGATCCGCTGCAGCGCCTTCTCCACCCGCTGCTCGTAAGGCATCAATCGTGCCGATCTGGACACCCCGGCGGCACAGACGACCTCAGCAACCTGCAGGCCCTCTGCTTCCGCTGCAATGCCGGCAAGCGACGCCCTGCGCGAGGCGGGCTGTGTGTTCTGCGTGCTGGAGGGCAGCGGGCGGGTGCTGCTGGAGAACGAGCTGGCGCTGTGAGCCGCCGATGCCCATTCAGGTGCGCTGCTTCCAGCGCTGGGGATCCTGGCGGCCGTGCAGGGCGATCACGAGAATTTCAGTGCCCTGCTCGCGGAAATAGACGGCAAAGGGAAATCGACTCAGCACCACCCTGCGGATCTGACCGTGAATCAAGGGAAACGATTGGGGATTGAGGCGAATGCGCTCCACCGCAGCAGCAACGGTGTCGGCCAAGTCCTGGGCCAACGCCGATTCACGCTTCCGGCAGGAAGCGAACCAAGGGGAGCGTCATCCGAGGCCGAGCTGGCTGCGCACCTCATCCCAGGGCACTGCTGCGCCAGGGTTGGCGAGATGGGCCGTCCAGCGCCGATCCAGCTCAGCGCAGAGGGCAGAATCGGGCGGCATCGCCCCTTCCCGGGCCTCTTCATCGAGGCTGTCCCAGAGGGCGATCGCTAGGGCGAGCCGTTCGTTCTGGGGCAGCTGAAGCAGGTCAGACATCGGCGTCATCGCCACCAGGAACGGCTGAAAACCCAGCGTAGGCACTCTCCATGGCCGGCAAGGGGATGGGAGGGATGGAGGACATGGCAGCAAGGCTTCTCCCAACCAGTGCTACCCCCGTCTCACCCCCGCCAGGATGCCCCCATGCCCCCCCCGCCAACGGGAATGGCTAGATCCACCAGAATGGAGAGCATGAGCACCCCGGTTGCGCCGCCGATCGATGCGCGCCTGCAGGAGATGGCAGCGCTGATCCATGGCGTGATCCCGGGCTCAGAGGTTCGCCTGTTCGGATCCAGGGCCAAGGGCACCGCCGGTCCTGAGTCGGACGTCGATCTGCTGATCACTGCCCCGGATGCCTGGCTGGAAAGGCGTAACCGCTTCGAGGTGCTCAATCAGCTCTGGGGGCTGCTGGCGCGAGCGGATGTGTCGCTGGACCTGCTGCTGTACTCCGAGCGGGAGTGTGAGGAACGCCGCCAGTGGCGTAGCCACGTGATCGGCAGGGCGTTCCGGGAGGGGCGGTTGCTGGATGGTGCTCTCTGAGCCGGAAGGCCTGCTGGGGATCGCCATCGCCGATCTGGAGACTGCCGAGGCCTCCAGCGATCCGGCTGTGTTCCGAGAGGGAGCCTGGGGCTTCTGGTTGCAGCAGGCGGTGGAGAAGGCACTCAAGGCCTGGCTGCTGCAGCTCGGTGGCGATCCTCCACTCACCCATGACCTGCGCCGTCTGCTGTTGCTGCTGGAGGCCGAGGGGGTGGCCACGGCCCATCACGAGCCGCTGGCTCAACTCACCATCTATGCAGTGCAGTTCCGCTATGACGCCGATCCCGCTCCCCTGGGGCTGGATCGGGAGGCCTTCAACCGGCAGGTGAAGGAACTGATCCGCCGGGTGCAGGCACTGGTTGTGCCGGGTTCCGAAGCTGAGGGCTGAGGGCTCTGCCATGCCCCCGCCCCCTCCGCCACCTACCAGCCGCTGATGCTGTAGCCGCAGGCTTCCGCGGAGCGGTTGGAGCTGCTCGGCCACGGTGTTGCCTGGCAAAAGGCTGCCACGCCCCCGCGCAGGACGTGGCCCGCTGGATCCTGGGGGAAGACGTGACCCAGATCGACTACTACACCGAACGCGTCAAGCGCATGGTGGGCAAGGTGCTCACCGGCAGCGGCATCACCAGCTGCGGGCGGGGCGGCGACGCTCAACGGCTCGGTCAAAGACCGGGCTCACCGATGCACCAGATGCCGCTGCGCGTGGTTCCGGGCGAGTCGTGAATTCGTCAAAATGAGGCCTCATGGCCGGAGGAGTAGGCGGTTGAGTCGGTACAACGTGCTTGGATCTGCGGCTGAGTGTGAACCTGGCTCGAATGGCCTGGTTCTACGCAACCGACTGGGCACCAGCGATCCGGTGGTGATGGATGAATTGGAGCGAAACCAACTCCTTGATCTCTATCAGGCAACAATTGGGCAAGAGATTTCAACCAAACCTCTGAGAGCCTCAGATCTGCTCGGCTGGCACAGGGAGTGGCTGAGCACGATTTACGACTGGGCAGGTAAGGTTCGAACATTCAACCTCAGCAAACAAGGCTTTGCCTTCGCCAGCGCTCACTTGTTGCCTGAACTTCTCGCAGCCTTCGAAAGCGATGCACGCACTGGTCAGCGGGCTGGCTGAGGTGCATCTGGAATTTGTGCTGATTCACCCCTTCCGTGAAGGCAATGGCCGCATCGCGCGGCTGCTGATGGATGTGATGGCTTGCCAAGCAGGCATCGGCCCTCTGGACTATTCAGCCTGGGACCAAGACCGCGAGACATACTTCGGGGCAATCCGCGCAGGAGCTGTGATGAACTCCGTCCCGATGGAGGAACAAATCAGGCAGGTGCTACCTGGCTGGCCTGCCGATCGGTGAGGGCACGCTCCAGTTCTGCGACGGACTGGCCCGTTTCGATGGCCGTCGAACTGGCTACGGCACGGATGATGCGCGCATCCATCGGCAGCGCATTCGCGATCTTCCGCAGGTGTTCAAGCTCCCGGTCGGAACTGGCCATTGACGAAGCGCTCACCTCCCCATTGTGCCAGCACTGGCCAAAGTCAGTGCCACCCCCGTCTCACCCCAGCCAGGATGCCCCCATGCCCCCGCCCCCCTCCGCCACCTACGAGCGCCTGCGGCAGTTCATCGCCGAACGCATGAAACGGATGGTGGGCAAGGTTCACCTTCAACAGCATCACCCGATGCGAGCGGGGCAGCTACGCACTGGTGGGCGGCGAGGAGCTGCTGGCGCTCTGCCGCCAGCGCCTCAATGCCTTCCGTGGGCTGCGCGCACAGAATGTCACCGACAGGGTCAGGAACCGTGAAGTGGCTTGACCCCAAAAGGTTGATCAGGCAGGCCAGGGCGTCTGATCACGCCATTGGCAAAGTCTTCTTCAGTGAGCTCCGGGATCTCTTCATATTCCTCGGGCTGAATCTCATGCGCATCAACGCGCTCTAGATCAGAGTGGATTTCCCGATGAGCGGAGGTGGGGGAGAAAACGACGTTGTTCTCGGTCATTGGCCTTACGCATGGAGATGATGTGCTTGATGCCGTTGCGCTCCGTATAGACCACGATCACAGCGCGACCTCGAAGCAATCCAAAACAAACAATCCTCTCCTCACCATAGTCTCTCCTGCGATCGGGGGCTTCGATGGTGGGACCAGCACAAACGCTCTCCGCATCGAGAAAGTCGAGGCCGCGCTCCTCAAGGGTGCGCAGCCGCTTGCGCGGATCAAAGCGGATCCTCATGCGGGGTGGCTTGGGCCGGGCAGGCAGCGTGACCACTCAGAGCGGATCAGCATGGCTATGAGGAAAGGTTGCAAGGGACAAGTTCCACCCCCTGTCACACCCCGGCGAGGATGCCCCCATGCCCCCGCCCCTCTCCGCCACCTACCAGCGCCTGCGGCTCTACATCGCCGAACGCATGCGCATGAGCCACGTGTACCAGCCGCTGATGCTGATGGAGCTGCTGGGCCGCCGCAGCCCCGCCCCCGCGCAGGACGTGGCCCGCCGGATCCTGGGGGAAGACGTGACCCAGATCGACTACTACACCGAACGCGTCAAGCGCATGGTGGGCAAGGTGCTCACGGGCAACGGCATCACCCGCTGCGAGAAGGGCACCTACGCCCTGGTGGGCGGCGACGAGCTGAGCGACGCCGAGCGCGACCAGCTGCTGGAGCTCTGCCGCCAGCGCCTCGATGCCTTCCGCCAGCAGCGCGGCGAGGAGGTGTTTGCCCACCGCAGCCGCCACCGCACCCCGATCAGCGGCTCAATCAAATACCGGGTGCTCAGCCGCGCCAGGGGCCGCTGCGAGTGCTGCGGGGCACACGAGCACCAGCGGGCCCTGGAGGTGGACCACATCGTGCCAAAGAACCAGGGCGGTTCCGATGACCTCAGCAACCTGCAGGCCCTCTGCTTCCGCTGCAAAGCCGGCAAGCGCGACATCCCGCGAGGCGGGCTGTTTGTTCTGCGCGCTGGAGGGCAGCGGCCGGGTGCTGCTGGAAAACGAGCTGGCGCTGTGCATCGCCGATGCCTACCCGGTGACGCCGGGCCACCGCCTGGTGATCCCGCGGCGCCATGTAGCCGACGGGCTGGATCTGCACCAGCCGGAGTGGAACGCCGCGGTGGAGCTGGTTCATTCGATACAGAGGTGATGAGATCAGCCGGCGGGAATCTCATGCCATCGGACAACAACGTCGGATTGAACTTCTAGCACCCGATTAACCATGTCAGAGTCACGGCTCTGGTTGATCAGCTGCAAGGCTGACTCGACCCTGAGCCATTGCTCTTCCGCATTCAGACCAGCTTCCCTGAGAGCGATCACGCCTGGGTGAACGTCTATGGCGGCGGCCAATCGCATGAAATCCCCCACGTTCACCGTGACCACAATCTGATCCCGAGCCATTGCATGGGCGAAGACATCCTCATCCGCAGCGCCAGCAAGACCGACATGCACGGCAGCCTCTGCTGGAATTCCCATGTCACAGGCCCAACGGGCGAGACGAGGGCTGAGGTTTTCGTCGATCAACAGCCTCAAGGGATGGGCCTTCAGCCGCGCTGCAGGGTGAGAGGTTGGCGGGGACGGCCTGGAGGCTTCGGCAGGCGGACCTGGATCTGGGCGTAGTCGAGGGCCTGCCTGCTGAGCTGGGGAAAGTCGACCTCCAGGTCGGTGCGGCTGACGCCGGAGCGCAGCTGCTCCACAACCACGGCGACTGGAATTCGGGTACCCCGAAACACAGGTTGCCCTGAGCAGATGGCTGGATTGCTCTCCACCAGGGCATGGGGCCGCCTGAGGAGCCGATAGCGATACCGGAGCTCCCGGCTCACGCTGCTGAGATCGAAGCTGAAGGACACCGCACCGGTCTTGCGCAGTTCACCGCGGCCACGGGACCATTCACCCAGAGCGACCTGACCCGGGGGTGAGTCCACAGGCAACCGCTGAGTCTTCTCGGTGAGGACACGGAACACCTGACGCTTCTGAACAGGCGAAAGCTGAAGGCCCTCGGCACTCAGGGCGCTGACCACCTGGAAGTAGAGCAGCTCACGAAAGCCCAGGCGCAGCGGTGCTGCGGAGGAATGCGATTCGGGCGGGGCCAGCACACGGCGGTATTCCTGACTCAGCAGACGGGCATCGGCTCCGAGCAGGGCGGCCCCTGTGGCGGAGGTGAGGGCTGGGGGCATCGCAGAAACCATGTTTCAGGCTGAACCATAGTAAGGGAGCTGAGGTTGGTGTCCTGGTGGACGGGGTGGGAGGCCATTGCCAAAAGGAGATGGTTCCTCAATGGGCAAGTGCCACCCCCCGTCACACCCCGCACAAGCCCTGACCTGCCAGCGCCTGCGCAAATACATCGCCGAACGCATGCGCATGAGCCACATCGACCAACCGCTGATGCTCATGGAGCTGCTGGGCCGCCGCAGCCCGGCCCCGGCGCAAGGTGCTCACCGGCAACGGCATCACCCGCTGCGAGAAGGGCAGCTACGCCCTGGTTGGCGGCGAGGAGGTATTTGCCCACAGGAGCCGCCACCGCACGCCGATCAGCGGCTCGATCAAATACCGGGTGCTCACCCGCGCCAGGGGCCGCTGCGAGTGCTGCGGCGCCCATGAACATCAGCGAGCCCTGGAGGTGGACCACATCGTGCCCAGGAACCAGGGCGGGTCCGACGACCTCAGCAACCTGCAGGCCCTCTGCTTCCGCTGCAATGCCGGCAAGCGTCAGCCTGCGCGAGGCGGGCTGTGTGTTCTGCGCGCTGGAGGGCAGCGGCCGGATGCTGCTGGAGAACGAACTGGCGCTGTGCATCGCCGATGCCGTCCCGGTAACGCCGGGCCACAGCCTGGTGATCCCCCGGCGTCATGGGGCCAACGGGCTGGCGCTGCACCAGCCGGAGTGGAACGCCGTGGTGGAGCTGCTGAAGCAGCGGCGGGAGCAGCTCAGTGCCCAGGACGCCACGATCAGCGGCTGGGCTGGTTCTTTGGGTGAAAACCGGGGGGTGAATTCAGGCGAGGCCGCCGGGCAGACGGTGTCTCATGCGCATTGGCATCTGCCCAGCGAGGAGGAGCAGGCACCGGCGACAGGCAAGCTTAACCTGCGATACAAGAGTAAACTCGTATAATCTTCCTAGGTTTCTGGGCGGCTCGGCATGGACCCCACCCGTAATCCCTTTTCCCCCGGTGCGGGTGCCCGGCCGCCTGAGCTGGCAGGCCGGGAGGCGATCGTGGCGTCGGCAACGATCGCCTTGCAGCGCATTGCCCGTGGGCGGCAGGAGAAAAGCCAGATGCTCCTGGGCCTGCGTGGCGTGGGCAAAACCGTGCTGCTCAATCAGATCGCCCAAATCGCGGAAGAGATGGGGGCAATCGTGGTGACGCTTGAGGCTCCAGAAGGCCAGCGATTGGCGGCCTTCCTGGCCCCGGCGCTCAAGGCCGTGCTGCTGAAGCTCAGCCGGGTGGAGCAGGCTCGGGAGCTTGCCCAACGGGCACTCGGTGCCTTGCGTGGCTTTGCCAGCGCCTTCACAGTGTCGATTGGTGAGATCGACGTGGCCATCACGCCGGAAACGGTGGCCGACAGCGGCAATCTTGAAGTGGATCTGCCCGAGTTGATGGCCTGTGTGGGCAAGGCAGCCCAAGCGGCCGGGAAAATCGTGGTGATTCTTCTGGATGAGGTGCAATACCTCGCGGAAGAAGATCTGCGCGGGTTGATTGTAGCGATGCACAGAATTGCTCAGCGAGGCTGGCCCGTGATCCTGTTCGGTGCGGGCCTGCCCCAGGTGGCGGCGCTTGCCGGTGAGGCGAAGTCGTATGCCGAACGGTTGTTTGATTATCCCGAAGTGGGCCCGTTGGCGCCCGATGCTGCCCGCTCGGCACTGCAGGAGCCGATCGAGGAGGAAAGCGAAACGATCGATGCTGAAGCGCTGAACAAGATCCTGGCGATCACGGAGGGCTACCCCTATTTCCTGCAGGAGTGGGGCAAGCATTCCTGGAACACCGCCAAGCAATCACCGATCCAGGCCAGCGATGTGGAGCAGGCCAGCACGTTGGCAACGGAGGCGCTGGACAGAAGCTTCTTCCGAGTGCGCTTTGATCGGCTCACACCACGGGAGCAGGACTACCTGCGTGCCATGGCGTCGCTGGGAGCGGGCCCCCATCGATCCGGCGATATCGCCGATGTGTTGGGGATCAGCGTGCAGACCGCCGGCCCGTTGCGCAGCGGTCTGATCAAGAAGGGCATGATCTGGAGCCCTGCCCATGGGCAGACAGCCTTCACCGTGCCGATGTTTGACGCCTTCATGGTGCGAGCGATGCCGGAGTGGAAACAAAGCCGGGAGGAGTGACACTCACCCTCCCAACACCAGCACCTTCTCCCCCTCCTCCAGCTCTTCCCGGATCCCACCCGCGTCGATCTCTGTCGCCAGCTGCCGCTGAAAACGCTCGGGCGCCAAATCAGAGGCCGCCAGCAGTGCGCGTTCGCTGAGCGGACCGCATTCCCGCAGCAGGCAGGCCAGTACATCTGGGGGTAATGAATCGGATGGGACTGGGGCGGCATTTCGAGGGGTCTGCTCCAGGGTGGCTGCAGCCTTGGGGCGCCCACGCCGCGAAGGTTTGCCCGCACCGGCCCCCCTGGAGTTTGCCCTGGGTCAGGGTGGCGCGATAGGCCTGATCGGCGTGGGTGGGTGTGCCCGGATGACGGCGTTCAAGGGCGCCCAGCCTGACCATCGGCCCCAGGTGTCGCTCTACGAGTTTGCTCGGGTCGATGCCGAGTTGTTGGCCAAGCCAGGAGGGTGGTCGCCATTGGTCGGTGCAGAGCTGCTCGATAACGGCCCGCAAGCGTTCCTTCCTCGGCCGTGTCCCGAGTGTCAGGCGACAGCGAAAACTGGTCCGGAGGCGACACGAAAACTGGTCCACCCCGTGGAGCACAACAGCAGGGCGAGCAAGGGACGAGGCGGGGCGCCACCTCTGGAGCCGATGGTTCTGGAG
>Ga0315900_10006410_pt1 | contig 15798 bp, 17 predicted proteins | sample LakEriMetagenome_FD_203521 | JGI IMG/M metagenome (GOLD analysis project Ga0315900, IMG submission 203521) | Freshwater fungal communities from buoy surface, Lake Erie, Ohio, United States - Buoy 12 MA114 | ecosystem: Environmental > Aquatic > Freshwater > Lake > Lake biofilm | place: USA: Lake...
AACGGGGGCATAACAAATCTGTATTCTTTTTTTATTTGTTTACAATTTTTTCTGAACTCATCGTGTGATAAAACTCCTCCAAATTTTTTGAATGCTTCTCTTGGTGGTGCTATTGAAATCTCTTCATGTTCTTGGGTATGTTTATGTATGGCACTATATAATCTCTTCAATAAACTGTACCTATTCCACATGTACGAATCCCCCGAATTCAAGTTATAAGCTGCAGCACATTCAAAAGAACAGAAACAACCAAAAACATAGAATTTGTTATCGTAATATTTGTCTGGGAGGAAGCATGGCATTGTATCAAAATTATATGTGCACCACCAGCATGCAATATCTGTTTTCTCTGTCACTACTGTGGTTCCGTCTTGTGTACTTATGAACTCGATATTCATTTTAGTAACTTTTCTTCCATTAATACCATTATAAATATTTTCGCTCGCTTGCGACTTATATTCATCCAGTTCACTTTGTAAACTACATACTTTTTTTTCTAACATTTTTATTTTTTGTTTTAGTTCCCCGACGATGAGGTTATCAGCATTAGTTTCTTCAGATTCAGTATCACTGTTCATATCGTTGATAGTAAAGATATTAGTATTATATTCATTTGACGATGGTTCATCTTTTTGATGTTCGTGAATCGGTGTATCGGAAACAATAATATCTTTGAGAGATATGGGTAGATGTAAAATAATTTCATCATCTTCTTTTTTTGTTTCTTTGAAAATTATTTTTTGTTCTGTTATATTTTGGGTATTAGATTGTAATTTCCTATTTTTTTCTAAATCACTAACAATTTGATTTTTCCTGGGTCTACCTCTTCCCCTTTTTAAATTTTGGTTTAATGAACTATCATTACCAATTTTATCCATTAAACATTATTAGTCATTATTTCTTTAAGTCAAACTCTAATTTGTCTGTAAAAAAGTATATTAGACGGCAAAAATATAAAAATTATGATTAGAAATAGATGACCATAAAATTATTTTATGATATAAAATATATGAGTGAAAAATTAACACAAGAAGAAATTTCTTCAATTGTATATTTTATTAAAGATAAAATAAGGGAAAATAATTCAGACTATCATATTACAAAAGATGATGTTGATGAGTTTAAAGGAAAACATCCTCGAACTTATTCAAAATTAAAGAAAAGATCTCACGATGTCACTGAAGAAATAGATGAAATGAAGAAAAAATATTTGAAATTTAAGGGAAAGGGTAAATATTTGAAGTTTAAAGGAGGTGATGGTGAAATTGTACCATATAATCCTGAATTTACCAAAGCAATTCAAGCTCCTGAATTTACCAAAGCAATTCAAGCTATCGGCCAAACACTTGCTCAAACTGCGGCACAATCGGTAGGCAAGTATCCACAAATTATTGCTCAAGCCACAGGACAACAAGAATCATTAAAAAAATTAGGGTCTGTAATTGGTCAGTTAAAAAAAATTAAAGAAAAATATGAGCCTTCATTTGGACCAATGATAAATACTTTAATCGAAAGTGCATCGCAGTTACCAAAACAACAAACAGAAGTATTAGAACCAGCTAAACCACAATCATTGGAACAAACTCATCCATCACCAGACACAACTCTTCAAACACAATTACAACAACCATCAGAACCAATCCAACCACAACTAATTGAATTATTACAACAATTACCATCTACATTATCACACACTTCACAGTTACCATCACAAGAACTACCACAAAAATTACCAGAAAGTTATCAACCATCATCATTCTCCCCTGAAATAGTCATTTCTATTGCTGATAAAAAATGTGCCAATGTTAAAGAACTATGTGATAATATAAAAGGATGTGAATCATTTAGCGAATCGTTAAAAAATAAGTCATCGTTAACCGACACAGAAAAACTGATTAAAGTTACATGTGAATTATGTAATCAATATCAACCAAAACAAGAAGGTGGTAAAAAAAAGTATCATGATATTTTTATTTCAAACCAAAAAGTTTTTTATAGCAATAGTTTGCACTCTTTAGATAGTTCTAGTTACTATCTTGATTAAATTGATTCAAAAAATAAATATAATATTAATTATTATATTATCTAAAAATATATGACTAGCCAAATAACAAAAGAAGAGATGATATCCATAGTTTCTTTTATTAAGAATAAATTGAACAGTTATGGAAACGATTATTGTTTGACAAATAGTGATATTGATGAATTTAAGATGAAGTATCCGGACATTTATGTTAAATTGAGGAATAAATTTAACAATGTTTTAAAAAAATTGGATAAGATTAGAAAACAGTATGTGAGGTTTAAAGGGGGTAACACAACTATTACTTTAGAACCTACCAGTCAATGGAAAAAGAAAAACCCAACGCAACAAGAAGCTTTCAATATTCTTTCTTCTTTGGTACAACCTGGAATAAATACAGCAAAAGATTTGGGGAAAGGGGTATTGGATTCAGCAACAGAAGCAGCAACACAAGCAGCAACAGAAGCAGTAACGGGTGCGACACAAGCATTAGCAAGAAAATTTTTAGAAAATATTGGTGCTCATCGAGAAAACTATAATGAAGCAAAAAAAATAACAGACGCTTTATTTGATACAAATGAACAACCACCACAGACATCAACACAAACTTTAACAAGAAATTTATTGGAAAATATTGGTGTCCATCAAGAAAAAGGCAGTGATGCTAGTGATGACACTGAAGTTTATGAGGAATTAAAAAAAAAATTGCGTTTACCACCACTTCGAAGATCACCAGGAAAATCTGCGTCTGAAGAGAAAGCGGAACAAGCTTTGAAAGAACTTGAAGAGTTATTTGGTCCTCCCAAATCACAGTCCAAGGAAATACAACAAGAGAAATCAACTCCTCAAGTGGAGTTAAGTCCACAAGGTAAAAAAAATCTTGAAGAATTAGCTAAAGATTTAGAAGTAATGTTGGCATCAAGTACTAGATTGAACCGTCGATCCGAAAGCCCTATACCATTAACACCCATACAGCAAACAATACTTGATTTATATAAAGAATATCCTGACAAAGTGGCTATGATTGAAGCTTGTGATTTGTGTCAAAGATTAACAAAGCAATATAATCAAGTTTAAGTTTCCACTTTAATAGCTGCCTTTCTCCTACCTCTCCTTTTAATTGAAGATTCCGCACTTATTTTTGATTTATCATCACCATGTAAAGAGTTATTAATAATATCGTCTAAATGTGGATCAATACTTACATTATCTTCTTCTGGTTGGTAAACTGCACCTAATCCTATATTATCTGCATTATTATACTCGTAACCCATTTTTGATTTAAATCGACCTCTTATGCTCTCCGGTATAACAGGTGCTGCCATTGTTTTTTGATTCATTTTAGAAGGTGATGTATTATGTGTATACATCGATCGACTATCAGATCTTTGTAAATTAAGCTGTTTTTGTAACTCTTCTAACTGTTTCTGTTTTTCCAACAGCTGTTGTTGCATCATTTGTTGTTGCATCATTTGTTGTTGCATCATTTGTTGTTGCATCATTTGTTGTTGCATAAATTTGTCACTCACATTATCATTTTGATTCATTTTAGTATATTCATTTTGTTTCTCTTTCAACATTTGTAGATCTTCAGCTTTCTTTCTTGCCATTTCGTGTTGTTTGTCAGACGCTTTTTCAAATAATTCTTTTTGTTTATCAAATTGTTCTTTCACTTTTGTTGATACTGTTTGTTCATTTAATTTTTTAGCAAGTGCTGGATTTTGTAATAGAGCTTCACTCAATGTAGGAATACTCCCTAAAGCGGCATGAGCAATGTGGAATTTAACAGCACTTCCCCCAATCATGAGTACCAGTTTAAGTTCAGGAGGTATCGGTTTCCCAGATTTAAAATACTTCTCATATAACTCCCCTAAGACATCGTAGTATTCCGGTATATCTTCGTTCATTTGCTCCGACCACCCTTTTAGTTTAAACTCAAATGGGTTGAAGTTATCGTTAGCTAATTCGGCACCCCAACATATGTTTAACATCAAATTACTTAACCATTTTACTCCATTATGTTTATCTCTAATATTTTTATGCAATTCGTATTCATACTTCATTGCTTTATAAGGAGAATTCATACTGTAGTTTTGTGATAATTTTACACCATATTGTACTAATTCCCCTAATTTTCTTAACATATCTAATTTGGCCAAATTTAACTCTTCTTCAGATTGAAACCCTTCAAACTTATCTTGCGATAAGTTAGGTAAAGATGGACCTTCACCGTAAGATGGACCAAATGAACTGGCCTTCATATTATCGTTATAAGGTTTACTAAATTTGGGTTCGTTATGATGATAACTATTTTGTGTGTCACTATACGATTCGTGTCTTTTGGGTGAATCTCTAACATAATCGTTTATTGACTCTGTAGGTTTTCTAAATTCAGATTCTTGTCTTTGATGATGATGATGATGGTCTTTTTCAAAGAGCTTTAATTTGTCTTCAGGCACCATTTTATCAGGATTTGCCATATATTGGAACATCATATCGGTTTCTTCTGATGGTGGTGGCAAATTAGCAATATTTTTCATAATCTCGTCCATGACATTTTTATCGTTATCCCCACCAACGGCATCATCACCACTATCACCATTGTTACCATATCTAGACTTTTCCCTTATGGAGTCATAAGATATCTGATTATTCAATAGATTTGCTTCGTGCAAATTGTTTTCATTAATAGAGTCCATAATATTATCTTTGTTAGAAAGTTTATTTTTATATTGATACGCAGAATAATTAATCTATAATATTGAATAATTTTTATAATAAATAAACCAAATTATCTCATTGTGTACAATATAATTTTTTTTTAATCTCTTCCATTTCTTCCAACAATTTGTTTTTTTGAGCACTGTAATTTTGTTCTAAAGTTTCTAAAAAATAATCAAGATCTATGGCATTCAAGTACAATTCATTTTCTTTAATTCTGAATGAAATCATATTTTGTATCTCTTTTTCTAATTCATTAATATTATTTTCGGAAAATTCTTTTTTTAATAAATTTTTATCACAAATCATATTTTTTAAATCTGTTATGTATCGACTGTATTTTTCTTTCATAATTTGTGAACCTTTTAGAATATACTCTTTAGCTCTTTTATATTCTTCGTCAAGCTCGGATAATTTTCTTGGAATTTCATCAAGTCTCTCCAAAAGGGATACTGTTTCCCTAAAATCAATATTCATTGTCAACTTAATTGCCGTGTCGAGGCCAGGTATATCAAAATTACTATCTCCAAAAAGATCTGTGCCATCATTTTTAGCTGTCTTTATCATATCAATATCTGTTTGTGAAAAATATTTCCATTCAGGTGTCGAACTTTCTGGAAAATCGTTTGAGCGATGTGTACTTGTGTTAAAGCCAAAAGCGGCACATGCGGGTGTGGCTGTCAAAAACCTTCTAAATTGTCTTCTCATTTTTATATTGTCAAATTAATTATATCTGGCAATGTGTTCAAATTTCAATTTTTGTATAATGAATAATCCACAAGTGTCACTGTATCACTTATGAATAAGGAAAAGTATATTAAATAATCAATAAATTTAATCTTGTTTGGTTAATATCTTTTATTAATATTAATGCATTAAATGATATCATGGTTGTTATTGCCACCAAATGGTATCGTGTGTATCATTTAGTGCATTCCATCAGCCAGGATAATTATTCAAATGAATGAACCAGAATAATAACAATATGATTACCTGATGCTCATCTGGATATTCATATTGTTATCACTCTGGCCTGGAATATCTAATTTGCAAGAGTCATTGCTTTATTTAATGACATAATATGGTAGCCATGTTGTTTTTGCCATTAAAAGGTATAATAGGTATCATTTAATGCATTCCATCAGCCATGATAATTATTTAAATGAATAAACCAGGCCAGAATAATAACAATATGATTACCTGATGTTTATCTGGATATTCATATTGTTATCACTCTGGCCTGGAATATCTAATTTGCAAGAGTCATTGCTTTATTTAATGACATAATATGATAGCCAGGCTGTTACTGCCATTAAAAGGTATAATAGGTATCATTTAATGCATTCCATCAGCCATGATAATTATTTAAATGACTGAACCAGGCCAGAATAATAACAATATGATTACCTGATGTTTATCTGGATATTCATATTGTTATCACTCTGGCCTGGAATATCTAATTTGCAAGAGTCATTGCTTTATTTAATGACATAATATGATATCCATGTTATTATCATATTATTTAGTGAGAATAGTAGCATGAATATTATTTAATAAATTAATATTGATAAAAAGATATTATCTAAATAAGATTAAATGAATTGTTTGTCTGACATACTTTTCCTTATTCATAAGTGACATTCATTCATTGATTTTTGTATAATAAATATTGTCCGATGAAAAGTCTAATACGTTAAAATTAATTTGTTTATACTTGTACTTTTTATGTAATTACTTGAAAGTATTATAGTATGCTATTATATTTATAAAAAAGTAATAATGTAAATATTTCCTTATTTTTAAAAATATTTATTAAAATATTGTGTTCCAAAAATTCCATTGTATAAATCTAAGAATTATCTACCTTATTACTTTTATAATGAAATAGCATATGATAAATACTTTTAATATTGACGTATAAAAGTAACAGTGTATATTAACCGTGATTGGGTGTAGTTACACTTTACCCAATCGCGCGACTTTACAATAAGAGCATTTTTGTAAAGTTCCGCGATCGGGTGTAGTTACACTTTACCCAATCACGCGACTTTACAAAAATGTTTTTTTTGTAAAGTTCCGGCAAAAATATTTTATAGTTGGTATAATCAAATTATTTTTTAATCAGAGATTCCAAATATACAAAATTTTCTTTGATCTCTTCGTTGTTTAAATATTCTAATGTCAAAACAAAAACTATTGATACTATTATTGCCACATGTGGATCTTTCTTTAGATTAGTCATAAGAAGAAGCGAGAGAAATGCTATTTTGAAAATGGTATTATTGAAAAGATCTTTTATATAGGGAGGTAATTTAATTTTACTCAAATTCAAGCCATACAAAATAATAAATAAAATTAATGCAGCTCTAATTATTTGATTATCTAATAAATTATCCATAATATACTATTAGTTTATATTTTAAAATATAGTTATTTTTAAAACTCCAATTATTTTTCTCAATTTTAATTATAAATGATATATTGTGCCATTGACAAGGCATTTGATAACCACTTAACACATAACTTTGATAATTATGCTGAGATAGATATAAAAGCGGATAGTAAAACTGATCAACCCGCTTTTTATACTGCTCAAGGGGGATATTCAGCCGGTGTATGTCAGGGAACTACTATAGGAGAATTAAAAAAGAACATTGCCGAACATGAAAGTATGGTTATGACAGATAGTTCAGATAGTTTTTTTGATTATAAAGAAGAAATCAAGCCCAAAAAAGTTGATCATGCATACTATATAGAAAAATTTGTTAAAAATTTAGTTGATTCAGAAACTAATTCGATGGCTAGTTCAAACAACAACTCAATTTACAAACATGTTAAATCTTGTAAATTCTGCAAAAATAAGGTCAATGAGAGGCTAAGGGACTACTATGCTCCTAAATCGGAACCCCGAATAGAGAATGAACATTTCAGTTTAGGTTTTGATGGCGGGGGTTACGATATAAAAGAGTTGATTATTATTATACTAGGTGGTATTTTTTTAATTTTCATTCTTGATTTACTTGTTAAAATAGGTAAAAAGATGCATTAATTTTTATTTTTCTCTCTATTTTCACCTAAATTTGCCCATGATATAAATATTGTTTTGTTGTTTAATATCAATGTGTCAAAAAACATATTTTTAAGTTTTTCTTCAACGTATAAAAGGCAATCAACAGGATTATAATCATTATGTCCAAAAATCCCATCAGGAACATCGTAAACAATTTCTGTTTTATTCATATCGTTTGCCAGATTTATTTTATTCAAACACATTTTAAATATTTTCTCATATTGAATTAAGATCTTATTTTTCCTCTCTTCTCTTAATTTTATTAATCTGTCTATATTGAAATTAATCTTATTTTTTTTGTCTTTGACACTGTATAAATTATTTACATCTAATGGTTCAAAATCATTGCTATTGGCAAATATATTTTTAATGCTGATTCTATCCATAAGTTTATAATATAGAAAAAGATTATTTATTTAATTTATAGACATATTATGAATAACAAAAAAATAATCACTAACCTAGTTTTCAGTGGAGGCGGAGTCAATGGGATTGCACATATTGGGGCTTTGTTCGCTTTAAAAGAATTAGAATGTTTAGATAAAGTGGAGGTTTTAGTTGGAACATCTGTTGGTAGTTTGGTTATGTCCCTTTATGCGATTGGATACGAACCTTGGGAACTTTACGATTTTATTAAACTCTTTGATTTAAGTAAATTAAAAAATTTAAGTATTCAAAATATTTCCTTGTTAGGTTTAGATACTGGCACAAATATAGAGTTTGTTATCAAAAAATTAATTAAAGGTAAAGGATATCAAGAGGATATTAAATTGAAAGAACTATATGAGATTAAAAAAAAGAAAATTGTTTTTACAGCAGTTTGTATTAATACAATGGAACTCTGTCATATCTCACATGAAACACATCCTAATTTGCCACTCTTTTTAGCGATTAGAATGTCCACGTCACTACCTTTTATCTACTGTCCTGTGACATACGAAGGTAATATGTATATTGATGGAGGGTGTTTGGACAACTTTCCTATCTCTATGTTCAAAAATGATAAAAATAATACAATTGGATTACTGTTATCTGGTGAAAAAAATGTAATTAAAAAAATAGATCATCTGGAAACTTATATTATCAGAGTGTTACAGTGTATTATGGAAGGGATGTCGATGCATTCGAAAAAGGGGTTCGAGGAATGCACCATAACAGTAAATATTGAAACATTAAACTTGGCCAATTTTGATATATCTAACGAAAGGAAAGATGAATTATTTTTGAAAGGTTATAATGCGGTTATGAATAATAAAGATAAATTATAGTTCAATATTACTCTTTCTCATTTCTAATAGTTTTTTATATTGTATAGATATATCTTCACTATTGTCCCACGAAATATTACCCACATTTTTAATACCTAACTGATCAAAAATACCGTACCCTCCACAAGATGGATCCGTAACATAATCCTTAAATTCCCTATCGTTCAATTTAAGTGTTTGTAACTCTCTTTCTTTTAACTTTTCCTCAATTGATTTATTGTATTCAGGGTCTTTGAAGTCGTGACCTTTAGTATAGCTGGCAGAAGAGATTTTTTTAATATCTTCTTTCGTTAACTTCGTATTTTTGGTATTATCTTGTTTAATTGAACTGTACAAGGTAGTACCAACATCTTCATCTTCAGCAAACGGATCACTATAATTATCAATACTTCCATAAGATCCTCCACTAATCGAATTCCAAGCTTCAGGAGTACCAGTATGAGGTATTAATTCACTATGACCTTTATACATTTCATCAAAGACAGCATTAAATTTACCCAAATCAAAAGATCCTTCAAACAGATTATCATGCATATTATCTATATCTTCATGTTCCCTAACCATTTTTAGATCTTTGAATAAATTATTGATATCTTTTTCTGATATTTTGTCAGCTTTTTCCTTTTGGTAACCTCTTTTGCGGTCCATTTCTTCCGAAGCTTTTTTGAATTCTAACTCATATTCATCTTTTGATTTCTTTTTCTTTATCTTATCTGTTTTTTGGGCTTCATAATAATCTCTTGATTTAGACTTTAGATCGAAATGACTAGATTCCGATTGTTTAGAGAGCGTATAGAGACTATCGTATTCATTTCTTGTTTTTGGATTAACTAAGATATTGTAAGCATGTGTGATAAGTTCAAACATCTCAGCATCGCCATTTAATTTATCCGGGTGAAATTCAAGAACTAATTTTCTATATGCAGTTTTAATATCTTTTATAGTGCAGTCATGCGAAATATTTAAAACATCGTACAAATTCACAGTCGACATTATTATAATATTACAATATTTTTTTATACCTCTTCTAAACCAACTGTGAAATGACAATTTATACCACACACATAATTTTTAAAATTCATGTTAGTGATTATATTTTCTCATGCCATTAATTATCACGATTATCACATTAAGATTTCTTATGAAAACTATCAAATTATATTTTGGATACCATTTGATAAATTTTCTTATGATTGGAATATCAGCTTGGAAATAATAAGATCATAATACTTTTTAAAAATGTAATTGTTAAATTACATATGAATATTTAACATGTTATATTTGAAAAAAAAGATAATTATTATCTGGGTATTTTTATATAATAATGGAAGATCGTTATATAGGTTGTATGTTATTGCACGCTTTAGGAGATACGATTGGATTTAAAAATTCGGATTGGGAGTTCAAACAAGGAGGGATTGACAAGACATTAGAAAAATTATATGAATTTATAGATTTAGGAGGAATCAATTGTATATCTTTAGAAGGATGGAGAGTTTCCGATGATACAATATTACATATGAAAACTGCACAAGGTATTTTAGAAAACTTTAATAATATGGATCAACTATGTAAAAGTCTCAAAAAATACTATCTTGAAGCTCTAGATCAATTTCAAACAGAAGGATTTGAAGTTAGATATCCAGGATTGACTACTATTAAATCACTAAAAATGTTAAAAGGAGGTGCTTGTTGGGATAATGTTCCGTACGACTTCTATTCTGGAGGGTCAGGGGGATCAATGAGGAATTTATGCTTAGGATTAGCTTTCAATGGTCTTGAAAATAGACACAAGTTAATACAAATATCAATAGAAACAAGTCGAATGACACATAATTCGGCGATTGGATATTTAGGTGGATTTGCATCGGCCCTTTTCACCGCTTTGGCTATTGAGAATGAACCTATTAATAATTGGCCTTTTATCCTTCTTGATCTATTTAAAGATGGTACCATAGAACAATATATTAGAATGGCCAAAAGAGATGTTCAAAATTTTGTGGATGATGGACATATTTTTATTGAAAAATGGGACAGATATGTTAATGATAAATTTAATGATAAGAGAGAAGCGATTAAGAGAAAGTCAGGAAGAAATTTGGTCTTTAGAGGCAAATATTATGGCGAAACATTTGGATTTACCAATAATAAACCAAATTACGATAGGGGAGAAAGGGGAGATAGTAATAGAGTTGGTTTTATTGGATCTGGAGGAGATGATTCAGTGATTATTGCTTACGACTGTTTAATCGATTCCGGGGACTGTTGGGAAAAATTAGTTATCTACTCTATGTTACACAGCGGAGACACCGATACCACAGGGGCTATTGCAGGAGGATTATATGGTGCATTATACGGATTTAAAAATATACCATCACATTTATTAGATCACATAGAATACAAAGATGAACTTATTAAAATAGGAAAAGAATTATACCAAAAATATTACTCAAAGTAATATTGCTAAATTATAATTATTAATTATGAATACAAAATTATTAGATATAAATGCCCATCAGATTTACCATTTGGGAGAATCATACCAATGCCAAGGAAATAAGAAATTATTTGCACAACATACACTTTTAATAGTATAGATAAAAAGTCATGAGCTAGCAATTACATTAAATTGGTTAGCTCATCCTATTGCATCATTTAATAGTATAGCTAAAAAGTTATGAGCTAACTATTTCATTTAATTGCTTAGTTCATCCCATTGTGTTATTTAATAGTATGGATAAAAAGTTATGAGCTAACTATTTCATTTAATTGCTTAGCTCATCCCATTGCATCATTTAATAGTATAGATAAAAAGTTATGAACTAACTATCTCATTTAATTGCTTAGCTCATCCCATTGCATCATTTAATAGTATAGATAAAAAGTTATGAACTAACTATTTCATTTAATTGCTTAGCTCATCCCATCGTGTTATTTAATGGTATAGATAAAAAGTTATGAACTAACATTAAATTGCTTAGCTCATTCCATTGTGTTATTTAATAGTGTGACTTTTTGTAATTGTTATTAAAAGTATATATGTCATAAAAAACTCTTATTTCCCTGGCATTGATATGATCACCCGTCAAATGATACCCTAATAACTATTTGATGGATGATCATATTGTGATACAATAGCCCTATATTTATAATATGATCACACATAATTGAAAATACAAAAGACAATCTAGGCCATAACATCAACAATACAGCATCCTGATGATCATCCGGACAACCATATTGTGGTATCAATGGCCGAAATTATCGGATCACTCTTCCGGCTACGATATTCACAATATGAACATCCGTCAAATGATATTTTAATAACTATTTGATGGATGATTATATTGTGATACATTATCCTTATATTTATTTATTGATTATCTATAATACTTTCCCTTATTCATTACCAAAAAATTGATTTTCACTCATTCTAGACACCATTTTCATATCTATATTATAGATGGGAAATTGGTTTAGTCAAAATAAGAAAGATGAGTATTTGATAGAAATAAGTAAAATAGATGATTACAATAAGTTATGTGATTTAGAAACTGAACTTGTTGTCGAATTCCATTGGAGCGGTGATCAAGACACACAATATTTTTTAAGCTTGCTAGAATATATTGGATTAAAAAAATTGAAAATTAAAAATACTGAACAACCTATTGATTTTTTGAATCAGTGATACGAAAATGAGAAAAAGTGAATTGTTGTTTGTTTTCTTGTTTTTCTCCTCTGGGTTCCTCTCTATTGTTGATGGGATAATTGGTGTCGTTGAAGAGTTACCTTGGACAGACACAATCGTTCGGTTTTCGATGGGTTTCTCATCCATTGCTCTTGTTGTTATCTACATATTGTTACAAAAAAATTTAGATTTGTTGATCTTTCTTATTATTTCTTTTGGGATCAATATGATTTCCACCTTTGTTTCGGTCATTAATATTTTGAGTTCTGCAGAAACATTTTATCATAACTCTTCTCCAATAAATTATAATTTGAATGTTATAGCAACAGGATTTTCAGGAGTTACATATTTGATAATCATAATACTGGGATCTTATTTGTCACAAGGAAAGAAAAAAGACTAAATATTTTATTTATACCTATTACAAAATATTTTTTCCGAGGTAAATATAATTTACTGACAATGACAATATAATAGATCCACGCAGGAGTTTCCACAATAAAATAGATTATAATTGACCATTTTATAGTTATTTTATTGTGGAAACTTCTGCGCGAACTTATAATATGGTCATTACCAGTAAATTACTTTTATAAAAATATAATAAAAAATATAATTATCTATTTTATCACTTTTTATTTATCTATTTTTTTCATGATATGTATTGTATTTTTGCTAAATGTACTAAAAAGTAATAGACATGCTTATTTGGAAAAAATATTTTGGTCTGGGTATATAGAAAGATAATAGCTAATAATTTAGCTACCCCCCCCGTGGGGGGGGTAGCTAATTAAGTGCCATATACCTTCATTAAAATAATATAACATTTTTGAAAATAATAACAAATATCATATTTAAAATATAATGAGATAAATTATTATGGATTTATTACATTTTTGAATAAGAATATAATAAACTATTACACACAAATATAAATTATTATATAATAATATTATAATATGCAATCAAAACAAAATATAAGTTTAAGATATTTTTTGATTCACTATACTGCTATTCCAATTAAATTTATAAATGAACATTTAAAATTTTATGATATGTGTGATATAAATACATTTGGTATAGACATTTATAGTGTCATCAAATATTTAGAAATCATTTGAGGAAAAATTCCTCAAATGATTTAGGGAAAAATTTGTTGAAAAAATTGACTATATAATTTCCAGAGATAATAAAAAAAAGGCCATAAAAGGCAGTCGAATAGTCCATTATAAACTTTCCCTCGATACTTTTGAAAAAATATGTATGAGGACTAATTCAAAAGCAGGTAATGAAGTAAGAGATTATTTCATACAATTGAGAAAATTTATTCATTATTACAAAAATAATATAAGTAATATGATTTTGAAGTCTAAAAATGTTGTATATTTATTTACAGTGAATAAAAAAAAGAAAATCTTCAAGTTTGGACAAACCAAAGACTTAAGAGCCAGGTTATATGGCTATATGACAGGAAGAGAGAAGCATCCAGATATTGATTTTATTATGCAAGTCAATGATCCTATAAGTGTGGAAAACTGTGTAAAAGGATTAGTCAAAAATAATATTTATAAAAGAAATAAAGAACTCTACCACATAAATTTTGATTCCATTAGATATGCAATATTCAATTGTGCCATTGTAAATACAAGAATGAAAGAAATAAATCAAAATAATGTTGATACATATATATTATTTGATAACTCGAAGCTTGATGATAAAATAATATTTAATGACCAAAAGAAATTATCTAAAAAAGCATCCAGGAAATCATCCAGAAAAGTCACAAGGAAAGCATCCAAAAAAACATCTAAAAAAGTATCTAGAAAACTCTCAAGATAATATATATCAAAAAATAATAAAAAAATATATGTCCATTATAAAAGCAATGCATCTTTTGTTAGTTCACTTAAATACAATCCAGGCCAGAGAATCCACAATATAACAATTTGATATTTAATCTGTAAATCCATATTGGAGATTTATGGCAGGGACTTTACAAAAATACTTTTTATAAAGTTATAAGCTAATTATCTTAATAAAATGCTTATCTCATTCCCTTGTATCATTTCCCTGGTATAATGGGTAAATTATATATTGTTATTTTAGTGGTTTATCAGATATTTCGGACCAGAGCAATAGCAATATGGTTACCTGATATTTCATCTGAATATTCATATTGTTATTATTTTGGTCTGGCTTGTTTATTAGAATAGTTATTCTGGCTGTTGATATCTACTAAATGGGATATATCATATCATTTAGTGCAAATAGCAGCATGGATATCATTTAATGAATTAATTATCTGATGTACTTTTTTCTTGTTCATAAGTGATACAGTGATACAGTGATAGTGATACAGTGATACAGTGATACAGTGATACAGTGATACAGTGATACAGTGATACAGTGATACAGTGATACAGTGATACAGTGATACAGTGATACAGCGATACAGTGATACAGTGATACAGTGATACAGTGATACAGTGATACAGTGATACAGTGATACAGTGACACTTATGGATTATTCATTACTAAAAAATCAATGAATGCAGCTTAAGGAAAAAAGTGAAATAGCCTACAAAATATTTATTAAAAGTATAATATATAACTAATTATCAAAAAATATATAAGCTTAATAATTTGAGATTTAAAAAGATTATAATTAATTATTTTGGACTGGGTATAATACCTTTAATTCTATTTCTTAACTTTGTAGTACGTATCTCATTAATTTTTTTATACGTAAATTCATCTTGAAATATGTTGATTAGATTTTCAACTATCATTATAATATTTGGATCAAAAATCATAAAAAGTGTTGAAGCATACAATATAGATAGATGAAATGGCCAATCGTGATACTTTTTTCCTTATTCACAAGTGACATTTATGGATTATTCATTACTAAAAAATCAATGAATAATCCATAAATGTCACTTATGCATAAGGAAAAGTATATTAGATAAACAAATTATTTATATTTATTATCTCAATATCTTTTATTAATTCATTAAATGATATAATA
>Ga0315900_10006413_pt1 | contig 15789 bp, 18 predicted proteins | sample LakEriMetagenome_FD_203521 | JGI IMG/M metagenome (GOLD analysis project Ga0315900, IMG submission 203521) | Freshwater fungal communities from buoy surface, Lake Erie, Ohio, United States - Buoy 12 MA114 | ecosystem: Environmental > Aquatic > Freshwater > Lake > Lake biofilm | place: USA: Lake...
TGGAGCGCAGTAAGCGGCGGAAGCAGCAATGCTGTTTATATGAAGGGTGGCGCGGCAACCATTGGTACACTAGCTGCTGGCGGATCTAATATTTTTCGAGTTAATGCAAACACACTAAATTACAACACAACAATCGCAACAGGTGAAAACGCTTCGGCCACAGGACCAATCGCTGTTTCTCCTGGTGTTACACTAACTGTTGAAACAGGAGCAAGGGTTTCTATAATATGAGCACTATATCAGTATCAAATATTGTCACAGCAAACGGTTCAGAGCCACTTACCATAGCTACAGGAAATACCAGCGCTGGAGATATTATTTTACCAGCAACTGGTGGCGTTGTTATTGGATCTAATTCTACCTCTAACAATATAACTGTAAACCAATCATCAGTAATTATAGCTGCAAATTCTACAGTAAATACAATTACAGCAAATGCTACAGGTTCACATTTTATAGGTAATGTTAATATAACAACTCTTGTAGCGAATAGTTCTCTTGGCACAGCGGGTCAAGCTTTGTTTTCAAACGCTGCTGGTATTTACTGGGGCGCGGTAGTTGGAGGTTTTTCAAACGTAACATTTCAAGTATTTACTACGGGTTCGGGTGCTTCTTATACTCCACCATCAGGTCTTGTACGCGCCATAGTGTTTGCAACTGGTGGTGGTGGTGGCGGTGGAGGTTCTGACGCCGCTGATACGGCTGCTGGCGGTGGAGGCGGTGGCGGTGGTGCTGGTGGCACTGCTATTGGCGTTTTTACCGCTGCACAGATGACTGGTGCGACTTACACTATCGGCGCGGCTGGCGGCGGTGGTTCAGGAACAAACGGAACAAACGGAACTGCGGGTGGAACTACGACATTCACACCAAGCACAGGCACAGCTTTAGTCGGAAACGGTGGAGATTTTGGAAACGGTTCAGGAACACCAACGGTTGGTGCTTCGGCAACAGGCGGCGATGGTGGGACTGCAACAGGCGGCGCTATAAACATTGATGGTGGAGATGGTAATTTTGGAGTCGGTGATGACATTGGTGAAATGGGTATAGGTGGATTTGGTGGTTCTAGTTTTTGGGGCGGTGGTGGTTGGGGTGGTGCTGCACAAGGCGCTGCACAAACTGCTGGAGGTGTTGGTATGGCGTATGGCTCTGGTGGTGGAGGATCAGGAACAGTGGACACACAAACAGGTGCTGCTGGAGGCGCTGGTCTTGGTGGTGTCATTATGGTATGGGAGTTTATACAATGATAAGAGCTTGTTTGATCAATTCTTCAAACGTATGTATTAATGTCGTCAGTTTAAATACACTAGAAGAGTTTGTTCCTTATGATGATATCGTTTTAGCACCAGATCATACTGGATCTATTGGTTGGATTTGGCAAACCGATCGTTGGTTTGACCCCAATGCTCCTGTAATAACTGAAGAGTATCTAAACCAACTAGCAAGAAGAAAAAGAAACAATTTATTAAAACAATCTGTTGATAGAATAAATCCATTAAGATGGGAATCATACAGTCAAGAAGAAAAAGATGCTTGGATAATCTACAGACAAGCATTGCTAGATATTCCGGAACAAGAAGGGTTTCCATCAAATATAGTTTGGCCAGTCAAGCCTAAATAAATATAAATAAAACAAAAGGCCAATTAGGGGAAAGGGAACCATGGCAGACAAAGATTTTGTCGTTAAAAACGGCTTGCAAGTTAACGGCGGTACTTGGGTGGTTAATGCCACAGCCTTCTATTATAATGGTTCGCAGTTTATCAACTCCACTTCTTTTGCCGGGCAATCTAACACAGCACTGACAGCCAATAACTCTACTAATCTCGGTGGTGTTGCAGCTGCGTCTTATGTTAATACTTCCGCAAATTATACTATTGCAGGTAACATCAATTTTACAGCTGCAAATACGAATTTTGCAAGCGGATGGAAAGTTGGCGCTAACGTCGTTGCGAACACTCAGTCTCTGTTTTTCGGTAACTCTTCCGTAAACGCTGTAATCAATAGTACTGGTTTGTATGTAAACGGAACTCTTTTTGAATCTGGTAGTGACGGCGGTTATTATAAAGGCAACGATGGAGCAATCGGTAATACTACCAGTAAAGCCAATTTATATAGATTGAATTCAAATACACAGACAAATAACATAACGATATCTGCTGGTGAAAATGCTCTAACTGTTGGACCAATGGTTATCGCTGATGGTTACAACCTTACTATCTCGGAGGGCGGCAGAGCCGTAATAATCTAATGTCATCACTAACTACAACCTCCATCAATACAGCTAACGGCGCTACTAATCTTACAGTAGGTACAGGTAATACCAGCGGGCCAACAATAGTTGTTACTACAGGAACAGATATTGTTATTCGAGCTAATACAACGGCAAACGTTTTTATTGCAAACTCAACGGCAGTAAGAGCTAATGCAGCGATGACAGTGGCTAATACGTTGAACGTAACTGGTCTAGCTACTTTACCTTCTGTAAACGTTGCAGCTATATCAGGAAATGCGGTGTTTTCAGCCAACGTAGTTGTTCCAACTATCAATGCTACTGCTTTTAACCTTGGAACACCAAGTATCGCTACTTCTGGACATAGCAGATTACCAAATGGTTTGTTATTACAATGGGGAACAGTTTCTGTAAATGCTACGACGGGAAGCATCACATTTCCTACAGCGTTTGCCGCTAATCCATACTCAGTTCAAGTAACATCTACTTCAGGCACTTCAGCAAACGCTGCAGGTGTTACAGCAGTTTCAACCACAACAGCAACAGTTAGATCTGCTAGTACAGCAGCAGCAAGCACTGCATACTGGATGGCAATAGGAGTTTAATATGTCAACTTTACAGGTCGCAAATCTTCATTTTGAATCAACAGGTAATAATAGAATCGAATATGCGGGGTCAAACGTTGTAAACATTATCGCTGGTGGTACTACCGTTCTTAGTGTGAATTCGATTACCACGGTTGCTAAAACCTCAGACTTTTTAGGTCAACAAACTATTTGGATGCCTGCGACTGCTATGACACCAACAACAACAAATGGTGCTACTTTCACTACAATTACTGTTGGTGATGTTCAGGTTAACGTTTTGGCGTTTGATCCTACTACAGGCGAAAATGCTTCTTTTGTAATTCAAATGCCAAAATCATGGAATGAAGGTACTATAATTTTTCAACCTGTTTGGGCTCATCCTGCAACAACAACAAACTTTGGTGTATTTTGGGGATTAAATGCGCGCGCATATTCTAATGATGATGCTCCAGCATCATTTTCTGCGGTTGTTTCTAGTGCAGATACAGGAGGAACAACAAACGATGTATACATTGGTCCTGAGTCTGGTAGTTTAACTATTGATGGAACTCCTGCTGCTGAAGATTTGGTTATATTTAAAGTGTTTAGATTGCCTTCAGACGCATCAGACACAATGGCTGTAGACGCATACCTTTACGGAATCAAAATACACTACACCGTTGATGCTGGAAAGGATGACTGATATATGTTGATGGTTAATCAATTGACAGGGTTTGTATCCCCAAGAAGAAATATAGGTCCTATTCAATTTGTAGGCGGTCAAGCTGCTGGTGTTCAGGCTTCTTTATCTACCTCCTCATTAACTCTTAGCTCAGGACTTACAGGTGGAACGAGAGCATTTGTAAGACCTGGTGATTTTATTATCGCAGCGCAGCTGGTTTCTGGAGATAACCCTAGCAGAGCAGCGGGAATAACAGATGGAACAACAAATTATACTCAAATAGTTTCACTTTCTTCTGACCGTGCTCTTTTGCTAGTAAGTTATAAATTTGCTACTTCAAATGATACGTCAACGATTTTTAAAGAAAGTCACAGTGTTGACGAAGGAAGTGCAACCTGTGTATATGTGTTTTCTGGCGTTGACACTTTCAATCCCTTTGATACTGCAACCACAACAGCATCTCAAACATCAGCCAGCCTTGCTAATCCACCATCAATAACTCCTGTTACTCCTGGCGCATACATAGTTTGTATTGGTGGCACAGCTCACCAATTAAGTGGAACAGATCTTTTTACTTCCTCTGACTTAACAGATTTTTTGACTGCAGGAAATGCTGAGTTATTATCGGATGCTACTATAGGCGTGGGTCATAAGCCGGATTGGGTTTCTGGTGCATTTAACGCTGCTGCATTTGGGTTTACGCCGCAAGGAAACAGCACCAATGATGATTGGCACGCTGTGTCCATTGCGCTTAGACCAGCTTAATAACTCAACACAACAAGTTGTTTACAAATATAGGTAAATTAAGATGAACGAATACGCGCTATTAATTGATAACGAGTTTAAAGAAATTCGTAACTATACGGAAACCCCAGTAGATATTCCACACAAAAAAGTTACTTGGTACGAGGTAGTTCGCGAGACAGGCGAGACAGCATTTACAGGTTTAGAAAACGGTAATTGGGTAATTCGCACAGCATTGCCTACATTATCCGAATTGAAGGCTCAAAAAATAGCAAAACTGGCGAATGTTCGCTGGCAAAAGGAAACGGGTGGAATGACATTCAATGGCATGCCTCTTTCGACAGATGTTGTCAGTCAAACCAAATATATTGGCGCCTTGGTTGGTGTGCAGATTGATCCTCTTACAACGCTAAATTGGAAACTTTCTGACGGTACATTCGTTACACTTGATGCTGCAGCTATCACAGCTGTGGCCATGGCTGTTCGTGCGCATATCCAAGCTTGTTTTGATAATGAAGCTACTATACGAGCTACAATCGAAATAGCTGACGATCAAGAAGAATTAGATCTTATCGACATTAATGTTGGATGGCCTACGTAATAAATACTAAAAACAGTGGATTGTAATTATGTCTCAACTACAAGTAACAAATTTCGAATCTAATACACTATCTGCTAACGTAATTACTGCAGGTCAAACCACAGTAAATTCTACAGGTATGTTTTTATCTAAAACCGAAAGTGATTACTCTGGTGCCATTAGTACTTCTGCTGTAATTGTAAGTGAGACAAACGAAAATTACACAATGTCTGCAGAGTTTAATAATTCTTCAGATTCATACGTCGCCGGTAATGCTACAATTACAAACTTTGATACGTATATTAGATTAACTGCTACTACTACCGATCCCACGCTCACAAGCCCTGCATTCAGTCATTTTGGAACTACTATTGGTAAAATAGTAATCAAGATAAGAAGAATAACAGGAAGTGGTTGGGATGGAAGCATATTTTATTCTACTGCAGGCCATGGATTTAGCGAAAGTTATAAATGGGACCCACCGCAACCGACATGGAACGGAACTGATTGGGCTTATATACAGTTAGATGCAAATCAGTTGTTTGCTGGTGGCGACGATTTTATAACGAATACTATAACACAAATCAGATTTGATTTCGGAACAACATCTGCTGATGTATTTGAAATTGATTACATCAGATATTATCCTATAAACATTATCAAACCTGTAGTTACTGTACCTTCAATTAATGTTGCTGGTATTTCCTATACTACTCTTCCTAACGAAACAGTAAACACTCAGATATTTACTGCTAATGGAACTTGGGTTAAACCTTCTTGGGCTAACACTGGCAATGAACTTGTTATTGTTCATATGTGGGGTGGTGGCGGTGGTGGATATGTCGACGCTGGTGCAGGTGGTGGTGGAGGCGCTTTTGTTTTTGGTTATTTCAAAGAATCTCAATGTAATTCTACATGTAACGTAGTTGTTGGGGGCGCAGGATTAAACCAACCCTTTAACGGATCAACTGCGGGCGGTAATTCTATTTTTTATGCAAATACTACAAATTCTCTAGTTGCTTATGGTGGTGGTCCAGGAAGATCAGATTTATCTGCTCAAGCTTGGGGTGGCGGAGGAGGAGGTTGGTTATCTGCTGGTTCAGGTAATACGTCAGGAACTTATCCTGGAGGTCCGTTGACCAGATCGGCTAACAGTACAGTAGATGCAATTGATTCTACATTTGGTGGCGGTGGTGGTGGTTGGGGCAACTCAGCTGGAAGCTCAAGATCTTCTACAGCTTCAGTATATGGTGGTGGTGGTGGAGCAGGATCTAATACATCTCTTGTTCTTGGTTATTCTTCTATATTTGGGGGTGCAGGTGGAAGAGGAACAGGACCAGTTTTACAATCAGTATATGGTGGTAACGGCGGAAATAATACTGTTGCACCCACAACTCCTGGTGGCGGGGGCGGAGTGCAAACTTCAGCAGTTCGCGGCGAAGTCAGAGTTTACACTTTAAGAATTACAGGCTAATAAAATGTCAATAGTAAACGCAGTAACAATATTCGCAGAAAATCTTCAAACAGCTAACATTGTAGCTGGTAACACATCATCAAACCTTACGATTACTGCAAACTCGGTTCGTATTGCTATAGGTAGCAACGTTGTTGTAAATTCTACTGCTATTAGTGTTGGAAACTCAACGATCAATACTGTTGTCAATAGCACATCTATTGCTGCTGCAAATATTACACTCAATGGCGTTACTTACTCTTCTATAGCTCCATCAACTCCAATGGTGGATTATCAGGTGTTTACTAATCCTGCTGCTGCTAACTTTTGGTATAAACCATCTTGGGCAACAGCTAATGATATCGTCACCATCATGATGTGGGGTGGAGGTGGAGGTGGAGTTGGAAATTCTACCTTTTTTGCTGGTGCAGGAGGTGGCGCTTGTGTTATTGTTAATAAACTTGCTGGTGAATGTAATTCAATTTGTAATGTCGTAGTAGCTGCGGGTGGAAATGGCGCTTCGTTTACTAATGCAGGAATAGCTGGTCAAACTAGTATTTTTTATGCTAATTCAACATTATCAATTTCAGCATATGGTGGAGGTGCTCCGTCTGGCACGTTAGCTTCTTATGGAGGAGGAGGTGGTGGTGGATGGTTTAGCGTTGGAACTAATAACCAAATTGGGGGTTCTCCGCTAGGCGGAAATAATAGCATATATGATAGTACTTTTGGTGGTGGTGGTGGTGGATTAAGCGGAGGATCTCTAACTGCTGGAATTTCTGTATATGGAGGTGGTGGTGGATCTGGCGGAGCTACAAATAAAGGCGGTAATTCAATATATGGCGGAGGTGGTGGCGCAGGAAATGTAGGAATATCAATTTTCGGAGGAAATGGTGGTCTTGTTAATGGTACCTCTACTGCTATAAATGGATTTGCTCCTGGTGGAGGCGCTGGTGCAAATAGTTCTGCTGGTGGCACTGGCGCTCGCGGCGAAGTTCGTATTTGGGTAACACCTTCAAGGATTTAATAAATGAAACTAACAACATCTAACGCAACAGTAACAAATACAGTCGTTTCATCAAAACTAACAATCGGCAACAATGCTGTTGTTGTTGAGAGCTTGTCTGTCGGTAACGTATCAATCAACTCCAGCGCTATTGCTGTTGGTAACGTATCAATCACACCTACCGCCGTTTCAACTCCATCATTGATTCTTGGTGGTACTGCTTTTGTTGGTGGTACGTTTGGTGGTATTGTTAACTATCAAGAATTTACTGCGAATAGTACATGGTATAATCCTTTGGCTAATGCTGCTGCTAATGCTTCGTTAACTGGCAACGAACAAGTGTTTGTTATGGCTTGGGGTGGAGGTGGAGGTGGTGTTTCCAACAATACGGTTTCTTATGGTGGTGGAGGCGGTGCATGTGTTCTAGGGTATTACTCTTTATCTAATTTAGCTAATACTATATCAGTAACTGTTGGTTCAGGTGGTGCGGCAACTCGTGCTACTACCACTGCAGTAACTGGCGGAACAACAGGAGGAAACACTTCTTTTGGTTCTCTAGTTGTTTATGGGGCTATAGCTGGTGCTTCTGACGTTGCTGGTGGCGGGGGAGGAATTTTATCAGGGGGAACTGCGTATTCTGGAGGTAGTCCTCTAGGGGGAGCAGTTTCCACATATGGCGGCGGGCAGGGATCTCAATCATTAGGTGGACAAGGCGGAAGTTCTATATTTGGTGGTGGCGGTGGAGCCAGAAATGCAAATGCCGGAGGAACTTCTGTGTATGGTGGCGGTGGTGGCGCAGCTGCAAACTCTAACCAAACAATGGTAGGTGGAACTTCGATATTAGGTGGTTCTGGTGGAGCAGCAAACACTTCAGGAGCATTTGCAGGTTCTGTTCCTGCTGGTGGTGGTGGAGCAACAAATGCTGCTGCAAACACAGGTGCTCGCGGCGAAGTTCGTGTGTGGGTTATCGGTCCAGGTTCAACAACTGCTGGCGCTCCAACATACACACTAACAGCAAACACAACTACGCTTAATGAAGGCTCTTCTGTTCTTTACACAGTTTCAACTACTAATGTTGCTAACAACACAACTCTTTACTATACGCTAAACAACTCATCAACTGCAGTTGCTACTGACTTTACAACAGCGGTTAATGGATCTATCATTATTAATAGTGGTACTGGTACGTTTACTTTGTCCGCCGTTGACGATTCTGATGCTGTAAATGAATCTTTCCAAATGGATATTAGAACAAGTAGTTCTACTGGTAGTATTGTAGCAAGTAATGGAAGCGTGAGTATAATTCCTCTTCCACCAGTCACAGTTATCAACAGAAGCACAGTGTCAACAAACAATAATGATGAAAACTCATACACTTTCACAAATATGGCAATTGGCACGGCTTCTACAACTAGAAGAGTAATAGCAGTTATATTTGCTGACAGTGGTTCTACTGGAAATATTATACTTTCTACTGCGACAATAGGTGGTATTTCTGCAACTATTGACAGACAAGTAACACACACAAGTGGCGGCTCTAACATTGTAGCAATAGTTTCCGCAACTGTTCCAACTGGCACAACAGCCACCGTTGTCGCATCATTTAGCGGAAGCGTTGCTAGAGGAGCATGTTGGGTTGTTTCTGTTGATGGGTTACTTAGCGTAACCCCTCATGATACTCTCGCAGCAACAACTACTTTGTCTGGTTCAATTGATTGGATAAATGGTGGATTTGTTGTTGGTGGTTCGGGCACAAACGATGACACACAAAATTTCACATGGGTTGGTTTAACCGAAAGAGCAGAACAAGCCGTTGGAACAGCAGATACTGGTGCAGCCGATTTGTTGCCAACATCTACAGAAACAAATCAAACCGTTAGCTCTACGTCAGATGGTTCTGGAACCAGAAAAGCAATGGTAGTAGTTTCATATAGGTAAAAAAATGTTAACAAGACAACAAATTAAACAAATAGCCCCTAATTCGAAGGAAGAAATTATCGGACCTTTGGTTGGGTATCTCAACCTTCATATGCCAAATTATGAGGTAAACACATACCTTAGAGTTTGTCATTTTCTAGCTCAAGCAGCTCATGAGGCTGCTTCTTTCCGTACATTGGAAGAATATGCTTCCGGTGCTGCCTATGAAGGGCGTAAGGATTTAGGTAACGTAAAGAAAGGCGACGGAGTCCGTTATAAAGGTCGTGGTATTTTTCAGCTGACTGGTCGTTCTAACTATCGCACTATCGGCGCTAAAATTGGGATGGATCTAGAAAACAACCCAGAGCTTGCCGAATCTCCGGAGGTTTCAGTGCTTACTGCATTGGAATATTGGAAATCTCGCGATCTAAACAAGTTCGCCGATGCTGATAACGTTTCTATTATCACCAAACGTATCAACGGCGGCTTCAACGGATTTGAGGACAGAAAAAAATATCTGGCCAGAGCAAAGTCTGTTATTCCAAAAGATTTTAAGTTCGCTGCTCCTCCAGCGCCTGAACTAAAACCAGCCGACCCTATTAATCCGATTATTCCTCCGATCGTTGTAGCAAAAAGAGGAGATATTTCTCCTTATGTGGCAGATTTACAGAATATGTTGATCAAGAAAGGTGCAACAATTACAGCCGATGGAAACTTTGGTCCTAGAACAGAACAAGCGGTTAAAGACTTCCAGAAGGTAAATAGTCTTAGAGTAACTGGTCAAATCGACACAGACACATTAAATAGATTGATGGTATAATGGAAGATAGCTGGATTAAACAATATTGGAGACCTGCAATCGCATGGCAATATTTTGCCGTGTGTTTGTTCGACTTCATAATTTTTCCAGCTGCCTCTATGCATTTCCTTAATCAACCTTGGGATCCTCTTACTTTAAAGGAATCAGGATTTTATCACCTTGCAATGGCTGCAATTATTGGTGTGGCGGCTTGGACAAGAGGTAAAGAAAAAATTGAACGTATCGCTGCAGGTGTAGAATTTGTAGAACGTACAGAAACAACACAAACACCAACGAAATGAGGTAAAATATGTTAGCATTGCTATCACCCCTCTTCGGTATTTTAGGAAGCCTTCTTCCTTCCATTGTGAGAATATTTGAGCGAAAGCAGGAGATAAAGTATGAAATCGAACTCACCAAAATTAAGATTGACGCCGCAGAACGTCAAGCCGACCTCACTTTACATGTTGAGGAGATTAAGGCTGATAGTCAGTCACGACAATCTGCTCTTGATCATGATAAGTCTCTTGATGGTGGAAAGTTTATTAACGCACTACGCGCTTCTATTCGCCCAGTAGTAACATACACATTTTTCTTTCTATTCTGCGCCGTAAAAGTTGCTGCTGCTAGTGTAATGATACAGCAGGGTGCTTCTATGCCAGAAATGCTCAATGCTGTTTGGGATGTAGAGACGATGTCTCTATTTTCAACGATTATCGCATTTTGGTTTGGTAGCCGTGTTATAGAAAAACAAGAACGTATTTTACAGCCTAAGTTGAACGTAACTGTTACGAACAACAAAATTAAAAAGTAAAACTCCAAGAATAAATAGATCAAAGGAGTTTTTATATGGCATTACCAGCAACTAGAGCACAGTTTAAAGAATACTGTTTGAGACAACTTGGCAAGCCCGTTATTGAAATTAACGTGGACGATGATCAGGTGGAGGATAGGATCGATGAAGCTTTACGCTATTATTGGGACTATCACTTCGATGGTTCGTCAAAGGTTTACTACAAGTACCAAATCACACAGCAAGACAAAGATAACCAATACGTTACCATGCCAGAAAACATCATTGGGGTTATTAATATCTTTGATCTCGGCTCAGCTCTTGGTACTAACAACCTATTTAATATTCGTTATCAAATCGCTCTTAACGACTTGTACACCCTTACCTCTGTTTCAATGGTTCCATATTACATGGCTATGCAGCATATTCAGTTCTTAGAATATTTGCTAGTCGGTAAACAGCCTTTGAGATATAACAGACACACGAATAGATTAAACCTTGACATGGATTGGGATAGAATCAATGTCGGAGAATATCTGGTTGTAGAAGCTTATCAAGTCGTCGATCCAGACATTTATACAGATGCTTGGGCAGATCGTTGGCTATTAAGATATACGTCAGCTTTGATAAAGCAGCAATGGGGCACAAACTTGAAGAAGTTTGATGGTATGAAAATGCCAGGCGGTTTGACATTTAATGGTCAAAAGATATATGATGAAGCTACGACTGAAAGAGACATGTTAGAAAAAGAAATGATTTACACATACAGCTTGCCTGTTTCAGATATGATTGGATAAAAGATGCTGTCATTTTTGTCCTTTTTAACTGAAGAAACAAATCCTATAAGCGTAAATGTTTATCATGGTTCTGGTCGTTCTTTTAATAAGTTCGAGCAGAAACATGCTCGTATAGCCAATGATCATTTTGGTGGTGGAATCGGTTACTTTACGGACAACCATGATGTTGCTAAAACATATGCAAGAAGCATGGCTAGAAGACCAGATGCAACTGGTCCTCATGTATATCACACTACTTTACAGATGAATAACGTTTTCGATGTAGATCACGAATATTCTGGTGATAGATTAAAAAACTTGCTTCCAGATAATCCAGACGACCATGAAAATTTTGCTAGAGGCGCTGGGCTTCTTGCTCTTGGCGGCGAAGACAAATACACAGTTCTTAACAAATTAAGAAGCGGTAAATTAAGTTTATCTGGCGCTCAGGTTTTCAAAGGTCTTTCTAGAGGTAATGTAGATACAGCAAAAACCCGCCAGCATTTAATTTCAAAAGGTTACGACGGTATACGTTATAATGGTGGTGAAAATATGAACATGGAAACTCGTCATAATGTTTACATGCCGTATAATGCCAGTGCTGTTACTATTAACAAAGTAACGAAGTTTTAAGAGGCTCTGATGGCCACGAATTTTTTCTTCAACAACTATCAATCGTCTCAAGAACAGTCGTTACTTGAAAACCTTATCATAGAATCTATCAAGATCTATGGTGAGGACATGTACTACATTCCTCGTAAATTGAACAATTACAACGAGATTTTAGGCGCAGACGATCAGTCCAGTTACGAAAATGCATACATGATCGAAATGTACATCAAGTCTATCGACGGATTTACGGGCGATGGTGCATTCATGTCTAAGTTTGGTTTAGAAATTCGTGACCGAGTTATATTTTCTATGGCTCAAAGAATTTTTAATGAAGAAGTTGCGATGTACACGAATCAGCTTAGACCAAACGAAGGCGATTTGATTTTCTTCCCTTTGAATAAGAAATGTTTTCAAATCAAATATGTCAACAAATACGAAATGTTTTATCCACTTGGTGCTTTACAGACTTGGGAATTGACATGTGAATTGTTTGAGTATTCTGGTGAAACGATGAATACTGGAATACCAGAAATTGATGCTCTACAAAAGAAGTTTGACACGAACGCATACAATTGGTCAATCAAAGATGAAGATGGAAACATGTTGCTTGATGAAGAGGGCAACATACTTATTTTAGAAGGAGCAAGCATCGACGATCTTATTCCGGCAGCTCAAAACGATGAAATTCAAGCAGAGTCTGATCTATTTGTCGATTTCTCATCTCAAGATCCATTTAGTGAAGGAACCATATAATGTTTTCGACGCCATTTTATTTCAGTCTTATCCGCAAATATGTTATTCTTGTAGGAACACTGTTTAATAACGTTTACATCACAAGAACAGATGCGAATGGTAATCAAACTGCATTGATGAGAATTCCTATAACATATGCTCCAAAAGATAAAATGTTAGTTAGAGTTATACAAGATCCTAATATCGACAGACCAAGCGCGACTTTGCCTCTACCCGCTATTTCGTTTGAAATGGGAAAAATGGTTTATGATGGAAATAGAAAGCTTAATACTATTACAAGATCTTCTGTAAAAGATTCTACCAATCCATCAAAGCTAAAATATCAGTACAATCCTGTTCCGTATAATATAGAATTTAAGGTTTACATTTACGCTAAAAATGCTGAAGATGGTACGAAAATAATAGAACAAATACTTCCGTATTTTACTCCAGATTGGACAACGACCGTAAATTTGATTCCTGAAATGGAAGTTACTATGGACATTCCGGTAACATTAAATAACATTGAATATAGCGATACATATGATGGTAGCTTTAAAGAAAGAAGAGCCATAATTTGGACTTTGGATTTGGTGTTGAAAGGTTATCTATACGGTCCAGTAAAAAAGTCTGGAATTATCAAGTTCGTCAATACTAATTTTTACATTCCGTCGGTTCCTGATGGTAAACTTTCTACAGCAGTTGGCGAAACTGATATCGCAGAAAAAATGACAATTCAACCTGGTTTGGATGCAAATGCAAATCCAATAAATTACTTTGGTGGTCCTAATAATAGTCTTGGAACAATCGCATATAGCTTGATTGAGCCGGACGATAACTACGGATATATAACGATGATTTATAACACAGATGAGATAGAATGATAGAAGAAGAAAAAGATGATGATCCAATCGGTAAAGCTTTAGGTTTAGAACCGATTGAAAATAATGTTAATAATATAGTTTCTAATCTTATCGCCGACGCACACAACGATAGTGCTAAAACAGATTTTGAAGCGGCGAGAGCAAACATACACAATATGATAGAAAACGGTAATGATGCTATGCATAAATTAGCATTGATTGCCGAAAGCTCGCAACACCCAAGAGCTTTTGAAGTATTAGCTAAACTTATGGACACTATGTTAAACGCTAATGAAAAGCTTTTGGATCTACAAACTAAAATAAGAGAAATCAGCGCGGCTGATGCTCCGATTAGCGAAAAAGCCAAAACAATTAATAACAACTTGTTTGTAGGTTCTACTGCAGAACTACAAAAGGTTTTGAAGGATATGAAGAATAATGGCGACGCTTGATAATATCAAGGGTTATAATGGTAATGTACTTCTAAAAAGAGCCAATCAAGATATTGAATGGACTCCTGAACTTATTAAAGAATATGTAAAGTGTTCTCAGGATCCGATCTATTTCGTATCGAACTACATGCAAATCATCACACTGAACGAAGGTTTGAAGCTTTTCAGCCCATACCCTTATCAGAAAAAGATGATTACTTCTTTTAAAGATAGTCGTTATAACATTGTTACGACAGCTCGTCAGGCGGGTAAGTCTACAACTACCTGCGGTTTTATTTTATGGTATATTATATTCCACCCAGATAAGACTGTTGCTCTTTTAGCCAACAAAGGCGAAACGGCCAGAGAAATTCTTGGTCGTGTTCAGCTCGCTTACCAGCATCTTCCTAAGTGGTTACAGCAGGGCGTTAAAGAATGGAACAAGGGTTCTTTTGAACTTGAAAACAACAGCCGTGTTATCGCTGCCGCTACTTCTGCTTCAGCTATCCGTGGTTATACCATCAACCTTCTATTTATCGACGAGGCGGCGCACATTGATAACTGGGATGAATTTTTCACCTCGGTTTATCCTACGATTTCTTCTGGTACAGATTCTAAGATTATCCTCGTTTCTACGCCAAACGGATTAAACCACTTCTACAGCACTTGGGTAAACGCCAAGGAAGGTAGAAACGGTTATCAACCTCTTCTTGTAAATTGGAGAGACGTTCCTGGAAGAGACGAAAAGTGGAAAGAAGACACCCTTGCAGGTATGAACTTCGACATTGAAAAGTTCAACCAGGAAATGGAATGCGAATTCCTTGGTTCTTCTGGAACGCTTATCGCAGGTTGGAAACTTAAAGAACTTGTACATCAGGCTCCTATGGTCCAAAAGGAAGGTATGATACAATACCAGCAGCCTCAAAAGGATCATGTTTATATCATGGTGTGTGACGTTTCTCGAGGCAAAGGATTGGACTATTCGGCATTTCAGTTGATAGATGTAACTAAAATGCCATATAATCAAGTTTGCGTTTATAGAAACAATTCAGTTACCCCGATAGACTATGCGGATGTTATCCATCGAACAGCGCGATCTTATAATAATGCATCTGTTCTGGTAGAAATAAATGACATCGGTGAACAAGTTTCACATTCATTACACTATGACTTTGGTTATGAACATATATTATTTACAGAAAACGCTGGAAGAAGTGGTAAACAAGTAACGGCGGGTTTCAGCGGAAGAACAGCTGACAAGGGCATCAGAACTACAAAGATTGTTAAATCTGTCGGTTGTTCAATATTAAAACTGCTTATAGAGCAAAACCAATTTGTCGTAAATGATTTCCACACAATAAATGAGCTTTCGACCTTTTCAAAGAAAGGCAACTCATATGAAGCTGAATCTGGAAAACATGACGATTTAGTAATGAGTTTGGTTTTGTTTGCTTGGTTGTCTGAACAGCAGTATTTTAAAGACTACACTAATATCAATACTCTAATGTCTTTAAGAGACAAGTCAGAAGAAGATATGGATGCAGATTTAGCTCCATTTGGGTTCGTTTTTGATGGAAGAGAAAGTTTTGTAGACGAAGAATTTGAGA
>Ga0315900_10006414_pt1 | contig 15785 bp, 12 predicted proteins | sample LakEriMetagenome_FD_203521 | JGI IMG/M metagenome (GOLD analysis project Ga0315900, IMG submission 203521) | Freshwater fungal communities from buoy surface, Lake Erie, Ohio, United States - Buoy 12 MA114 | ecosystem: Environmental > Aquatic > Freshwater > Lake > Lake biofilm | place: USA: Lake...
GCTGGTAGAAGCCCATCGGCTGGGAGTTGAGGATCGCCGCGCAGAAGACGTCCGGATACCAGCACTTCATCCAGGAGGAGGCGTAGACCAGCAGGGCGAAGCTGATCGCGTGGCTCTCCGGAAAGCCATAGTGGCCAAAGCCCTTGATCTGCTCGAAGCAGCGGGTGGCGAAGGCCGGATCATAGCCGCGCGCCGTCATGCCGCCGATGAAGCGGTCGTGGTGGTCGTTGAGGTCGCCGAGGTTCTTGAAGGTGGCCATGGCCCGGCGCAGCTGGTTGGCCTCGTCGTCGGAGAACTTCGCCGCCTCGATGGCCAGCCGCATCGCCTGTTCCTGGAAGAGGGGGACGCCGAAGGTCTTCTCGAGCACGACCTTCAGCTCGTCCGCCGGGCCGTGTTCGGGCGACGGCGCGGGGTAGACGACCGGTTCGATCCCGTCCCGCCGCTTCAGGTAGGGGTGGACCATGTCGCCCTGGATTGGTCCCGGCCGGACGATCGCCACCTCGATGACCAGGTCGTAGAACCGGCGCGGCTTGAGCCTGGGCAGCATCGACATCTGGGCCCGGCTCTCGACCTGGAACACGCCCACCGAGTCGGCCCGGCAGAGCATGTCGTAGACCTTCGGACACTCCTGCGGGATGTGGGCGATGTCGCTGAACAGCCCGCCGTGCTCGCGGGTCAGGGTCTCGCCGTGATGCTGGTTCAGCAGGTCAAAGCCGCGCTTCAGGCAGCTGAGCATGCCCAGCGCCAGCACATCGACCTTCATCAGTCCGAGCGCGTCGATGTCGTCCTTGTCCCACTGGATGAAGGTGCGGTCCTTCATGGCCGCGTTGCCGATCGGGACCGTCTCGTCCAGCCGCCGCCGGGTCAGCACGAAGCCGCCGACGTGCTGAGACAGGTGGCGCGGGAAGTTGAGCAGCTCGCTGCCCAGGGTGACCGCGCGGACGATCTCGGGATTGTCGGGGTCCAGTCCGGCCTGGCGGATGTGGTCCCGCGCGATCTCGCCGCCCCAGCTGCCCCAGACGGTATTGGCCAGGGCGGCGGTGATGTCCTCGGTCAGGCCCAGCGCCTTGCCCACGTCGCGGATGGCGCTGCGCGGGCGGTAGTGGATCACCGTTCCGCAGATGGCCGCCTTGTGCCGGCCGTAGCGCTGGTAGATGTACTGCATCACCTCCTCGCGCCGCTCGTGCTCGAAGTCGACGTCGATGTCGGGCGGGTCGCCCCGCTCCTTCGACAGGAAGCGGGCGAACAGCAGGTCCTGGTCCTTCCTGGTCGGGTCGACGGCCGTGACGCCCAGGCAGAAACAGACCACCGAATTGGCCGCCGAGCCCCGCCCCTGGCACAGGATCGGCTGCGGCCGGGCCCGCGCCCACTGGACGATGTCGTGCACGGTGAGGAAGTAGTTGGGGTAGTTGAGCTCGGCGATCAGCCTGAGTTCCTTGTGCAGCAGGTCGGTGACCTTCTTCGGCACGCCCTCCGGATAGCGCCAGTGGGCGCCGCTCCAGGCCAGGTCGGTCAGGTGCTGGATCGCCGTCTTGCCCGGGGGCACGGGCTCGTCGGGATACTCTTCCCTCAGGTCGCCAAGGTCGAAGGCGATGCGGTCGGCGATTTCGGCGGAGCGTTCCACCGCCCCCGGCCAGCGGGCGAACAGCCGGGCCATCTCGGCGGGCGTCTTCAGATGTCGCTCGCCGTTGGCCTCCAGCCGGAAGCCGGCCTGGGTTATGGTGCAGCCTTCGCGGACGCAGGTCAGGATGTCCTGCAGCGGGCGCCGTTCGGGGCCGTGGTAGAGGACATCGCCGGTGGCGACCATTGGCGCGCCGATCCGTTCCGCCAGGCCCGCCAGCCGGTGAATGCGCCGGGCGTCCTGCGCGCCATAGGCGCGCGAGGCGGCCAGCCAGACGCGGCCGCGCAGGGCGGCGGCCAGGCTCGCGGCCTGCGCCTCGAAGGCCTCGTCCAGGCGCGTCGGCGGCGCGATCAGCACCAGCTGCCCCTCCGACTGGTCGAGGAAATCGTCGCGCAGCAGGATGCATTCGCCCTTTTCGGCGCCGCTCTGGCCGATGGTCAGCAGCCGGGTCAGCCGGGCGTAGGCCTCACGGTCTGACGGATAGCAGAGCAGGCTGGGCGCGCCGTCGGCGAAGTCCAGACGGCAACCGGTCAGGCTGCGGGTCCCCCGCTCACGGGCCTCGGCCCAGGCCCGCACCACCCCGGCGAGGCTGTTGCGGTCGGTGATCCCCAGCGCCGGCATGCCCAGGGCGTGGGCCGTCCGCACCAGCTCCCTCGGATGCGAGGCGCCGCGCAGGAAGCTGTAGTTGCTGGTGGTCTGGAGCTCGACGTAGCGGATGGGGGAGGGGCTCACGCGAACACCCCGTGCAGCCACCAGCGGGGCGGATTGTCCGCGTCGTCGTAGAGGCCGGCGCGGAAGATCCAGAACCGCCCCCCGGCTTCGTCCTCGACCTGGTAGTAGTCGCGCACGAAGCCCGGGCCGATGTCGCCGACCGGCTTGCGCCACCACTCCTCGGCGATGCGCTCGGGCCCCTCGGCCAGCCGCACGCGCCGGCGCTGGCCGCGCCAGGTGAACAGCAGCGGCGGGTCGTCGGGCAGTTTGGCCATCACCGTGATGGCCTCGGGGTGGGCCAGAAGCCGGAGCGGGCGGGGCCTGTCCGGGTCCCAGCCGTCGGCGCGCGGGGCGCTGATCGCCGGGGCGGGGCGCGAGGCCCGTTCGGGCACATGGCTCTCGACCACCTCGGCCCGCCAGACGGCGTCCTCGCCCAGGCGGTTGGCCAGCCGGTCGACCAGGGCCGAGACGCCCTCCTCGGCCATGGCCGCGCGGCTGTTGTCGAGCCGGCCCTGGGCCGCGGACAGCACCTCGACATCCTCGGCCGCCAGGGTCACGACCTCGATGCCGAAGCCGGGGTCGATGCTCTCCAGCCGGGGCGCGAACAATCGGGTCAGGACGAGGGCGTCGCGGCCGGCGACCGACAGTCCGACCTGGACCGGGAAGGCCCGGCCGTCGAGGCGGTGATAGGTCAGCTCGAACCGTCGGGCCCCGCGCCCCTCGGCGCGCAGCCGTTCACAGAGGCGCCCGGCGATGTCGCCGGCGACACGGACCAGGTCGTCCAGCTGGCTGATCGGCTCGGCGAAGGCCAGGCGGTCAATCCAGGGGGAGGGCGCCCTGCGGAAGGTCAGCGCCTCCCGCGCGCGGCCCAGCGCCTGGTCCAGTCGCAGCACGACCTGCGGTCCGAACCGCCGGGTCAGCTGGGCGCGCGGCAGGCCGACAAGTCGGTCGATGCGGGTCAGGCCCAGCCGGGCCAGCTGGGCGGCCGCGGCCTCGTCCAGCCTCAGGGCGGCGACGGGCAGGGATGACAGGGGTTCGGCCTGGGCGCCGGGCGGGCAGATGAGGGCCTGTCCGTCAGCGGCGGCGAACCGCGCCAAGGCCCAGGCGGCGCCGGCGGTGTCGGCCAGGGCGATCCGCGCAGGAATCCCGTTCGCGGCCAGTCTCTGAAGCAGGTCGTCGGCCATCGCCTGCTCGCCGCTCCACAGGTGGGAGACGCCGGTTATGTCCATCAACAGGCCGTCCCGCCCGTCGACGGCCACGGCCGGCGAGAAGCGCACGCACCAGTCGCACAGCGCTTCCAGCGCCGCGGCGTCGGCGGCCGGGTCAGCCTCGTGGGTGACCAGCCCGGGGACGAGCGCGGCGGCGTCGGTGGCCTTCTGCCCCGCGAACAGGCCCAGCGCCCGGGCTTCGGCGTTCAGGGCGTAGAGCCGCCGCGCGCCGCGGTCGGTGATGAGCAGGGCGAGGGCTCCCTCCCCCTTGTGGGGAGGGACAGGTCCGCGCAGCGGACCAGGGTGGGGCAAGTGGCTGGCCGCGTTCGGCGCCGACCCCGGCTGACAACCTGCCCCACCCGTCTCGTCTCGCCTGCGGCTCGCCGAGCCACCCTCCCCACAAGGGGGAGGGAGAGCGACGCTAGGCCCTTCTCCGGGCGCGCTCCGCCGCCGCCAGCGCGTCACCGGCCAGTCCGGTTGCCAGACGGAGAGGATGCGGGTCATGCTCGGCCGCCTCGTTCCACTCGAAAACCCAGGCGCCGGGACGACCGCCCCGACACCGCTCCAGCGCCACGCTCCAGCGCGGCGGACCCAGTCCCGGCTCGCCCGGCGGAGGGTGGCTGGCGGCGGAGCTGACCCGCCATCGCGTCGCCGCCGCCGAGCCGGTGGCGGCCTTGCGCGAGGCCCCGCCGAACGGCCGTCGTCGCAGGATCAGCCCCGTCGCCCCGTGCTTCTCGCAGGCCAGCTGCAGCCGCCGGCCGGCGGTCAGGTCGATGTCCTCGGTCTCGCCCAGCACGGCGGCGACGCCGGCCGAGCCCAGGGCGTCCTCCAGCGCCATCAGCGCCTGGGCCTCGTCCCGCACCCGCACCTGGATCAGCCTTCGGGCGGGAAAGCCCAGGCTCTCCAGCCCGGGGGCGTAGAGGTCGTCGCGGCGCATCACCCAGATCACCGCCCCGGTCGCCGCGAGCGGCCGGGCCAGCATGGCGCCGAAGCCTGCCGCCGCGGCGCAGACCTCTGTCTCCATCCCCTCGGCGACGATCTCGTGCCAGCGCCCCAGCGGCAGCCCCCCGCCGGGCAGGCAGTCGTCGACGCGCGGATCGCCGAACGGCTGGACCAGGGATGGAGTCCGAGTCCCCGCTTCCAGAGCGGCGACCTGGTCTCTCAGGACCGCAAGACGCGCCGCGCGCGACCCGGACATGATGTTCTCCAATGTTCCACTTTTGTTCTCATCCCTTGAGGAGGGAGAGTCAAGTCGCAAGCTATGGCGGCTCCGCGAACGTCGCTAAGGTGGCCGCTTCGAACGACTGTATGACTTCAGGGATCGGACCATCGTGGCCTTCAAGCGCATTCTCATCGCCAACCGGGGCGAGATCGCCATCCGCATCGCCCGCGCGGCGGCCGATCTGGGGATCGCGAGCGTGGCGGTCCATGCGCAGGACGACGCGGCCGCGCCGCATGTGACGGCCGCCGACGAGGTCGTGGCGCTGAAGGGCGCGGGGCCGAAGGCCTATCTCGACATCGATGGCGTGATCGCGGCGGCGAGGGCGGCCAGGTGCGACGCGATCCATCCCGGCTACGGCTTCCTGTCCGAGAACGCCGCCTTCGCCCGGGCCTGCGCGGCGGCGAAGATCGCTTTCATCGGCCCCTCGCCGGACGCGCTGGAGGCCTTTGGCGACAAGGCGAAGGCCCGCGCCATGGCCGCCAAGGCCAAGGTGCCGGTGCTGGCCGGGACGGGGCCCATCGACCTTGCCGGCGCCCGGGCCTTCTTCAAGAAGAACGGCCCGATGATGCTCAAGGCCGTGGCGGGCGGCGGCGGGCGCGGCATGCGGCTGGTCCGCACCGAGGCCGAGATCGAGTTCGCGCTGGCGGCCTGTTCCCGCGAGGCGCTGGCGGCGTTCGGGGACGGGGGCGTCTACGCCGAGTGGCTGGTCGAGGACGCCCGTCATATCGAGGTCCAGGTCGTCGCCGACGGCCGGGCCGTGGTGGCGGCCGGCGACCGCGACTGCTCGGTCCAGCGGCGCAACCAGAAGCTGGTCGAGATCGCCCCGGCGACCCTGCCGGACCCGTTGCGCAAGGCCCTGCACGAGGCGGCCGAGAGGCTGTGCGCTGCAGCCAAGTACCGCACCCTGGCGACCATCGAGTTCCTGGTCGACGGCAAGGGCGGCTTCGCCTTCATCGAGGCCAACGCCCGGCTGCAGGTCGAGCATACGATCACCGAGGAGGTCACCGGCCTCGACCTGGTCCGGATCCAGATCGAGCTCGCGGCGGGCAGGACCCTGGCCCAGGTCGGTCTGACGAAGACCCCGGTCCCGCAAGGCTTCGCGGTGCAGGCGCGGGTCAACCTGGAGACCCTGACGGCCGACGGCGGCGCCCTGCCCGGCGGGGGTCTGATCACCGCCTACGAGCCGCCCAGCGGGCCGGGGGTGCGGGTCGACGGCGCAGGCTACGCCGGCTACGTCACCAGCCCGTCCTACGACAGCCTGCTGGCCAAGGTGATCGTGCGCGGCGCCACCCTGGAGCAGGCCTGCGCCCGCACGGCCCGGGCCCTGGCCGAGTTCCGGCTGGAGGGGGTCGACAGCAACGCCGACCTGTTGCGCGCCGTGCTCGCCGAACCGGCGGTGACGGCCGGCGCGGCGACCACCAAGTTCTTCGAGACCAACCTCGCCGACCTGCTGGAGAAAGCAGGCCGCATTCAGCGAAAAGCGCCGCGAGATTTGGCGAGATCCGGCGAGAACGCGTCAAGATCGGCGAGTTCGGCGAAATCGGCTGAAGCCCCGCAGCTTCCCGACGACGGCACGGTCGCCGTCACCGCGCCGCTGCAGGCCACCGTCGGCTCGGTGGAGGTCGCCGAAGGTGATCTGGTCCGCCCGGGCCAGACCGTCGCCGTGCTCGAGGCGATGAAGATGGAGCATGTCGTCACCGCTTCCGAGGGCGGCCGCGTGGTCCGCATCCTGGCTGACAAGGGCGTCACCCTGCTCAAGGGCGCGCCGATCCTGATCCTGGAGCCCGTAGAGGTCGCCGCCGACGCGCAGGCCGCCGCCGCCGAGGTCGATCCCGACCATGTCCGTCCCGACCTGCAGGAGGTCATCGACCGCCACGCCTTCACCCTGGACGCCAACCGGCCGGAGGCGGTGGCGAAGCGGCGCCGGACCGGTCACCGCACCGCGCGGGAGAACCTGGACGACCTGCTCGATCCGGGCAGCTTCATCGAGTACGGCGCCCTGACCATCGCCGCCCAGCGCCGCCGCCGGACGATGGACGACCTCATCAAGAATACGCCCGCCGACGGGCTGATCGCCGGCATCGGCGCGATCAACGGCCACCTGTTCACGCCGGACAGGGCCCGGGTCGCGGCCCTGAGCTACGACTTCACCGTTCTGGCCGGCACCCAGGGCAACATGAACCACAAGAAGACCGACCGGCTGCTGCACATCGTCGAGGAGCAGAAGCTGCCGGTGGTCTGGTACGCCGAGGGCGGCGGTGGCCGGCCGGGCGACACCGACGGCACGGGCGTGGCGGGCCTGGACGTCACCACCTTCGGCAAGTTCGCCGCCCTGTCGGGCGAGGTGCCCAAGATCGCCATCGTCGCCGGCCGCTGCTTCGCCGGCAACGCGGCCATCGCGGGCCTCAGCGAGATCATCATCGCCACGAAGGACTCCAATCTCGGCATGGGCGGCCCGGCCATGATCGAGGGCGGCGGCCTGGGCGTGTTCAAGCCCGACGACATCGGTCCGAGCGAGGTGCAGTGGGCCAACGGCGTCATCGACATCCTGGCCGATGACGAGGCCCACGCGACCGCGCTGGCCAAACAGGCCCTGTCGAGCTTCCAGGGCAGGGTCGCCGACTGGACCGCCGCCGACCAGCGCGGCCTGCGCCGGTCGATCCCGGAGAACCGCCTGCGGGTCTATGACATCCGGCCGCTGATCGAGACCCTGGTCGACGACGGCTCGTTCCTGGAGCTGCGCCGCGGCTGGTCGCCGGGGATGATCACCGGCTTCGTGCGGATCGAGGGTCGGCCCATGGGCCTGATCGCCAACGATCCGCGTCACCTCGGCGGCGCCATCGACTGCGACGGGGCCGAGAAGGCCGCCCGCTTCCTGCAGCTGTGCGACGCCTTCGACCTGCCGGTGCTCAGCCTGTGCGACACGCCCGGCTTTATGGTCGGGCCCGACAGCGAAGCGGCCGGCGCCGTGCGCCGCGTCAGCCGCATGTTCATCGCCGGCGCCAAGCTGGGCGTGCCGCTGTTCACCATCGTGCTGCGCAAGGGCTATGGCCTGGGGGCCCAGGCCATGGCCGGCGGCGGCTTCCACGCCCCGGTGTTCATCGCCTCATGGCCGACCGGCGAGTTTGGCGGCATGGGCCTCGAAGGCGCGGTGCGCCTGGGTTACTCCAAGGAGCTGGCCGCCGAGACCGACCCGGAGAAGAACAAGGCCCTGTTCGAGCAGCTGGTCGGCCGTCTCTACGCCGCCGGCAAGGCGACCAGCATGGCCGCCGCGCTGGAGATCGACGCCGTCATCGACCCCGCCGAGACGCGCCGCTGGGTCGTACGCGGGCTCGACAGCTGCCCGGCACGGACAAAGCCGGCGCGTCGGTGGGTGGATGCGTGGTGATGGGGACTGCTTCCGGCATCGCCGGTAGCTCTCTCCCCACGATCTCTCTCAACCGTCATCGTCGGACTTGTTCCATAGCCTGTCCTCGGGTCGGCCTTCGGCCGAGCCCGGGGGACCCATGCGTGGTGAGCGCGACGAGCAGGGCTCGTGCGTCCGACGCCTCATGATCCGCCGCCGTGTTCATGGGTCGTCGGAACAAGTCCGACGATGACGGCGGGTGGATGGGCGCCTACGCCGCCTTCGGCTTCAGCCGCGTGATGCCGAAACGCACGATCAGATAGGCCAGCAGGCCCATCGGGCCGAGCATGAAGGTCAGGACCATGATCGGGATCAGCAGCCAGTGGGGCACGCCGGCCTTCGGTGCGTCCTCGACCTGCCAGGTTCCGACCCAGAGGTCGAAGGCCAGGTAGTGGATCCAGGCCGGCAGCATGACCATCGGCGTCGACAGCAGGATCATCACGCCCGCCAGGGAGTCGAAGCCCCCGCCTTGCGGCGCGTCCGGCGCGCCCATGGCCCGGATCATCAGGATCGCATAGGCCAGGCTCAGCACCGCCGCCGCGCCCCGCGCCGCCGTCACCAGCGCCGGCCGCCGCAAAGGCGCCATCACCAGGCACAGCCATCCGACCACCGCCACGCCGGTCATGGCCGAGAAGATCAGCTCCAGATCCATGGTGTTTCCCCCTGTTCTGCGGGGAGGCTAGCACGGGTTGGGGGGGCGTCTACCGGAGGGGGCGCAGCCCTCTTCTCCCTTCCTCCTCGATGGAGGAAGGGCGGGGATGGTGGTGTAGCATTGGCGGTGCGGGGAAAGCGCTGTTTGGCGCCGGCGCCTCGGAGCGCCCTTCCGCAAGCTCGGCGGCGACACCACCACCCAACCCTCCTCCATCGAGGAGGAGGGCTTTCGATGCAGCCCTACCCCCGCTCCAGCCTCAGCACCTCCACTTCATCCCCAACAGTCGCCGCCTCCGCCCCCGGCAGCCGGCGCAGCAGGCAGTCGGCGGCGGCGAAGACGGTGACCAGCGAGCTGTCCTGATCGGGGAAGGGGATCACCCCGTCCGGGCCGAGGCGGGCGCGCATCCAGTGTTCGCGGGGGCCGTTGGCGGGCAGGGGCGTCGCCAGCCGGGCGCTCTCCATGCGGTGTGGCGTGGTCGCGCCCTGCAGCGCCAGCACCAGCGGCCGCAGGAACAGTTCGGCGCAGACGAAGGCCGAGGCGGGGTTGCCGGGCAGGCCCAGCACCAGACGCCCGTCGCCCAGCCGCCCGAACCAGGTCGGCTTGCCCGGGCGGACATTGACCGTCTCGACGTCCAGTTCGAGACCCAGCGTCGCCAGCGCCGGCTTGACCAGGTCGTAATCGCCGACCGAGGCGCCGCCGACGGTGACGATCACATCGGCCTGGATATCGCGGACGGCGGCGGCGATGGCGGCCGCGTCGTCGCCGGTCGGGGCAAGCCGCGTCGGGGCCGCGCCCCAGCGGGCCAGCATGGCCAGCAGGCCGACGCTGCCCGACTCGTAGATCTGGAAGGGCCCGGCGTCGGCCCCGGGCGCGGCCAGCTCCTCGCCGGTGGCCAGTACGGCCATGCGGGGGCGGCGGGCGACGGCCAGCGTTGCGCGGCCGGCGGCGGCGGCCAGCGACAGACGCCAGGGGTCCAGCCTGACGCCCGCCTCGAGCAGCACCGCGCCGGCCTGGAAGTCGCCGCCGCGCGGACGGATGTGGCTTCCGCCGGCGACGGGGCCCAGGCGGACGACGTCCCCCTCCCGCGTGGTCTCTTCCTGGATCACCACCAGGTCGGCGCCGGCCGGCAGGGGCGCGCCGGTGAAGATGCGGACCGCTTCGCCCGTTTGCAGCGGGGCTTCGTGGCCGCGCCCGGCGGCGCTTTCGCCGACGATGCGGAGCGTGGTCGCTTCGCCGGCGTCGGCGCGGCGCACGGCCCAGCCGTCCATGGCCGAGGCGTCGAACGGCGGCTGGTCGCGGACCGCGGCGACGGCCTCGGCCAGCACGCGGCCATCGGCCTCGGCCAACGGAACGGCTTCGGAGGGCAGGGCGGCGGCCCGCGCCAGCATGCGGTCCCGGGCGTCCTCGACGCTCAGGCCCTTCAGCTTGCGCGCGGGATCAGCCGACGAAGGCGCGTTCGAGGACATAGTCACCAGGCTCGGCGTTGGAGCCCTCGACCATGCCGTGAGTCTCGACCAGGGCGCCCATGTCCTTGATGAAGTCCATGCTGCCGCACAGCATGATGCGGTCTTCGTCCGGATTGAACTTTTCACCGTCCAGGCCGAGGTCGCGGAACAGCTGGCCGGACGCGATCAGGTCGGTGAACCGGCCCTGGCGTTCGAACGGCTCGCGGGTGACGGTCGGGTAGTAGTGCAGCTGGGCCTTCGCCTCGTCCCCGACCAGCGGGTCGTCATGGATGCCGGCGGTGAAGAAGTCGCGGTAGGCCAGCTCGGCGATCTCGCGCACGCCGTGGCAGACATAGACCTGCTCGAAGCGGCTGTAGGCGTCCGGATCGCGGGCCACCGCCAGCCAGGGGGCCAGGCCCGTGCCGGTGCCGAACAGGAACAGCCGTTTGCCGCCCTTCAGCGCGTCCAGCACCAGGGTGCCGGTCGGCTTCTTGCCGAGCAGGACGGTGTCGCCCTCCTGGATCAGCTGCAGCTTGCTGGTCAGCGGGCCGTCCTCGACCTTGATCGAGAAGAACTCCAGCTCCTCGGCCCAGGACGGCGAGGCGACTGAATAGGCGCGCAGGATGGGCTTGGCGCCGTCAACGCCCGGCAGGCCGATCATCACGAACTCGCCCGATCGGAAGCGGAAGCTCTCCGGCCGGGTGATGGCGAAGCTGAACAGGCGGTCGGTCCAGTGCTTCACCCACAGCACCTTCTCCTCGAAGAAGGGGCTCGCCTTCACCGGCGCGGCCTGAAGGTCGGCTGTCGACATCGTATTGAATTTCCTCGCGACCCGCAGGGGGTCGATACTGGTCCTCATGTGATGCGGCGAAGCATCATGTCAACGCAAGGAAGACTGGGGCGGCGTTGAGGGATGCTGGCGCTGGTTCTCCCTCCTCCTTGTGGGGAGGGTGGATCGGCGAGCGCAGCGAGACGAGACGGGTGGGGCAAGCAGCGATCCTCCCCCGACGACGAAAGCGGCCACCCCTTGCCCCACCCTGGTCCGCTGCGCGGACCTGTCCCTCCCCATGAAGGGGAGGGAGAGCGCCCTCAGTTCTCTTCCCCGCTCCCCGGATCGGTCTCCGTCGTTTCCGTCTGGATCGCACCCTCCGAGCCGGCCGCTTCAGTCGCCGGCGGGGCGCAGGTTCTCGTTCCCGGTTTCGCGATTGCCGGGGCGTTCGGTCATGGGAGTCTCCCTTTCCCGGCAAAAACGTCGTGGAAGAGGGTTCGATCCGGCGCCGGCTTGCTTGCCCGCCGCCGCTGTCCCTGCTAAACGGCCCGCTTCCGGTGAATTGACAAGCTGACCGGCGGGTATCACCGCCTACGGTTCGCTGTTCGGTTCACGGGAGGGCATTTGCCCGACAGGGTGGACGTCTACGAGTGTAGCTCAGCTGGTAGAGCATCGGTCTCCAAAACCGAGGGCCGGGGGTTCGAATCCCTCCACTCGTGCCACCTGCTTCCTATATGCGGAGCGCGATGGTCGCGCTTCGGCCAGTTGAAAGAGCGTCAGACCCGTCCGATGGCCAAGAAAACGGGCAATCTCTCCGCGATGAAACAGCGCGCCGCCAGGAGCGCCGCCGCTGTCGCCGCGCCTGCCGGTCAGGCTGCCGCCGCCGCCGCCACGCCGAAGAAACCCTTCAGCATCGTGCAGTTCGGCAAGGAGGTCCGCGCCGAAGGTCGCAAGATCACCTGGACGAGCCGCAAGGAGACCTGGATCACCTCGGTGATGGTATTCATCATGGTGATCATCGCCGCCCTGTTCTTCTTCGTGGTCGACACGAGCCTGTCGTTCATCGTGTCCCAGGTCCTGAAGCTCGCGAACGCCGGATAATCCATGAACGCTCAAGTCGAAGCCCGGCCGTCCAACCCGCGCCACCGCTGGTACATCGTCCACGCCTACTCGAACTTCGAGAAGAAGGTGGCCGACCACATCCGTGACCAGGCCAGGGCCCAGGGTCTGGAAGACGCCTTCTCCGAGATCCTCGTGCCGACCGAGGAGGTCGTCGAGATCCGCCGCGGCCGCAAGGTCAATGCCGAGCGCAAGTTCCTGCCCGGCTACGTGCTGGTGAAGATGGACCTCAGCGACGAGGCCTACCACCTGGTCAAGAACACGCCGAAGGTCACCGGCTTCCTCGGCTCGGCCAGCAAGCCGCAGCCGATCTCCGAAAAGGAAGCGGCCCGCATGATCGGCGTGGTCGAGGAAAGCGTCGAGCGTCCCAAGTCGACCGTCCGCTTCGAGATCGGCGAGCAGGTTCGCGTCACCGACGGTCCCTTCGCCAGCTTCAACGGCTCGGTCGAGCAGGTCGACGAGGCCCGCGAGCGCCTGCACGTCGCCGTCTCGATCTTCGGCCGCGCGACCCCGGTCGAGCTGGAATACAGCCAGGTCGAAAAGGTCGTCTGACCCTACGCCACCCCCGTCATCCCCGGACTTGTTCCGAGGATCCAGGCGTGATGAGTTTTCTGAAGGGGCGCGGCGGTTGTCGCGCCCCTTCGTCGTTTGCGGTGTGCATGGGTCGTCAGAACAAGTCTGACGATGACGGCTCAGGGGAGGGGGAAGCGGTTGTCCGCCCGCACCTTCTCTGCTACACGCGCGCCTCGCCCAGAAGACCGGGCGTCAAATCCGTGGGAGGGGTCTGCCCGCACCACGGCCGCATAGGCGCTTTAACTAGCGCCGCTTAAACGGAGACAGAGATGGCCAAGAAGATCTTGGGCTATATCAAACTGCAGGTGAAGGCTGGCTCGGCCACGCCTTCCCCGCCCATCGGCCCGGCTCTGGGTCAGCGCGGCGTCAACATCATGGGCTTCTGCAAGGAGTTCAACGCGCGCACCGAGAAGGAAGTGAAAGGCACGCCCCTGCCGACGGTGATCACCGTCTACCAGGACAAGTCCTTCACCTTCATCACCAAGACCCCGCCCGCCACCCACTTCATCAAGGAAGCGCTGGGCCTCAAGTCCGGCTCGACCAAGCCGGGCCGCGACAGCGCCGGCACGATCACCCGCACCCAGCTGCGCGAGATCGCCGAAAGCAAGATGAAGGACCTGAACGCCAACGACATCGACGCCGCGGCCCGCATCATCGAGGGCTCCGCCCGTTCGATGGGCCTGCAAGTCGTGGAGGCTTAAGACCATGCCCAAGCAAGCCAAGCGCATTCAGGCCTGGACCGGCGATCGCGAAGCGACGCACTCGGTCGAGGACGCCGTGAAGCTGGTCAAGGCCAACGCCAAGGCCAAGTTCGACGAGTCGGTCGAGATCGCCGTCAACCTGGGCGTCGACCCGCGTCACGCCGACCAGCAGGTCCGCGGCGTGGTCTCGCTGCCCTCGGGCACCGGCCGTGACGTCCGCGTCGCCGTCATCGCCAAGGACGCCAAGGCCGAGGAAGCCCTCGCCGCCGGCGCCGACGTGGTGGGCGCCGAGGAGCTGGTCGAGCGCATCCAGGGCGGTTTCATGGACTTCGATCGCGTCATCGCGACGCCGGACATGATGGCCCTCGTCGGTCGTCTGGGTAAGGTGCTGGGCCCGCGCGGCCTGATGCCCAACCCGCGCGTCGGCACCGTGACCCCGAACGTCGGTCAGGCTGTCAAGGACGCCAAGGGCGGCGCCATCGAGTTCCGCGTCGAGAAGGCGGGCATCGTCCACGCCGGCATCGGCAAGGTCTCCTTCACCGAGGAAGCCCTGCTGGCCAACGTCCGCGCTCTCGTGGACGCGCTGAACAAGGCCAAGCCGTCGGGCGCCAAGGGCACCTACGTGAAGCGTATCGCCCTGTCTTCGACCATGGGCCCGGGCTTCAAGATCGACACCGGTTCGGTCAGCGCCTAGGCGCCGGACCTTCGTCGCAAGACAACCGGACGGGCGGGCTCGCAAGGGCCCGCCCGTTTCGCGTTTGGGGGTCAGCTCGGCAGCGCCGCGAAATCCTCGCCGGTCCGCAGTTCGGTGGCCTTGAACACCGCTGTCGGGGCCACGGCCTTCCAGTAGACGGCGTCCTCGGCGCGACCAACGCCGCTCCGTTCGACACATCGCAGGCGGCGGGCCGCGGCGATGGTCAGCAGCTGGGCATGGCGGCCGCGCGCGGTCTGGCGTGGCTCCGGTGCGAAGGGCCGCAGACCGTGCATCTGCGCGGCGGTCCAGGGATCGGGGCTGGTCTGGATGGGGCCCAGCAACATGGGCTTGGTCTTTCGGTCGGGCGGGACGCGAGGCGTTCGGCCTCGCCGATCCGGCTAAAGATCGTCTTCGCGATCACCGTCCAAATGGGGATGCCCTGTGGATAGTTCCAGTGTTTCCCAATTAAATCCGTGACATGGTTGGTGAACAACTCAGGCCGGCGGCTGCTTGACCCGCCGGATCAGGGCCGTGTCGTAGCCGAGGGCGGCCGCGCGGGCGATGTGGGTCTCGATCACCGCCTCGCCCGGCGTCGGGTCCCGGCTGAGGATCCACAGGTACTTGCCGGACGGCTCGCCGACGATGGCCCAGCTGTAGTCCTCGGCACGGTCCAGCACCCAGTAGTCGGCGAAGAAGGGGCCGAAGAAGGCGACCTTCAGCTTGGCGCCCTGGCTTCCCTCGACGACCTTGGCCTTGCCCTCGGCGGCACGCGCCTTTCCGTCGGGCGCGCTGTCGCGGCAGGTGTTGAGCACGCTGATCATGCCGTCTGGGCGCTGGCTGTACTCCGCCGTCACGCCCTCGCAGCCGCGCTCGAAGCGGTTCTCGTAGCGGGCCAGCTCGTACCAGCGGCCCAGATAGCGCTCCAGGTCCAAAGCCTTGGACGGTTGCGGCACGGCGGCGTTGCCGCTGGGCCCCGAAGCACAGCCGGCGAGCGCCAGGGCGAAGATCAGGATGGCGGCGCGAAGGCTGGACATGGGTGGATCCCTGGCTGGTTCGGGTAACAACCCTACGCCAAGTCCCGGCCGGCGGATCAGTTCCTGTCCCGGCTTGAGTTTCCCTTCGCCTTGATCTATACGCGCGCTCTTCCAGCGAACGGGCTTGCCCGCCGCTGGTCCTGTCCGAGAGCTACGCGACGTCGGGGTCACCTGCGTCGTAACAGAAGGGGAGCCCCCCTTCAGCGTAGGGAGACGGGGAAACGAGACGCCGCATCACCGCACAAGCTGCGGGCGCGGCCGATGCTTTCCTTGGGACAGGTCTACCGTCACCCGCCTTCGGGAGCGATCCCGCGCGCGGGCGACATGCTTTCGGCGTCCGGATGGTCCGGGCGTCGTGAACCAGGAGACCGCAATGAACCGCGCACAAAAAGCGGAATCGATCGAGACGCTCAAGGGCGTCTTCGCCGATGCCGGCGCCGTGGTCGTGACCCACTACATGGGTCTGACCGTTGCGGAAATGACCGACCTTCGACTCCGCCTCCGCAAGGAAGGCGCGTCGATCAAGGTGGTGAAGAACACTCTGGCCCAGAAGGCTCTTGGTGGTTCGCTGGGTGAGGCGGGCGACGCCCTCTTCACCGGCCCCGTCGCCATCGCCTACGGCCCGGACCC
>Ga0315900_10006416_pt1 | contig 15781 bp, 13 predicted proteins | sample LakEriMetagenome_FD_203521 | JGI IMG/M metagenome (GOLD analysis project Ga0315900, IMG submission 203521) | Freshwater fungal communities from buoy surface, Lake Erie, Ohio, United States - Buoy 12 MA114 | ecosystem: Environmental > Aquatic > Freshwater > Lake > Lake biofilm | place: USA: Lake...
CAACATCAAATACGCCAACTATTAAATTTGATTTAAAAAATGGTGAATTAAACATTTCGGGTCGCTCTATTCCTGAAAATTCTTTAGAATTTTATAATCCTTTATTTGAAGCTTTAGACAAATATTTAGCTGATCCTAATCCAAAAAATGCCACTACATTAAACATTCAATTAGAATATTACAACAGTAGTTCGTCTGCCTGCCTATTAAGTGTTTTTAAGAAATTAGAAAAGTTTAATAAAGGTAAAGGTTCGACAGTAACTATTAATTGGATTTACGAAGAAAATGATGAGGATATCTTAGCTGCTGGTAAAAACTTTGAAGGGATGGTGGATTTACCTTTTCAAATGATTGCTATTTCTGAAAGCTAATCTTCTAAATTATTAAAGATTTTTCTTAATTATTTTTGCTTTTCTTCCTTCCAATTAACTGAAATGATGATTTCGTTTCTTCTTTTTAATAATTGATATGGTGGATTATATCCTAAATATCTAGCATTACCATATGCTACAATGCCTTTTTCTGATAGTATTTTAAGAAGTTTTTCAGAATAGAGTTTTAAATCATCATCAGAAGCAAATCCTCCAAATTTCAAAACAGCGGCATACTCATCTGGTGTTTTTTCTATAATGATGTTTTTATCGTTAGGCTTAGGAAGATTTTCTTGAGAATATGTTGAAGGCATCACAAAACTCATGCTTGAAATAGAATCATTAATATTCATATGAACAGGTGATGTCATAGAAATATTTTTATTTTCGTCGTTGCCACCAAAAATATAACCTGCTAATTTTCTAAATCCAGGACCTGACAGTTCTTTATAGGTTTTTGCATTTGAATTTATTTTAGCAATAGTCGTCGATGGATAGAATCTTACTTCGAAATCATCTTCTTTTAGTATAACAGTATATTTTTGTTCTTCAGTTTTGTTGGAAGACATAATAGTAAATGATTGAAATAAAACAAGTAATACAATGGCTAATAAAGTGATGATTAAAAACAGTTTCATAATGTATGATTTTAATATATAAACAAATGCTTCTACTAAAAGTTTACTCTTTACTAGAAAAGCATAAAATGTGAATTTTAGAATATCTACCATTACAAAAAACTAAAGTCCAAAATCAGTTTATAGATTTTAGAACGATTAAATACCTCAGACGATAATCTGCAGTATTGTTTTTTATAAGTTAATTATCGGATTGTTCTCCAAAAAAATCTTTCTCAGAAAACATGGAGCCTAAAATATCTTTGAATTGAATGCCACGCTCTAAGTTGTTTTTACCAATTAACGAATGTTCTGCCAAACCAAATAACACAAATTCCATCATCACTAACTTTTGCTGTTTCGTTAATTTTTCCGTGTAAGTATCAACTAAATCAGCAAGTGAAGGAATACTTTCTAATCCTTTTTTATAGGTTTTGTCGTTTTCGGCTAACAATACATCTATCACATTACCTTCGCCAAACCAATTGACAATTTGCTGGTATGGACTCGCTTCTTTACGTTGTTTTAGTTTTTTTGGATCAGGGAAAATAGCTACAAATTCATTTCTAATAGCTTTGCTCAATAAATTATGAGCCACAATGCCTGCGCCTTCTTGTTCGCCTTCATACACCAATTCAATTTTTCCATTTACGGCTGGTATTACGCCCATTAAATCACTGACGCGTGCTGCGGTTTTTTCTTCTCCGTTCATCAACATTCTTCTTTCGGCGGTACTTACTAAATTTTCGTATGCCGAAATAGTTAACCTTGCTGATACGCCACTTTTAGAATCCACATATTCGCTTTCTCTCGCTTCAAACGAAATACGTTCAATAAGCGTTGCTATTAAATCACTCACTTCAATATTTTTTTGTTGGAGCTCAGTTAGTTTTGCTTCTTGCTTCGTAATTTGTTTGGATAGGTCGATACTCTTTGGATAATGCGTTAAAATCTGACTTCCAATGCGATCTTTTAATGGTGTTACAATACTTCCTCTATTGGTATAATCTTCTGGATTAGCTGTAAATATAAATTCAATATCTAAGGGAATTCGTAATTTAAATCCTCTAATTTGTATATCGCCTTCTTGTAAAATATTAAATAAAGCCACTTGAATACGTGCTTGTAAATCTGGCAATTCGTTAATCACAAAAATGCAACGGTTACTACGTGGTATAATTCCGTAATGAATTACACGCTCATCGGCATAACTTAGTTTTAAATTAGCGGCTTTAATTGGATCCACATCACCAATTAAATCAGAGATAGATACATCAGGTGTGGCTAATTTTTCAACGTAACGTTCAGAGCGGTGCAACCAAGCAATAGGTGTTTTGTCTCCTTGCTCTGCAATTAATTGTTTACTTGAATTAGATATCGGATTTAAAGGATCATCATTTAATTCGCTTCCTGCAATAATGGGCGTGTACTCATCCAATAGTTCAACGATTTGGCGGGCAATTCGCGTTTTAGCTTGTCCACGTAAACCTAATAAATTCATATTATGTCGAGATAAGATGGCGCGCTCAATTTCTGGTATCACTGTATCTTCATATCCTAAAATACCTTTAAAAATAGATTCTTTGTTTTTTATTTCTTGAATCAAGTTATCTCTCAATTCATCTTTAATAGATTTACTGATGTATCCTGATTTTTTTAATTCTCCTAATGTTTTTATTGTAGGTGCCATTGTATAGTATGTATATTATTTATAATTTCTTTTTTTATTACGTTCAAAATCTTCGAAAATAAATTCTCCTAAACCTTGCAATGAGGTGTAAAATGCTTTACCATGATTGGCCTCTGTAAAGTCGTGAACAAAATTTTGCAGATAAGGATCGTTAGCTACCATAAAGGTAGTAATGGGTATTTTTAAACGTCGGCAGCTTTGCGCTAAGGTTAAACATTTATTCACGATTTTAGTATCTAAGCCATTACTGTTTTTGTAATAGCGTCCATTTTCTTTTAGGCAAGTTGGCTTGCCATCGGTAATCATGAATATTTGTTTATTGGCGTTTTTTCGTCTGCGCAGTAAATCCATGGCGAGTTCCAAACCAGCAACCGTATTAGTGTGGTATGGTCCAACTTGCAAATAGGGCAGATCTTTTACTTCTATTTGCCAAGCATCATCACCAAACACTAAAAGGTCAAGTGTATCTTTAGGATATTTTCGTTTAATTAATTCCGATAAAGCCATGGCCACATTTTTAGCTGGCGTTATTCTATCTTCACTATACAGAATCATGGAGTGCGAAATATCAATCATTAAAACAGTAGACGTTTGACTCTTATGCTCTTTTTCGGAAACAGCTAAATCATTTTCAGTCATTCTAAAATCAGCAATGCCGTGGTTGACTTGTGCATTTTTAAAGGATTCAAGCATTGAAATTTGCTCCAATGAATCTCCAAACTGAAACGGCCTGGTATCATTTGTCATTTCATCACCTTGCCCTGTAAATTTTGTAGAATGATTGCCAGTTGTTCCTCTTTTAAGCTTTCCAAATATTTTTTCTAAAGCTTGCTCTCTGATGGCTTGCTCTGTTTTGGAAGTGATGATAATGTTACCAGAGTTTGGAGCATCATATTTGATGTAATCTCTATCTTTTAACTCCTGAACAAAATCTTGTATGGTATAATCAGGCTCTGTTAATTTATATTCTTGATCTAATTGCTTTAACCAATCAATGGCTTCATCAAAATCGCCACTAGTGTATGTGATTAACTGTTTAAATATATCAAAGAGTTTATCAAAAGGCGTTTGATTAGGTTGTGTGTAGTTAGAAAATCTAAATCCTATCATATATCAATTAACATTAAATATAGGGTATTGTTTATTATAACTAGATGTTTTAAAAGAATATTTTCTTCTCGATTAAAATAGCGAAAACTTTACAATTTATTTTTATAAAGGAAACTTGTACAATTAGTTAAAATGATGATATGTCTAGTCTTTTTTCAATAATTCAAGAAAATGATATGTAGCTACATTTTCTTATTTACATTTTTATCGGAAATCATGAATAGACTTTTTTGATAATAAATACCATGGTAATTATTTATAAATTAATCAATTTTTCTCGTTCAGTAAAATTAAACTCCACTTCGTTCGAGTCTGTTTGAGTAATTTTAATAATATACCAATGTACTGTTTTAAAAATTCGATATTCAGGAACACATGGAACATTTAATTCTTGAACAGCCCAACGCTTTATATTTAAAACATGATGATTTTTATCTGTCGTTGTAAAATGCCTAATATAAAATGGTAGTTTATGGTACGCTTTATCCGATAAAATTAATTGACAATCATGTAAATTAGAAGAGTAGAGAGAACTCGATAAGTAAGAATCGTATTGATTTTTTAAACTGAAAATGGGAAAAATTAGCATTAAGGTGATGACTATATAAAAAGTAACACCTTTAAATAAAAAGGAGATATCAAAAAATCGCTCAGGTTTAACATCTGCAAAAAGTAATAATACTAGAACAATCATAATGATATTCCATGGCCAAACTACAGAATTGAAATCTTTACCTGTTGGACCTAACATGAATAAAATTATGATATGCATTAAAATCACTAAAGGCAAAGCGATATATCGTAAAGGTTTAATTAATAATAAAATACCAATACTTAATTCGAAATAAGGCACAATATGTCCAAACGTAGTCATGAGGTTTATTTGCCGAGGAGATAAAATGCCATCAAAAGAACCAACCAACCACACAAATGTGTCAGGGACAAATTCTGGATTCATTTTTTGAATTCCGCTAAAAATATAAATAAGAGCTACTAATATCTGAAGCGATATGAATACTGTTGTATAATTATTAGGTTCATCAACACGATGTTTAAAAAATAATAAGATAAACAATATTAAGATGTAATTATAAAACCAAGGTTGCAATCGGTTTTGATCGTCAAAGCAAAGATAAATTGAAAATAAAATGAGAAGTAAGCTGGGTAGTTTTTTTTGTATTACAAATGAAAATATGATAAGTAAAATTAAAACTCCTAATTGAATGTAATCATATGGTGCAGGAACACCAAAATAATCATGTATTAAGGTAGATTTTGGAAAATAGCGCTCTCCAGCCCATAAATTAAGACTCAATAATATAGAGGCTAATAAACCAACTAGTACGGTTAATTTTATTAATTGTAAACGTTGGGTAATTCGCATATTATTTAAAATTCTCTTTATATAGTTCGTATGTAACAGAAGGAATATTATCTATTAAGGTGTCATTTAGATAAGTCATCCCTAATTTTTTAAACACTTGAATGGAAGCTGTATTTTCTTTCATGGCATTGCCAACAATGTGATTTAAATGAAAATGTTTAAATCCATAATCTATACAAGCTTTTGCTGATTCAGTAGCATAACCTTTGCCCCAAGCGCTTTCTAATAGTCTATACCCAATATCAGTTTCTTTAGTATCTGCATGATATTTTAAACCACACCAACCAATTGGATTATTAGTTTTTTTTTCTGCCACTAACCAACGACCATAACCATTTTCTTTGTATTGATTCATGACATATTTTACAATACCTTCAGTATCTTCAAGATTATTAAACGAACTATCTCCCGTGTATTTTACAACATTGTAATTAGAATTTAATTCAAAGAAAAATGGAGCATCACTTAAAACGTGTTCTCTAATAAGTAATCGCTCTGTTTCTAGTATGATGTTTTTAGTTTTCAATATAAAAGAATATTAGTTTTTTGTCACTTCGAGCGTAGTCGAGAAGCTATTTAAATCTTTTTTGAATTATATATTTCGTGTGATGATAAATTTTTACATTTTGCCTCTTCGACTAATTTTTTCCAATCAGAATTTATTAAAGCTTCTTTCTTTTTCACACTCCATTTTTTTATTCGTGTTTCCCATTCAATGGCTAAGTTGTAATTTGTAAATAGTTCACAAAACACTAATTCTACAGGTCTACGAGAATGTGTGTAAGATTCAGTGTTTATTCCTTTATTATGTTCTACAAGTCTTTTATCAACATTATTTGTAATTCCAGTGTAATAGGTTCCATCATTACACTTTACTATATAAACGTATAAATATTTTATTATCATCTTTAACTTGTTCTCGACTACGCTCGAACTGACAAAGTCATGTACTAAAATAAAAAAAGAGATATTGCTATCTCTTTTTAAATTGGAATGTTATGCACAATTATTTTTTAGTATCAGTGTCTGTATGGGGTTTTTCTTCTACGTTCTTGCCCATGTTTTTTGACACTTCTTCTAATAGTTTTAATCCTAATAATCCGCTAATAGGTCCATTTGCACCATCGCCGTTACCACCTGTAATTAATACATCAGGAATCACTTTGATTTTATCTTTACCAATTGCTTCTGTTACCTTTAAACGACTGAAGTTATCACCACCCATTGCTTCAACGGCCAATCGGTAAGATTCTGCATTTGATTTACCAACAGCTAAGATACTTTGAGCTTCAGCAGTACCTGTTACAGATATTTTTTCGGCATTAGCGTTTGCTAACATTTTTACTTTTTCAGCTTCTGCATTAGCTGATAATTTTGTTTTTTCAGCATCGGCTGCTGCAATTACTTTTAATCTATCAGCTTCGGCATTAGATGAAATTTTTACACTTTGTGCTTCACCCGTAGCTTTTTTTACAGCAGCATCAGCAATCCGCTCAGATATTAATACACCTTGATCTGCTTTTACAATTTCCTTTTGCATGTCAGCTACGGCTGTTTCTTTCTCTAAAGCTTGACGAGTTACCTCGGCACGTTTTTGAGTTTCAAAGGTTGTATTTTGCTCTTCTGCAATTTTACGATCGGTTAATGTTTTCATCAAACTTTCTGGCGGAACGATGTCTCCAATTAAGGTATCAACACCATTTACATTGTATTGATCTAAAACTTGACTAATTTTCGCTTTCGCCGCATCTTGTCTTTCTTTACGTGTGCTTAAGAAAGCAATCACATCGCTGTCTTGAGCTGAGTTACGAAAGTAGTTGCCAATTGTTGGTTCTAAAACTTGTCCCACTAAATTCATCATGCTACCAAAACGTGCAATTACTTTTGGCGCTTCGGTTGTTGGAATATGAATAATTTGAGACACATCTAAATTGAATGGGAAACCATCTTTTGAACGAACAGTAATAGTCGATAAGTTTTTATCTAATTGATGCGATTCACTACGAGCATTTGCCCAGTTTAAAACTAAGTTGGTTGTTGGCACTAATTCTACACGCATGATAAATGTGTTTACTGGATATTTTCCTGGACCTAAAGGCTCTGCCCAAACCCCTTTTTCGCCTTTACTTACTATGTTACCATGTTTAAATTCAGCTCCACTTAAATCTTTTCCTTCTGTTCCTACATATGAAATAACAACGCCTACATAACCAATAGGAATTTCTGTCATTTTAATTTGTTCTACTTGAATAAACCAAGGATTCAGATAATATGAACCTGCTAAAATAATTTCTGGTTGTAAACCTTTATTACCACCAGCTTCTAAAAAGGCATCACAATCTTGAAAGTTATTATGACCAGCTACTTGTTTACCAGCAATGTTTCCTTCTTCCACAGGCATACCATCCATGGTTGTTACGATACCTACCATGTTTTCGTTAATATGAGTCATATCGTAAGTCATCACTTCAAAAAGGAATGTATTAATACGATACGTACCTGCTGTAATAATGGCTGATTGGCGACCTTTGCGGCCTCCATTTCTTAAAAAAGCTTCTGCATCTTGAAACGAATCGCAAGCTACCTTACGAGCTAGGATAAAACCAGTTTCTAACTCTTTACCATCTTTTGAAACAATTAATCCGATTTTTCCCTCAGGTATAACCGTGAACGATTGTTGAGTAATTTCATATTGCCAAATCCATTTCCAAAAATAAATTCCTGGTGCAAGGGGTTGAGCTTGAAAACCAGCTTCGCCATTAATTGCAATAATACGTCCTGCTGGTAATTCTTTATTAGCACCAAATAGCACAAATTTTTTGGTCACTAATCCAATTTTATCTTCAGGAATAATGATGATTCCGAATAGACGAAACAGTAATTTGTAAAAGATTAATAATAAAACAGGGATAATAACCCACCAATAAGATAAAATGTAATTCATAATTTTTTAAATTTAGTAAAGTAAATGTATAAAGGAAACACATACTCCACTGAGCATTTTATGAACCAAACATGATGGTTATGAACTTTTGAATTTAAAGCTTATTGACTGTTTTTTTTGTACTCGCTGGAGTTTGTGATTCGTCCGGTGAAATAAAGTAAACACCTTTTATATCCACATTTATTTTTGGAAGCCAACGGTTTTCTTCAAAATAATCATACATAGGTTTTAAGTTTCTCCAAAAAGATAATTTGCTTTTTGGGTAGGTTGCCTCTAATATTTTTATGTTAGCTTCTGTAAATTTTATAGGATAAATGTCAATATAAATTGGGTTATTTCTATTTCTAGCTTCTAAGCACAAAACATATAATTCTTTTATTTTATCATTGGTCATTGGTAAGCATCCAATGGTTACACAGTCACCATGCACCATTATAGCACTTCCTGGATTTGGAGCTTCTTTTAAAATAACATCACTTGAATTTGGATAATTAATACGCATACTTAAATAATAATCGCTATTTGGATTAAACAAATCAATTTTATAAAATCCTTCAGGAACTTGATTGTCACCTTCTTTACGTTTAGGCCCTAAATCTCCGCTACTCGCACAAATTTCATAAGTTCTAAATAACTTATATTTTGCATCACCCTTATTTTTAAGCCAAACTTCTACGATTTTTTCATATTTAAACGTGCGCATGTAAATATCAAATTCATCAGGATTAACGCTTATAGCTTTTAAATCCTTTTGTAATTGCGGCCATTTAGAGTCGTATGCCTCTTTAACTTTTGGACTTTTTAATTGCCCAGCCTTATAGGCTAATGTTTTAACCTGAGAAATTGACAAGGAAATTGTAAAAACAACTAACAAGCAGGTATGTATAACATTTTTTAAAATCATCGTTTTAATTCCAAACTAGGGTTACATTTGATTTTACTAAAATACCATTTTTCTGACATGTTCATTCTTAAAATATTAAAAAATAAATACTTTTTGGTAGTTATAGGTTTAATTGTATGGCTTTTATATTTTGATAAGAATGATGTATTTACTCAGTTCGAATTGATTACAAAGTGTCATAAATTAAACCTAGAAAAAGAATACTACATTACTGAGATTGAAAACAATAAAAAAGAAATTGTAGAGCTTCAAAACAATAAAAAGAGTTTAGAAACCTTTGCTAGAGAAAAATACTTAATGAAAAGAGACAATGAAGATGTATTCGTCTTTGTTGAGAAATAAAAAAAGCTAAGATATTTTCTTAGCTTTTTTCTTTTTTTAGTATGCGTAATCGCTTAAATATTCAAAGTTAGAGGTCAATTTCCCTTCTTTACAAATACTAGCACGTTCTATAATTTTATCAACGTCCTCTTTAAATAAAAACGGCAACACTCTCTCCATTAAGTCTTTACCAAAATCATCACTAGCGTCACGAGGTAATTCGCAAGGCAAATTATCTACGGCCATAATACAAATCGTTTCCTTATTAAAAGGCACATCTTCTTTATCGGTTTTAGGATTATAACCATAAAATGGCTTGTCAATTGTACTTGCTCTTAATGTGGTTGGAACTGAACCATCAATATCACAAGTTATATCTGCCACCACACTCATTTTAAAATCAGATGCTTTCATATCATCTGTGGTAAACATTTTTGGTGAACGGGGATCCCAAAAGTGAGCAGAAATAAAAATATCTGTTGCTTTAGTAAATGGAGAAAACTTAGATACAAAATGTTCTGGATGTTTAAAGAAATCGTTTAAATCAAAATTATGATCATCAGGACGTTCTACATAATCTCTTGGATTTAACTGACAATAAACCGGTTCTCTGAAGGAAGCCATTAAAAACTCCTCAGGCGTTACTTTACGGATTCTGAGAGCAGATAACGTTTCGATAGCTCCATTAGCTACTCGACCACCGCCAGTTAAAGCAATTTTAATGTTTGGTAGTTTTACACGTTTCAATTCTTCTTCCATTTCAGCTCTATCTCTGCAAAGATTAGCTGGTTTAATTTGAAATAAATCGTACTTACGACCATAACCTAAAATACCATTATAGGCACCAACAATACCTGCATAACGTCCAAATCCAATAATACGATTATGATTTTTGTCGGTTAGGGTTTCGTAATCAATCATTTGGATTTTTTTCTCAATCAGGGCTTTCATTAACTTAATGTTATGAGCCTGTTTTTTGATGGTATGAGAGAAGAAAAAATATTTTTTGCCTGGAATTAAATTCTCCTTTGGCACTTCTTTTACTCCCATTAATACATCGCAATCGCTTAAATCTTCTTGTAAGGTTAAACCAAATGCTAAGTATTCCTCATCGCTATAACATCTAATTTTACTGGGTTGAATTACAATTTCTAAATTAGGATAAGAGCGTAATAATTCTGTACAAATTAATGGAGTTAACGGAACTCGTTTATCTGGTGGTGATTTTTCTTCGCGAAGTACACCAATTTTAAATTTTGACATATATAGTGAGTAAAAGTGTATAAATTATGAGTTGAAAAATTAGCTAAAATGCAAAATAGTCTTATTTTTATACAAATATACACTCATTGTTTAAATTTATATCTATGAAATACATTTTTACTAATCTTATTATTTTTTTAGTTTCTTTTTACAGTTTTAGTCAATGTTTGCCTAGCGAAATAGAAGTGAAAATTGTGTTAACTACAGATAATTTTGCTACCGAAACGAGTTGGCAATTAAAAGATAAATTTGGAGCTGTTATTCTTAGTAATCCAACTTTGGCAAATGCTACTACATACACTAGTTCGGTATGTACGCCATCGACAGGTTGTTTAGATTTTACTATCAACGATTCGTTTGGTGATGGTATTTGTTGTGGTTTTGGAAATGGTAATTTTCAAATTTATGTGAATGGCGTTTTACAAATTAATAACACGGGTAATTTTGGTGCCTTATACAATTACTATTTTAATTGCCCTCCAGGTGAGTCTTGTAACACAGCGATTGCTATTAATACTGGAACTTATACAGCGCCAGGCAACGAATATTATTACAAATTTAAACCAACTCAACTTGGTATTTATGATATCACTTTATGTGCTTTAGGTAACACTTGCGATACCAAAGTGTGGGTTTATGAAAATTGTTTAGGTCCTTTTACAACTAATAATACTGGCACTATTTTATATAATGATGATTTTTGCGGATTACAATCAAAAGTATCAGGAGCCCTAGATACCAGCAAAACATATATTGTTAGAATTGGATCTTATAATAACTCATGCGCTGGAGTTATTAATTTTGCTGTTAATTACCAAGGTCCTATTTCTGGCTGCACCACTTTTAGTGCTTGTAATTACAATCCTTTAGCTAGTATTGATGATGGTAGTTGTTTATATTTTCCTAATCCTTTATGTCCGGGGCCAGACTTAACCATTATGCAACCTCAATTTATTAGTTCGTTAAGTTTAGGTACTGTAAATGCTGGAGCTGGAGATTGTAGAGTAGCAGAAAGTTGCTTAAATGGATACGGTACTAGAACAGTTATTAATTTTGATACTTATATTAAAAATATTGGTGATTTAGATTACTATATTGGAAGTCCTGGCTCTAATCCAACGCAGTTTACTACAAACAATTGCCATGGTCATGCGCATTACGAAGGTTATGCCGAATACCGTTTGTATAAAAACAACGGACAAATGATTCCTATTGGATTTAAAAATGGTTTTTGTGTGTTAGATTTTGATGGTTGCCCAGATGGTGGAATGGCTAAATACTCTTGTAGTAATATGGGTATTTCTAAACAATGTGGAGATATTTATAGTGCCGGTTTAGATTGCCAATGGATTGATATTACCGATGTGGATACTGGAAATTATGTGATGGCAGCAAAAGTTAATTGGGATCAATCGGCTGATGCTTTAGGTCATTTCGAAAAATCATACACCAATAACTGGGCACAAGCTTGTATTAAAATTACAAAAAATAGTGCTGGACAATTAGGTTTTACGTTGTTAACTTCTTGTCCTTCTTATTCTGATTGTGCAGGTACTCAATTTGGTAATGCCGTTATGGATTGTAATGGTAACTGCAATGGAACAGCTAAAATGGGTGATTTAAATAATAACGGAACTCAACAGCTAGTAGATGGACAATTATATGTGTCTCAAATTTTAAGTAATTCAATTACACCAACAAGTTGTAACGATTTAAATAATACAGGAAGCATTACCGTTTGGGACGCTGCTTTATTAACTAACTGCGTTAATCATGGGTCAAATATTAATACAAACTGTTTGTTTCCTAGAGGAAATGTGAATCCAAACCAAACGGCTACCATTAGCATTGGCAGTGTTAATTTGAGTCAAAATTATTTTGATGTCTATATTCAAAATCCAACTTCTCGTATACTTGGTTATGAATTTAATATTAGTGGAGCAACTATTTTAAATGTGGTGAGTTTGGTGCCAGCTATTAATTATCCTGAAACTCCTGATTTTTTAATAGGCGGTAATAAAGTGATTTGTTTATCTTATAAAGATTCAACCATTGCTAAAAATGTGAATGCGCAACCATTATGTCGTATTTATTATACCAATGCTACTAGCAATGTTTGTATTAATAGTGTTATTGAAATCGTTAATAAAGAATATGAATCTATTAATAAAGTACTATCTAACAATTGCATAACGGTAACAGGATTATCTCAGTTATTAGATAAAGATCATTATTTTTCGGTGGTGCCAAATCCAGCTAATGATGTGATACAATTAACTGGTTACACTAAAATGCCAGATAACGCTTTAATTGAAATAAAAGATGTGGCTGGTAGACTTTTATATCAAGAGCATATCACGATTCATGAAGGATTTAATCATACCATTTATTTAAATGATTATAAATCGGGAGTGTATTATGTTTCTGTATCTTCTAAATCTGGCCTAGCAACTAAGCCAGTGGTAGTAGCTAAGTAAGTTTTAAGATTAGTTTTTGAGCGTTACCCAACGTAAGACGGGCGCGCCCAAAAAGTTTTTATGCTAAATAATCAATTTCATTTTCTAAATTTGGTTTCGCTAAACTAAACTCTATGAAATACTTATATTCGTTAATCATCATTTCCATCTCCTTTCAATTATCTTTTGCTCAAGGTAATTTTATAAAAGACAGTTTAGATATTTATATCAAACGCGAAATGACTCGATGGAATTTACCTGGATTAGCCATTGCTATTGTGAAAGATGGTAAAGTAGTTTTTATGAAAGGTTACGGATATGCTGATGTTGCTGCCAAAACGCCCGTTACCGAAAATACCGAATTTCAAATTGCCTCTAATAGTAAAGCATTTACTGGCACATCGATAGCTTTATTGCAACACTATGGTAAACTAAATTTAGATGATTTAGTAAAAAAGCATTTGCCGTATTTTAAAATGCAAGATGATTATTTAACTAATCATGTTACTATACGTGATGTGTTATCTCATCGTATTGGTTACGAAACCTTTCAAACCGATTTATTAAATTGGGCGAGCACAAAAAGTAGAAAAGAGCTGGTAGAAAATATGGCGAATGTCACTCCTAAATTTGGCTTCAGAGAAAAGTATGGCTATTGCAATATGGGTTTTGTAACAGCAGGTGAAGTTATTTTAGCAGTGTCTGACACAACTTGGGATGATTACTTAAAGCATCACTTTTTTATTCCTTTAGGGATGACAAGAACGGGAACGACTTATGATAATTTTATAAAATCGCCTAACGCCTCCAAAGCATATACATTATTACATGGTAATTTATTTGAAATTGCTCCGTCAAAAGTTGATAATATTGGAGCGGCTGGTTCTATGACATCTAATGTAAATGATTTAAGTAAATGGGTAGCGATGCAATTAGATAATGGGAAGTATAATGGTAAGCAAATTATTCCAGCGCAAGTTATTCAACAAACTAGAGGTTCAAATACCATTGTGGATATGGGAAGAGGGAAGGGCAATCATTTTAATACCTACGGTTTAGGATGGTTTTTAAAAGATAAGCATGGTAAAAAAGTGGTTACACATGATGGTGGAGCGAATGGATTTTTGAGTAAAACCGTATTGGTTCCCGAAGATAAGTTTGGCTATGTGATTTTAACGAACAGTGATGCTCAATATTTATTTGAAGCCATTGATTCTCAAATTATGAATGATTTAACCAACCAGCCTTATGTTAATACGAGTGCGTTTTATTTTAACGGATTTAAAACTGGCTATGATGAAGAGCAAAAAGAAATTAACGCATTAAAAAAAGAAGTGGCTGCATATAAAGTACCAGTCGATGCTTACAAAAAATTAGTGGGCACTTATACCAATAAAGTGTACGGTAAAATTTTTATTGAAGCTAAAGAGGGTTATGGAGAAGTGAGCTTTGAATTTCATCCACAATACAAAGGTAAAATTCAATTCAAAAACAAGGATACCATGATGATTGAGTATAACGATGCTTCCTCATTAGGTGTAAAAGAAATTAAAGTAACCGACAAAACCATTGAAATTAAAGTCACTGATTTTGTGGATATGGATACCTATTTATTTACTAAAATCTAAAGAGGTTCAATGCCATTAATCATTTCGGTTAATTCTCTTTCGGATGTAGAGTTCAGTAAATCGATGTTTTCTTGCCAAACGTACATGATATAAAAGTGTCCTTCGGTTGGTTTTGAAATGTAACGGATACAATTGTAAGAATTAGCTTTTGTTTTAACATCAACAAAGTTTGAACGACGTTTCTCAAATGAAAATCCTTTGTTAGTCGTTTTTTCTACCTTTTCTACATTCACAAAACGTAAATTTCCTACAAACTCGCGTTTAGCCGAATCTAATCCACCTGCTGGAACAGCGTAAACAACTACATTAAATTTTCCGTTTTTGTGAGGTTTGCTAAAAGCAATGCCCGAACAGCGACACATCGCATTGCCACTTTCGTCCCAATTTTTTAGCCCACCAAATTCACTAGCAGTCCAACCTTCGGGAGTGGTATATTTTAATTTTAAGATTTTTGATTTAACGGTTTGCGCAAAAGAAAAAACAGAAGCACAAACTAATAGACATAAGAATATTTTACGCATGGCAATTTTTTCTTAAATATAATTAAAAACTCAATTTGAGGATGAAAATGTTGTATCTTTATGCCTCAGTTCTTTAACATTATGGGGCCGACCGGTTTTGACAGCGAGCGCGATTGGTAGGTAAGCAGGTGGTGCGTTGTGGATATGGCACCTTAAACTCAACTCTCAAACTTTTATTCGGCGAAGAGAATTCTTACGCTATGGCTGCTTAGTCCAAGACTAACCAACCTTTGCAAATCTCGTAGCATCGTTGCTTAGCGACGAGGTATTTGCATCATAAATTAGCAACTTGTTTTAGTGATGATGTTATCTAAAACAATATTAGCATCTAAGTTTAAGTTTGGTATGAATAAACGCCTGACTTAAATCGAAAACCAAGTTTGTTCTAAACTTTGTAGAAAGCTTATTAATTCCTTGTTTGGACGAGGGTTCGAATCCCTCCGGCTCCACTCGAAGGGACAAAGCAATATTTTTGTTTTGTCCCTTTTTTTATTTCCTTTAAAACCCTTGTCAATATTGGTAATTCGAGGTCTTCGATTTTTAAATTCGTGAGTTCGAACTTTTTTCGTAAA
>Ga0315900_10006417_pt1 | contig 15780 bp, 10 predicted proteins | sample LakEriMetagenome_FD_203521 | JGI IMG/M metagenome (GOLD analysis project Ga0315900, IMG submission 203521) | Freshwater fungal communities from buoy surface, Lake Erie, Ohio, United States - Buoy 12 MA114 | ecosystem: Environmental > Aquatic > Freshwater > Lake > Lake biofilm | place: USA: Lake...
GGTACCACTCACGGAATTCGCGCGAGTAGCCCCCGTCCGCCAGGAAGTCGCCGAGCGGCTGCAGGCGCTGGCCCTCGGTTCCGGCTTCGGCGATGCGGGTGGTCTCGCGGTTGAAGCGCAGCAGGTCCGCCAGCATGCGCAGGAAACGCGGGCGCAGCAGGTTGCCGCGCTGGGTGAACACGGTGTCGAGGTTCGAGCCGCTCCACTCCAGCGGCCGGCCGGCGCCCAGCCCGTCGGGCACCTGCACCGAGAAGGACATGTCGGATTTCGCCGACGGCACCTCCAGTTGCTGGAGCAGCGCGATCAGGTTCGGGTAGGTGCGCTCGTTGAACACCAGAAAGCCGGTGTCCACCCCGTGGGTGATCGGGCGGCCCTGCGCATCGGGCAAGGTCACGTCGACCGTATGGGTGTGCCCGCCGAAATAATCACCGGCTTCGAACAGAGTGACTTGCGCCTGGCCTCGCAGGACATGGCAGGCAGCCAGGCCTGAGATGCCCGAACCGACAACGGCCACTTTCATGGCAGGACTCCGACCCCGCCCGGGAGAAATGAAAGGTGCCGCGAAGCGCCCGGAAGCGAAGGAGAGAGGGAGGGAGGAGGAGAAGAGCCACCCCCGGATTGCAGGCAGGCCCAAGGGGCTTGCCCGGCTTCGCGGCACAAAAAAACCTTCGAGCCGATCCGACGCTGGGGCCTGGGGCGGTTGCCGTGAACCCGCCGGTCACCAACTGCGCACAGGCAGATCCGGTGGCGGCGGCAACGCCTGGGAACCATGGGCCAGCGACCTTTCAGCTCGGATGTGTAAACTCGTCAGTCGCATTATTACCGCTCAGTTTTTGCCGTGCAAGCCACCCCCCAGTTGTTGTTCGATGGCCGCGACCAGGCTGCGGTCGGTCGGACCGGTAATGCTTGTGTAGTTAGCGATTACTTTCCCGTCGCGCCCCACCAGATATTTGTGGAAGTTCCACAGGGGTGCCCGACCCGATTGCTGGGCCAACTGGCGATAGAGCGGGTTGGCGTCGCTGCCGCGGACGGTGGTCTTTGCAAACATCGGGAATTTCACCCCGAAGGTGTTCTCACAGAACTCGGCGATCTCCTTGTTGCTCGACTTTTCCTGCGCGAAGTCGTTGGACGGAAAGCCCAGCACGACCAGCCCCCGGTCCTTGTAGCGGGCATGGAGCTCCTCCAATCCCTTGTACTGGTGCGTGAAGCCGCAGTAGCTGGCGGTATTCACGACCAGCAGCACCTTGCCGCTGTACTGGCACAGCGACTGGGGCTTCTCGTCCTGCAGCCGGGCAAAGGTGTGTTGCAGCAGGGGCGGGCAGGCGGCCGGCGCGCCGGCGGGGGTGCTGCTGGCGGCTTGGGCGGCGGCCGGCAGGGCGGCGCCCCAGGTGGCCAGGGCGGCCAGGGCGGTGATCAAGGGGCGCATGGGGTCTGCCTTTCTGGACGCCACAGCTGGCGGCGGTACCGCCCGGAGGGTGCGTCGATGAGTCCGTGGATGCCGCTGATTCTCGGGCGCAGCCGTTTCCACGCGCTGGCCAGGGGGATCCGGCCATGAGCCGGCGCCGGCTGGTGCTGGTGCTGGGCGACCAGCTCGCGCTGGACAATCCGGCCCTCGAGGGCTTCGATCCGGCCTGCGACCAGGTGCTGATGATCGAGGCGGCAGGCGAAGCCGGCTGGGTGTGGAGCCACCAGGCCCGGATTGCGCTGTTTCTGTCGGCGATGCGGCATTTCCGGGTGGAACTCGAGGCGCGAGGCTGGCCCTGCGATTACCGCGCGCTCGATGCAGGTCCGGAGCCAGCCGGCCCCGCCAGCGGCGAGGCCCTGGCCGGGCCACCCGATCCCGAGCCCCGCACTGGCCGGGACCCGGCACAGGGCACCGGCGACTTCGCCGACCGCCTGGCGCAGGCCCTGGCCGAGCACCGGCCGCAGGTGCTGGTGGCTTGCGAGCCCGGCGAGTGGCGGATGCAGCAGGCGTTGCAGGCGGCGGCCCGGGCGGCGGGGGTGCCGCTGGAGCTGCGGGCCGACACCCATTTCCTGTGCAGCCGCGATGCCTTTGCCCGCTGGGCCCAGGGCCGGCGTGAGCTGCGGATGGAGTACTTCTACCGCGAGATGCGTCGCCAGCACCGGGTGCTGATGGACGGCGACGCGCCCGCAGGCGGCCAGTGGAATTTCGATGCGGACAACCGCAAGGGCTTTCCAGCGCGCGGGCCCGGGCCGATTCCCGAGCCCGCCCGGTTTCCGCCCGATGCCCTGACCCGCGAGGTGCTGGCGCTGGTGCGCCGGCGTTTTGCCGACCATCCGGGATCGCTGGATGACTTCGCCTGGCCGGTCACCCGGGCCCAGGCGCTGGAGGCGCTGCAGCACTTCATCGAGGCGCGCCTGTCCTCCTTCGGTCCCTGGCAGGACGCGATGTGGACCGGCCTGCCCTGGGGCTGGCATGCGCTGGTGGCCAGCAGCCTGAACCTGCACCTGCTCCATCCCCGCGAGGTGGTGGCGGCGGCGGAAGACGCCTGGCGGTCGCGCGACCTGCCGCTGGCCAGCGTCGAAGGCTTTATCCGCCAGGTGCTGGGCTGGCGGGAGTTCATCCGGGGGGTGTACTGGCTGGACATGCCCGGCCTGGCCGAGGCGAACTTCTATGACCACCAGCGCCCGCTGCCGGCCTGGTACTGGACGGGCGACACCCGCATGGCCTGCATGCGCGAGGTGGTGGGCCAGACCCTGCGCCACGGCTATGCCCACCACATTCAGCGCCTGATGGTGACGGGCCAGTTCGCGCTGCTGGCCGGCATCCGTCCGCAGGCAGTGGCTGACTGGTACCTGGCGATGTATGTGGACGCGGTGGAATGGGTGGAGCTGCCCAATGTCGCCGGCATGGCCCTGTTCGCCAATGGCGGACGATTCACCAGTAAGCCTTATATCGCCAGCGGCCAGTACATCCATCGTATGAGCAATTACTGCAAGGGCTGCGCCTACCGGCCCGAGCAGCGCCATGGGCAGGGGGCCTGCCCGGTCACCACCTTCTACTGGGCTTTCCTGGACCGCCATGAAGCGGCCCTGGCCGCCAGCCCGCGCACGGTGATGATGGTGCGCAACCTGGCCCGGCTGGATCCGCAGGAGCGCCAGGCCATCCGCGACCAGGCCGGGGCCTACGGCGACCGGCTGGACGCCTTGTGACCCTTGGGTCATCCATGGACCGGATTCGCCGCTTAAAATCCGACGGCTCTACTCCGGAACTGGCATGCTTTACCCCGAACTGTTCAAGCAACTCGAATCGGTCCGCTGGGACATGGACAAGGACATTCCCTGGTCCCGCTTCGACGCTTCGCTGCTGACCGACGAGCAGGCCCAGACGATCAAGATGAACGCGATCACCGAGTGGTCGGCGCTGCCGGCCACCGAGATGTTCCTGCGTGACAACCGCAACGACAGTGATTTCTCGGCGTTCATGTCGATCTGGTTCTTCGAGGAGCAGAAGCACTCGCTGGTGCTGATCGAATACCTCAAGCGCTTCCGGCCCGACCTGGTGCCCACCGAACAGGAGTTGCACGAGGTGCGCTTCGAGTTCGAGCCGGCCCCCGCGCTCGAGACGCTGATGCTGCATTTCTGCGGCGAGATCCGCCTGAACCACTGGTACCGCCGCGCCAGCGAATGGCACACCGAGCCGGTGATCAAGCACATCTACCAGACCCTCAGCCAGGACGAGGCCCGCCATGGCGGCGCCTACCTGCGCTACATGAAGCGGGCGATCCAGAACTTCGGCGGCGAGGCCAAGGCCGCGTTCGCCAAGATCGGGGTGCTGATGGCCAGCGCGCGCCGCACCGCGCAGGCGCTGCATCCGACCAACCTGCATGTGAACAAGACGCTGTTCCCGCGCGACACGATCCAGAGCCGCCTGCCCGACCCCGAGTGGCTCGAGCGCTGGCTGGACACGCAGATCCACTTCGATGCGGTCTGGGAAAACAAGGTGGTCGAGCGGATCCTGCACAACATGAGCCTGCTCATGGACCGCAGCTTCCAGAGCGTGCAGGAGCTCAATCGCTTCCGCAAGGAAATCACCGCGCAGCTGGGCACCCCGGCCTCGTCTTCAGCCAAGGCCGCCTGACCCTCCGGTGGCGAGCGACAATCCGCCGTCACCCGCTGCGGCCGGATCGGCCTCCTAGCCCCCATGGATGCGTCCGCCTTCCTCGACAAGATCGTGCCGCGCGAGCAGGCCGGCGCCCGGATGGCGGCCCTGCCGCAGCCGGTGGTGTTCACCAATGGCGTGTTCGACGTGCTGCACCGGGGCCATGTGACTTATCTGGCGCAGGCGCGAGCGCAGGGCGCGAGCCTGGTGGTGGGCCTGAACACCGATGCCTCAGCCCGGCGGCTGGGCAAGGGCCCTGACCGGCCCTTGAACGGCCAGCAGGACCGCGCGATCATGCTCGCCGCGCTCGGCGCGGTCGATCTGGTCACTTGGTTCGATGAAGACACGCCGGTGCAGCTGCTGGCCGAACTGCGACCGCAGGTGTATGTGAAGGGCGGCGACTACGACATGGCCACCCTGGCCGAGACCCGTCTGGTGCAGGGGTGGGGCGGGCGGGCCCTGGCGATTCCCTTCGTCGAGGGCTATTCCACGACGGCTTTCGTGCACCGGGTGCGCGCTGCCGGGGGCTGATGCACGAGTGCCGGCAGGGGCCGCGTGCGGGGCGGCCTTCTGAGGTGGCGTCCTGCGGTGGCGCTCCCGTGGACGGTCAGGCTTCGAGGTTGTCGATCAGGCGGGTGTGACCCAGGCGGGCCGCGCCGAGTGCCACCACCGCTTCACCCGCCCGGGTTGGCGGCTGCAGATCGAGCCGCCGGCGGATTGTCAGGTAGTCGGGCAGCCAACCCTGCGCGCGCAGCTGGCTCGCCGCATTGGCTTCGAAGGCCTGCCATTCGGCCCATGGGGGCGCGGCAGGCGTGCCGCCGGTACCGCCCGCGGCCGTTGGCATCACGCCCAGCCGGGACGACCAGTCGCGCCACTGCGCCGCCAGTGCCTGCAACGCAGCCTGCAGCTGAGGCGCGGCCTGCCGCTCGGCGGGGCTGAGGTAGGCATTGCGTGAACTCAGGGCCAGGCCATCGGTCTCGCGCACGGTGTCCTGGTCCAGCACTTCGATGGGCAGTGCGAACTGCCGCACCATCTGCCGGATCACGGCGAGCTGCTGATAGTCCTTGCGGCCCAGCACCAGCGCTTGCGGTTGCACGCAGGCCAGCAGCTTCAGGACCACGGTGCACACGCCGGTGAAAAAACCGGGACGGAACTCGCCCTCGAGGATGTCGGCCAGCGCCGGGTCGGGCCGCACGCGGAAGGTTTGCGGCTGCGGATAGAGCTCGCCCTCGTCAGGCGCGAACATCAGGTCACAGCCGGCCTCACGCAGCGCGGCGCAGTCGGCCTCGAGGCAGCGGGGGTAGCGGTCGAAGTCCTCCTGCGGCAGGAACTGCAGGCGGTTGACGAAGATCGAGACGACCACCGGCGCGCCGCAGGCCTGCGCCCGCCGCACCAGCGCCAGGTGGCCCGCATGCAGGCTGCCCATGGTGGGCACGAACACCGGGCGGGCCGGCAGCCGGCCGAGGGCATCACGCAACCCGGCGATCGAGGAAACGACGTGCATCAGGCAGGCTCACCAGGCATGTTGGGCATCGACGGGAAACGTCCCGTCCTTGACAGCCGCAACATACGCGCTCAGCGCCGCCTGAACCGACGGATTGCCTGACAGGAAATTGCGCACGAAGCGCGGCACTGGCCCCGGCGTGATACCCAGCAGGTCGTGCAGCACCAGTACCTGGCCGGCCGTGCCCGCGCCCGCGCCGATGCCGATCGTGGGGCAGCCGGTCAGCGCCTCGGTAACCTCTCGCGCCAGGGCGGCGGGCACCATTTCCAGCACCAGCAGACCGGCACCGGCCTGCTGCAGGTCGCGCGCCTGCTGCATCAGCACGCTCGCGGCTTCGGGCGTTCGGCCTTGCAGCCGATAGCCGCCCAGGGCGTGCACGTGCTGCGGGGTCAGGCCCAGGTGGGCGCACACGGGAATGCCCCGGGCCACCAGCCACTCCACCAGCGGCACGGTCCAGCCGCCGCCCTCGAGCTTGACCATTTGCGCGCCAGCCTGCATCAGCGAACAGGCATGGGCGAAGGTCGCTTCAAGGCTGCCGCCATAGCTGCCAAAGGGCAGGTCGGCGATCAGCCAAGGGCGAGTGGGTGGCTGTGACGCAGCGGCCCGGGCCATGCCCCGGGCCACGCAGTCGACGTGATAGCGCAGCGCGTCGAGCGTGACGGGCAGCGTGCTGTCATGGCCCTGGACCACCATGCCCAGGGAATCGCCCACCAGCAGGCAGTCGATCCCGGCCTGGGCCGCGAGGAGCGCGGAACTCGCGTCATAGGCCGTGACCATCGCGATCCGCTCTCCGGCCTGCTGCATCTGCCGCAGGCGCGGCAGGGTGATGGCTGCGGGCCGGCGAGTCTCTCCGGCGGTGGGCCCGGATGCCGCAGGCGGTGCGCGACGAGGAGCTGGTGGGAGCGTAGGTGCCGGTGTGGGTTCAGGGGCTGGCATGGCGGTCTGGGGCGGGGACAGGTGCCGCAGACTGCCGGCGAAGGCGTTTGACGATCCACTGCTGCAGGTCGTCGAGGTAGGTGAACACCACTGGGATGACCAGCAGGCTCAGGACGGTGGAGGTGATCAGGCCGCCGATCACCGCAATGGCCATCGGCGAGCGGAAGCTCGCATCGGCGGCGCCCCAGCCCACTGCAATGGGCAGCATGCCCGCGCCCATCGCGATGGTGGTCATGATGATCGGGCGGGCGCGCTTGTGGCAGGCATCCATCAGCGCGTCGAAGCGGCTCATGCCGGGGACCACCGGCCGGCCGTCATTGCCGTCATGCCCGCGCCGGGCGACGATGGCGTACTCGACCAGCAAAATGGAATTCTTGGTCGCAATGCCCATGAGCATGATCAGGCCGATGAGAGACGGCATCGAGAACGACTTCTGCGCCAGCAGCAGGCCCACGAAGGCGCCGCCCAGCGACAGCGGCAAGGCGGCCAGGATGGTCACCGGGTGCAGGAAGTCCTTGAACAGGAGCACCAGCACGATGTAGATGCACAGCACCCCGGTGAGCATGGCCAGGCCGAAGCTGGCGAACAGCTCGCCCATCACCTCGGCATCGCCGATCTCGGCCACCTTCACGCCAGCCGGCAGGTTGCGCACCGAGGGCAGCTGCTGCACGGCGGCGGCCACCTCGCCCAGGGGCAGGCCAGAGAGTTCGACCTCGAAATTGATGTTGCGTGAGCGGTCGTAGCGATCGATCACGGCCGGGCCGCCGGTGAGTTCGAGCGCGGCCACCTGCCCCAGCATCACCGGGCCGCGCGCGCCGGGCACCGTCAGCCGCTCGAGCACGGACAGGTCGCGGCGGGCTGATTCGTCGAGCTTGACCACGATCGGCACCTGGCGCTGCGCCAGGTTGAGTTTGGCCAGCTGCGATTCGTAATCGCCCACGGTGGCAATGCGCAGGGTCTCGCCGATCGCCTGGCTCGTCACGGCCAGGTCGGCGGCGCGGGCGAAGTCGGGACGCACCGCGATCTCGGGCCGGATCAGGCTGGCGCTCGAGGCAATGCTGCCCAAACCGGGGATGGTCCGCAAATCGCGCTCGACCGCGCGGGCGGCGGTGGCCAGGGCCTGCGGGTCTTCGCCGGTGAGCACCAGCACGTATTTCTCACCAGAGCCACCCAGGCCCACCTTGCTGCGGATGCCGGGCACGGCTTCGAGCGCGCGGCGGATCTGGTTCTCGATCACCTGCTTGCGCGGGCGTTCGCCGCGCGTGTCGAGCTGAATCGTCAGCGTGGCTTTGCGCGTCTCGGCCGCGCCGCTGGAGGCAAATGGGTCGCTGCCGGCGCTGCCACCGCCGATGGTGGTGTAGACGCTGCGCACATGGGGCACCTGCATCAGGGCCAGACGCGCGGTTTCGGCGGTTTCACGGGTCTGGGCCAGCGTGGCGCCGGGCGGCAGCTCCAGGTAGACCTGCGTCTGCGAGTTGTCGTCCGGCGGGATGAAGCCCGTGGGCAGCAGGGGCACCAGCGCGATCGAGCCGAAGAAAAACAGGGTGGCCAGCACCATCGTGGTCAGGCGATGGCGCAGGCACCAGTCGGCCGCCTTGAGATAACGGGTCATCCAACCCGGCTCGCGGTGGCCGTCGATGACCGGCTTGAGCAGGTAGGCGGCCATCATCGGCGTGAGCATGCGGGCCACCACCAGCGAGGCAAACACCGCGAGCGCCGCGGTCCAGCCGAACTGCTTGAAGAACTTGCCCGCAATGCCACTCATGAAGGCCGTGGGCAAAAAGACCGCGATCAGGGTGAAGGTGGTGGCGATCACCGCCAGGCCGATTTCGTCGGCTGCCTCCATGGCCGCCTGCAGCGGGGTCTTGCCCATGCGCAGGTGGCGCACGATGTTTTCGACCTCGACGATCGCATCATCGACCAGAATGCCCACCACCAGCGACAGGGCCAGCAGCGTGACCACGTTGATCGAGAACCCGAGCAGGTACATGCCCACGAATGCCGGGATGACCGACAACGGCAGGGCCACGGCCGACACGAAGGTGGCGCGCCAATCCCGCAGGAACAGCCACACCACCACGACCGCCAGGATGGCGCCTTCGTAAAGCAGCACCATTGAGCCGTCGTATTCCTCCTCTACGGGGGTGACGAAATCAAAGGCCTGGGTGAGCGTGAGGTCGGGATGGGCGGCGCGCAGTTCGTCGAGCGCGCGGCGGATGCCCGCGCCCACCTCGACTTCGCTCTCGCCCTTGCTGCGCGCCACTTCGAAGCCGACCACCGGTTTGCCATCGAGCAGGGCTGCCGAGCGCGGCTCGGCGAAGGTGTCGGAGACGGTGGCCACGTCCTGCAGCATCACCCGCCGGCCGCTAGCCAGGGGGATTTCAATGCGTGCGATTTCCTGCGCGCTGCGCACGGTGGCCAGGGTGCGCACCGGCTGCTCGCTGCCGCCCAGGTCGGTGCGCCCGCCCGCGCTTTCGAGCTGCATCTGGCGCAGCTGGCGCGAGACCTCGGCGGCGGTCACGCCCAGGGCCTGCAGGCGTTGCGGATCGAGCGCGACCCGGATCTCGCGGGTGACGCCACCGACCCGCGTGACTGCACCAACGCCCTTGACCGACAGCAGCTTGCGCGAAATCTCGTTGTCGACGAACCAGGACAGCGCCTCATCGTCCATCGACGGCGAGGCGATGGTGTAGGCCAGCACTGGCTGGCCCGCCAGGTTCAGCTTGCTGATCACCGGATCGCGCAGGTCGGACGGCAGGTCGGCGCGGATGGTGGCAATGGCCGAGCGGACTTCGTCCACTGCTTCCTGGGTGGGCTTTTCCAGTCGGAATTCGGCCGTGAGGGACACGACCCCGTCCTGCACCTTGGTGGTGATGTGCTTGAGGCCCTGCACCGTGGCGATCGCGTTCTCGATCTTGCGCGCCACGTCGGTTTCCATCTGCGCAGGCGAGGCACCGGGCAGGCTGGCGGTGACGCTGACGGTGGGCAGGTCGATGTCGGGAAAGTTCTGCACCTTCATCGCCTTGAACCCGAGCAGGCCGGCGAAGGTGAGCAGAACGAACAGCATCGATGCCGCAATCGGATTGCGGATCGACCAGGCGGAGACGTTCATCATGGCGGGGGCTTCGCAGGGTTACTTGGAGGCCGCACGCGCGGGGGCAGAGCCGGCTGCGGGCGGGGCCGACGCCGGGCTGGCGGCGGCTGCGATGCGCACCACGTCGCCGTCGCTCAGGAAGCTGCCCCCCGACGCCACGACACGGGCGTTGGGCTCGAGGCCGCCGGTGATCTCGATGCGCTCGCCGACCATCCGACCGGTCTGCACCTTGCGGGCACTCACGCGGTCGCCTTCGCCCAGTTGCATGACATAGCTGAATCCGTCACGCACCACGACGGCCGACTGCGGCAGCGTGAGGGCCGACGTGCCGCCAAGCTGGAATTCGCCGCGGGCGAACATGCCCGCCATCGCGCGTGTGGGCAGGCCGGGCGTGGCCACCGGCGTGACGTCTACATACACCAGGCCGTTGCGCGTCTGGGGATCAACCGTGGGCGCGAGCATGCGCACGCGGCCCTGCAGGCGGGTGCCGCTGGCCGCAGTGACGGTGGCCGGCGTGCCCACCTGCAGGCGGGCGAGTTCGGCGCTGGTCACTTCGGCGCGCCATTCCAGCCGGCCCTGCCGGATCAGGCGGAACAGTTCCGCGCCATTGGGCACCACGGCACCGACGGTGGCGGTGCGCGCCGAAATGAGGCCGTCGTCGGGGGCCAGCACCTGGCTTTGCGCCAGCCGCACGTTCTGCGCCTCGAGCGTGGCGCGCGCCGCCTGCACCCGGGCCTGGGCCGTCTTGTCGGCGGTGAGGAATTGGTTGATCTGTGCCGCGGAGAGCGCACCCGTGGGCTGCAGCGCGCGGGCGCGCTCGGCGTTGGCGGCGGCTTCGGCCGCAGCGGCCTCGGCTTCGGCCAGCGCGGCGCGGCCCTGGGCTGCCTCGGCGTTCAGCGTCTCGGTGGCGAACACCGCCAGCACCTGGCCCTTGCGCACGCTGTCGCCGACGTTGACCCGCACCTCAGTCAGGCGCAGGCCACCCGCCTCGGCACCGACGCTGGCTTCCTGCCAGGCCGCCAGGCTGCCGTTGGCGGCCAGCGTCAACGGCAGATTGGCCCGCTGGGGCGTGGCCATGGCGACCGTGAGCGCCGGCCGCGGGGCGGAGGCGGCCGTTGCGGCAGCCTTCTTGTCCTGGGCGACAGCCATCAGGCCGGCCGTGGCCACCACGGCGGCCAGACCCCAGGTGGCCGTTCGCCGCAGCGGGCGGCGCGCCAGTCTCAGGGGCAGGCGGGCAGGCGTTCGCGCGTGCAGGCTCGCGGGGAGGTCGTCGTGCAGGTCGGGGGTTGGAGGGATGGGGGTCATGGGGCAGGTCCAGCGGCTCAATTCGGAGAAGGGTTCAATTCACGGAAGCGGTTGATGCGGGGGCGGAGGTGCCGGGGGTGGCATCGCCCCGCTGCCAGCCGCCGCCGGCGGCGCGGTACAGGCTGATCCAGGCCTCGTGCAGCTCGCGCTCCAGGCCCACCAGCGCGGTTTCGGCGGCCAGCAGGGTGCGCCGGGCATCTTCCAGCTCGACCAGGCTGGCCAGCCCGTTGCGATGCCGGGTTTCGGTGGCCACGAAGGAGGTTCGGTAGCCTTCGGCCGCGGTGCGGGCATCGGCGCTGCGGCCCCGCGCACTGTCCAGGGCGATGAGGGCCTCTTCAACCTCGCGGGCCGCCTGCCGCACCCGCGCCCGGTACTGGGCGACCGCATCCTCATAGCGGGCCCGCGCAGCCTCGACATTCGCGGCGCGGCGGCCGGCATCGAACACCGGCAGCGTCAGGGCGAGGGGGCCGAAGGACCAGGTCTGGGCTTCGGTGTCGACCCCCGCCGTCCGAACCCGACCGCCCGCGACGCTGCCCAGGAGGGTCAGGCGCGGGAACCGGCTGGCCTCGGCGCCGCCCACGTCGGCGGCTGCAGCGGCCACGGCCTGTTCGGCCTCGAAGATGTCGGGTCGCTGGGCCAGGGTCTGTGCCGGCACGGCCGGCACCGTGAACCGGGCCTGGGCCGCATCCGCCGACGCCCTGTCGGGCGGCTGTGCCAGCCGCTGGCGCAACGGGCCAGCCTCGATCGCGGTGAGGGCGGCCAGGGCCTGCAGCTGGGCGTCGCACTGGGCGCGCTGCTGCCGCAGGCGTGCCGCGGCCTCGGCGGCGCTGGCGCGCGCCAGCGCCGCGGTGGCCGGCGCGGTGAACCCGGCCTCGGCGCTCAGCTGAACCAGCCGGGCAGTCTCGGTGCGTGAGGCGGCATCCTGTTCGGCGACGGCGCGCTGGCGCTCGCAAGTGCGCCAGCCCAGGTAAGCGCTGGCGGTTTCAGCCGCCACGCTCACCCGCGCGGCATGCCAGCCCGCACCGGCGGCATCGAGCCGGGCCTGCGCGGCATCCTGGCCGGCGCGTCCGGCACCGAACAGGTCGATTTCCCATGCCGCCTGAAGGCCGGCCTGGGCCACAGTCCGCGGGGGCAGGGGCGGCTCGGTGTCAGTGCGCGCCACGGACACGCTGGCGTCGACCGTAGGTGCCCGTTGCGCCTGCGCACCCACCCGCGCTGCCCGCGCCTGCACCACCCGGCTGCGCGCCGCCGCCAGGGTGGGCGAGGCCTGTTGGGCCGCGTCGATCAGGTCGGACAGCAGCGGGTCGTTCCATTGTCGCCACCAGGTGGCCAGAGATGCGACCTGCCCCCCATGGGGCAGTGGCGCGGCTGCCGTGGCCGGCTGGGGACGGGGCGACTGCCACTGTGCCGGCGGTCTGGCATCGACGGAGGCCGGGGGGCGCGAGACGGCGCAGCCCGCCAAGCCCAGGGCCAGGGCCATCAGGGCCGGCAAAGGCAGGCGAGGCGCGAGCGGTGAAGGTGTCATGGTGTCTTGCGTGAGGAAGCAGGGGCCCGCCGGCGCGCCGCATCGCTGCGCACCAGGGCCAGGGCATAGTCGGTCAGCCGCTGCACGGCGGTGTCGAGGGCGGCGGGCCCGGCGAGCAGGCGGGGCCGGATGGCAAGGCACAGGTCCTTGCCCAGGATGGTCTGCACGCCGAGCGCGGTGATCGCAAAAGCGAGGCGATGGAGCTCATCGTCGGCACGGCGCAGCCCCAGGTGGCGCATCAGCACCTGCGCCAGGGCCTGATGGGAGAGCGCGATGCCTTCTTCGATTTCGCGCTGCCACAGCTCGGAGCGATCGACCATTTCACGCAGGTGCAGCCGCATGGAATGCTCCAGCACCTCGCCGCGACGCATCGGGTCGATGAAGGTGGTGAAAAAGCCTGCCAGCGCAGCCCGCAGGCTCAGGGAGGGATCGGCAAAGCGGGCAATGCCGTCTTGCGGCTTGCCCAGGGGCTCGACGAAGGCGGCGCGGTACAGGCCCTGCTTGTCGCCGAAGTAGTAGCGGATCGCGGCGATGTTGGTGCCGGCGGCCTGGGCAATGGCCCGCGTGGATGTGCCGGCGAACCCATGCTCGGCGAACAGCGCCAGCGCCGCTTCCAGCAGCCGCTGGCGGGGCTCGGCCGACGAAGCGGGCCCGACCGGTGAGGCCGGGCGTGGAGCGGGCGGGGTGGGGGGGGCGGCACGCGGCATGGCCGGGCATTACAGCACATTGAATCAATCGATTGATTCAATGGGCATGAAAGCCCCCGCGGTTGTCAGACCTTGTCAGTCTGGGGGCTCGCAGGTGGCGCGGCGGCCTCAGCCGAACACCGCGCGCCACAAGGCCTGCACGGCTGTGCGCTCGGTGGCCAGTGTGTCGGGCAGCACCTGGGTTGGCCGCTCGTTCAGTCGCGCTTCGTGCTGGGCGCGGCGCAGGTTGCGGTAGGCATCGGCAGCGGCCTGCCCCACACCGGGCGGCAGCAGGCCCGCGGCCTCCGCCCGCTGCAGCAGCGCGATGTTGCCGACGTTCGGGATCAAGTCCGGATGCGTGGCCGACTCCGCCAGCACGAGGTATTGCACCGCGAATTCCGCATCCACCATGCCGCCCGGACTGTGCTTCACATCGAACTGGCCGTCAGGCACCGGCCGCGAGGCCGCCACCCGCTGGCGCATCGTGACGATCTCCGTCCGCAGCGCCTGCTTGTCCCGGGGGGCGGTGATCACTGCCTGGCGCACCGTGTCGAAGCGCTCGGCCAGATCGGCATCACCCAGCACGAAACGTGCGCGGGTCATGGCCTGGTGCTCCCAGGTCCAGGCGGTGTTGCTGCCGCGGTTTTGCTGGTAGTCGGCATACGCCTGGAGCCGCGTCACCAGCAGGCCCGAGTTGCCATTGGGCCGGAGCGCGGTGTCGATCTCGAACAGGTCGCCTTCACCGGTCTTGGTGGTCAGCCAATTGATTAACTTGCGCACGAAGGCGGCATACACCTCGGGGGCGGCCTCGTCGGGATCGTCGTAGACGAAGACAATGTCCAGGTCGCTGCCATACCCCAGCTCTTTGCCGCCGAGCTTGCCGTAGCCGATCACGCCGAACCGGGGCTGCGCGCGGTGGCGATTTTTCAGCCGCTGCCAGCACCAACGGGAGGTGACCCGCAGCACAGTGTCGGCCAGGGCGCTGAGGTCGTCGGCCACCTGTTCGACCGTCAGCCGTCCCTCGATGTCGCGCGCCAGGGTGCGAAAGACCTCTGCATGGTGCGCCCTTCGCAGCAGGTCCAGCAGGGCTTCGTCATCGTCCTCGCCGGTGTTGGCCAAAGCGGCGCGGCGCTGCTCGAGCTCCCGCTCAAAGGCGGCGGGATCGAAGCGCTCCTCCAGCAGGGTGGTGCCGGCAAGTTCGTCGATCACCCCCGGATGCTTGAGCAGATAGCGCGCCGGCCATCGCGCGGCGCCCAGCACGCGCAGCAGCCGCTCATGGACGCTGGGTCGCTCGACGAGCAGGGCCAGGTAGCTCTCGCGGCGCAGGAGCGGTTCGATCCAGTCGGCCATGCGCAGGGCGGCTTCTTCATGAACCCGTCCCTCGTCGAGCCATTGCACGGTGCGCGCGACCAGTCGCACCAGGCGCTGGCGGCTGTCCTCGCGCAGCGCGAGCACCCGGGGATGCTCCCGCCAGGCTGAGACTCGCTCGCGCAGCTGCGTGGGCATGTGCGCGAGCAGGCTGTCAAGGTCGCCGCCCGCAGCCGCTTCGCGGGCGCTACGGGGGCCGTTGCAGCCCTTGCACTCGGGCTCCTGCCCGAGCAGGGTGTCAAACTCCTGGGCCACCAGTTCCCGGTGCGCATCAAGGGCGTGCAGGAGGTCATGGCAGCGGTCGAAGCCGAGGGTCCGGCCGATCCAGGCCAGGTCGCTGCTGCCGTCGGCATCGTCGTCGCAGTCCATCGGCAGGACATGCGTCTGCTGGTCGTCCAGGTACTGGATCCGGTGTTCCACCTGCCGCAGGAATTCATAAGCCTGTGCCAGCGCCTGGGCGGTGGCAGCGGGCATCAGGCCGGCCGCCGCCACCCGCTGCAGGGCCTGTAGCGTCGAGCGGGTGCGCAGCTCGGGGAACTGGCCGCCGCGCACCACCTGCAGCAGCTGCACGATGAATTCGATCTCCCGGATGCCTCCGCGCGAGAGCTTGACGTCGTGGGCCCGCTCGGGCCGGCCGGCGCTGCGCCGCGTGGCATGTTCTCGGATCTGGCGGTGCAACCCGCGCAGCGCCTCGAACACGCCGTAATCCAGGTAACGCCGGAACACGAAAGGCAGCACGCTGGCGCGCAGGGCCTGCGCGCTGCCGCTGGTGATCGCCTGGCGTGGCGCCACCACCCGGCTCTTGAGCCAGGCAAAGCGTTCCCATTCGCGTCCCTGCACCTGCAGGTAGTCCTCGAGGGCGCCATGCGAGACCACCGGCGGGCCGGAATTGCCATGCGGCCGCAGGGCCAGGTCAATGCGGAAGACGAAACCGTGCTCGGTGGTGTCGCCCACCAGCACCTGCACCTGGCGCACCGCGCGCGCGAAGTACTCGTGGTTGGTGATCTGGCCTCGGCCACCCTCCAGGCCGGCGGTCTCGCCCTCATGGTCATAGAGGTAGATCAGGTCGATGTCGCTCGAGACATTGAGCTCGCGCGCGCCGAACTTGCCCATGCCCACCACCCACAGCTGGGCCCGCTCCCCGCTCGGGGCCAGGGGGGCGCCATGAACCGCATCGAGCTGCGCGAAGGCCGCCTGGCAGGCCTGGTCAAGGGCGAATTCGGCCAGGTGGGTGACGGC
>Ga0315900_10006422_pt1 | contig 15777 bp, 14 predicted proteins | sample LakEriMetagenome_FD_203521 | JGI IMG/M metagenome (GOLD analysis project Ga0315900, IMG submission 203521) | Freshwater fungal communities from buoy surface, Lake Erie, Ohio, United States - Buoy 12 MA114 | ecosystem: Environmental > Aquatic > Freshwater > Lake > Lake biofilm | place: USA: Lake...
GATGCAACTGACTGGGACGGCAACAGATACATACTCACTGACGCCGAAGGTGAGAAGATAGACCGGATCATCGATTATGATTCAGTTTACAGGCAGTGCACCGCCCAGATGTATGAGTGGAGGCGATAGCCCTGCGCGAGGTCCGGCCTACCCACCAGCGCCGCTCAGAACCGCGCTATCCCAGCAACTGAGGGGGGTGGCGAAGAGACTGCAAATGCCCTGTGTCAGGAGCAAGCCATGAAACCGACAATCCCTCTGTGGTTCGCCTTTCTTCCCGTCCTTGCCGCCTGCGAAACCACACGCGCCCCCACCCCTGCCGAGCTTTTCGCCGGGCACGCCATCATCTCGGTCAACATGTCGACGGGTGCCGTGACAGAAGCCTATCATCGTCAGATGCTCGAGAAACCGATCGATACGCCGGGAAATGAGGTCTGCCAGGTGGCCACGACAGATGAGGTCGTCGCGGCCGTCAATGACGTCGTGCGTCAGGGATGGCCCATTCCGCGTGATGCAAAGGTCCTGCTGGAAGACTTCGTATTCTCTCCTGACTATACCTATCCGGCCGGTACGCCACTGTTCGACGATGTCGGGACTTTGCTGATTGATAGTCGGGGGAGGTCCGTGACATTGGGCGATACATTTGACTGGGATGGGAACAGATACATGCTCACTGATGACTTGGGTGAACAAATAGATCGGATCATCGATTTTGAATCAATCTACAAGCAGTGCGAAACTGAAAATTTTGTCTTGCCCCAATAGTCATGCGTGTCGTACCGGCGCTTTACCTGCTGCGGCGGACTCCGCCGACCTGCGAATGGCTTGACGACGTCGACGTCAGGGGTGGGTCCTGTGGGATGCGCCTGATCCGCGATGATCGCTGCGGCGAACGGCGCACGCGACGTTGTCCTCTCAGAGGCCACCGCAGCATTGCATCATTCACGTCACCAAGACGGCAGGCCGGTTCAGGGTGACGCACCAGCGCTCAACCCCGAGCACGGCACAAATGCTCTCTGGCGCCCACGTCGCCTTGGTGCCGCACCCCCGCCCCGTCACTGACGCTCATTCCCTCAGTCCCACACCCTCCATCACCCCGGTACCCGGTGCCGTCGCACCCCGCCCCGAGTCCCGACGCGACACCGCCGGCCCGCCCTCTCCGGTCATCCTGAACCACTCCCCGCAACACCCACCGTCCGGTGCCTTCATCCCCGGCCTCGCGGCCTCACCAGCGCATCGATACCGACGCAATACCGACGTGATACCGACGCGATACCGAAAGGCCGTTTCCAGCCGAATCAACGCGTTAACCCTGATTCGCCCGGCCGCGGCGTCACGGCGCGCCGCGGCCCGTCCGGTCGCCCGCGCAGCAGTGCCGCACCGCCTCAGGCCGCGAGGCCCTTGGCCCCCATCGTCAGGAATTTCCGCCGCCGCGCGTCGCGCGTTTCGGTGCCGGGTCGCACCCCGACCTCGGCCAGCATGGCCCCGATCGCCTTGCCCACCGCCGCCACCGTCGCCTTGCCGTCCCGATGCGCCCCGCCCACCGGCTCCTTCACGATCCGGTCGATCACGCCCAGGTCCGACAGGTTCTGCGCGGTCAGCCGCAAGGCCTCGGCCGCTTCGCGCATCTTCTCGGAATCCTTCCATAAAATCGACGCGCAGCCTTCCGGAGAGATCACGGAATAGATCGCATGTTCCAGCATCGCGACCTTGTTCGCCGTCGCAAAGGCGACCGCGCCGCCCGACCCGCCCTCGCCGATGATGACCGACACGAGCGGCACCCTGACCGACAGACAGGTCTCGGTGGCCCGTGCGATCGCCTCCGACTGCCCCCGCTCCTCGGCGCCCTTGCCCGGATAGGCACCGGGCGTATCCACCAGCGTCACCACCGGCAAACCGAAGCGGTCCGCCATGTCCATCAGCCGCACCGCCTTGCGGTACCCCTCCGGCCGCGCCATCCCGAAATTGTGCGCAATCCGCGACTTGGTATCGTTGCCCTTCTCATGCCCGATCACCACCACCGCCTGCCCCTCGAACCGCGCCAGCCCGCCCATCACGGCATGGTCGTCGGCAAACTTGCGATCCCCAGCCAGTGGTGTCCATTCGGTGAACAGCCCCTCGATGTAGTCCCGGCAATGCGGCCGGTCGGGGTGGCGCGCGACCTGGCACTTCTGCCAGGGGGTCAGCCCCGCATAAAGCTGCGCCAGAATGTCCGAGGCCTTCCTGTCCAGCGCCGCCGCCTCCTTGCCGACATCCATCTGCGGATTGTCCCGCGCCAGCGCCCGCAACTCCTCGGCCTTGCCCTCGATCTCGGCAAGCGGCTTCTCGAAATCGAGGTAATTCATGCCCGGGCCCCGGCTGCCATCCTTGCGCTCCGTATAGGGCCGGAGTGATCCGCCCCGCAAGCTGCCACGAATCAAGTTGCCGAACAGAACAGTGACCAACCTTCCCGATTGCATCGCCGCCCGCGCCGCGCCACAGTCGCCAAGGTTTTCGTCAGGGAGATTTCAGATGATGCCCAGGCTTTCGCTCTCCGCCTCCGCTTTCTGTGCCGGGATGGCCATGCTCGCCTCGCCCGCGACGGCCCAGTCCGTCGATTTCGGCGATGACAGCAGCATCTGGGCCAGGGACGGCGAATGCGATGATCCCCGATTCATCGGTGACGGGATGGCGCCCGGCCCTCAGCAGGCCAACACCTTCGCCGACGCAACCGACTGTGCAGCCGCCTTTGATGCCGGAACGATCCGGCTCGATCCCGCCTTGGCCGGAATCACTGCTCCTGCAGACCGGCCGGCCAAACCAGGTATTGCTCAGGCTGTCGCGGGTGGAGAGATCGACTTCGGGGCCGATACGAGCGACTGGGCAAATGATGGCGAGTGCGATGATCCACGTTTCGCGGGCGAGGGGATGTCACCTCTGCCGCAGGACGTCGACGTACTGGCCGACGCCAGCGATTGCCGCGCTCTTTACAACGCCGGCAGTATCGATTTCGTCGCCGGCACTTCTGGCCAGACCAGCGGACCAGCGCATTCGGGCATCGACTTTGGCGACGACAGCAGCAATTGGGCAAATGACGGTGTGTGCGACGACCCCCGTTTCGAAGGCACCGGGATGGCGTCCGTCCTTCAGGACGCCGACTTGTTTGCCGACGCGACTGATTGCCAGGCCCTGTTCGCCAGCGGCGCGATCCGGCTTGCCGCAGACGCAACAGGCGATTCCGGCGGGATGGTTCCCGTCACGGACGATGCCGCCGGGGTGGACTTCGGCGCCGATACGGGGAGATGGGTCAACGACGGCGAATGCGACGATCCCCGTTTCGAGGGCGAAGGCATGGCCGAAACGCTCGTCGAGGCAGATCTCTTCGCCGATGCTACCGATTGCCGCACGCTCTACGAGGCCGGCATGATCGAGTTCGTCGGAGAACCGACGAACGCGGCCGAAATCGACTTCGGAACCGATACGGGCAAATGGGCGGGCGACGGCGAATGCGACGATCCCCGCTTCAACGGACAGGGCATGGCGGCCACGCCGCTTGATGCCCTGCGCTACCTCGACGCCTCCGATTGCCGCAGCCTCTACGAGGCCGGCCAGCTCTCCTACCTCGGAGAGTGAGGCCGGAGCCTTTGCCCGGCGCGCTGGCCGCGCTGCGCAAAGGTAAACCAATGGTTAACGCCCCCGGTGATCGGGGGCGGCAACCCCATCCGGACAGACTGCCCACGGGGTCCCGTCCTGCACGGATCACAGCAGCATTCCCTGACAGCAGCTTTCGCTTGTGCGGCAGTCTCGCATCCTGTTCCCTGCGGCCATGCAGGTCGCGCTTCTCACCCATCCCGATTGCCTGGGGCACATCAACCCGCCCGGACACCCCGAACGGGTCGACCGGCTGACCGCCGTGCTGACCGGGCTTGAGGACTTCGATCTTCTCCGGGTCTCCGCACCACTCTGCCCCGACGACGACATCCTGCGGGTGCATCCCGCTTCCTATCTCGACCATCTCCGCCGCGCCGCCCCCGACAGCGGCTGGCGTGCACTCGACCCCGACACGCACATGTCGCCCGGCACCCTCGCCGCCGCCCTGCGCGCCGCCGGCGCCGTGGTAAGGGCCGTCGATCTGGTCCTCTCGGGCGATATCACGCGCGCCTTTTGCGCCGTCCGTCCCCCCGGCCACCATGCCGAAGTCGAGACCGCTATGGGCTTCTGCCTGCTGGGCAACGTCGCCATCGGCGCGAAATGCGCGCTCGACCATCACGGCCTGCCCCGCGTCGCCATCGTCGATTTCGACGTCCACCACGGCAACGGCACGCAGGACCTCGTCCAGGACGACCCCCGCATCCTCTTCGTCTCGACCCATCAGAGCCCGCTTTATCCCGGTACCGGCGCGCATGGCGACAGCGGCCCCCACGGCACGGTCCTGAACCTTCCCCTGCATCCCGGCACCGGGTCCGAGGCCTTCCGCCGTGTCGTCACCGATCACGTCCTGCCCCGCATCGACGCCTTCGCGCCCGCGCTGATCCTCGTCTCAGCAGGTTTCGATGCCCACCGCGCCGACCCGCTGGCCAACCTCGCACTGACCGAGGCCGACTTTGCATGGATCACCCGCGAAATCTGCGCACTCGCCCGACGCCATGCCGCCGGCCGCGTGGTATCTTCGCTCGAAGGCGGCTATGATCTCGATGCTCTCGGCGTCTCTGCCGCCGCCCATGTCGCCGCCCTGATGGAGTCAGCATGACCGACAGGCCCGTCACCGACCTCAGCTTCGAAGAGGCCCTGAAGGACCTCGAATCCGTTGTGGGAAAGCTCGAACGCGGCGATGTCGCGCTCGAAGACTCGATCGCGCTCTACGAACGCGGCGCCGCGCTCAAGGCCGCCTGCGAAAGGAAACTCGCCGAAGCCGAGGAAAAGATCGCGCGCATCACCCTTGGCCCCGATGGCCAGCCCACCGGGATGACAGCACTGGACGGGGCCTGATGACGCTCCACGCGGCCCTCTCTGCCGCCCGCAGCCTTGTCGCGGACGAAATCGCCCAGGCCATTGGCGGCATTCACGGCGACCTTACTGCCGCCATCCGCTATGCGCTTGAAGGCGGCAAGTGCCTGCGTGGCTTTCTGGTGATCGAAGGCGCGCGGCTCCACGGCATCGCTCCCGCCGCCGCCGCCCCTGCCGCTGCCGGGATCGAGGCGCTGCATGCCTACAGCCTTGTTCATGACGATCTGCCCTGCATGGATGACGACGACCTGCGCCGCGGCCGGCCGACCGTCCATCGCCAATGGAACGAGGCGACCGCCGTCCTCGCCGGCGATGCGCTCCAGACCCTGGCCTTCGCGCTCGTCGTCCGCACCGGCTGTCCCGATCCGGCCAGGGTCGCCCTTGTCGCCAGCCTTGCCCACGCCGCCGGGATCGCCGGCATGGTCGGTGGCCAGGCGATGGACATCGCCGCCGAGGCTGCCCCCATCCCCCTGACCCTCGCCCAGATCACCGCGCTTCAGGCCGGCAAGACGGGCGCGCTGCTCACCTGGTCCGCGACCGCCGGCGCACGCATGGCCAGCGCCGATATCGCGCCGCTCAGCGCCTATGGCGATGCACTCGGCCTTGCCTTCCAGATCGCCGACGACATCCTCGATGTCGTAGGCGACCCTTCCCAGGTCGGCAAGGCCCTGCGCAAGGACGGCGTCGCTGGCAAGGCCACCTTCGTCTCGCTCCTGGGTCTCGATGCGGCCCGCCTCCGCGCCCGGGACCTCGTGACGCAGGCCTGCGACGCCCTCTCCCCATATGGTCCGGCAGGCGACGGATTGCGCGACGCCGCCCGCTTCGTTATCGCCCGACGCAGTTGAACCCCCGGAAAACGGCAAGGCAGGTCCGATGACCGACCGTCCCCATACGCCACTTCTCGACCGGGTCCGGACCCCCGCCGATCTCAGGCGCCTCACGGATGACGAACTTGCGCGCCTCGCGGACGAAGTCAGGGCTGAAACGATCTCGGCCGTCTCCACCACCGGGGGCCATCTCGGCGCCGGACTCGGCGTTGTCGAACTGACCGTCGCTCTTCATGCCGTCTTCGACACGCCCCGCGACAAGCTCATCTGGGACGTCGGGCACCAGTGCTATCCCCACAAGATTCTGACCGGCCGGCGCGACCGCATCCGCACCCTCCGCCAGAAAGACGGCCTCTCGGGCTTCACCAAGCGCTCCGAAAGCCCCTATGACCCCTTCGGCGCCGCGCATTCCTCCACCTCGATCAGCGCCGCACTCGGCTTTGCCGTCGCGCGCGACCTCGGCGGTGCGCCCGTGAACGGGATCGGCGATGCCATCGCCGTCATCGGCGACGGCGCGATGAGCGCAGGCATGGCCTACGAGGCGATGAACAACGCAGGCCACCTGAAGAAACGCCTCTTCGTCATCCTCAACGACAACGAGATGTCGATCGCCCCACCTGTCGGCGCGATGTCCTCCTACCTCTCTCGCCTCTATGCGGGCGAACCCTTCCAGGAACTCAAGGCCGCCGCCAAGGGCGCCGTCTCTCTCCTGCCCGAGCCATTCCGCGAAGGCGCCCGGCGCGCCAAGGACATGCTCAAACACATGACCGTGGGCGGCACTTTGTTCGAGGAATTGGGCTTTTCCTATCTCGGCCCCATCGACGGCCACGACATGGAACAGCTTCTTGCCGTGCTGCGGACAGTCAAGGCCCGCGCGACCGGGCCGATGCTGATCCACGTCCTGACCCGCAAGGGCAAGGGCTACGCCCCGGCCGAACGCGCCCGCGACAGGGGCCATGCCACCAACCGCTTCGACGTGCTGACCGGCGAACAGGCCAAGGTCGCCTCCAACGTGCCCTCATACACGACCGTCTTCGCCGAGGCGCTGGTCGCGCAGGCCGCCCACGACCCTCGCATCGTCGCCGTCACTGCCGCCATGCCTGACGGAACGGGGCTCTCTCGGTTCATGGAACGCTTCGCCTCCCGCTGTTTCGATGTCGGCATCGCCGAACAGCACGCGGTGACATTCGCCGCCGGCATGGCCGCAGGCGGCCTGCGCCCCTTCTGTGCGATCTACTCCACCTTCCTGCAGCGCGGCTATGACCAGGTCGTTCATGACGTCGCCATCCAGCGCCTGCCCGTGCGCTTTGCCATCGACCGCGCCGGGCTCGTCGGCGCAGATGGCGCAACCCATGCGGGCGCCTTTGACATTGCCTTTCTCGCCAATCTTCCCGGTTTCGTGGTCATGGCCGCCGCCGACGAAGCCGAACTCGTCCGGATGGTCGCCACCGCCGCCCGGCATGACGACGGCCCCATCGCCTTCCGCTTTCCCCGCGGCGAAGGCATGGGCGTCGACATCCCCGCCGACCCTGAACCGCTCGAAATCGGCAAGGGCCGCATCATCCGCCAGGGCGCCCGCGTCGCGCTCCTCTCGCTCGGCACCCGCCTCTCCGAGGCGCTGCTCGCAGCCGACGCGCTTGCCGCCCGCGGGATCAGCCCAACCGTCGCCGACGCCCGTTTTGCCAAACCGCTCGACCGCGATCTCATCCTGTCGCTCGCCCGCGGGCACGAGGTCCTGATCACCATCGAGGAAGGCGCCGTCGGCGGCTTCGGCGCTCATGTCGCGCAGCTCCTCGCGGACGAGGGCATCTTCGACCACGGGCTCCGGTTCCGCTCGATGTGCCTGCCCGATATCTTCATCGACCAGGCCAGCCCCGCCGACATGTATCGCACCGCCCGCCTCTCGGCCGCCGATATAGAGGCGCGCGTGCTCGACGCGCTGGGCGTCAAACTTCTCGAGTGGCGGGCCTGACCCGTCCCGCGCTATGCTCATGGGGGCGGCACCACTCCGCCCTGTCAGAAAGGTCAGCCATGCTCAGACCCCTCCTCCTTGCCGCGCTCGTCCTCGCGGCTCCCGCCTTCGCCATGGACAATGACGACGACGAACCCGCCGCTCCCGATCTTGCCTCCGCCCGCAGTCTGATTGACACCGGCGACTTTGCCGCCGCCGTCCCGGTTCTGGAAACCCTTGCCGCATCCGACCCCGGCAATGCCGATGCGGCCAACCTTCTGGGCTATTCGCTCAGAAACCTCGGGCGGCTGGACGAAGCCGGCCTCTGGTATGCCCGCGCGCTCGACACTGATCCCGGCCATCTCGGGGCGCTTGAGTATCAGGGCGAGCTCTTCCTCATGCAGGGCGACCGCGCCGCGGCTCAGGCCAATCTCGACCGGCTGACCGAACTCTGCGGCACCTGCGAAGAGCGCGAGGACCTCGCCGCCGCGATCGCCGCCGGGTCCTAGACCGGCTTGGGTGCCGCCGACTGCCGCAGGGCCGAGGCTGTGATCAGGCTCAGCACGATCAGCGGCAGCCCGATTCCGAAGGACGTCCTGATCCCGAAATGCTCGGCCACGAAGCCAAGGATCGGCGGGCCGACAAGAAAGACAAGGAACGACGTCTGCGCCAGCGAGGCGACATTGACAGATGCCGGCCGGTCGGTCCGCTGCGCCGCTGCCGACATCGCCAGCGGGAACATCGTCGCTGACCCGATGCCCATCAGGCCGAACCCGATCAGCGCGACATGCCATTCCGGCGCAAAGGTCACCGCCAGACACCCGGCCAGCAGGATGTAAAGCTGCACCTGCGCCACCAGGACTGGCGAGGTCCGCTCCACGATTCCGTCGGCAAAGAACCGGCCAGCCGCGTGAAAGAACGAAAACGTCGCCACTGCGATCCCGCCGATATAAGCCTCGGTCCCGAAGACATCACGCATGTAGATGGCCGACCAGTCGATGCTCGCCCCTTCCATCAGCATCGCCGAGAGCGTGAAGGCGACCAGCACAAGGATCGGCCCCGTCGGCAGCGCCAGCCGTGGCGGCGGTGCGCTGCTCGAGGTCGGGCGCGGCGGTGCCGGCCGGAAATCGCCCAGCAGAATCACGACGGCCAGCGTGACCAGCGGAACGACCAGAAGAAGATGCAGCGACGGACTGACGCCCGCGCGCGCCATGATCGCCCCGAAACTGCCGGTCACGAAAAAGCCGATGCTCCAGAAGGCATGGCTTCTGTTCATGATCCGCCGCCCAACGGCATGTTCGACACGGTCGGCTTCAAGGTTCAGGATGATCTCGATGCAGCCAATGACCAGCCCCGCCGGCACCAGCGCCAGGAAAAGCACCAGCGGCGTCGGCGCATTCACCGCCAGCGCATAAAAGACCGCCAGGAGGGGTATTCCCCCCAGAAGCGCAGGCCGGAAGCCGATCCGCTCGATGAATGGCGTGGCAAAGCTCAGCGACAGAAGCGTGCCCAGAGGCGCACCGATCAGGCCGAACCCCAGCGCCCCTTCCCCCACGCCCATCCTCTCCTGGACCTCGGCCAACCGCGGGAACAGCGCACCCAGAGCGAAGGAGTAGATCGCAAACCCCGCGAATATCCTGCGCGGCGCGTTCATGAAGGGGATCGACGACATGCCTGCCTCTGCCAGCGCTGCGACTGCGTTAGCGCGAAGCGGGGCTGGGGGCAATGTCGCCCGCCCTCGAGGCGCCGGTTATTCGCCCCACAGGGCAGACCGCGTCACCCTCAGAACCGCTCCAGAAGCCGGCGCAGATAGTCGAGTTCGATCAGGGGCCGCTCCTGTTCGGCGGCACGGCGGCGGATTTCGTCCAGCAGTTCTTCAGCGCGCCGATAGACATCCTCGCCCTGCAGCATGTTCTCGTCGCTGCCGTACTGTCCCGACATCCCAAGCTGGCGCCCCAGCGGGTCGCGCGACATCGGTTGCACGTCGCTGCGGGACGTGGCATTCCCGTCACCCTCCTGCCCGGGCTCAAGCTCGTTTTGCGCCAGCGCCTGACCGAGGTTGCGGATTCCTTCCCTCAGAGCCTCCATCGCTTCGGCCTGACGGTCGATCGCCTCGGCTAGCCGGTCGCCGTCAAGCGCTTCCTCCGCCTCCTCCATCGCGCCCTCGGCGCGGTCCAGCGCCCGGCGTGCGGCCTCCGCTTCCTCGCTGGTCAGGCCGGGGAGCGCCTGCTGTTGGCGTAACAACTCCTCGCGCAGCGACCGCTGCCGGTCGGCCAGCGTTGCGGCCGGGTCGCGGGACCTCTCGCTCCGTTCCCCGCCTTCGCCCTGCCCGTTTTCGCCGGGCTGCGCATTCTGTCCATCGCCGCCCTGCCCGGGTTGCCGCTCACCAGACTGGCCCTGCCCGGGCTGCCCCTGCTGGCTACCGTTGAATTCCTCCTGCAATTCACGGAACGCATCATCCGACAACTCCTGCTGGTCGCGCAGGGCCTCCGACAGGTCCTGCATCGACTGCTGGCCCGGTGATTGCGGACCGCCCTGGCCGCCCTCGCCCTGCGTCACCTGCATGTTCTGCAACAACTGGTCGAGTTGCTGCATCAGATCCTGCGCTTCGGCCATGCGGCCCTCTTCCATAAGTTCCTGGATGCGGTCCATCAGCGCCTGGACCTGGTCCTGGGTAATCTCCCGACTCTGCCGCTCTGCGGTCGCAGGCTCGTCGGTCTGGTCGTCCTGCGGCTGCGCATTCTGCGCCAGCATCTCGAGATAATCTTCGGTCGCCTCGCGCAACTCCTGCATCAGTTCGGCGATCTCCTCGTCCGAGGCACCGTTGCGCATGGCCTCTGACAGCCGCTCCTGCGCCCTCCGCAGTCGTTCGCGCGCATCCGCCAGCGTGCCGTCTTCCAACTGGACGGCCAAATCCCACAGCGCCTTTGCGATTTCATCTTGTTCCGCTTTCGTGATCGTTCCACGCTCAGCCAAGGCATCCAAACGTCGGATTATGAACGATAAACGAAGATAAGTCGTCCTGTTGGTAAAGACCTCTTCTGGTCGAGCAGATATGGCCCGCAGAAGATCGGTCACTCGACTGATGTTGGCGCCAGACCACAGAAAATCCCTTCTCTGCTCAATGACCGCCTTCGCCATTGGCTGAAAAAAGCGGCGCCCTGGCAGAGTGATTTCTACGGGCTGGGTTGAGGTTTCATTTCCGCCAGCATCGCGGACTCCCAGTTTGAGCGTAACTGGCAGGTTTGCCCATGGATGCTGCGAAAAATCATCGACGAGTCTTTCTTCGAACTCCCTCCGGTCCCCAGTGAAAGGCATAGGAAGATCGACCAAAATCGGCTCTCTGTGATCGGGCTCGGCGGCAAGTCCGTGAGTTCGGTCCACCTGAGCAAGATCAAGCGCAAAGACAGCAGTTCCAGAGACGACGCCATAATCGTCCGTGGCGAGGAAGGGTTGGGACATCTGACCCAATGCATCGACTTCCATCTTCGACGTCAGTGCGACTGTAGGCGGCGTATCCCTCACGAGCGTTATTCGCCACGCCGCACCACCGTTTCCGGTGATTTCTAGAAGACCTTCCTGTACTATATCAAAGACTTGCTGCTGGTCCGAAGCAGGTGGGATCTCTCCTGTCCGGCCAGAGACTGTTTCCGAGACGGCAAGTTCTCCTATAGCCCCATAAAGCCTGATCGTGGCACGGCTACCTTGCGGAACCGCGACTGGACCCGGGGGAACGTCTGCAAGATAGAACGAAGGCCGTCCTGTGTAGGCCGGTGGCTCGATCCAGCCCTCCCAGAGAGGACCAATCGCCAGTGACTGTCCGTCAGCGTCCGGTTTGGTCTCGACTGTATCCGACATCTCCCAGAAAGACCCGAAGAAGAGCGCGACAGTAAACAGGACGAGCGCCATGTACCGGAGACCGTAAGGATCCATCGCGCTCAATCGAAGGTCGGGTTCGACAGCACGAGCTTGCCGTGTGCGCTCTGCCATTTTCGCCAAATGCGCCCGCCAGACCGCCGCCGAAGCCGGGTCTGACGAACCTACGGCCTGTTGATCACTGAGGGTCGCAATCGGGCGCCCGGGAAGCGCAGAATCGACGCGCGCCACGGCCTCGACCTGGCTTGGCCAACGAAAACGTCGGACACCAAACCACAAAGCCACAAAAAAACCACCGACCGCACAGACCGCTAATGCCCAGACAGCCTCAACAGGAAGCACGGCCTGCCAATCCATAATGAGAGGGGCGATTGTCGCAAAAACAACGGTCCAGAGTGGCCAGAACGCACGCGCCAAACGTTCCGCCACCATGCCGGCACGCGTGAGCCAAACTGGATAGCGAAGATGTGTAGGTAGTCGCTGCTTCGAGATTGCTTTGCTCAGAGTATCGCCCCTTCCATTCACTTTTAAGGATAGTGCGTCAAAGCCATGCTGGAAGGATGTCCCGCGAAATCATTTCCTCATAGCTCGGGCGCGCACGGATCACGGCGTACTGTTCCCCCTTCACGAGTACCTCGGGAACAAGAGGCCTCGTATTGTATTCACTGGCCATCACAGCGCCGTACGCGCCCGCAGACCTGAAAGCTACCAGATCGCCCTCTGCCAAAGGTGGAAGAGCTCTGGACCTAGCAAATGTGTCTCCGGTTTCGCAGACCGGACCCACGACGTCGACTGTATGCACCGCCGAATTTGGCTTTGGCTCTTCCACACTCACAATGTCATGATGAGCATCATACAAGGCGGGCCGGACTAGGTCATTCATAGCAGCATCCACTATCACAAAGTCGCGATCTTCTCCCTTCTTGATGTATATGACCCTTGCGAGCAGAATCCCGGCATTTCCTGAAATCAACCTCCCAGGTTCAATCTCTATCTCGCAACCCAGATACCCAACAGTCTTTCGCACCATTGAACCGTAGTCTATCGGGAGAGGCGGCGCTTCGTTCGAGCGCGAGTAGGGAATGCCAAGACCACCACCTAGATCAAGCCGTTCGATGGAGTGGCCGTCCGACCGAAGTACTTCTGTAAGTTCAGCAACCTTGCGATAGGCATCCTCGAAAGGGGCCAGGTCGGTCAGTTGGCTGCCTATATGAACATCTATCCCTACAATCGATATTCCCGGTAGTCGGGCGGCGAGAGCATAAGTTGACCGTGCGCGCGATAACGGAATCCCAAATTTATTCTCGGCCTTCCCCGTAGCAATCTTCGCATGGGTCCTCGCATCCACATCTGGATTTATCCGAATGGTGACTGGAGCAATACTACCCATGCCGGTTGCGATCTGGCTCAGGGCGCGAAGCTCAGCCTCGCTTTCGACATTGAACTGTCTGATTCCATTTCCCAAAGCATATGACATCTCATCCCGTGTCTTGCCAACTCCAGAAAAGACAATTCGGTCACCCGGGACTCCAGCGGCTCTGGCCTTACGGTACTCCCCAACGGAGACGACATCCATACCAGCGCCCATGTCTGCAAGAAGCTTCAGAATGGCAACGTTGCTCAGCGATTTGACAGAGAAACAGATCAGATGTGGCAATGGCGACAAGGCTTGTTGAAAAAGACGATAATGCCTGAGCAGGGTTGCTGTCGAATACACATATACAGGCGTTCCCACACTTTCAGCGATCAACTGCAAAGATACATTCTCGGCGTGAAGCGTTCCGTCAATATAGGTAAAATGGTCCACAGTCCTGCAACCTCTTATTTGATGGGATCTGGAAGATTCACTACTGTGCCCGAAAAATCTTCTTTTCTAATGTCATGGCTGGCAGCCTCCAGACCCTTAACGAACCGGCCGAGAACGCAGAAAGAGGTATAGCGGCAAACCGCATGATACACCAATCATGAATGTAGCAGGAATCGCAACGAGTGCCTCCCAGTTCCGTCTTACAGCTGTTTCCACACTGATCCAGAACGTCAGTGTAACTGCAGCAATTGTCAGATCCCAGGTCAAACCCGTGGTTGAAGCATTGAAGTACCATGCATCGACAAGACCACTTAAGCCAGTACCGGTTTCCCGCATGTGCCTTACAAACCAATACATGGGGTGGAATGCTCCCCAGACTGCAAGACAGAGAAAGACCCAGCGAAGTGGCGTCATGGCACAACCTCACCAGTTGAGAACAGAGACTCGTGGGTGCCAGACACAACCTCAGGTGACGAAAGGACAGGCGCACTCGGACTGCGGTGCCCGTCAGCGTCGCTGCGAGGCTGGGGAGGCCCTTCCACCCCGCAGGCGCTCAGCATTCCAAGAATGATCGTGACTATGCCGGTCTTCATCCGATCAGCTCTTTCCATCTGGCAATCTGTGCACGAACCTGTTCGGGTGCGGTTCCACCCCATGACCTGCGGCTTTTGACCGAGTTTTCCACCCCAAGCACCATGAATATATCCTGCCTGATGTCAGGACAGGCCGACTGCATCTCGGCAAGGCTCAGGTCGGGTAGGTCGCGACCGGAAGACTCGGCCATTGCGACAATCTTGCCTGTTACGTGATGAGCATCACGGAATGGCAAGGCCAGACAACGAACTAACCAGTCAGCGAAATCGGTAGCTGTCGAAAAACCTGTTGCTGCCGCGCTCCTGAGCGTTTCACGATTGGCTGTCATATCTGCGATCATTCCAGTCATCGCTGCAAGAGCTAGACCGAGACTGTCCGCTGCATCGAAAACCAGTTCCTTATCCTCTTGCATATCTTTTGAATATGCTAACGCAAGACCTTTCATGACAGTCATCAATCCGACAGTGGCCCCCAAGATCCGTCCTGTCTTTGCCCGGATCAGTTCGGCAGCGTCCGGATTTCGTTTCTGTGGCATGATGGATGACCCGGTCGTCCAGTTGTCAGAAAGCCGGACAAACCTAAACTGAGCTGATGACCAAATAACAAGCTCTTCGGCAAGTCGCGACAGATGCAGTGCACAGATCGTGGTCGAAGTAAGAAATTCCATTGCGAAATCACGATCAGAAACAGCATCGATCGAATTCGCCATCGGTCGATCAAAACCCAACGCCTGCGCAGTCATGTTTCGGTCAATCGGGAAGCTGGTTCCGGCCAGAGCCGCAGCCCCCAAAGGACATTCATTCATACGCCGCCTTGCATCAACAAAGCGGGACCTGTCGCGGGCAAGCATTTCTACATATGCCAGCATATGATGGCCCCAAGTCACCGGCTGCGCGACCTGAAGATGTGTAAATCCTGGCATTACCCAATCAGCACCAAACTCGGCCTGAGTAACAAGTGCCCTTTGCAGCCCCATGATAGCGATCTCTGTTGCATCGCACTGATCCCGCACCCAGAGCCTGAAATCGGTTGCGACCTGATCGTTGCGACTGCGGGCAGTATGGAGGCGTCCAGCCGGGTCGCCGATGATCTCTCTCAGGCGTGACTCGACGTTCATATGGATATCTTCGAGCGCGGTAGAGAAGACGAATCTCCCTTCCTCAATCTCTGACAAGACGGTGAGCAGCCCTTCCCTGATCGCTTCGGCATCCTTAGTGTTGATGATGCCTGTCGCGGCGAGCATCGCCGCATGGGCTCGGGACCCTGCGATGTCCTGTGCGGCAAGACGCCGGTCGAAGCTGATAGAGGCGTTGATCGCCTCCATAACGGCGTCTGGACCGGCGCCAAAGCGCCCGCCCCACATCGCGTTCGAGGTCTTTGTCATAGCCGGACTACCTAGGGGATTGGAATGCGTAAGATCTCATTGCCGGTTCTCTACACGGCGGCAACACTGCTTGCAAACGCGGCTGCGGCTGACATCGCCGTCCTGCGCGAAGGCGATATGCGCAAGCTGAATTTCCATACAGAACCCGTGCCAGCAGTCTCGACACCCTTTGAGAGCGAGGACGGGCAGGAGATGCGACTCTCAGACTTTTCGGGAAAATATGTCGTGCTGAACTTCTGGGCTACCTGGTGCGCACCCTGCAGGAAGGAGATGCCGACACTCTCAGCCCTCCAAGTTGCGATGGGTAGTGAGGATTTCGAGGTTGTCACGATCGCGACCGGGCGCAATGATCCGG
>Ga0315900_10006423_pt1 | contig 15776 bp, 16 predicted proteins | sample LakEriMetagenome_FD_203521 | JGI IMG/M metagenome (GOLD analysis project Ga0315900, IMG submission 203521) | Freshwater fungal communities from buoy surface, Lake Erie, Ohio, United States - Buoy 12 MA114 | ecosystem: Environmental > Aquatic > Freshwater > Lake > Lake biofilm | place: USA: Lake...
AAGGGTCACGGTAAACTTGGTAACGACCAGCTAATGTACCAACTCTTTCAATACCCATGTTGTATTGGTCTTGCTCAGGAGATGCGTTAGATACGTGGAAGTATTCTAAATCGTCAAAGATAGCTGAAATCTCAGAAGATACAACAATCCAGTTAGCTCCACCTCTTAATGTAGATTTGTGGATTTGTGCTGAAATTTGGTTGATCGCTGTAATCAATGTTTGATTCCAATCTTTTTGAGTGTATTGAGTTAATGGGTTAGCTGTAGTACCTCTCTTCCATCCGTTGTAGTCCCAACGTAATGTCCAAGCCGCACCTTTACGTAAGTCACGTAAAATTTCACGGTCAATTTCTGCTGCAACTTGCTCAGATAATAAAGCTGTTAATTCAGCTTCAGCATCGATGTTGTGGAATGCAGAAACGTCTTGTGCTAATTCTGGAGACCATTGAGCTCTTAGTTTTCTTTCTGTAACAGATACAGTTACTGACTCAAGGTCAAAAGAAACCTCACCAATTTTATCTTCAAATTCTAATTCTTTGTAGATTCTATAAGTAACCGCGAATTGACTACTTAATGCTGTAGTTCCAGCAACAAGTGTAGTAATACCTGAATACCCGTCTAATGAGTTTGAACCTACAGAACAAGGTACTTGACAGTCAACCTCTAAATAAATGATACCATTAGCATCACAAATATTATCATATGAACCACCGTTACCTGAACCTGGCCAAGAAGTTGTTGTTTGTGTACCATATTGTACAATTCCTTTACCATATTTTTGAGTTACAACTCTAAATAATAAGTCCTGTGATCCTAATCCTGAGAATGCACCAGTGCTAACTGCAGTAACTTGTAAATCAGATAAGAACGCTTCGTTATCCATTTCTTGCCCATCAGGACCGATTAATTTACCAGCACCTCCAGATGTGAATCCAGACAAAGAAATTAAAACTTTTCTATATTCACCGATTGGGTAACCGTAAGGAATTAAACCTGAAGTACCAGACCATGCAACTGTAGTTACAACTCCTGTTTTAGCAGAGTAAGTACCTTTTGAATAGTCAAATAATCCAGCTGGATCTAATGTAGGTTCGTTACCTTCATAGAATTGGTCGTAAAGGTTTGTGTTACCATAAGTAGAACCTGCACCGTAACCAGTTTGTTGAGTTTGACCGTCAGCACCTGGTGCTCCGAATGGTGCGTAGTGCTCGTTACCTGAGGTATACCCTTGAATTTTAGGTACAAAGTAGAACAATTTACCGATAGGTAAGTTCATTGCTTGTACTGATACTAAATCGTTAGCCAACAATTTAGAGAATACACGTCTTACGATAGGGAAAACTACAGTTTCGAAAGAACCTGAGCTATCTGTAGACGCCGCTTCGTTGATTAGGTGAGAAGCTTGGTTTTCATATAACTGTGCCATGTTCTCTTTGATGTGTCCTTTAAGACCGTCTAGGAATCCTAATTTATCCCATTTGTTAATTGTATCTTCTTTGATAACTTTAAGGTGCTTAAGACCGATGTTACCAACAAGACCTGATTCTAATAATGCTCCCATTTTATTTTTTTTAATTTGAGTTTATTTATTGTTTATTTAATTTTTCCCATCAAATCTTTCATTCTTAAGAATTGTGGATTTTCATACGTTTTACTTTCAATTAAATTAGTTGACGATCCGTTTGCTGGCGTTTTATTAACTTTAGCCTGTACAGACTCAGTTACAACTTCAGTTCCCTTACCGTCTAATTCATTTTTAATTGATTTGTAAAGATTTTTTGATTCCTTGATAGATTCTACATTATCAAATCTTCTTAGAATGTTTATTTTTTCTTGTTTAGTAGTTGAATGTTCTGTAAACAATCTTGTTGCGTAAGCCAAATTAGAATTGAAAACAGCAACTTCATTTAATTTAGATCTGAAAAAGTTTAAAGCCTTTTTATACTCTTCATTTTTTTCTTTTAACAAATCCATTTCTTTGATTACTGCTTCATTTGTTCTAACTTTCATTTTAGGTAAACCTTTTCTACCTGGGTAGTTTCTACTTCCATTACCTAAAGTTCTAGCTGCTTCAGTTTGTTCAGGTTCCATCATTCCTCCAGTTTTTTCAATGTCAATCACATCAACATCTTCTTCTTGTTCCCATCCTTCGAATGTTTCTTCAACTTCAGTTTCAGTCACTCCGTGTTTGATTTTAGGATACTTGAATTTATCTGCTTTACCCATTCCAACACCTTTAGTGCCTTGTGGTTGGTCTTCTTTGAAACCTTTATTATTAACCGAAGTTTTAGCCATTCCTGATCCTGCTTTACCCATTCCCATTCCTACTGCTTTAAATGCTTCTACTACTGAGTTAAGTTCTTCTTCATCAATTTCATAAACTCTTTCTTCCTTCATATTAGAAAAATCGTCCATTGGTATTGAATCCAAATCTAAGAAGTCTTCACCTTCTTCCATGTGGTAGTCGCCTTCTTCCATGTGGTAGTCGCCTTCTTCCATGTGGTAGTCGCCTTCTTCCATGTGGTAGTCGCCTTCTTCCATGTGGTAGTCGCCTTCTTCCATGTTATAGTCGCCTTCCTCAACTTCTATTTCGTAGATAACACCTTCTTCTAAATCCAACATTGGTTCTTCTGTATTATCGTCCATGTCCCCACCTTGAATTAGATATTCATCTTCATCATCAATTAGATGAATGAAATCATCTTCTTTCTTAACTATAATACCGTCTTCATCACCCATAGCTTTAAAAACTTTTAAAACTTCTTCAGGAGACGCAGACGTTAAGTCAAGTGGAGGCATTTCCATTTCATTATCACCTTCATCATCACCACCTTCGACATCCATATCGAAATCTAGATTAGCTTCAGGTTCTCCCCCCTCGTCTTCAACATCAACATTAACCTCTTCTTCATCCCCCATAGGTTCATCAACCTCAGGTTCATCCATTTGCGGTACTTCTTGTTCGTTTAGGGATTTTTTTGTTTGTTTTGAATCTACTAAAGATTCTCTAACTAATTCACTGATTTCTTGTTTCATAGTAGAAGCAAGTATTCCTTTTGCGTTTTCACTGATAGCGTTTTCGACAGCCTTAATTTGTAATAAGGTTTGTTCTACTATCGATCCTGTTTTTTCTGTACTCATTATTTTAAGCAATGCGTTACGCGTTTATTTTACAGATAAATATATCCTTATTGTAAAAAAATCATTATATTATAGTTTTAAAGTGAAAAAAATTGAGCATAAAAAAAGGGACACCGATTGGTGCCCCAAAATAATTTTTAAAAAATTAATAGATTAAATTTATTTTTATTCAATTACCTCATCAATTTTAGACTCAACAATTGCAGTAATTCTCCAATCCATTGAGTAGTTTTCATAAGCCTTTGTTACTTTTGCCTCAACGTCCGTTGGTGAGTAACCTTTAACTAATTTTTCTTCTCTAATCTTTTTAATTTTTCCTGTGTTATCATCAACCATGTCAGTTGTGATTTTTGCTACAAAATATTTTTCGTCCATTTCTAAAAGTTTTTATTTACCTAAATAATCGGACAATCTTTTCATTAAGTCAACAGATTTATCCAATCCTGAACCTAAAACATCAATATTATTGTGTTCGTCTAACTTTTCCTCGTAAGCCGGTCTATCTTCTTTATTTAAGTAAAGATATGCCCCTGGTGTGGATGGCGAAGACACAAGGTCAAAACAAATTAATTCAAAATCATCTTGAACTTCGTTTTGGTCACCCTTTTTTACTAATGAACCGACACCACGAGAAGATACCCCCATAGTAACCCCTTGTCTCATCATGTTAGCTGCAACATCACCTTTTGATGATACAATACCTCTTTCATGAAAACCAGGTGTAGTTAATAGTTTAATCTTACCCATTAATACGTTACCTTCCCACCACATGTCCGTAATAAGGTGGGATACTCTATCTAAATCAATCAAGGAAGATTCAGGGTGATTTAATTCTGATATAGACATACCGCGTTTAATAATCTCTTGGTATTTTTCAGCTTCTCTTTTTAATATTTTTTCAGGATAAATCCTACCGTTTCTATTTGGTACTCCATGTTTTTGTAAAGTGGCATAAAAAACAAAAGGTTTAGAATGTTCCAATTGCCCGTATGATTCTTTTATAACTTCGGTATTTCTTGTATCGTTTGGGTTAATGTATCCTGCGTCCCATTCCACAAGTATACCTTTACCACTATCATTTGGTCCTAAAATTCTCATAATGTATTTTTTAATAAATAAATATTATCAAATAACCATTTCTGTATTTTTTGTTTTATTTAGTGTAAAAAACTTACATCTTTTTAAGTCATCTACGTAAATTGACGTTAATAATGATTTTATTTTGTTTCTTAGTACAAGTGATTTAAACTCCATAAATTTGTTATGAATAAAAAGGGTAATTTCTAAGTTTAAAAAACTTTTTTTACCTTTTTGAATTCCACTTGTTCTTAAATCCAAATCTACTATTTGTTTTTTTTCAAAAATAGTAAAATCTAAAACCTCTAAAAGTGTGTGTTGTATTTGTCTTTTAATGTGACCTGTTATTTTTTCCCAATTGTCGTAGTCATCTGATGGTTGTATCCATGTTTGTAATACTATGTATATTGATTTCATTTCTTTAGAATCAACAGTACCGTAGTAACTTTTTGCGTCATCAAAAATATTTAATTTTGATGTTTTTCCTTTTTTCATTCTTCATGTCTTAAAGTTTATTTGTTTAAACAATTATAACAAAATTAAATGTGGTTGTCAAAAATCAAAAAAATACTGATATTTATACCAAAAGGAGGAAAAAAATATGATTATAGTACCAGTTAAAACACCTAACTCTATTGAGCAAGCACTCAAACAATATAAATTTAAAGTCTACAAAACAAAACAACTTGAGAAATTAAGGGAGAGACAGGAGTTCACAAAACCTTCAGTAATTAAAAGAGAACAAAAGAAAAAGGCAGCTTACTTACAAAAAAATAATAAGTAATTATTTATCTTGTTTTTTGTGAGTAAAGAAATCAACTGAGGTTAAACCCAAACAACCAAAAGCCAAAAGACCAACAGCATCAACTAAGGTTGTTGAAGGTTCGTATTTTCCACAACTAAACATAGAAATAAATAAAGCTACTATTAGTGACAAGCCACAAAGTAGACCTACAAATCTTTTAGAAGAGATACCACCGTTGGCACCTTCCATCATTGATTTAAAAAATCTAATCATAACCCCTTACTAAGGTTTCTTAATTTATAAAGATTATATCTATCGTATGGAGAATCTACAATTTTTTTAATCGTATTTTCAATAGTTGTGGTTAAATCGGAGTCCTTAGACTCATTAAGTGATGATTTCAAATTAGAAATTACATTTTCTTTTAAGTTATCCATTTCTATTTTTACTTCGTCTTCTGACATAGAAGATAATTCTTGAATAATTTTTCTTTCTGATTCTGAAATATTTTTTAATTCCATTTTAATATTTTCATCCGCAACTTTTATCATTGTGGAAATAGGTAGATTAACACTTTCTTCTAACTTTGAAATGGTTTCTTCTGAAATTAATGTTGACTTTATTTTAGTTTTGGATTCCAACACAGTCGATAAGTCCTTTATTGATTTTTTGTAAATGGTATTGTCTATATCCACGTAATCGTTCGAATGTTCTAAAATAATAGAATTAATCCAATTACTTAATTTATTTAAATATTTCTGATTATTTTCAACCAATATTTGGGAATATTCGATACTCTCGTTTACATATCCTTCAGCTATGGATTCATTCAATCCTTTTTTACTTGATAGGTCGTCATATATATAATATAATTCTGATAAGTCTTTGTTTTCTAAAACCATAGATTTAAACTGTTTCATAAACGATTTAAATTCAGGTTTTCCGTACAAACTTATAGATGCCTTTTCTATTTTTGTTTTTGTAGTACCAAAAGTGTTCATAGTTTTTATTTAATAAATATTACTTATCTAATAAAGATCTCACTTTTTGGTCTATTTCGATTAACGAATTTCTCCCTTTAGATAATTCCATCACGTCAGCCGCACTAAATAACGTCATTTCCTCAAGTATCAAATCAAGTCCATCCTTATTAAAACTTTCTGGTGTTACACCACCGGCTTCGGGTGCAGGGGCTTCAGGTGGTGGAGGAGCTGCAGCACCACCGAGGTCACCACCCATATCAGTTTCACCAGCACCTGGTGATTCACCACCAGATTCAGATGATGGTTCACCATCTTTTTTACCGTATAATTGGTCTATGGTATCGAATAAACCTGTTTTTGGTATAATTTCTGCGGTTTTACCTAATTCGGCCGCAACTGCTCTTTCTACTCTTTGTTGTTGAATGTCTAATCTTATTTCTTCGTCTGAGAAACCTAAAACATGTTTTTTAGCCCATGATGCAGATACCGGTGCTACTGAATCAGCAATTGGTGTTACTGCGTCTTTATACAGTAGTATTTTCTCTTTCCATAATTCTATTGATAATAGTTCGGATTGTTTTGACGGGTTATGTAATCCTAAAGTAAAATTAGTTAGTTCATCTTCAAATCCTAACAAGAATAGGTGAATGATTGCAATTTTGTTTAGTTCTGCAATCATAGATTTTTGAATTCTATTAATTGTTCTAGCAAACCTAATATCTAATAATGATAAATTTTTACCATCGCCTACAGCCTCTTCAAAACCAAGATATGCTTTAGGAATTCTTAATGCTGTTACCAACTTCTTTTGGATATATTCAATATCTGCAATTTCCGCTAAGTTAGTTCCACCTGGTAGTGTTTCTATAGGGTTTGTTGCTGCAGGGTCACGAACAGGGATAAAATAATCTTGGTCTACTGCCATTTGATTATACCTCATATCAACATTACCAGTTGAATGGTCAACAATTTGGTCCCTTTTAAATTTATTTGCAACTCTTTGTACATAAGGGTCAACATCTTTGTCGTCCATGTTTCCAACAAAGACTTTAAAAACCCTTCTTTCAGGCGCCCTGGATACACGATATATTAACATTGCATCTTCAGATAATAAAAGTTGTTTCCAAATACGTCTCGCCTTTTCCAACATAGAAGTTCCATAAGGAAGTTTTCTATCATCACCTAAAATCCTAAAGTGTGCTATTTCCCAAGTATTGAATTCCATGTTCTTTTCTTTCCAAGTAAATTTCAAAGCATCGTTTTCCATTTCTTGTGAATACTTGTCAGGCTGAAATCTCATACCTTTTTCTAACCTTTCTATTTGAATGTTTGGTAATTGTTGGCATCCAACAATACCCTTTTCAGGGTCTAACTTTAGATAAACAAAATTATCACCGAATTTACATGTATTTCTCGTCCACATTGGTAGATTTGTATTGATGTCTAATTTGTTAACGAATAAGTCTATCAATACGGATTTTATTCTTTTGGACTCTGAATAAACTTTTAATATTAATCCATCTTGGTCTGGTGTTGTTGATTCCTCAGAATATATGTCAAGTGCTGCAGATATTTCAGGTGTATACTCCATAGACTCATAATCATAATATGAAGCCATCCTTGTAGGTTCATAATAAACAGCTTGCTGATAAAGATTATTCTCAACTTTTTGCCACTGTTGACCAATGTACATAGTTTGTTGGGACTGCAGTTTTTCTTTTTCAAACTCAGTTTTGTCTGTTGTTTTGAGTAATTCTTTTTTATCAAATTTGAATACGGGTGATTGTTGGTCAAGGGTCGCATTAGGACCAAATGTCCTACTCAATCTTTGCCACACCGTTAGTTTTTGTTCTGACATAATTTCTTTTATTAAAAAATAATATGGTTAATTATAAATTAAACCCTTTTACCACTGAATAACCATAAATACTTTTCATAATCGCTTTTAGTTAAGCTATTTCTTTGGTAACTGTTGTGGTCTCTTGTTGATGCAGGTAATCCAGGATTAAAACTAGTGTATTCATTTTGATAACTATTATTTTCAACAGACCATGATTCTAACATTGCTTTTGTTTGTTCGGTAACTTTTTCTAATTGAGCAAAAGACGTTTCGGCTACGTATACTGCCATAGCAAAAGACATTATTAAATCATCGTGTTGACCTTTTTGGTGGTCGGGTCTACCGTTTACGTAAACAAACGTATTCAACTCATTAAATAATCTTTGTGATCTTACTGAAAAATCATACCTTAACGCTTCCTCAAACGCTTGTATAATCAATACCCTTTTAGCATTAAAGTTAATGCCAGGTATTTTGTCATTAGCTTTAGGATTCCATTTCCATTTGTCAGCAGGATTAACTCCATCAACGTATAAATTTTTATATCCTAACTCCTGTAATTTTCTTGATGTGGATACCCCCATACCTCCAGTGATATCTGTTACTATTAGAGCACCGTACATAGTACCCCATTTATATGCGATTTCCGCCAATACATCGGGAGGTATTTTTCCAATATATTCTAAAACTTGTTCTCTATCATCAAAATCTATTATTGATATTGTGCTAAAGTCTTCACTATCACCTCTTGAGACATCGACACCCATAATATACTTGTGACCTATAATTGGTTCTTTCCACTGCCACAAAGCGCCTCCCATAAATTTGTTTACAGGTTCTTTAATATGGTTTTCTTTAATTTTTTTCATCGTTTCAGGTGGTATAACATTATCCCCTGAACCTAAAAAATTACACTCTAGCTCTTGTGATATTTTTCTTTTATCAAACTTTAATTTTTTTGCCATGGCTTCAAACCATGAACTATATGCCTTATACCCCTTTTCTATTTTTTCTTTAATATCCTCAAAATTTCTATCACTTACTTTAATTTCTGAATAATCTAAGATAATCTCATTATCATTATAGTCAGCTCTATTTAACATGTAATGAACAATATCATCACATTTTATTAGTTTTAAATCTTTAGAATATCTTGGGTCTCGATACCAATACATTTCAGTTATTCTAAAATCATTCATACCTTTAATTGCCTGACTATATATTGAATAATAAATTGGGTCGAATCCATTTGGTGTTGAAATTACGATTACTTTACCTCCTGTTGAAAGGGATGCCATACACGCAGACCAGAAATCTTCATCCGCATTTATATATGCAGCCTCGTCGAATATAAGAATAGTAGGAGTGTACCCCCTAAGGGCATCTTTTGATGTTGCAACAGCCTTAACCTCACATCCGTTTGTTAATTTAAAATGTCTTTGTGAATTTTTTTCGTTAGAAAATGTTACCCCTAACCAAGATGGCCACTGTTCAACGAAAGCCCTAACTTTATTTGCCATCTCAACAGCGGTATCCATTTTGTTTGCAATAATCAAAATCTTTTCGGGTTTTGACTTTTTAGCAAAAATTAACCTTTTTGATGCCCAAGCTGAAGTTACTGTTGATACTCCTGCCTGTCTATATTTTAACGCGATGTTTTCTTCGCATTCATCATAGTCTTTTACGAGAGTTACTTGGTCATTGAATAGTTCTAATGGAACGTATTTGGATTGTGTATTATCGTAAGTTTGTAAATATGTTTTTAGCGCATAAGGTGTGTCGTTTACACACTTAGCATATTCTAATAATATTTGTTCTTTTGATAATGACATTCATTTTATTTTCTTCTTCGAATTACCTCAAGAAGTTCACCTTTAGTTGTATGTGGTGGTAAGTGGTTTTCTAATATGTTAAGTATAGACTCCTCCAATTTTTTAACATCCTCATCAGTTTCCTTTTTCTTTGGTAACCCTTTGTGTTTTGTTGATGCAAAGTCCTCAAGTTCTTTTTTTGACATTTCTTTTGCCATTTTTTCTACTTTCTTAGAAACTTTAGATTTTGGTGTATCACCTTTTTTAACGGATAATGCCAACCCCATAATTTTTTGTTGTTGTTGAGAAACTGATTTTTCCTTTACTTCGGTTTCCTCTTCTTTAACCTCAACATCAACACCAGAATCTGTCATTTTTTTAAGGTCAACAGTCGGTAACTTATCTGAAGATACGGTTACCTTACCTTTTTCTTCATTTATTCTTTTGAAAAGAATATTTAACTGGTTTTCATTTAGATTTTCTAAAGTACTCATCGAAAAACCTTCATGTAAAAGTTTTGCTATTTTAGGATTCATATGTTTCATCACTTACTAAATTTCTTTCCCATTTTAATACGATATCTTTTTCGTATAATTTATTTTCTATAATTTCAATACTTTCACCATACTGAAAAACTAATCTTTTTCCTTGGAAGTTATCTGGTTTTTCCCAACCTAAAGCAATAACACCATCGATTGCATCATACATCCCAAAAAAATCTGAGTTTTGTATTAAATCTAACTCAATCTCAGAATTTTTAAGAACTCCAACCTTTTTTATAAATTCAACATGTGGTGGTGTTGGTTTTCCATTTGCGGTTTCACTATCCCAATCCTCACCATATACATCATCCAAATCTGAAAAAATAAATTCGTAAATATTATCTCCTCTAAAGTTTGGACCCAATTCGTTTATAAAAACTAAATTCATATAATAGAACCCGTTGGTGTTACTTTAAATTCTTTTCCTTCTTTTATGAAAACTAAGTTAGATTTGTTAGTTTTACCTACAAATCTGTATCCTTCGTTTTTCTCAATCAAATTAAAACCTGTTTTATATTGTATATTACTTTCGCTTAAATTTCTTATTTCTCTTGCAGTGTCAATTTTATTTATTTTGGATCTTAAATAATTTTTTTTGGATTTTTTTTCTAACCCTTCTTTTTCTTCTTCTTTAATTACAAAATAATTTGATAAAACACTTTCTACAGATTCTTTAAACATATACGATTCTGTTGGTTCGGACATTCCCATTTCAGGTTCCATACCTTCAGGTTCACCCATTCCCATATCAGGTTCCATACCTTCAGGTTCACCCATATCAAATTCATCTTCACCAGAGATATCAAGGTCACCTTCATCACCCATACCATACTCACTTTCCTCATCAAACTTTGATAAAATATCTTCTTTATCGTCCTCGTCAAGATTTTCTAAATCCATAGCGGAAAGAATTGAGTTTATCACATATTTGATGTCTTGTGAATCTAAACCTTGGTCTTTATCAAAAGCTCTAATTTTTTGACTTAATTTACCTGTCAATCTTTGAATTGATTTTAACCCAACCGGTCCTTCTGGTTCTTCTCCACCAGATTCAGGTTCCATACCTTCAGGATCATCCATTCCCATATCAGTCCCCATACCTTCAGGAGACCCCATACCCATTTCATCACCAGCTAACGGTGCTTCTGATGCTGGTGGTTCAGGTGTTGGTGTAGTTTCTGCGGGTAATTCTGCAGGTGGTTCAGGTGCGGGTATTTCTTCAGCCTTAGGTTTAGGCGTTTTTAAAACATATTTTTTTTTTGCCTCTTGTTCACCAATAAGAGGAATTTCGAAATCATTACCTGTTACCCTATTCACTTCAGCGGCAACTAAATTAAGTTTTTTCATTGCTTCAGAATAGGATCTAAAGTACTTTCTTTGTCTCATAGGTTCGTTGTAATCCATTTCAGATTCATTCAAACCTTTTTTAATGATATAACCTGATTTTTCTTTTACAATTCCATAAGTCATACCATCAGCTAAAGTAATACTATAGTTGGTTGTAGAAAGTGGATTAATTTCAGATTTTGGAGCCTCGTTGTAACGAGCAATTTCCATAATTCTTTTTAATTTATCAACACCTTCTAATTTTTCACTACCAAGAGGTCTTAAATCTCCCATTTTTATATTTGTTTTAATTGTTTAGTCCATTAAATCCGCCTAAGGCAACTGCGTTACACTGTAAAGAAACGATACTTGGTCCGTTTTGTATGTTGTCATTCCAAACAGGTTTTGGTGTATTGAAAGTAACAACACTACCCACTGTAGTACCTGAAGCAGGAACATAACCAACTACGGTAGTTGTATAATAAGATGTACATGCAGTTGTAGACATAATAATTTTTCTATATAAATATATTGTTAATTGGTAATTTTTATATTATTTAGATTTTTCTTGCTCTAAGGATAATTTTTTGTCTGCTAAGGTATTTTTATAATCCTCGAGTTTGTTGATGTACCCACTTCTTCTAAGGTATTTGAAAACTAAATTTTCGTATGAAAATTCACCCTCTTTTTTTAATCCGCAAGTCCTATATTTTCTTAACTTATCTTTATATTTTTTCAAAATGTTAAGTCCGTCCTCTAATGTCTCATCCTCAGCATTTTCGATTGCACCATCAATAATATTTTTCCATTGATCGATTTTTTCTTTTAAAACCTTTTTATCAATTGAAAACTTTTCTTTATTTGGATATCTTAACCATTTATCGGTTAAGATTGAATAGGACCCCGCACTTTCTTCTGGATCGGTTGTTGCTTGTGCGTAAACCTCAACCTCAAAACCTTTTATCGTAATATCATGTTTAGAGTTAAAGATTGTTTTTTTTAACCTAAACAACTCTTTATATAATTCAGTGTCTCCTTCTAATTTATCTATGTTATAAATAATGTGCAAATCGAAGTCAGAAAACTCAGACCAATTATAACCTGTTAAAGAACCGATTAGTACCACATCTTCGATATATAAATCTACATCTAAGTAATCTATAAAAATGTTTGCGATTTTTAATAATCGATCTCTTATTTCTGGTTTTAATTTTTGTTTTTGACCGTCAGGGTCACCCATATATTTTTCTTTCGGTAAGTACCAAATTTCGGGGTTTAACTCGTCTTGGAGATATAGACTATTAATGATTTTACTATCACTTTCCATACCTATAAATACATAGGTTATTCTGTTTCTTCTATTTTTTTATACTTATACTGTTTTGCAATTTCAGAATTGAAGTATTTTCCTTGTGATTCTGCTAGTCTAAATTGTGCGTAAATTTTGTGTGGTACTTCTTCATATTCGTACATCATACCGTTTTTAAACGTCGCAATTAATTTACTTGTCTCACTGTCATATTCGGTTCTAATTAAATTAGACGATTCAATTTCACATATAATTCTTGTTCCAAGTATATCTGTTTTCTTTATAGCCATTTTATCTTTATTTTTGTGGTTATGTTATTGTTAAATATAATATAAACATTTAAGTCTTTTTGGTCAACGATAAACCAATATAGATAAATAATGACAGTTACAGATTGATTATTAATAGACTTATGTTTAATTTTGATTCAAAATATAAGTTATGATCGAATCGATAGACGGAAATGAAAAACCAAAAAACACATCTAAAGACAAATCATCTAAAACTCCGGTTCTAGATAATTTTTCAAGAGATCTTATTAAAGCCGCGGAAGACGGTAAATTAGACCCTGTGATAGGTAGAGAAAATGAAATAAATAGAATTGCTCAAATTCTATCAAGAAGAAAAAAGAATAACCCAATTATTTTGGGTGAACCAGGTTGTGGTAAAACTGCAATTGTGGAAGGTTTAGCAAAAAAAATATTTGAGGGAGATTGTCCGCAAAATTTAGCCAATAAAAGAATTGTATCTCTTGATATGACTTCTGTAGTTGCCGGTACGAAATATCGTGGTCAGTTTGAGGAAAGAATGAAAGTTATTATGGAGGAGTTATATGATAATCCTGATATTATTATTTTTATTGATGAGATACATACTATGATTGGTGCCGGTAATTCATCGGGTTCTATGGATGCTTCAAATATATTCAAACCAGCATTATCCCGTGGCGAATTACAGTGTATTGGTGCAACCACATTAGAAGAGTACCGTAAAAACATTGAAAAGGATGGTGCACTCGAAAGAAGGTTTCAAAAAGTGGTTGTAGACCCATCCACAAAAGAAGAGACATTACTAATATTACAACAGTCTAAAGAGAGATATGAGAATTATCACAAAGTAATTTATAGTGATGAAATCATGAAACTATGTGTTGAGTTAGCCGATAGATATATTACTGATAGAGAATTTCCTGATAAAGCATTTGATATAATCGATGAGGTAGGTGCTAGGTCTCAGGTTGAAATTAAACTTCCCGAAATTATCGAAGACCTTAAAAAACAGGCTTTAAAAATTAAAGAAGAAAAACTCGATGTGATAACCAAACAAAGGTATGAAGAGGCTGCGAACCTTAGGGATAAAGAAAGAAAAATTTTATCTGAGTTAGAATTAGAAAAAGAAAAGTTTGAAAAAAATAGAGATTTATACAAAAGGGTTGTTACCGAAGACGTTGTTTATGATGTGGTTTCTTTGATGACAAAAATTCCAGTTAATAAAATATCAACGGACGAAACACAACAACTTGTTAGTCTTAAGGAAAACTTGGGTACTAAGGTAATTGGTCAAGAAGACGCAGTAAGTCGTATCACAAGAGCAATCCAAAGAAACAAAGTTGGTTTAAATGACCCTAAAAAACCAATCTTTAGTGGATTGTTGATTGGTAACTCTGGTGTCGGTAAAACTGAGTTAGCAAAACAATTGGCAAAACACATGTTCAATAGTGAAGATGCGTTAATCAGATTAGATATGAGTGAGTTTTCTGATAAGATTTCAACATCAAAATTAACAGGAACTTCACCAGGTTATGTTGGATATGAAGAGGGGTCCCCTTTCTTAAACAAAATCAAAAACAAACCTTACTCTGTAATTTTGTTAGATGAGATTGAAAAAGCACACCCGGATATCTTCAATGTGTTTCTACAAATGTTAGATGAAGGTATGTTAACTGATGGACATGGAAGAAAAATTAATTTCAAAAACTGTATCATTTTGATGACATCAAACGTGGGTACAAAAGTGGTACAAGATTTTGGTTCGGGTGTTGGTTTTTCCACTTCTGCGAAAACTGAAAGAAAAGATGAAGAAATTAAATCTTTATTAGAAAAAGAATTATTTAAAAAGTTCGCACCTGAATTCATCAACCGTTTTGATGACATCGTTTACTTCAAAGATTTGAACCAAGATGATTTATTAAAGATTGTTGATTTAGAGTTAAATAAATTCTATGAAAGAATTGAAAAATTAGAATATACGGTTGATGTTGATGATACTTTGAAGAAACACTTAATCGAGGTTGGGACTGACACAAGATTTGGAGCACGTATTTTGAAAAGAACGGTTCAGAAGTGGGTGGACGATGCAATTACAGAAAAGATTTTAACTGACAACCCTGAAAAAGGTTCTAAATTTATCCTTACTTATAACGACAAAGAAAAGAAAACTGACGTTAAAATAAAAAAACCAACAAAAAGAAAGAAATAATTTTGCAAATGTTGGAAACTTTTGTACATTTGTAAAAAACAAAATAATGGACCTACAAAAATTTAAAGAACTCCTTTCAGTACCATCAAAAACATATCAAGAGGAGGATATGGTAGAATACCTTTGTGATGAACTCGAGGGTATTGAGGGGGTGTCTTTTTATCGTGATGATATGATGAACATTTATGCAACAAAGGGGACACTTGAAGAAGGTGAATTCTACCCGATGTTTATTGCTCACACAGATACGGTTCACTCTAAAATCGATAAGATTGTAGTTGAAGAAGAAAAACTAAAACGACCATATACATTTGGTAAAACTTTTGACGACACTCTTGTTGATGTATTGAAAGCGTATGACACAGAGGGAAAACCAACAGGTATTGGTGGTGATGATAAATGTGGTATTTTTATTTGTTTAGAATTACTTAAACAATTAGACAAAGTAAAAATCGGTTTATTTGTATCAGAAGAAACAGGTTGTCATGGTTCATCAAAATGTGATGTAAACTTCTTACAAGATG
>Ga0315900_10006424_pt1 | contig 15775 bp, 24 predicted proteins | sample LakEriMetagenome_FD_203521 | JGI IMG/M metagenome (GOLD analysis project Ga0315900, IMG submission 203521) | Freshwater fungal communities from buoy surface, Lake Erie, Ohio, United States - Buoy 12 MA114 | ecosystem: Environmental > Aquatic > Freshwater > Lake > Lake biofilm | place: USA: Lake...
CCGCTGCCCCACGTCCACAGGGTTCCGTCTGTCTTGATAGCTGCGCTGTTTGCGCTACTACCTACAGAAATCAGTTGCCAGTTTGTGAGCGCTCCGACCTGAACAGGACTGGAGCGATAAACAACATTCCCAAGCCCGAGATTCCCGTTATTGTTTACGCCCCAAGTCCAGAGGGTTCCATCAGTTTTAAGTGCACCACAACTGCCGCCCCCAGACGATACCTGCGCCCAGTTGGTCAAAGAGCCGATTTGCACAGGGCTAGACTTGTCAACAATAGTCCCGTCTCCAATCTGCCCGTTCGAATTACTACCCCACGCATACAGCTCATACGCAGGCAACCCCGTCCACGTCCCGGCGGCCACGGCCTGCAGCTGCTCGGTCAAACCCCATTTCCCGGAGAAATTCGGCATTTTACACTACTCCGTAGAGGGCGAGGGTGTGTCCATTAGTTACCCCATTGATCACCCTATACCAACTAGTCAATCCACCAACCTGAACGGGGCTTGATTTGCTGACAGTGGTGTTGTCGCCGAGCCTGCCTTGTCCGTTGTAGCCCCAAGCCCAAAGAGTTCCGTCCGTTCTAAGGGCTGCGCAAGAAGTGCCGTTCGCCGAAACCTGCGACCAGTTTGTTAGTGCTCCAACCTGAACGGGACTTGAACGGGAAATTGTGTCATTCTGGCCAAGTGCAGCTTGAGTATTCTGTCCCCACGTCCAAAGGGTGCCGTCAACTTTAACAGAGGCCGCAAACAGGCTTCCTGCAGAAATGCGATACCAATCTGTCAGAGCGCCGACCTGTACAGGACTAGAGCGATATATCCTGTTGTTTGTGCCAAGTCCGCCAAAAAGATTGTTGCCCCACATCCACAATGTTCCATCTGTTTTTACAGCACCCGCCATGCCGTTTCCTGCTGAAATCTGCGCCCAATTCGTCAGAGCGCCGACCTGTACAGGGCTAGAACGGCTTATTACATTGCTGGCCCCCAATTCTCCATTGCCGCCAAACCCCCAAGCCCACAATGTTCCATCTGTTTTTGTGGACAGATTAAACCGACGCCCAGCAGAGATTTGATACCAATTTGTCAGAGCCCCGATTTGAACCGGGCTGGAGCGATTGTACACTGTTCCATCGCCAACCTGCCCCCTATCGTTAGTGCCCCAAGCCCAAAGTGTTCCATCAGTCTTTAGCGCGAGTGTGTTATCAAAGCCGGAGCTGACAACCTGCCAAGTGGTGAGGGCTCCGACTTGAACTGGACTAGAACGACTAATGATGTCGTTTTGTCCAAGTTGACCTGTGCTATTAAAGCCCCACGACCAAAGCGTACCGTCGGCTTTTGTAGCGACGGAAAAATAATCACCAGCTCCAACGCTGCTCCAAGTGTTCAAAACACCCACTTGGACGGGGCTTGAGCGATCAATTACAGTTCCGTCTCCCAGCGCTCCATTTGCGCCATCCCCCCAAGCCCACAAGCTCACCCCGGAGTAAATCTCGTTCCCCGTGTCATACTGCGACACCCGGCCCGGCCCGTAGATGTTGGTCGCCGCCGCTCGGATTTTAAATGTGCCGCCGCCGGGCGAGATCGTGATCGGAGACGCAGACCCGGTCGCCCCCGTCGAGGCTCCGGTGCTCTCGTCCACGGCGGTGATCGTGTAAGACGTAATGGCTCCGCCGCCCACGTCGGTCGGGGCGGTGAACGCAACAGAGGCGCTGCCGATACCAGTCGTCACCGACGTGATCGTCGGCGCGTTGGGGGCTTTCAGAATGTCGAAACCGCCACTGACGTAGCCGCCTTTTGACGTGGCCATTTAGACCCCCTTTATACTACGATATGTCTTCGTAGGAGATTAGCACCTTCAGGTCGTTGGCGGAGCCTGCCGTAGCGCCAATCGACTTATCCTCTTCGAGGTAGAAAGAGGTGTTCTTGTCGATCACGACCAGAGACGAGTCTGCGGGGACCGAGACCGTGCTCACGATCTGTGTGGCCGTGCCGCCGAGGGCTGCCGCGCTATAGTAATTGATCGTGATGTCGGCGGCGTTCGTGCCGTCCACGTTCGACACGATCAAAGAGTTGATCTTGAAGACCTTCCCCGATGAAGCCGCGTTGCTCACCACTGACGTGGCGCTGGTGGAAGTCAGATCGACCACGGCAGACTTGCCGAGGATTGACGTGACGTTGACGATATTCGGGTTTGCCATAGCTTATCTCCTTAGCCGAACACGATGGCCATGGCGATGGCCTTGCCTGTTGAAATGCCAGCAGACGGCGTCGAGAAGGCAATAGTCCCAGCACCGTTTGTGCTGAGAACCTGCCCACTCGTGCCGTCGGTCGTGGGCAGGGTGAAGGTGTTGACGAACGACTGCAGGTTTGCGTCGTAGGCCAAGACGTTGGTGCCGATTACGAGACCAAGGTTCGTGCGCGCATCAGCTTGGTTCGAAGCGCCAGTACCACCGTCGGCCACAGCCAGATCGGTGATGCCCGTGATCGAACCGCCAGTGATGTTGACGCTCGACATGGCGAAGTCGGCCGTGAGGTCTACAACCGCGGCCCCCGCGCCAGCGCCGTCGCAGTACACAACCTTAGTGTCGCCATTAGCTACAGTGACGTTGCCGCCCGAACCTTGCGTCAGAACCACGCTCTGTCCCGAGGAGTTCTTGACGATGTACAGGTGCTGCGCATCGTTGGGTGCGACCGTGACCGTGTTGGTTCCGCTCGGTGAACCCGAGAACACCAGCACCGCGTACTGACCGTCCGAGAGCGTCCCGTCCGAAGTCGTCAGGGTGTGGGTCGTGCCCGAAAGAGTGATCGTCCCGACGCCGTTGACCAAGCGGTCGATGATCGACAGGTTGGTGTTGGTCGTCGTGCCCCAAGTACCGGACTGTTCTCCGGTCGTGATGAGCTCGATACCGCTGTTCGTTGTGTACGTGCTGGCCATGTCGTTCCCTTACGCCGCGATCTCGGTCCAGATTGTACCAGAGTCCGGGTTGATTGTCGTATAGCTGTTCCCTGCCGCAGGATTGATCTGAGTATACCCATTTCCAGGGTCTGGAACAATACGTCCCCACACCTTAACCTGTCCAACCGCACCAGACGCCGAAACTCCAGACACGGTAACACGGGCGGCCCCGTTGACGCCAGCAGTTCCTACTGCCCCAGCAGCCGAGACGCCCGTGACAATGACCCGGGCTTTGGCGGAGACGTCGGCCGTTCCAACCGCTCCAGTTGCCTCAACGCCAGTGGCGTTGACAGAGACCGACTCCTGAACGCCCGCCGTGCCGACCTGACCCACGCCCTCGACGCCCGTGACGTCGACGAGGATGCCAGAGCCTTCGGTGACCGTGACGCTGCCAACCTGACCAGTGCCAAAGACGCCCGTAACGACAACGGAAGCATCCGCCTCGACGGTCGCCGTCCCGACCTCCCCGGTCCCCGCTACGCCCGTGACGTTGACAAGGACGTTCTGGGTCGTCGTGACCGTAACGCTACCGACTTCGCCCGTGGCAAAGCCGACAGCAACGCTGCCTTCGCCCCAAGCGAGTTCGCCGAACCCCGCTCGGCCCCAGCCGGTGAAGGGGACGACGACATCGGTCATGTCTTAGGCAATCCGAATTAGGGCGTTGCTTGCGTCCGCGACAGGGAAGACGATGGTAAAATCGCCAGCCGTCGAAGTCTTGTCCGATCCAAAATCAAGAACAACCACCGCCGGATTGGTGTAGGTGTGGGTGGGCGTCGAGTTGTAGATCAGCGCACCGCGGGCCGTAATCGTAGCCGAGGTGAACGTCAAGTCCGCAAAGTCGGTGAACGCGGTCGTGCCCGAAGTGGTCGGATCGATCCGGGTCAACGTGCCACCGCCAGCCGAGTACGAACCCGAAGCCGAAACCTCGTCCGACGTGGTGTAGGCCGTTGTGGCCGCCGTGAACGAGGCCGAGTTGGTGTACAACGCCAACTTAAAGGTATCGCCGCCAGTTAGGCGGAAGTCGTGAACGGCTTCAAGAATTTGCTGCTTGAAGCTAGTCGCCATGTAGTTGCCCGTGAAAGCCATGGTTAGAGTCTCCTGATAAGCTCGGCAAGCTGGGGGTGCCCAGCCTCAGTGAGCGCATTATACACGGTTGTGCGGTCACTGCGAACCGCTTGTTGCAAATACAGTTGGACAACCTTCTGTACCTGCACCTTGAACGCACGGGCTTGATCCCGAATCTCCTGCGGCGCGGTGTCGGCGACGAACACAATTTTGTCCGAGCACAACTCTGCGAGCTCCTCAGGCGTGAAGCCTCGGCCGCTCGTGGTCTTGACACCGACGACGGGGACGTCCCTTGAAAGTTCCAGCGTTGCCCCGACCATCATTCTTTCGCCCTGATGACCATACCTTTACGGTATTCGTCAGTTGTTTCTTTCGCTTCGCCCAGCATCTTGAGCGCTGTCAGGCTTTCCATAAAGCGCTTGTCGTACAGCGCCATAATATCGGATTCGCCCTTCATGAAAATGTACGCTTCTACCAGCGCCCCGTAAAGCAGAGACAGCTCGGCGTTCTCGCTCAGCCACGTGGTCCCGCTCTCCGCCCCGGCGGTGATGCTGGCTGGACGGTAGAAGTAATGCAACTCCATTACATACGCCGCAGCCGGGGTGGGGGCGAGGATGAAGTTATCCACATCAAACTGTGCGTAGTAACGCGGCAGGCCCGTATCTGTCGGGTCCGGGTTGTAGGTTTGAGCAAAGGTCACATCCTTAAAATCTACAAAGACCTTGTCTCCAGAGGTCGTGAAGGACAGAGACAACGGAGCCAAGAAGTCCGACGGGCAAGCCAAAAACTGGTTGCTCGCCGTAGCCGTTGTGGTCGCGTTCTTGCGGAACAGGCTGAGCTGAATCGACTTTAGGATGCGCTCCTCCGAAAACCGAATAAACAACGGAAGGTTGTTCACGAACGTCGTTTCCGTGTTCTGCGTGTAGTCCTGAATGGCTTGTTTTAGTTGCGCGTATGTAAAGGCCATGTCAGCTCACCACTGTGACGGTGCCCACCGAACCGGTAGCCACGAGATTGTTCGGAGGATTGATACCGTTGGTGGGCGGACCCCCGACTGGGTTCCAACTCCACTGGATGTTCCGCTGCTCCGGGAGGTCCTGTTCCGGACGGGGATTCTGCAGCGCCTGCGGATCCGGGCCAACCTTCGGGGGATAAAGCTGCGGGTGCTTGGGCTCGTACTCGTCTGGTCCCACCAAGGCACCAGTCCACTCCAGCTTCATATCCCGAAGCCGGTAGCGCCGACCAGAGCGGTCGGAAAGTCCCCACGCCTTTTTGCCCGCTGCAAATGTCATCAGGTCCTCAGATATTGAACGCTCGGTTGAAGCTTCAGAGGAACGCGATCACGGTCCTCGTCCGACGCACGTTGGAACTCTTCGTCGTAGACAGCCTTCAAGATCTGCAGGCGGTCTGGAGCGCGCTTCATGGCCATGTAGTACGCCAAGCCAGCGACCATGCACGGATAGAACCGGAACGGAACGCCGCCAGTGTTGACCATGGCGTCTGCGTCCTCGAGCCGACGGACGTAGTAGTAGACGATCTGGTCGGTGGAGTTCTCCGGCGACTGCCAAAGGTTGATGACCGGCGAGATCTGGCGGTTGAAGAAGAACTGGGACGGGCGACCTTGGTCAGTCTTGTTCGGAAAGTTGAAGTAGTCTGAGCGGCTGATGCGGTCCATCTCGTAGTCTGTGCCGTCGCGGCGCAGAACCATCTCGAGGATATCCACAACGTCGGACTCCAGCGTGTAGGTCGCGGTCCCCTGCGTCAGGGTGATCGAAGCCTGCGTCACGGTCCAGAGGTTCAGGCCCCGGTTGGCCCACTCAGCAAACATCAGGTTGAGAGACCGACGAGCCGTACGGGCATCGTAGCCGGTGCGAACCTCAAGTCCGCACCGCTCGTAGGCCTCTTCGATCATCTCGGCCACGTCGATGTTAAAGTCTCTCGAACCAGATGTGGTCATTTTTTCTTCGCCGTTTTGGCCGATTCCTTAAACGCCTTAGAGGTGGGCGCGCCCTTGGAACCGGGCTTCCTCATCTTCTCGCCCGAGCCTTCAGCAATGCGCTTACGCTTGGCGTGGATGTTGGTGTAAAGTCCTGGCTTCCCGGGCATTACTTCATCTTCCCCATGGCCATCTGCTTGCGCGGACTGCACATGGACTGGTCCTTGCCCTTGACCATGCCGCCCTTCTTGTAGCCGGTCTTGACAGAACCGCCCATCTTCATGCCTTTGGATTTGCACCCAGCCATTGGAACCTCCGTGATCTGTTTCGACATATTACCACGCATCATAGCCATTGTCTTTATCCCCAAACCAGAGAAGCCAGAAAGGCAACGACGCCCATTAAGACGACCGCGAGCTGCAAGAAGAACGCGATGATACCCTTGAAGATCATCGAAGACAGGTCCTTGATGGTCGACTTGACCTCGGACATATCAGCCTCAACGTGGGCAAGATGGTTGTTCTCGAGGCGATCCAGAATCGCTTCGATCTTAACCAACCGCTTGTCGATGTCGTGGACCTCTTCTTCGATCTTGCTCATGTCAATTTACCCGATATCGCCCAACAATATTTCCTGCGGCGCGAAGTTTTGCGATTTTTTGTTGAGCCGCGGCCTGCATCCTCGCGTTCCGCGGCCCGTCCACTATGCAGGGATGAAGAAGGCCGTGCTCCCTGGTCGTCAGGATACGAAGATTTTCCCAGAGGTTATTTGAGTGGTCCCCGTCAATGTGATCCACCTGAGCACCCTCAAAAAGCTCTCCAATAAACGCCTGTGCCACCAGTCGATGCACCAAGAAAGACCTGCACGGAACATCCCGAGGTGAGCCGTCTCGCAGTTTTACCTCAAGGTACGGTAGTGTCCTGCCATTTGCGGAACGTTTCTTGGCGGTTAGTTGCATGATCTTTTCCGGGACAGGCACCATACAGCCAGACTTACCGCGGCGGAACCGCGACAAAGATTTAACGCGCCCGCGGTCGCTGATGGCGTAGCGGCCTTCGTACCCGTGGATATCAACCCAACGCTCGTCTAGCAGTTCCATGCTTTCCTCGCTTTTCTCAAACGACTCTCAGGATCTTTAGCAGCCGCTGGCCACATTTTCATTTGCCCGGCGCTGCGAGCGCAGAAGGACTTGCGACGGCCCTTGTCTTCCTTGGTCTTAGGGTTCGGAGCCGGGGGCTTCAAGTTCATCCCTTGCGCTTTTGCCGAAGCTCGGCCCTTGGCGTTTAGGCCGCCTTTTGGATCCTTCCCCGCCTTGCGAGTCCACGCTGGTGTCTTTGCCATCAGAGCGGCCCTCCGTTGCGGACAAGAACAAGGATAAACAGCGACGAGGCTTCGTTGTTGTTCGAGCTGCCCTGAGCCGTGGCTTCAAGGGTTGTTTTCTCAGGGATCTGTAGGGGGTACTCAAAGATGTAGTCCGCAACCCCGTTGTTCACTGTGGTGATTGCTGCGGTGCGGCGAACGCCGTCTGTGCCAATGCTCAGGAGGCGACCGCTGACTTGGGCCGAGCCTCCCGGCTGTCCGGCGGAAAACAATCCTTGCGAGACGTAGGCGGTGTGCCCTGCCGGAACCGTGTAGCTCCCGGTGATACGCTGGTTGTAGTCGAATTTGATAAGGTCATAGACCGTGGCGGGGATACCCAAGGTAACCAAGCCTGTGCCAAAGTAGATGTCCCCGGCTGCCGACAGGCCAGAGCCCGCTGTGGCGACATAGGCGTTGTTGATGTGGAAAAAGGCCTGAGCCGTAAGCACCGCCGTCTGCCCGTTGAGGGTGACAATCTCACTGATCTCGTTGTAGTTGGCGTCAACCCCGGCCAAAAAGACTGTGCGAGCGCCCGTGCCATTGGCCGTGTCGTTGACACTGCTGGACGAAACAGACATCTGCAGGGCTGCGGCAGGAAGGGGAAGTATCCCCGTGTACGGCCATACCGTGACGCGGGAAGTGTCTACGTCTGGGTTGTACCCAAACACAGCAACGCTTCGATGCCCCGGGATTTGACCCCGGGACACCTGTAGTTCAAACGGCTCTACCGTGCCGACCTGTGAGATGGAGCGGATGTCTGTCACAGGCATCGCCAGACCTCAGGACCAGAAGACAGTTGCCGCAGTGACGTTGGTCGCAGCCGACACATAGATGTCGGAGGTGGCAAGAATGCCATCGTCCGGGATGTCGATGGTCGAGAAGCTGTTCGACGCCAAGTCAACATCCAGAAGCGTGGAGCCCCCGTTGCCGTCCGTGATTGTCACCCGACCCGCGCCAGCGCTGCTGACGAGCACGGTGATGTGCCGAATGCGGGCCCGCCCGACGCTGAGCGCGCCGGTGCCGGTAACCCGCTTTGTCTTTATATCAGAGCCAGCCATGCGGGCCTCCTATTAGGCGTCGTAGCCGAAGATTTCGATCAGCAAGCGACCTGCGGTGTAGGCCGCGTTCGAGGTACCCTGACCAACCAGATAGAGGTACTGGTCTGCAGCGATGTCGGTGCCGTAGACGACCGAGCCGAGAGCCAGAGTGCCAGAGTTGATGATCTGGGTTTCGGCCAGAGCGGTGATTGCGGTGTCTTCAACGCCAGTGCCCTCGGTTGCCGAGTACAGGTCGATGTCGGTATCGCCACCAGCGGGGAGCTCATAGCAGGTCATGCGGACGCCGAACACGGTGCCGCTGTTCGCGGCAGTGACGCGGCCGATGTACGCAACGCCAGCGCCGTTCTTGCCAATGATGTCGCCAGCGGTGCCGCCCGACTGCAAGCCAGTCAAGTCGATCATGATCGAGGTGGTCACGATGCCGTTGTTACGAGCAACCGAAGTCTCGTAAACTGCAGCGGTGCCCTCGATACCTGCGCCAGTGGCGGCAGGAGTGCCCATGGCAAAACCGAACGAGCCTGTGACGGTTTCGGTGCCCGTGGTCGAGTTGACGGAAATGGTCTGGAAACCGTTCTGCGAACGGACGGGACCGGAGAAAGTCGTATTAGCCATAGTCATACCCTTTGCACAAGGATTTGCTCTGCAGTCTGTGCAACGTCAGGAGGGCGGATACCTGTCTGCAAAGCTTTGTTTTTGCCCTGCCTGCAGTCTATAATAAGGCTCGAACAAAAGAAAGGGGCGATCCGAAGACCGCCCCAGTCGAAAGCCCTCAGGGAGAGGAGTAGGGCTTATGCTGCACCCGGCGAACCGAACACCGCACGCGGGTCCGAGAAGCCGAAGGAGTAACGCTCACGAGCCTTGAAGCGCATGTTGCCGGTGTCGAAATCGGCTTCCATGTTCGTCGAAAGCGGGGTGCGCTCGAAGTGGACGAAGCCACGAGGAGCGTCCGTCTTAACGAACCATGCGTCAGGATCGGTGAGGAAGTCGTTGACGGTGTAGCCGTCCGGCAGCAAGCCCATGCTGCGGATAGCGTTCACGTCATTGTCAGCGGTGCCAACGCGGAGGTTGGAGACCATCAGACGCTCAGCCACAAACTGGAGCTGGCGCGGAATGATGAGCTTCATACCACGGAGGGCAACCTTCAGACCACGCTCGTCCACGAAACCGGCGATGGCGATGAGTGCATCTTCCAACGAGGTTTCGTTCAGGTCGGCAGCCACGGTCGGTTCGTTCTGGAACGAGCCGCCATTGGTCAGCGGGTGATCGGTTGCACAGAGTGCTTTACCGTCGCCGCCTGCAAAAGCACCTGCCGAGAACGCGTTGTTCAGGACGGCAGCAGCTTTGACCTGCTTGGTGTGAGCCATCGAGCGGGCGAGGGCCTTCGTGTAACGGCTGCCGAGGCGGTCGTACAGGTTGTCCTCGATTGCTTCCTCGGTGATCGAGAAGGCAAGCGCGATGGTTTCGTGGTTGTACCGAGCGGTGTAGGCTTCGTTGGCATCGTCATAGTTGATGCCAGCACCTTCCGATTTAGTCGGTGCTGATCCAAACCCGGACAGCATGACTTCCTCTTCGAATGCACGATCCGAGGACTCAGTGACATAGATTTCGGAGTGCTGGTTTTCGTAACGAGCATACTCCATGCCGAAGAGGGCGTTAAGACCCGGCTCCAGCTCTTTCGCAAGTTGTGCGCGCGAGATAGCCATGTTTCAGCCCTCCTTAAACGCCGGTCGTCGAAACAGTGCCAGCCGCAATCGAGCCATTCGGCGCGTTGAAGCTGTTGTTCAGACGTACGATTACCGGGATACCAGCAGCAGCGAAGTCCTGATTGTCCACATCATTCTGAATGCCGATGATGCGGAGCTGCAGGGCTGCAGTGGTGTTGATGGTGCTGACGGCGAGTTTGCCCGACGAGATGCCGGAGATGGCCGACCCGGAGGTCGCGGTGGCAAAGTTCGCGTTAGCAAAGACGTGGCCTTGAGCCGTCGCCGCGTCAGTGAGCGAGGCGTCTGCCGCGATCACGAACGTCTGGTTCGGGTTGTCATAGACATACGCCTTGACCGGATAGGTCGAGTCTGCACCCGAGCCCGGCCAGTAGTTCGACCAGACCGTTTTACCGGTGGTGGACGAAACGTATTCACAGCCCCAGAACACACCCAAGAGACTCACAGTGCCGCCGTTTGCGTTGCCCACGATGTCGACGAAGCCGGTCGACAGCGGGATAACAGGCGAACCCTGATAGATCGCGTTGGTGTTGTCCGAGGCAATACGGTATTCGGTCACGCCGGTGGTGTTGGCACCTTGGCCGTTAACACCAACGGGGCGAAGACCGAAGGCAACATTTGTGTTTGCCATGGTATTGCTCCTTCAAGCAGGTTATTCGGAGTCGCGAGCGCGACCTCCGAAGGATACACGACTTTGCCGACTATTGGAAATCGGCATAGAAGGATGTTGATCCTTCATAAGATCCTGATCCACAGCTTGCATCTGCTCTCGGGTACGGCCCCCGTAATACGCGTTTCTTTCGGATGCAGTCTCGGCAGGTAGGCGGCACAGCATCAAGCCACCTTGGCCAATAACACCGTCGTACTTCCCGCTGTCGATGACAGGCGCTTGGTAGTTCGGGTATTCGTCGGCGCGAACCGGCTCCCATCCCTCGGCGAGCTTTGCGTGTACGTTGATCTTGTCGTCTTGCCCACGCATGGACACACGAACCCAACGATGTACAAAGCCCTCTGGAGGAGGCGGAGCCTGAAGGTAGCTGGGCGGAGCCCAAGGTTTTCTGCGCGATTCTTGGTCGCGGGTTTCGCTGGTGCGAGGTGTTCTGTCAGCCATGTGCTTACTCCTTCACGTACTTGGCGTATTCTTCGAGAGGTACACCAAGCTTTTTCGCAATCGCGACTTGTGAATGCGTCAGCTTGACCGACCTGCGCCCCTGAGTTGTACTGCGGGATGCGGAGTTACCAGCAGAAGCGACCTGGCTTCCTCCACCCGATTTCTTCGCCGCCTGAAACTTGTGTGGAAATTCCCTGCGAAGACGACGATCAACCTCATTGTAATACTCATCGCTCTGCGGGTCAAACCCCTCTTCATCGACAAGCTGGTGGTGGATCGTAAATGCCGCAGTGGTCATGACGCGGTCGTCACCGAACCACTTGTTCTTCTCCGCCCAGCTCTGGGCGCGAGGATCAGGCTTAGGCCGCTGAGGCTGAGCTTGCTGCTGAGCCGGTTGAGCGGGAGCCTGTTGACGTTCGACCGGAGCCTTAGCCTGCTGATCGGCGCGAGCCTTGGCAACGCCGTAGCGCTGCTGTTCCACGGCGATCTGAGACAGCATCTCCTGCGCCTCAAGAAGGCGGTCCGAATCTCCCGACTCGTACGCTTCCTTGTACATGCGCTTGGCAGCGTCCTGTTGCGACTGCAGACGCGCGCCGTATTCCGACAGGTAGCCCGTGTCTAGAGCCTGCATGCGCTGCTTCAGCTTCTGGTTTTCCTCCAGAAGTGTCTGAGACAGCCGGACTGCCTCTTGGCGGTCCCGCTCTTCTTGGCGGTAGCGCTCCGTCAGCTTCTTGATGCGGCTCTGGACGCCACGACTATAGGACGAAAGCTCGTCCTCTCCGCCCTCGTCCGCAGCAGACTCAACCCGAGTTCGCTCGCCCTCATCAGAGGTCTCTACCTCTGTGGTCTCAATTTCGTTCTCGATCTCTTCGGTCATGAACTTATCCCTCAAACGTGTTTGACATCATCCGGATCCAAGATGGTGGCGATGACTTCGTCGTCATTGATGATGCGGACCTCCCCGCCCTCAATCTTGAAACGAGAGCCTGAGTACCGACCGATGCACACCCACTGACCAGCGGCGCACCACGGCTCGACACCCTCACCAAACTTGCCCGGATCTTTGTATGCCAGAGGCCCCAGCTTGAGCACGTATGCCACAACAGTAGCAACGGACTCCCGCTCCCGAACTTCGTCAGGAACGTACAGGCCTCCAGCGGTTTTCGCTTTGCCTTGATAAGGCATGACCAGAACCCGCCAACCGGTTGGTTGCGGGAGACGCTCTAGTAATGATTTTTCAAGGAGAGAGGGATCAAGAACACGCTTGTCTGCGTCCACATAGGGGCCCTGCAGAGAAGAGGAAGGAGCCTTTGACTCCTCGCGTTCCTTTTTCACTTTCTGCGCGACATGTTCAGGAAGATATAAAGTCTTCGACATCGTCTACGTTTTTCTCCAGCAGGGCCTTGATTTCTTCTCGAGCGAAAGAGAGGCCCCGAATCTCTCCCACCGACATTTTGTACTGCTCCCAGTTCTGGACAGAACCGTTAACAATGGCATCAGAGAGCACTTCTTCGCGCTCCCTGATCCTCTTATACAAGTATCTAGCGACTTCAACAACATCCATTATAGGATATCCCTGTAGGTTTCTTGTGACTCCGATGTAATCGGACCACCCTCCACCCATTCATCGCATGTGTTCTCGGACTTGCAAGCAAATTTTAGAAGCTGGCAGTAGCCCGTGTTTCCGGACTCGTCGCCCAAGCACTCCAGCATCTCTTCGGTCTGGTTGTACATCCCGCAGTTGCCGCACACGTCCGTCAGCCGGAAAGCCGAGCCCTCGTTCGGCCCACGATAGTGGTACTCTTCGATGGCGGTCTGACGGTTTTCGTCATTCAGCTCGGGATCCTGGGTCGGAAGAGGGCAGCTTTTGCCTTCTTCGTTCTCCTCGTACTTATCCACAGGCATTCCGCCGTCGAGCAGCAGGTTGATTACGATGGTGGGCATCAGAAGGTTCCTCTGAATGTGTTGGCCTTGGGCGATGCGGAGAACCGAGACATGACCATGCCACCGTCCTTCATCTTCTTTTCTGCCGTCCTCAGTGCGATAGCCACCGCCTGCTTTTGCGGGCGGCCTTCGCCCACGAGCTTGCTGATGTTTGAGCTGATGGTCTTCTGAGACTTACCCTTTTTCAGTGGCATGGCTTACCCCATAAACATCTTTTGGCGCTGCACATCGATGCGCTCGCGGTTCGTGGCATCACGCTGCGCGGCGATCTCTTCTTGGCTCTCGATCCGAGCGGCGTCGGAAGCCGACCGCTGCTGTAGCTTCATGCGCTCGAGGTTGAGTTGCACCTCATCATCCGCCGCCTTGCGCTGTTGGTCCTGCTGTTTGAGGGCCAGCTCTTGCATGCGGATCTGAACGAGCGGATCGGACATCGGGTCGTTGCCCTGAGGCATCATCTGCGGGATGATTTCCTTCATGATCGTCTCGATCTGCATGGCGATCAGTTTTTCCATCTGCGCCGGATCCTGCATGCTCTGTTGAACTTGCATGATCTGTTGCTGGACAGCCACGGGATCAAGCGCGCCAGCCGCGGCCTGAGTTTGAGCCTGCTCGATCACACCTTGGATCTCGTCCATCACAGCCTTGCGGGCCTTCTGCGAGACGTGCTCCAGAACGTGGGAGTAGAAAACGCCCATGACCTGAGGAGATGTCATGACCAGAGGCGTCTTCATGAACATCAGGTGCATGCGGATATGCGCGTCGTGGTCCTGGTCCGGGAAGGTGTTGAGGAGTTCGCCCATCAGCGCACGGGCGTTCTCGACTGCCGGGTCCAGAGGCTGCGGACGCGGCGGAGGAGGAAGGATCTCCTCGATGTTCTGCACTTCCAAGGCCAAGTACATCCGGCGGTACGCCGCATGCAGGTTGTGGATCTGCGGGTTAGACTGCGCGAGCTGCAACTGCGTCTGGGCCAGCGTCACGCGCTGAGCCATCGAGAAGATGTTCGGGTCCGAGACCGGGATAACATCCACACGGCTGTCAAAGTCTTCTGCGTAGATGGTGCGATTGCCCCCCTGCACGTCGTAGGGGTATTCCTGCGGGAGGTTGTCCCGGAAGATGCGCGCAAGAATACGGAATTCCTGCTTCTGCGCGTAGTGCAGACGCTTATGGATGGCCGACATAACCTTCATGCCACGCTCCAAGAGCGCAACCGTCGTACCCACAGGAGCCTGCCCGTTGGCGTCAGCAGTCTGCTGATCTGCCAACGAAGCAAAGCGTCGTCCGCCTTCAACAAGTGCAGCAAGGAGCTGAGCAAGGGTGGCGCTCGGCTCTTTGTACGGCAGCGGGACAAGAGCGTTTCTCAAGTCACCGCCGGGTGCATCTACGTCCCGCCACTCGCCCGGTTGTAGGGGCTCGTCATTGTCACGAACCCGAACTCCCCTAGCCTTGAACCCTGCGGGGAGGTTAGCCAGAGTACCTGCGTCGATCAACTGACGCAGAATGCTCGTGGCCGCACGGCCAAGGCCCCCAATCATGTGGATCAGGCCAAAACCGTAGAAGCCCAGACCCGGCATGAACTTGTAGTGGACGAAGTATTGCTGCTTGCGCGCAAGATCCGCCCCTTCCTCGAAGTTGCGGCGAATAGACAGGATCTGGCCAGACCCCTCGTCAATCGACACAATGTATGGCAGGGCGATACCCGTGGGCTCGCCTTCCGGGGACATGTCCTCAAAGCCTTCGATGTCGAGATCGATGTGCATTTCCAAGATGGTGTACACGTCATCCGTGTAGGACTTCGACGTACCTTGGATCTCGTCCACCTTCTGGCGAACAGTGTCGTTCTCTTGGTCGTACTTGGTCAGCTCGATGTCGCGGTAGAACCCCGAAACTTGGAGCTTACGAACTTCGTTCGCATTCATCCGCAAAACATGCGTCACGCGCGGTGCGGTTTGTAGGTCAGAGGCCGAGTACGGAACCACCAAATCCTGCGCCGGGATGAACTTCGAAACCGCCCGCTGCCGAGCCTCGTCGAAGTAGACCTTCTTGAAAGTCGAGCCAGACAGGGGGAGATAGAACAAGAGCTGATCCATGTCCGGATCAAACTCCTCCATCACTTCCGTGATCTGGTAGTTCATGAAGTCCTTAACGCGTGCAGCTTGCTCCTCGCGCTGCTGATCCTGTAGGCCGATGATCTGGGTTTGCACCGGGCCACCGGAGGGGAGCAGCTCCTTGTACGCCTGCGCTTGGAACTGAGCCACACTCTCTGAGATCAGGGGGTGCGTAACGCCAGATGCCCCAGAGAACGGCTGTGTGCGTTCCTCGTACTTGACGCCGAGCTGGTCCAGACCCGTTGTGTAAGTCTCCTCCCACTCGGAACGTGAGCTCATGTCCTCTTCAAACGAGGCCCGGAGGTCCGTTGAGATCTCGGACAGATACGACTCGTCCAAGAACTCAGCCAGGTTGGCGTCGTGCTCCATGGCGACGGAGGCTTCTTCCTCGGCGATAATATCGGCCAGCGCTTCAACAAGCGCGCCGCCCTCGCCGTCGGGTGTCACTTTCGCGCCGCCCGAGAAATCTACAAAAGGGGACTCCGGAATTTCAACGGAGGCCTCTGAGGGCATCATGTCTTCGG
>Ga0315900_10006427_pt1 | contig 15771 bp, 13 predicted proteins | sample LakEriMetagenome_FD_203521 | JGI IMG/M metagenome (GOLD analysis project Ga0315900, IMG submission 203521) | Freshwater fungal communities from buoy surface, Lake Erie, Ohio, United States - Buoy 12 MA114 | ecosystem: Environmental > Aquatic > Freshwater > Lake > Lake biofilm | place: USA: Lake...
TTCTACAACACGTGGCTGCCGGGCGGCGTGGGTGGAGACGTGGTGCGGGCGGTGGCGAGCCGTCGGGCGTTCGGCGACGCCGGCACGACGGGCGCGGCTGCGGTGGTCTTCGTCGATCGGGTCCTCGGCCTCACCGGGCTCTTCCTCGTGGTCGCCACGACCGCGCTGCTCCATCCGCTGCACGGCGCCGACGACACCCTCGTGCTCGTCGGCTCCGCGGCCGGGATCGTGGTGAGCGTGGCGGCGGTGGTCGCCATCGCGCTCGGCAGGCGGCTCGCGCCGCGCCTGCCCGCGCGCCTCGGCGAGTTGCTCGCGCGGCTGCCGGCGATCGCCCGCTTCGGGCCCTTCGCCCTCGCGCTCGGGCTCTCGCTGGTGACCCAGACCGTCGTCGCCGTCACCGGCCACGTGGTGGTGTCGGCGCTCGCGCCCTCGGTGGGCCTCGAGAGCTCGCTCGTCGTGGTGCCGCTCGCGATGGCGACCGCGTTCCTCCCGTTCCTCGTCGGCGGAACGGGAGCGCGCGAAGAGGTCTTCGCGCAGCTCTACGGCGCGGTCGGCGTGGCCACCTCGGACGCGGTCGCGGCGAGCCTGCTCGTCTACGTCACGCAGCTCGCGGTCGGCCTCGTCGGCGCCGCGTTGCCTGCGCCGCCGAGTGCGCCGCCACCGTCGCGCTGACGCGCCAACGGGGACGGCCGCGCCGCGGTCAAGAACGCGGCAATCTCCGGATTTTGGATCCCGGAGGCGCAAGGCACCTACGCTTGTCGCGCCGATGACCGTCATCCCGTTTCCCACGCGCGCTGCCTCCTTCGAGCCGGCGCCGAGAGAGGACTCTCGCCCGCACGCCCGGGCGCTCGCCGCGCTGCTGCAGCCGGGCTCGCCGGAGCTCGAGCTGCCGCCGCTCGCGGAGCTGCTCGGGGCGCTGCTCGACCTCGCAGGCGGCGCCCGCCGCAAGGCGCTGGTGGCCGTGGTCGGCCAGCCCCTCGAGCTCGCCCTCTTGCGCCGCGGCGCCTCGGTGCTCGTCTCGCTCTACCACACCGACGCGTCGCCGAGCGTGGTCTGCCTCGATCGGCGTGTGCCGCTCCGGGCGCTGCTCGACACGACCGCAGCGGCCCTCGCCGAGGAGGCGAGCGACCGCCGCTTCTTCGAGCGCCTGCTCGCGCGGGCCGCGAACGCCGAGCTCTCCGACGTCGTCGACGACGGACGGAGCGCGAGCGTGGTACGGGGCGGCGCGGTGGAGGATCCGGGCAGCGAGCGCCCGCTCTCCTTCGGCTTCGAGGCAGCGATCTTCGCCGGCGACGACGACGCGCGCGGCGCGCTCCGGCACGCCGACGTGCACGCCATGCTCTTCGGCGGTCAGCTCTGGGCGTGGGTCCGTGGGCGCCGCATCCCGATCTTCAAGGGTCCGCTCGTGCTCGCCGCCCAGCGCATGCTCGCCGCCTGCGGCGGCTTCGTCGATGCGTGGCGCGAGGGCCGCGCACCCCACGTTCGCCAGCGGGTCGGTAGCTTCAGCGTGGCCCTCCGCACCGAGGGCAAGCCCGACCGCGTCCAGCTCACCGTCGGCACGAGCGAGGACGGGATCGTCACGATCCCCTCCCTCGACGTGCCGGCCCTCGTCCGGGCCATCCTGCGGCTGAACTCGGAGCTGCTCCGCGCGCTCTGCGCGGTGGACCGGAGCCAGGTCCGCAACCTGCGGGTGCAGATGCTCCGCGGCGAGGTCCGCCGCATCTCCCGCGCGGTGCGCGAGCTGAAGCGCGCGGGCTCGCTCGCGAATACCGACCCCGATCGGCTCCGCACCCTGCCGACGGCGGCCGGGGACATCAGCGCGCCCGACGCGGGCGAAGTCTCCAGCCCGAAGAGCGTGGGCTGGGGTACGCGGTGGTCGGCAGCGCTCAGCTCGCTCGACGCGGAGAACAGCCACCTGCTCGAGGACCTGCTCGTCGCGACGACCGAGGACGCGGTGATCGTGCTCGACCGCGAGCGCGGCGACGCGCTCTGGCAGCGCAAGGTGCGCTCGGCCCTCACGCTCGCCAGCCCGCACGGCGTGCTGACGATCTCGGAGCGCGGCCTCGCCGTCCTCCACGAACTGCGCTCGGGCGACCCGCTCTTCGAGGTCCGCCTCGACGCCAAGGACCGCAAGGCGACGGGCGGCATGCTCGCGCTCGGCAGGGAGCTGCCCCCGACCGCGATCGTGCTCGACGGACGTGACGGCCTCACCGCCTTCGACCTGCGCACCGGCGCCCCGCGCTTCCGCTTCGTGCAGCCGGGGCCGGGTACCTTGAAGATCGATCGGGAGGGTCGGGTCCTCGTGGTGGTGGCCGCGGACGGCACGGTCTCGGCGCTCGACGCCGCGAGCGGCGCGCTGGCGTGGCGCTACGCCGACGACGTGCATGCGGTGCTCCCTCCGGTCATCGCCGGCGAGCAGGTCTTCGTCGTGTCGGGCGAGCCGCAGCGCGGCACGCACGAGCTGGTCGCACTCGATCTCTTCGCGGGCACCGCGCGCTTCCGCGTGGAGCTCGACGGCGGGGTGCTCGCAGTGAAGGCGAGCGGCGGGCGGATCGTCGTCGCGATCGATGGTGGAGAGAACCGGCAGCTCGTGGCGCTCGATGCCAGCACCGGCGCCGAGCTGTGGACCCGGCCCGATCCAGGCATCGGGCAGGGCGCGGGGACGGCGGTCGTGGGCGAGCGGCTCTTCGTCAACACCGCGGCGGGCCGGCTCACCGCGATCGATCTCGCGACGGGCCGGACCGACTGGCAGCGCGTGCTCTCGGGCGCCGAGACCGACGACGTGCCGCGGCGCCTGGATCCGATCGCGAGCGCGGGCGTGCTCTTCGTGCCCTCGGGCACGATCCACGCGCTGCGCCCGGAGGACGGCGCGTCGATCGGCGGGCGCAGCCGTGATGGGGTCCCGCAGGACCTGGTCGCGGACTTCCTCCGCATCGACGCCGAGGGCTGGCTCTTCGTGGGCGAGGAGAGCGGCCGGCTGGTCGCGCTCGCCCCGCAGCGGCGCCTCTCGCTGGTGCGGCCCGCGTGAGCGGGGCGTGAGCAGCGAAGGCTCCGCCCCCTCCGGCGACGAGGGGCCGGCCGTGCGGCCGTTTCCGCTCGGTGCGCTGCTGGCCCTCGCCGCGGTGCTCGGGACCATCTCGGCGTACCTCGCGGGCCGCGCCGAGCTCGACCCTCCGGTGCCCGACGCCTCGGAGGTCGTCACCGACACCGACGGCACGATGTGGATCCCGCCCGAGGATGCAGGTCCCGAGGACTCGACGGCGGGGGGCCCGGGCGAGGGGCCCGGGCGCTGAGACGCTCAGTTCTCCGGCGAGAACTCGAAGGGCACCCGGAGCACCGCGCACGAGCCGCCGCTCACCGCGGGAAAGCGCATGCGGGTCGCGACCCCGCGGACGCAGGAGAAGACGTCACGGTCGCGGAGGCTGCCGCCGACCTGCACACCCTCGACGCCGCCGCTGGCGCCGACCTTCACCTCGAGCGACATGGTGCCGCTGAGCAGCGGGTTGGCCTTCAGGCGCCGCTCGTAGCAGCTGCGGATCTGCGCATCGAAGCTGCGCACCACGCTCGCGACGGCCTCCCGCGGCAGCTCGCCCGAGCAGTCCCACTCACCGGTGCTCGCGCGCGGCGTCCGGCGCACCGCCTCTTCGGCCTCGGGCGGCGGCCCCGCGTCGGGCATGCCCGCGTCGGGCTCGGTCACCGCGATCTCCAGCAAGTCGTCGACGAGCGCCGTCGAGCGCTCGATCCGCGGACCGGCGTCGGGGAGGGCGGCCGTCGGCGGCGCGGACGGCGTGCTGGTCATCCACCAGCCCACCCCGGCGAGCAGGGCGAGGACGAGACCGACGAGGGCGTAGCGCAACCCGCCTCCATCGGAGGGCGGGGGCGGGGGCATGGACTCGGAGCTCACCTGCGGTCCTCCTCGGTGGCGCACCCCTCGGCGCGCCCAGCACGGCAACGAGCGGCGGTGTACCAGCTTCGGCGGGCGCTTGCACCTGCCATGTCGTGGACGTCTCGTGGACGGGGCGGTAGCGGCCGCGGGTCGCATCGGCCATCCTCGACGGCATGCGAGCATCCTTGATCTTCTTTGCTTTCTGGTGGCTCGGCTGCAGCGACGGGGTGGTGGTCGAGCTCGAGAGCGGTGCCCAGACCTTCGAGCTGAACGCCAGCGCGCTCGGCGTGCCGGCGGCCCTCCGGGACGGCGCGTCCGGGTCGATCGCCTCGATCGACTGCAGCGCGACGGGCATCTGCCCGAGCACCGCGGAGCTCCCCATCGCGTGCGCGGCGGGCGTGTGCGATCCCGAGCCGCTCGAGGTGGCGATCCCCGTCGGCGACGTCCTCGACTTCGAGGCGCTGCTGGCCGAGGCGAGCCCGCTCCTCCGGGTCGTCGACGCGATCGAGATCGCGCGGGCGGACTACGCCGTGTCGCCGAACGGGCTCACCTTCGAGCTGCCGGCCACCGAGTTGCTCTGGGCACCGGCCTCGGCGGTGAGCGCCGCCGAAGCGACGCGGCTCGGGACGCTGCCGAGCATCCCGGCGGGGACGCCGACGAGCGGTCTCATGGCGATCGACACGGCCGGTGCGGCCGCGCTCTCCGACCACATCCTCGGCAGCGACGGAAGGGTCCGCTTCTTCGCCCGCACGGTGGTGGACATCGCGCCGGGCAGCCCCTTCCCCGAGGGCATCGCGTCGGCGTCGGTGAACCTGCGGCTGCGGGCGATCGGGCGCTTCCTCGACTGAACGCGGCGATGCTGCGCCGCGCGCTCGGCGGGCCCGACGGCCCGCGGATTTCCTGCCGCGGGCTCTGACCACCTCGGGGTTTCGTGCCATCCTCGAAGCACGAGCGGGCTGCTCGTTCGGAGGCCTGAATCCGGCCCGAGGATGGCGGCTCGGGTCGACGGAACGATGGACGGCTTCGGCAAGATCTGCCCCCTCTGCGGCCTGCGCTACGACGCGGCGGCGCAGTTCTGCACGAAGGACGGCTCGACGCTGCGCCTCACCGAGGAGGAGCGCGACCCCCGGATCGGCCAGGTGCTGCTCGACCAGTTCCGGATCGAGGAGGCGATCGGCACCGGCGGCATGGGCGCGGTCTACCGGGCGCGGCAGACGACGCTCGCACGCGACGTCGCCATCAAGATCCTCTTGCCCGAGATGGCGCAGAACCCCGAGGCGGTCCGGCGCTTCCAGCGGGAGGCGCGCATCTCGACGGCCCTCGACCACCCCAACGTGGTGCGGGTCTTCCTCTTCGGGCAGCTGCCCGACGGCAGCCTCTACCTCGTCATGGAGCTGCTCCGCGGGCGCACCCTCGCCGAGCTCCTCCGCATCGAGCCGCAGCTGCCCGTCGCCCGCGCGCTGCACATCTCGACGCAGATCGCGGCGGGCGTCGGCGAAGCGCACGCGCAGGGCGTGGTGCACCGCGACGTGAAGCCGGAGAACGTGTTCCTCGTCACGAAGGGCAAGGACCCGGACTTCGTGAAGGTCCTCGACTTCGGGATCGCGCGGCTGTTTCGCGCCGAGGATCCCACCCACGCCACGCAGTCCGGGCTCGTCTTCGGCACCGCCCGGTACATCTCGCCGGAGGGCGCCGCCGGCGAGAAGACCGACGCGCGGAGCGACGTGTACTCGCTCGGCGTGCTCACCTACCAGCTGCTCGCCGGCGAGACGCCCTTCCCCGCCGCGACGCCGGTCACGCTGCTCATGCAGCACATCCACGAGCGCCCGCCGCACCTCAAGAGCAAGGCGGGCGGCGCGCAGGTGCCGGACGCCATCGCCGACGTGGTGATGCGCGCCCTCTCCAAGCGCCCGGAGGGACGCTTCGAGGACGCCTCCGACTTCGCCGACGCGCTCCGCGAGGCGGCCGCGCGGGCCGGGATCGACCTGCGCGGCCGGGGCATGGCCGAGCGCCGCGAGCCCTCGGGCCGGGTCCCGCACGAGCCCACGCTCGGGGCGCGTCCTTCCCTGACGGGTGGAGGCCGGGACACGCCGAGCCCCACCGAGCTCGGCACGATGGGGCTGCCGCGGCGCAGCTCTGGGATGCTCGGCCGCGCAGCGGTCGTGCTCCTCGCGTTCGTCGTCGGCGCCTCGCTGGTCGCCGGCGGCGCGATGCTGCTCGAGCTCTACACCCGCTCGAGCGAGGAAGAGGCGCGGCGCGAGACGCTGGCGCTCGCGGAGCGCGCGCTCGCCGAGGAGCGGTGGGAGGGCGAGGCGTCGGTCCGCATGCTCACCGATCGGCTCCTGGCCGAGTCACCCGAGGACCCGGACGCGCTCCGGATCCGCGCCGCCGCGGCCCGGGTGCTCGTCCGAGAGGGCCGGAGCGCGCTCGACGCCGGGCAGCGGGACGAGGCGCAGCGGGCGCTCGAGCGCGCGCTCCTGCTCGCCCCGGCGGACGCGGACGCGGACGCGCTCCGGGACGCGCTCGAACGCCCGGTGACGCCGCCGCGGCGCGCCGGGATCGAGGTCACGCCGGCGCCGCTCTCGGGCGAGCGCGTGACGCTCCGCGCGGTGCTCGAGGAGGGGACCGGGCCCGCGCCCGGCCAGACGCCGTTCTTCGTCGTGCGACGCGACGCGACGCGGGCCGGCCGCCGCATCGAGGCGCGCGAGAGCAGCGCGCCCGGCACCTACGAGGCGGAGTACGCCTTCCCCTCGAGCGGCGTGTTCCGGGTGGAGTTCCACGCGGGCGACGCGCCGGGCAGCCTGCGGCTCGACGTCGAGGTGCGGGTCGAGCGCAGCCGGCGCCCCGAGGACGAGCCCCCCGTGACGACGACCGGCTCGCTCGGTCCCTCGCCGTTCACGCCCCTTCCCGCCGCGGCGAGTCCGGTCGAGACGGCCGCGCCGCCGAGCTCCCTCGCGGCCCGGCCGAGCGAGCCGACGAGCGCCGCCAGCCTCGCCCCGCCGGCCCTGCCTCCGGCGTGGACGAGCGGCGACTGAGCTGGCGGAGCCAGCGGGCAGGCGCGGTAGACTCGGCCGTTGGCCAACATCGGCTACATCCAGGTCGTCCGGCACTGCAACCACTTCTGCGGGTTCTGCTCGAACCCGGCGACGCCCTGGGAGCACACGTTCGACACGATGAAGGAGCTCGTCGACGACCTCGTCGGGCGCGGCTACTTCGGCGTGGTGATGACCGGGGGGGAGCCGACGCTGCACACCGATCTGCCGCGCATCGTGCGCTACGCGAGGGACGCCGGGCTGCACGTCCGGATGATCACGAACGGCTGGCGCCTGGGCGACCGGGACTACGCGCGCGCGCTCGCCGAGGCGGGCCTCTCCCTCGTGCACGTCTCCATCTACTCGGTGCGCCCCGAGGTGGAGCGGCAGCTGCGGGGCATCGCCGGGACGGTCGAGCGCGCGATGGCCGCCATCGAATCGGCCCACGACGCCGGCATCGAGGTGAACATCAACGGCGTGATCAACCGGCTCAACGCGGATCACCTCGACGAGAACGTGCGCGTGCTCTGCGGGCGCTTCCCGTTCCTGCGGCACTTCGTGTGGAACAACCTCGACCCCTCGATGGGCCGGGCCGAGGTGAACCAGGCCGAGTTCACCCCGAAGCTCCGCGACTTCGAGCTCTCCCTGCACCGCGCGCTCTCGTTCCTGCACAAGTCGGGGCGGAGCTTCCGCGTGGAGCGCGTGCCGCTCTGCTACATGACCGAGTTCGGCTGGGCGAGCACCGAGACCCGCAAGATCGTCAAGGGCGAGGAGCGCGTCGTGCACTTCCTCGACGAGAAGCAGACCGTGCGGCAGACCGACTGGGGGCACCTCTACGCAGAGGCGTGCACGGCGTGCTCGCTGCGGCCGATCTGCGGCGGCCTCTTCGACCGCGGCGGCGCCTACGATCCGGTCGAGCTCGCCCCGGTCTTCTCCTCGATGGATCCCATCGTGCAGCGGATCATCGAGGACCCGGCCGATCCCAGCTATCCGCTTCGTACGCTCGCGGCGTGGAAGGCCGACTTCGCGGTGCGTCTCACCGAGGCGCGGGCCCCCAAGGCGACGCGGCCCGGGGCGATGCGCGATCCGGATGCGCCGCAAGTGGGCGTGATCACCGACGAATCGCTCCTCCGCTACCAGAAGAAGCGGCAGGCCGAAGCGAAGCTCGCCGAGCGCACCGGGCTGAAGCAGGAACGCGGCGGCCCGGAGTGAGCGCGCGGCGGGCGCCGCTGGGCGCGTGCCTCGTCGCGTGCCTCGCGGCCTGCGGCGCGGCGAGGTCCGCCCCGAGGTCGCCCGAAGCGCTGCGCTACCGGGTGGTCTTCGATGCCTCGCTCCGCGAGGTCGAGGTCGAGCTTCGCGGCGCGCTGCCGGCGCGCCTGGTGCCGATCCACGCGGCGGGCCGCGCGCGCTTCGAAGCCGCGTGGAGCGAGGCTGGCCCGCTCGCGGGCCCGGTGATCGAGGTGCCGGACGGAGCGCGGGCCGTGCGCTACCGCGTCGCGCTCGATGGTGGCGGCGGCGATCCCGACGCGCCGATGCGCTTTCCCGGAGCGGTCTACGCCCCGACGAGCGCGTGGCTGTGGGCACCCGAGCCCCGGGATCCCGCGGCCCGCTACCCGGTGGAATTCGTGCTGCCCGAGGGGACCGCGCACAGCGCGCTCTTCGCCCGCGATCCGGAGAGCGGCGCGCTCTCGTTCGGCGAGGCGGCGTTCCGCTACGTGTCCTACGCCGCGTTCGGCGCGCTCGGCCGCTTCGCGGTGCCCGCGCCGGGTGGCTGCCTCGAGGTCGCGACGCTGCCAGGTAGCCCGCCCGAGGCGGCGATCCGCACCTGGCTCGAGGCGGCGGGCGACGCGGCCTCGCGGTCGCTCGGCAGGCTTCCGCACGAGTCGGTCGCGGTGATCGCGCTGCCCACCCTCGGCACGGGCGGCGGGCCGGTGGCCTTCGGGATGGCCGCCCACGGCGAGCGCCCGACGCTCCTGGCCTTCGTAGAGCGCGACGCGACGCCCGAGGCCCTCGGGCGCGACTGGGTCGCGGTCCACGAGCTGAGCCACCTCGGCCACGCCTTCCTCGACGGACGGAGCGCCTGGCTCACCGAGGGGATCGCGACGTACTACGAGACGGTGCTGCGGGCGCGGGCGGGCTGGATGGAGCCGCGCACGGCGCTCTCGCTGCTCGATGCAGGCTTCCGGCGCGGCGAGCGCGGCGGGACCGGTCGCACGCTCCGCGGCGAGTCGGAGGACCGGCACCGAACGCGCGCCTACGACCGCGTCTACTGGGCGGGTGCGGCGATCGCGCTCGCCATCGACGTCGCGCTTCGCGCCGAGGGCAGCTCGCTCGACGCGGCGCTCCTCGGCGCGCACGACCTGCGGCGCGAGCGGCTCGACGACGAGGCGCTGCTCCGCGCGCTCGACGGCGGCCGCCCCGGCACCGCGACCCGCATCGCGGCCCCCTGGCTCGACGCGAACACGTTTCCCGACCTCGCATCGACCTACCGCGCCCTCGGCGTCCGGCGCAGCGGCGCCGACATCGCCCTCGAGGCCGAAGGCACTGCGCTCCGCGAGGCCATCCTGTCCCGCTCGCCGCCGCTCGCGGCGCCGCCCCCGACCTGCGGCAGGTGAATCGCCCGAGGCCCCGCCGCGTCGGAGCCCGCGTCACGTTTTCGCGCGCCGGCGCGGGCGTGGGGCAGATAGAATGCCCGCCTCCGAGGAGTCCCCATGCACGCGCTCGTCCGTTCCTTCGTCTTCGTGCTCGCCGCCGCGCTCGCTCCTGCCGCGGCCTCTGCGCAGTCGCGCTCCTTCGCGGTCGCGGGCGGCAGCCGCATCCAGTTCGTGTCCGACGCGCCGCTCGAGCGGATCACCGGCACGAGCACGACGGTCTCCGGCTCGGTGTCGGTCGATCCCTCCGACCTGTCGACGGCGAGCGGCTCGGTCCGGGTGCCGATCACCAGCATCGGGACGGGCGACGCGCTGCGCGACGAGCACCTGCACGGCGACGGCTGGCTCGACGCCGCGGCGCACCCCGACGCGGTCTTCGAGATCACCCGCGTCGAGGGAGCGACCTCGCTCGCGCCGAACGAGGTGGTGAACGTCACCCTGCACGGCCGCTTCACCATCCACGGCGCCACCCACGAGATCAGCGCCCGCGCCCAGGTGCGCTATCTGCCCGCCGAGGGCGACACGCCCGCGCTGCTCCGGGCGCAGGCCCGCTTCTCGGTGGAGCTGCCCGACTACGGCGTCTCGGTGAACCCGCTCGTCCGCCTCAAGGTCTCCGACCACATCGAGGTGAACGTGACGATCCGCTGCGAAGCGCGCTGAGCGCGGGCGCGGTCAGACGACGCGCACGATGGCAGCGGCGGCGGCGGCACCGGCCTGGCCCGCGGGGTCGGTGAGGAGCGAGGCGATCACTGCTGGGGTGGTGCGGCCATCCTCGGCGAGCACCGCGACGACCTTCGAGATGGCCTGCACGCTGAAGGCGGTGGCCGAGCCGACGAGCACGAGATCGCCCGGCTCGACGGGCAGGCTGGCGTGGGCGACCCGCGCCCTGAGGATGCCGAGAGGCGCGTCGTCGCGGGGCGTGAGCCGCTGGGGCTTGCCGGCGCGCTGCAGGTAGACCCGCACCGAGCCCGCCGAGACGACGTGCAGCTCGCCGCGATCGAGGCCGACCGCGGCGAACGAGGCGTCCGGCAGCTGGCGCTCGACGAGGCGCTCGCACGCCTCGGCGAGGGCGGTGCGCGCATGCTCGGCGGCGTCGAGGAGCCGCGCGAGGCCTGGCTTCGGCTCCGCGCGGCCCGCCTCGAGCGCACCCTCGAAGCCGCCGAGCAGCGCGCCCGTCGCGTAGGCCCAGGTGCGCGGCAGGCCGAGGCCGCCGGCGACCGCGAAGATCCGCCCGGACTCGAAGCGCTCGGCGGTGTGCTCGGTGAGCTGGCCCTGCCGGACCTGGGCCTTCACCACGCTGAGATGGGAGTCGGTGCGCACCGGGCCACGATAACCGATCCGAGCAATGTCCGGGCACGGGCGTGCGGCCCCGAGGGAGCGGCCCCTCGGCGGCCCGGGGAGCGCACGGCGCGGACCACGGCTCAGCCGGACGGGGCGCGGAGGCGACGCAAGGTCCGCGCGCGCTCGGGGCGCGCGAGCGGCCCTTCGTAGAGCGTGACCAGCGCGTCGAGGGCGCCCCTCGCCGCGCCGGACTCGCCCTGCGCGTCGGCGCTCTTCCAGAGCAGGCGCTCGAGCGCCCGCAGACGGCGGGCGCGGGGGAAGGTATCCGCGAGGAGCGCGACGACCTCGTCGCTCGCGGGCGCGAGGCGATGGGCCCACTCGGCGTGCCGCGCGGCGAGGCGGACGCTCTTCAGCTCGCCGAGGGCGATGCGGCCCGCGCGCACCAAAGCAGCGGCGCGCTCGGCAGGCGGGATGGTCTCGTCGGAGCCGGCGCTGACCGCGAGCGAGTGGGCGGCGCGTGCACGCTTGCGCCCTTCTCGCGCGGCGCGCGGCCAGAACGCGGACGCGATCCACGCCAGCGCGAAGAGCACCGCCGCGCCGACGACGACGTACGCCGGGGCCTCGGTCATCGTGGCCCCCGCGCGCGCGTGGTGGCCAGCTTCGTCCCGCGCTCGGCCGCGCCGCCCGCCGACTTCGCCGCGGCCCTTCGCGCCCGCGCCGCCTCGGTCGGGGACGCGCCGGCACGCCGAGACGTTCGCGGAGCGGCCTCGTCGTCCTTCGCCGCGCGCTTCGTGTTGGCCTTCGCCGAGCGGGCGAGCTGGCTCGCCTCGGCCGCCGCCTGCTCGGTTTGCCGCACCGCCTTCGAGGCGGCCCACGCGCAGATGGGACAGCGCCCGTGGTCGTGGCGCAGCGCGGGGCAGTGCTCGCGGCCGAAGAAGATGATCCGCAGGTGCAGCGGGTTCCAGCTCGACTCGGGGAACACGGACTTCAGGTCTGCTTCGGTCTTCTCGACCTTGCTCCCGTCGGAGAGGCCCCAGCGCCAGGCCAGCCGGTGGATGTGGGTGTCGACCGGGAAGGCCGGGACGCCGAAGGCCTGCGCCATCACCACGCTCGCGGTCTTGTGGCCGACGCCGGGCAGCGCCTCGAGCTCCGCGAAGGTGCGCGGCACCGCCCCGCCGTGCCGCTCCACGAGGAGCCGGCCGAGGCCCTCGAGGGCGCGGGCCTTCTGCGGCGCCAGACCCACCTGCCGGATGAGCGCGAGGATCCGCGCGCTGCCGAGCGCCGCCATCGCCGCGGGCGTGGGCGCCTCGCGGAAGAGGGCCGGCGTGATCTCGTTCACCTTCTTGTCGGTGGTCTGGGCCGAGAGCACGACCGCGACGAGCAGCGTGAAGGCGTCGGTGTGATCGAGGGGGATCGGCACCGTCGGATAGAGCTCGGCCAGGGTCGTCTCGATGCGCGCGGCGCGCTCGCTGCGTTTCACGGAGCGAATCCTACGCGCCCCGGGGCGCGAAGGTGGGCCTTTCGCGGGAGCGCGACCGAGACCGAGACCGAGACCGAGACCGAGACCGAGACCGAGACCGAGACCGAGACCGAGACCGAGACCGAGACCGAGACCGAGACCGAGACCGAGACCGAGACCGAGACCGAGACCGAGACCGCTGGCCGCTGCCGCCGCCGCCGAACGCCGCCCCGGCTCCCGCCGGCCGCCGCGGCCCGGGCCTCGCCCTCCCGGGCCTCGCCACGCAGGGACCCCGGCGTTAGACCCGGCGCGCCATGCGCAGCTCGTTCACCCGCCGCGCCTTCGAGATCGTCACCGTCCTCGGCGGGGCGGCGCTGCGCTTCGCCGTCTACCTGCTCGGCCAGGAGCTGCTCCGCACGCCCGGGGCGGACCGCGACGAGGCGGCGATCCAGGCGCGTGGCGCGGTGCTGCTGCGGCAGGCGATCGAGCGGCTCGGGGCGACCTTCATCAAGCTCGGCCAGGTGATGAGCACCCGGCCCGACCTCTTCCCTTGGCCGGTGATCGCCGAGCTCCGCAAGCTCCAGGATCGCCTGCCGGGCTTCGCCGGCGCGCGGGCGCTCGTCGAAGCCGAGCTGGGCTCCGCCGCGGCTGCGCTCGTCGAATTCGACGAGCCGCCCATCGCCGCGGCCTCGGTCGCCCAGGTGCACCGGGGACGCCTCGCGACCGGCGAGGAGGTCGCGGTGAAGGTGCTCCGGCCGGAGGTCCGGGCGCAGGCCGAGGGCGACGGCGAGATCCTCCTCTGGCTCGCCGGGATCCTCGAGCGCCTCTCGGGCCGGGCTTCGCACGCCCAGCTCCGCGATCACCTCCAGCACTTCCTCGACGGCATCCTCGAGCAGACCGATCTCCGCATCGAGGCCCGCAACTACGAGCGCTTCCGCCACAACTTCCGCAAGCGCCGCAAGGTGCGCTTCCCCCGCGTGCACCCCGAGCTCTCGTCGGAGCGCGTGCTGACGATGTCCTTCGTCCGGGGCCGGAAGATCGACGCGATCGCGCGCGGCGAGTTCCCCGAGCTGCCCCGCATCTTGCGCGAGGCCTTCCTGCAGATGTGCTTCGACGACGGCCTGCTCCACGCCGACCTGCACCCGGGCAACTTCCTCGTGCAGGACGATGGCGGCATCACGATCTTCGACGTGGGCCTGGCGAAGTCGCTCTCGGACGAGCTGCTCGAGCACTACATCGACTTCAACCGCTGCCTCGCGCTCGGCACGGTGGACGACTTCATGCGGCACCTCCGGCGCTTCCACAGCTACGTCGAAGGGAGCGTCGACTGGGCCGAGCTCGAGCGCGACATGCGCGCCTTCCACGCCGAGTTCCTAGGCCGCTCGGCCAAGGACATCGAGTTCGGCAAGATCATCGACCGGGTCTTCTCGGTGGGCCGCAAGCACGGCGTGCGGCCGGTGCCGGACATGACCCTGATGATGGTCGGCCTCGTCACCGCCGAGGGGATCGGCAAGGCGCTCGACCCCGACGTGAACTCGTTCCAGGAGGTCGCCAACTACCTCCTGCCGGTGCTCGCCCGCCGGAACCTGCTCACCCCCGAGCTCATCGAGGCGGCGAGCCAGGCCTACGCGCGCGCCCAGGCGGGCGCCGCCTGAAATGGGGCGGGGGGCACTTTGCCCCGCCGCGGCACGCGGGCTACATCGGCCGCTCGCTTGCGGGGAACTTCCCGCCTCCGCTGTTCTCCCAGGAGTCGCTTCATGACCCGTCGCCTCGCCTCCTCGCTCTGCCTCTGCCTCGCCCTCGTCGGCTGCCCCGCGCCGAGCGATCCCGACGCCGGCACCGACGCAGGCCCCGCCGACGCGCCCGAGCGCCCCGACACCCCGCGCGGCGACGCCGGCCGCGACGCCGGGAGCGACGCGGGCCGCGAGACCGACTGCGCGGGCACGGACTGCGGGTTCGTCGAGATCGAGCTGGGCGGTTCGAGCTCCTGCGCGCGCCGCGAGAACGGCGACGTCGTCTGCTGGGGCGAAGGGCGTGAAGGGCAGCTCGGCGACGACCGCATGCGCCACCTCGGCAGCTGTCCGGTCCCCGGCGACCTCCCGGTCGACTGCAGCTCGGTCCCGGTGCTCGTCGCGCTCGACACCCCCGCGCTCGAGCTCGAGTCCTCGGCGGCCTTCGTCTGCGCCGTGACCGGAACGGAGCGCACCCACGCCTGCTGGGGCCTGCGCGGCTACGACATCGACACCGACGTGCCGACCCGCGTCTACGCGCCCAACCCGGTCGAGCTCTTCGACGGCGTACGGCTCGACGATCAGGGCTCGCGGGCCTGCTGGGCGGACGCGGACGGCGCCGCCTTCTGCATCGGCGGCAACAGCACCGGCCAGCTCGGCAATGGCGACCGGATGACGTCCCTGGTGCCGGTCGCGGTGACCCGCGAGTCCGACGAGCTCCCCCTCACCGGCGTCCTCGAGGTCGAGGGCGGCACGTTCAGCGGCACGGTCTGCGCGCGCACCGAGACCGAGGTCTATTGCTGGGGCAACAACGACGCCGGTCAGCTCGGCGACGGCATCGCCGACCACCCCGACTACGACTGCGGCGATGCCACCTCGGCGGTCGACTGCTCGCTCCGCGCGGTGCCGGTGACGATCGACGGCAGCACCGTGCTCGACCTCGAGGCGGGCTTCGACCACGTCTGCGCGCTCATCGACGACGGCACGGTCGCCTGCTGGGGCGGCAACGGTACCGGCCAGCTGGGGACCGGCGACAACGCGTTCCGCGGCGTGCCCACGCCGGTGCCGGGGATCACCGATGCGGTGGCGATCTCGGCGAACGCCCGCAACACCTGCGTCGTGCATGCCGACGGCGCGGTCTCGTGCTGGGGGCAGAGCAACGTCGGCCAGGTCGGCGACGGCGAGGAGTTCCACGAGACCACCGTCTGCTCGCTCGGCGGCAGCCTCATCGACTGCCAGCTCTCGCCGACCACGGTCGTGGGCCTCGACGATGCCACCGGCGTGAGCATCGGCTTCGGCCACGTGTGCGCCGTCCGCGAGGCCGGCACCGTCGCCTGCTGGGGCAACAACGACCGCTACCAGCTCGGGGACGGCACGCGCGACGTGCGCTACGCCCCGGTGATGGTGCTCGGCCTGTGAGCGCAGCCGGGGCACGCGCGCTCCTCGTCGCCGTCGCCCTGGGCGCGTGCGGACCGAGCGAGCGCGAGGCCCCGCCGCCCATCCCGCTGCCCGAGTCCCTCGACCCACCCCGCACGCCGCTCGAGGCGCGCCTGCGCGAGCGCGGCCCGATCGACGCCGCGACCCTGGTGCCGCAGGCCGCGCCCTTCGAGGCCAGCTACGCCGAAGGCGAGCACCGCAGCTTCACCACCGTCCTGCGCGGCGCGGGCATCTGTTACAAGGTGCTGGGGCAGGCGGGCGAGGGCGTCACCGACGTCGATCTCTTCGTCTACGA
>Ga0315900_10006428_pt1 | contig 15770 bp, 15 predicted proteins | sample LakEriMetagenome_FD_203521 | JGI IMG/M metagenome (GOLD analysis project Ga0315900, IMG submission 203521) | Freshwater fungal communities from buoy surface, Lake Erie, Ohio, United States - Buoy 12 MA114 | ecosystem: Environmental > Aquatic > Freshwater > Lake > Lake biofilm | place: USA: Lake...
CTTTGACAGGAAGCATCCGCAATTACTCTCACAACATCGAATTAGACTGGGTTCTCAATAGCATTGGTGCTTGGCGGAATTCATCACTGCTTTCAGAGCAGGATGCCAGAGACCTCAAATTCGGAATTCTTGGTTTCGCCCTCGCGGATAAAGACCCAAAAATAAGAGCGGCATCTGTGAGGCATCTGCGTTGGGCTCCACAGTTCAATCATGTCAAAGTTGATTCATCTCCGCGGACTGCCCTCGATCTCGCCGCCAACGACCCCAGCGGGCTTGTCCGCCTCGAAGCGGCCATCGGCGCAAGTTACATCGGCACGCCGGAGGCCTTGGATGCCGCGCTCGATCTGCTGAAGCACCCGATGGACAGCTACCTCACCTACGCGCTGCGCACCGCGCTCGACAGCCACACGCTGCAGCCGCTTTGGAAGGGCAATGCGGCCTTCATGCAGAAGCACCCGGAGCTCGCCAAATTCCTCGAAGACAGCGAACCGAAGAAACCCGCGCAGATGGCCAAGAAGCTCAAACCCGAGCCGCCCAACCCGTTTGATGCGCAGCCCGGACTGCAAACCGTCACCATCAAGACAATCCCCGAACGACTGCTTTACGATGTGCGCGAGTTCAAGGTGAAGGCCGGCCGGCCGGTGAAGCTCATCTTTGAAAATCCCGACGTCACCCCGCACAATCTCCTCATCGTCCAGCCCGGCGCGGCGGACGAAGTCGGCATGGCGGGCAACGAGATGGCCAAGACCACCGACGGCTTCACCAAGGGCTTCATCCCCGACAGCCCGAAGATCCTGCACAAGACGAAGCTGCTGCCCCAGAACGAACGCGAGATCCTCCGGTTCAAGGCACCGGAGAAACCTGGCGTCTACCCCTACATCTGCACTTTCCCAGGGCACTGGCTGGTCATGAAGGGCGAGATGATCGTGGAGTGAGTGCAGCCCCAAGCTTCAGTCCGCACCGACATCCTTCCCGCACCACGTCATGCACACTCGCCAGACTCTCACGGGCTGAAGCCCATGACTACTTTCCAAGGCGGCCGCATGACTTTTTCAATTCCTTGGCAAACACCTGCCTTCTCGCCTTCATAAAGTCATGCCGCCCTGAACGGGGCTGCTCAAGCAAATAGGCACGCCAGAACGTCGCGAGCACGCCCGGCTTCGGCCTCACCTGGAAGCGTGCAAAGTTTCGATGCAGCGCCCGCAGATCTCGAAGAACCCGGTCGGCACGCGGCAGCAGCTGGACCCGGATGCCCTCCATGTCGATGAACCAGAGATGCCCCTTCCCATCCTCCAGGAGGTTTTCACAGCGCAGGTCCCGGTGACGCAGGCCGCTGGCATGCAGACGGCCGATCATTTGCCCAAGTGTCCGCGCATGATCGAGATCACCACCCGCCTCAAAAAACGGCCGGTAGGTGCCTGCATCACGCACACGTTCCATCACCAGGTAACTCGGTCGCACCAAGCCACGCCAGGGCGCATAAGCCGCCGCGAGGGCTCGTGCGACGGGCAGCCCGGCCTCTTCCAAAAGCCTGGCCTTGCGGAACGCAAAGGTCGCCTTGGAGGGACGGAGCAGGTCAAGCAAGGCATCCGAAGGCTTGCGGGCGTTGTAGCGCTTCACGACCAGGCGGTCATGATAGGCAAAGTCCGACTTGTTGCGGAACAGTCCCTGCCGCCGGCTGCGGATGTCTTTCTCCGGCTCGGCCAGAATGGCCTCAAGCTCCGGATAATCCGTTTCAGCCGCCGGGTGAACCGTCCAGCAGGTTCCACCTGCCCGAAAACGCCTGGAGGCCAGTCCCAGGCCGGCACAGAGCCGGAGGCAGTAGGAAATCACTCGTGAACCAGACTGAAGCAGCATCTGATTGGCCATAAATGATCAGGACACACGAAACAACCCTTTCTTCAACGCAGGATGTTTTCCGCTCGTCAGAGTGCCCGGACCACCCCATATTACCCGGAAGTTTATGCGTGCCGCAGCCCTCTGCCTCCTCCTGCTTACCACGGCCGGTCAGCTGCTTGGCCAGCCGGCGAAGAGGTCCACGCAGAAGTCCACGCGCTACCGTGACTGTGACACGCTCTGCGCTGACTTGAACGCCGCCATCCAGCGTCATCCCGGCCGGCTCGGCATGTGGCTGGAGGACGCGCTGGTGATTCATGAATCCTGCGCGGCGGAAATCGTCGCCGCCGCCATCGACGCCGTGGACAACCAGCCCGAGCTCGTCCGCGCCATCCTGGAAACCGCCGTCCATGTCGCCCCCAGGCGCGAACAGCAGATTCGTCTGGCCGCCCGGCGTTTCAAGATCCCCGCCGCTGCTGAGTGGCTTGAGCCAAAACCGCAGGAGGTCGTCGAGGTCAGGCGCGCGCTGGCCGCTGACAAGACCGAGCCCACTCCACTGGAGGAGGTCCGTCGCGCTGTCGTTCCGGTGACGGCCTCCGCAAGCCCTCCCAGGGCTGACCGGAAATAACTTCGTTCAAGCTTCCAGCCCGGCCAGCCTGCGTGCGTAGTCCAGGGTGTCGATCTCCTCAACGCCCTTTTCCCTGCGGATGGACTTGATGCGCGGAAATCTCAGGGCCAGCCCGCTGTCATGCCGAGTGCTGGCCTGGATGGAGTCAAACGCCACCTCAAGCACGATGTCAGGCACCACGACGCGCACACGCCCCTTCTGCTCCAGGGTGCCGGCGACAAAATGCTCAGTCAGCTCTTCAATCTCCACATCGGTCAGGCCGCTGTAGGCCTTGCCAATCACCCGCAGACCGCCGGTTGAATCACGCACGGCAAACGTGTAATCACTGAGCACCTGGGCGCGCCTGCCATGCCCCTGCTCGGCCTTCACCACCACGACGTCCAGGGTGGCAAAGGCCTTCTTCAGCTTGAGCCAGGACCTGCCCCGCCGACCCGGCATGTAGGCGCTGGCGGCATCCTTGACGATCAATCCTTCGTTGCCCCGCCTGCGGGCCGCCATGAACAGGGCTTCGATCTCCCCTGTCGATGACGCCTTCTCGACCTGGATCAACGAAACACCCTCATCGGGCAGCCTCAGCGCCTCCAGCGCCTTGCGACGCAGCGACAATGGCCTTTCGAGAAACGAACTTCCGTTCAGCCACAACAGGTCAAAGACCACATACTTCACGCTCACGTCGCTTGGCAGAAAAAGGTCGGCCTGATCCCGGCGGCCCAGCCGTTTCTGCAGGTCAAAAAAGGTGAGCTTCCTGCCTTCGGCATGGGCGATGATCTCGCCGTCCAAAATGACCTCCGCCTGCAGGGAACCCATGGCTTTCAGGATTTCAGGAAACTGAAGCCCGACCGGCTTCAGGTCGCGGGTGAAAATCTCCACACGCCCCCCGCATCGGTGCACCTGGGCGCGAATGCCGTCGAACTTGTCCTCCACCCACAGTCCCGGGCTTCCCTTCTCATCTGAACCGGCTGCGTGCATGCGCTCCCAGATGTCTGCCGCCGACTCCTCGGGGGAGGCCAGCATGACCTTGATCGGCACGAAGGGCTGCGGACGGGCATCTTCCAGGCGCCCGTTCCGGGCCAGCACTGCGGAACGCCCCAGGTCGCCGCATAGCATCGCCGCTTCACGAACCTGGTCGGCGCTCTGGCCAAAGGCGGCGGCCACGGCCTCCTCAACAAGCCCCTCCTTCGAACCCATGCGCAGCTCACCCGTCAACAACCGCACCAGCCAGGAGCCCGTGTGAGCCGAAAGCCGGGTGAACGTTTCGCGCAGGAGCTGGATCCTGCCCATCTGCCCCTCCGCCCGGCGCAGCCTATCGAAAAGTCCGGTCACCTCCGCCAAGGCCATGGGAGTAGGCTGCAGGCCTGCCCGCTGCAGCACCAGGAAGGCCGTGCGTCCCGCGTCCGCCTGGCTGCGTGAGATCGCTCGGTATTCCACATCCGACACGCCGCTGACCTCCTGCAACGCCCTTCGGATCAGCGCCCAGCCTGTGTTGAGCGGCGCCTCGCCCGCCGAAGGATCAGCGGTCAAGCCGGCGCAGTAACGCACGGCCAGGACGAGTTCATCAGCATCCAGGCCTTTCAGGAAGCCGGCCAGGATTTCCACCTTGCGCAGCCTGGACGACTCTCCGGCCGTCTGCGCGCAAACGGCGGCCCAACTGGCAAACCCCCGCCCGGCATCCTGCGGGGTCTCCTCAACCGTCGAAGCCATCTCGACAGGGGTCGCAGGAGCAGCCGTGAGCAGCGGCATCTCCAGCTGATCGGCCCTGTCCAGCGTCCAGGCTTCATAGCCACGAGCCCTGAGGTCGGCGGCGAATTCCCGGGTATAACCATGAACAAGGTAAACCCGCCTGGGCTTCACCAGCTCCACCGTCTCCACAAGCTCCGGATAATCGGCGTGGTCGCTGAGCGGAAAGATCTCGTCCACCTGATGCCGGAACCTGGCCCCGGGCTGCAACGCCCAGCCTGTCAGCATCGCCGTCCGGCAGACCTTCAGCTTCTTCAGAACGGTCGACCTGCCGTTGTTGGGAGGAAACACCAGCACATGGCCGCGGGCCTGCGTCGGATCAAACAACCGGTATTCAGGCAGTACGCCAAGCACCGGCTTCACAGCCTCGGTCATCTCCCAGACAGACTTGTGCAGCATCACCGGAAAGCCGGCGCCGCCCAGTGCGCATAAAATCTCCTGCGCCTTGCCCAGCGAATAGCCCAGCAGGACCGGGATGCCGCCGTCCTCGATCGTTTCCCGGACAAACTTCAGCACCCGGGCAATGACCTCGCCCGTCGGCGGGAACCGGAACATCGGCAGGCCGAAGGTGGTTTCCATGACCAGGGTGTCGGCGGAGGCCAGCTCGCACTTCTCCGAGCTCAGGCCCTGGCGCAGCTTGTAGTCCCCCGTGTAGAGCAGCGAGGCGCCGTCGCTTTGGCGCGTCAGGTGCAGCATGGCCGAACCAACGATGTGACCGGCCGGGAGCAGGCGCAGCTCCCAGCCCTCCCATTCAAACGGCCGCCGCATCGGCAGCGCTTGGAACAGGCCGTCCCTGCTCCGGCCGTAGCGCTCTCCCATCAGGTGCATCGTCAGCTCCGAGCAGAAGGTCGTGCGATGCCGCGCCACATGATCCGCATGGGCATGGGAGATGAAGGCGCGGTCCACGCCAAAGTGCGGGTCCAGCCACAGGTCCGCCTCAGGCAGGTGGATGCCCCGGCGGTGCGTGACGGCGAGGAGTGGCGGCGGCATGAAGGAGTCCAAAGATACGAACGGACGGCGGCGGCGAAAAACTGAGTTTTCGGTTTGAGCGTCCGGACACTTCCCTCCTACTCTGCCTGATTCCATGCCCGAACTCATTTTTGCCACCTCAAACGCCCACAAGGTCCAGGAAGTCGCCGCCATGCTCGGAACGCCCTGGCAGGTTCAGGGATTGCGCGGCTTTCCCCATGTCCAGCTTCCCGAGGAAACCGGCACCACCTTCGAAGCCAACGCCATCCTCAAGGCCGAGGCCGCCAGCGCCGCGCTTCCGGGATGTTATGTGATCGCCGACGACTCCGGCCTGGAGGTGGATGCCCTGGGCGGTGAACCCGGGGTTTATTCCGCCCGCTATGCCGGCCCTTCGGCCACGGACGCGGACAACCGGACGCGGTTGAAAACCGAGCTCGGCCGCCTGCCGCCATCCACGTTCCCCGGGCGCTTCCGCTGCTGCCTTGCCCTGGCCCTGGATGGCAGGACCCTGCAGGTCACCCATGGCGCCGTCGAGGGCATCCTGCGCCTCGTCGAACAGGGTGAAGGCGGCTTTGGCTATGACCCGCTTTTTCAGCCCGACGGCTTTGAGGACACCTTCGGCGTGCTGCCGGCGGAAGTGAAGAACCAGCTCAGCCACCGTGCCCGGGCCCTCGGACAGATGAAGGCGTGGATGGAGCAAAATTTGGCCTGAACCAGTCCTGTTCCCGCCGTTTCCTGGATCGTCCACCAACATGCACATTCCGACCCTCATCGAACACAAGCGCGATGGCGGCGAGCTGTCCCCGGACGAAATCCACCAAGTCATCCAGGCTTTCACCGCCGGAGACATGCCGGACTACCAGATGAGCGCGCTGGCCATGGCCATCCTGCTGCGGGGCATGACAACCCTGGAAACCGCCGCCCTGACGGAGGCCATGCTGCACAGTGGCAGCAGCCTGCAATGGGCCGCCGACGCCCCCATGCGAGTCGACAAGCACAGCACCGGCGGCATTGGTGACAAGACCAGCCTGATCATCGCCCCGCTTCTGGCCTGCGACGGCGTCTGGGTTCCGATGATCTCCGGACGCGGTCTCGGCATCACCGGCGGCACGCTGGACAAGCTCGAGTCCATCCCCGGCTTCCGCACCCAGCTGAGCGAACCGGAAATCCACCGGGTCATCCAAAAAACAGGCTGCGTCATGATCGGCCAGACTGCGGGCATCTGCCCGGCTGACAAAAAGCTCTATGCCCTGCGTGACGTCACCGGCACCGTTCCCAGCGTGCCCTTGATCACCGCGAGCATCCTCAGCAAAAAACTCGCGGAAGGCCTCAACCGCCTCGTCCTCGACGTCAAGTTCGGCACCGGAGCCTTCATGAAGACGGAGGCTGCGGCTCATGAGCTTGCCCAGAGCATGGTGCAGACCGGACGCGCCCTCGGCGTGCGCGCCGGAGTTCGGCTCAGCCGAATGGACGAGCCCACCGGTGAAGCCGCCGGCAACGCCCTTGAAGTCGCCGAAGCCGTCCGCTGCCTCCAGGGAGAAGGACCGCCTGACCTGGAGGAGATCGTCCTCGACCTCTGCGCCGCCGTTTCCATCTCATCTCGTGAGCACCTGCGACAACTTCTTCACAGCGGCGCAGCCTGGGAACGCTTCCAACAGATGGTCTCCGCCCAGGGGGGCAGGCCTGCCGACCTCCCACGCATCACGGAAATCCATCGTGCCCCGGTCATCCGGGAACTCAAGGCCGACCGAAGTGGCAGGCTCACCCGGATGGATGCCCGCACCGTCGGCCAGGCCATCCTGGAACTCGGCGCCGGCCGGGCCAGGTCGAGTGACAGCATCGACTTCGCCGTCGGCTGCGACCAGTTTGCCAAGACCGGCCAGAGCATCGCCTTTGGCGAAGTGCTGCTGCGCATCCACGCCCGCAGCACCACCTCCGCCGACACTGCGGAATCCAGCATCCGCCAGGGCATCCGCATCGAGTGATCATCCGGCCCTTTTTCCTGTTTGACGCCTGCCCGCCTTCATCCACCATCACGTCCGCCATGCCCAAAACCAGCCTTTCCAAAGACGAAGTCAAAGCCATGCTCCTGCTCGCCTGCGAGCGCATCATCGCCGCCGAACCCCAGCTTTCCGAAGCAGACCGCAACCTTGGTGACGGCGATCACGGACTCGGCATGCAGCGCGGCATGACCGCTGCCCGGGAAAAGCTTCAGGCAGGCGAAGCCGAATCCATCGACAAAAGTTTCTCCTCCGTCGGCATGGCGATGATGAGCAGCATGGGCGGAGCCTCGGGAGCCATCTTCGGGACTTTCTTCCGCAACGGCGGCAAAGCCCTGGCTGGCAAGGAAACCTTCGACGCCGCAGGTCTTGCCGCCTTCCTTCAGGCGGGAGTTGACGGTGTGAAACAGCGCGGCGGAGCCGCTGTCGGCGATAAAACGGTCGTCGACGCCATGCAACCGGCCGCAGAAAAGGCCTCCGAAGTCGCAGACCAGGCCCTGCCAGAAGCCATCGCCGCCGTCAACAAGGCCGCCCTGGATGGCATGGAGGCGAGCAAGGACATGGTGGCCAAGTTTGGTCGCGCCAAAACTCTCGGCGACGCCTGCATCGGATTCCCGGACGCAGGCGCCATGTCCGTCACCGTCATCATCGGCGCCTTTGCGGACTACATCAGCGCCTGAGCCAGTGCGCCCGGGCAGGTCCGGACTTTCACCAGCCGACCGCATCAGTTGTCCTTCGCTTCCAGACTGAATTCAGTTTCGACACATCCGGAGATCCCCTGAATCTTTGGCCCTTCGAGAATCGGCGAAGTCAAGCCTGGCCCTTCTTCGCTTTAATATTTTCAGCCAGCGGCCTGCCCTGCACGGGAAAAGCTTGTCTCCCTTCCCGGTCTGCCGAACACATGGCAGATGACGCGCAAAGAGGCCTGGATCGCACTCAACCTGATTCCTCAGGTGGGGCCGGTGCGTGTTCAAAGGCTGCTGGCTCGACTGGGTTCCCCCGAACGCATCCTGACCGCCGGGACTGCTGAACTCCTGGAGGCGGAAGGCATTGGCAGGACTCAGGCCGACCTGATCACCGATTGGGAGTCGCAGGTGGACCTCACCCAGGAGCTGCGTAAAATCCAGGAACGCGGCCTGACCATCCTCACCCAGGACGACGATCTGTATCCTCCCCTGCTGAAAACCATCCATGACCCGCCCCTTGTTCTTTATGTCTGGGGTGAGGTGACCCCGAAGGATCATCATGCCATTGGAGTTGTCGGCAGCAGGCATGCAACCCCCTACGGACTGAATGCCACCAAGAAGATGAGCTTTCAGATCGCCTACAGCGGCTACACCGTCATCAGCGGGCTGGCACGAGGCATCGACACCGCCGCTCATGAAGCAGCGCTCGCCGCCAAAGGACGCACGATTGCCGTCATCGGCGCGGGCATCGGCAAGCTCTATCCTCCTGAAAACATGGCCCTGGCCGAGCGAATTGCCCGAAACGGTGCGGTGATCAGCGAGTATGCGGTCGACCGGAGCGCTGACAAGCAGACCTTTCCTTATCGGAACCGGGTGGTCGCAGGCTGGAGCAGCGGTCTGCTGGTGACCGAGGCACCGCTGAAAAGCGGCTCGCTCATCACCGCCCAACAGGCCGTGGATCAGGGCCGGACCGTCTATGCCGTGCCAGGACCCGTCGACAAACCGACATCGGCAGGCTGCAACCGGCTGATTCAACAAGGGGCCAAGCTCGTCATGAACGGCGATGACATCCTGGATGACCTGATGGACCTCTTCCCGACCGCTCCAGCAGCCCCAAAGCTCGAAACCCCAAGACCTGCGGTCGCGCTTACGCTGGATGAAGAGATTCTCTACAAGGCCATCGACCAGGAGGAACGGCATATCGATGAACTCATCAGCAGTTCCGGCCTGACGGCGGCCACCGTCAATGTGACCCTGATGCGGCTGGAAATGAAGCGGCTCATCCGCGCCCTGCCCGGCCGACGTTACCTCCGCATGGTCTGATCAGGCCACCACCCGGATTTCCGCCACCTGAGGCTTCAACAGATCCGCAACCAACCGGGCAAAATCCTCCGGCAACGCTGCATCCACCCGGGGCCGGGTCGCCAACGACCACTCCAGACGCAGGTACTCGGAAACGACGTTCGTCAGGCTGAGCTGGAAAAAATGCGCCACCGCCGCCCAGACCGTCAGAAAGTGACCGGGGAACTGCCCGGATTCACAGGCCTGCCGATAATGTCCCAGGATGCCCTGATATCGCGCCTGCCGGGTGGCTTTAAAAAGCAACCGCCCCGCCTCACCGCTGGCCTCGGCTTCGATTCCGGCCAGTCTTCCGGAAAAAGCCTGGTCGGCCTGCAGCAGAGCATCCAGATCGTTCTGCCGAACCGCCTGCCAGCCCCTCATCAGATGCGGGATCAGCACCTCTTGAAGACGCTGAGACGCAAAGACATCCCAGTCCGCCTTTGTTTTCACCATCGCACCATTCCCTGTCGGCTGAAAGTGAAGATGAACACAACGACGGCGGACGCCTGAGAGCAGCCACTGCACCCAGTCCAGACCACGCGCCCAGTCCTCCATAGCCTGAGAATCTGACTCATCGGCATCCGCAAGAAGCGTGAGCGAAGGCAAAGCCCTGCGTTCCGGCGCAGGCATGGGCTCCCTGCCCGCAGGAAGCCGCGGTTCAGCGTCATCCATGCGTTGCAGGAGCCGGAACATCCGGCAAGTATGGATGGCTCGCCTGCATCCTGCGAATTGAAAAGTTTCCATGTCAGAACACGCTGCACTTGACACATTCCACCCGGGGCCCCCCCGGCCCTATTACCAGTGCATGAGGTGCGGCAACTGCTGTCGCTGGCCTGGAGACGTCAACGTCACCGCCGAGGAAGTGACCACCATCGCAGCCCACCTCGGCATGAACGAAGAGGACTTCATCGCCGGATGCACCAGACTCAACGCCAACCGCACAGGCCTCTCCATCATCGACAAGCCGAATGGGGAATGCCTCTTTCTCGAAGGGGTGAACATCTGCAGAATCCAGGGCGTCAAGCCGGTTCAATGCTCGGGCTTTCCCAATGTCTGGAACTTCCCAGGCTGGCGCGACCAATGCGAGGCCGTGGAGGTTCCTTCAACCGCCGGGTGAAAAACGCATGCGTTTTGTCGGCTTCAGACTAGTGCTGGCTTTTTACGACCGTATTACCCATGCCCGCCCCCGGCCGCCTGATTCGCCTCTCCCTGGTCCTATTCCCTCTTGGACTCATCCTCACCAGCATCGCCTCCTTCGGCTTCTGGTGGCACAAGCGTCAGCAGGTGGACGAGCGCAGCTTTGCCTATGCCAGCGCACTCCGGCGCGACCTGAATGAGGCAGCCCTTTTACGCCACTCACAGATTTTGCGAGAGGTCCTGAGCAGCCCCGCTCCCCGTCAACTGGCCGCCGTGGCCAGCTACATTGACTCCTCCATGAGCCCGGAAAACATGGGCTACTCCCCGCTTCGCGACCGTTTTTTCCACCAGGGTGAAGAGGTTTCCATCGTCGAGGCTGAACTGACGGGAAGACAGCGCCCCAGGGAGGTTCACCTCGTTTTGGCCCTCTATGGCGACCCCACCCGCCGGTCCGGTGAAATCCAGGCTCTGGCCGGCATGCTGGGCCTGGGCCATGCCCTGGCGGGAGACAGGCGTGACCACACTCTGCGGCTCGCGGCCGTGCCTCTGAATGTCCGGGACTCAAACGGCCTCAGCGCGCTGGACAGGCTTGCCTCGGCAATCGTCAACCGCCAGGAACGCCTCGTCAGGATCATGGTCCTTGGAGGTGTCAGCGAAGAAGTCCGGAAGCAGGTGCTTCAGGCCTTCCATGTTGAACAAACCGGCGCCATTGTGGATTTCCTGCCTGCCACTGACGGTTCCGCCTCAACCCTGGCGCAGATGAACCGTCTGAAAGACCAGTTCTAAGCCCCCTCAATCCAGGATCGTCAGGTCAACTTTTGACCACCACATGACCATCCACAAAATGCAGCAACCGGTTCTTCAGGCCGCTCTTTGTCTGTCGATGGATGAACACCGGAGTGTTCTCGATCCGGTACTGCTGCTCCATGGGAGCCACCATGTGTGATACCCAGTCCAGATACCACCAGGATGCCCCTGCTTTCTCGCCCTCGGCACAGCGCACATATTCCAGGGACAAAAGCTCCCCTGGATGGCGCGAGGATTCTTCTCGCTCTTTCTGTCGCAGATAGTGAGCGAAATCCTTGGTATAAATGATGCCACAGGGGTGGCGCTTCATCTCCAGTGCCATGACGAGTTTGAAGAGGCTGCGCGTGGGGAAGCAAGCAAAAGAATGACAAATATGTTCGATTGAACATATTTGTCAACTTCACGTCAATACCCTCAGCAACCGTCATGATTCCATCCGTAGATTCTTATAAACAAGCGTTTCAGCAGATCTTCATAAAACATGTGAATCATCACAGGCACCCGTGAAACCTCTCTTTTTTGTGACTCATTTCGCAACTTTATCTATTCTCCTTGATGCAGGTGTGATGAATGAGCAAAAAAAGCCTTGCCATTTTGGTAATTATACAGCAGTTTTGTCTCAATCCTGATTTTTGCACCTCCTCCAACAGGTGCAGGCAATCTCGCAAAGACTTCATTTCACCCCTTTATGGCTGACATCTCTTCACCAGAACTAATGACCGTTAAGGAAACATCGGAGTATCTCCGCATTCCTTTGCCAACGGTTTATTACCTCGTTCAGCGCGGCCAGCTTCCAGCTGTTCAGATCGGCGGCCGCTGGCGCATCAAGCGCAGCCTTCTCGATCGGGATGTGCTTCGCAAGGAAGAAGAATCCGGACAGCCAACCGTCATGGTGGTGGATGATGACCCTGCCCTGCAGGCCCTCTTCAAACAGTTCCTCAAGAAAGCAGGTTTCGGACGTCTCGTCGTTGGAACAGGCGCAGAGGCCATCAGCCTCGCCAAGAAACAAAAGTTCGACTTCGTGTTCCTCGACTTGAAGCTCCCTGATGTTCCCGGCGATGAAGTCTACTCCCAGCTCAAGGAGCTGCATCCCGATCTCCCAATCGTGATCATCACCGGTTACCCTGACAGCGAGGTGCTCAGCCGCATCCTTAGCCACGGTCCGGTCACGGTCATCAAAAAGCCCCTCGAATACGACCAGCTGAACAAGGCTGTGAAACAGCTCGGCCACAAGGGCTCCGAGGCCATGGTCTGACCGATGGATTCAAGCATCCAGGCCGGACGGGAACATCCCGCCCGGCCTTTTGCTGCATGACTGCCGCCATCCAACCTCTGAATTCAAAATGGCACGCGTCTCTCACGCAGAACGTCGCTGCCATGAATCCCGGCACACACCTTCACCGGTCGATCAAAACCCAAGCAGAAGATATCGGCAGCACTCTTGAAAACCCGATCGTCTTCACCTCAGCCAATGACTCCCCATTGTGTCAGCTGCGAAAAAATCAAAACTCCAGTTGCATCCTGATGGCTCACGCTATACTCCGCGCCCCTGCAAAACGCAGCCCTGCTCGGGTGGCGGAATTGGTATACGCGCAAGACTAAGGATCTTGTGCCGAAAGGCTTAAGGGTTCGAGTCCCTTCCCGAGCACCACTTGTCTGATTCATGAAGACAAGTCCGTCGGCAGCCTGCATGCAACGGAGGCTGGTTGAACAGGCTCCATCAGCACCTGCTTCCAACCTGACTTCGCCGCCCTCCCTGTGAATCCTGAACTCTCCTGGCTCTATTCGACCCAGCTTTACGGCATCAAGCTCGGTCTCGACCACGTCCAACGGCTGCTGTCAGTCCTTGATCACCCTGAAGCAGGCCTCAAGTTCATCCATGTGGCGGGCACCAACGGCAAGGGCAGCACCTGTGCCTTCATCCAGGCCATTCTTGCCAAGGCAGGCGTTCAGGCCGGCCTGTTCACCTCCCCTCATCTGGTCCGTTTCAACGAACGCATCCGTGACACCGAGCGCGAAATCTCCGACGATGAAATCGAGGCGGGCCTGAAAAAGCTCCGTGAACTCACCTCAGAATGGGATGTCCACCCCACCTTTTTTGAACTGACCTTCGCCCTCGCTCTCGACTGGTTCAGACAGCGCGGCCTCACCTGGGTCGTCCTTGAAACCGGCCTTGGCGGCAGGCTAGACGCCACCAATGCCATCACCCCTGAAGTCAGCGTCATCACCCGCATCGGCTTCGATCACATGGAGCAGCTTGGCGACAGCCTGTCCAAAATCGCCGCTGAAAAGGCGGGCATCATCAAGCCTGGCATCCCCGTCATCACCGGGTTGCAGGATCCTGCGGCCATGGCCGTGATTCAAGACACAGCCAAAAAGCTCAAGGCCCCTCTTCTGCTCGTGGACAGCCCTGTCGAAGGCATCAGGCTCGGCCTCCTGGGGCCGCATCAGGCCTGGAATGCAGCCGTCGCGCTGGACGCCGTCCGCGAGGCCGGCATTTTTCTTCCCGCAATGCTTCTGGAAGAAGCCCTGCTCGCCGTGCAATGGCCGGGACGTTTTCAATCCCTTCAAAACGGACGGATCATCCTCGATGGAGCTCATAATCCCGAGGCCGCCATGGTGCTGGCCGGAACCTGGGAGCAGGCCTTCCCCCATGAAAAGGCCGACATCATTTTTGCGGCGGCCAAGGACAAGGATGTAGCCGGCGTCATCCAGGAACTCATCCCCATCGCGGCCTCCTGGCAACTGACCACCTTCCAGTCATCTCGCGCCATGCCGCCTGCGCAAATCCGGGACCTTATCGTCAGCTTTGATGCGCCCAAGGTGCCGATTCTGGAACATGCCAAGGTCGCTGACGCCCTTCATGTCCCCTCTTCCCGTCGCAAACTCGTCTGCGGCTCGCTCTACCTCGTCGGAGAAGCTCTGGCCTGGCAGCAAAATCAGCCGGAAGGATTTCAGCCCAGCCTTCAATAATCCAGTTGCATCCTGCCTACCGGCAATGGCATCGGCCTGCCTTTGAGGAACTCGACCACTCCTTCACGGATCCCTTGAACGAGCAGTTTCTGGTGGCTTTTCCGGCTCAATCGTTCCGCCTCCGCCTTGTTCGTCAGAAAGCCGCACTCCACAAGAACGGCGGGACAGGGCGAGCGCTTCACCACCAAGATCTGACTGTCCTTGATGCCACGGTCCTCGGCCCCCACCGCAGCCACCGCCCTAAGCTGCACCATCCGGGCCAGCGTCTCGGCAGCCTGCGCCTTTCCCGGCTCCCCTCGCAACTGACCAAAAAACGGCGCCGTCTGGGATGAATAATAGGTTTCTATCCCGGACACCTCGGGTGCCGAGCTGGTGTTGAGATGCAGGCTGACAAAGGCGGCAGCCCTGGCCTCAGCCGCCATCTGGCAACGCTCCTCAAGCTCCAGAAACCGGTCCGTGCTCCGGGTCATCAGCACGCGCACCCCGGCTTCACCCAGCTGTTCCTGCAGCAACCGTGCAAGCTGGAGGCTCAGCGTCTTTTCGACGATGCCGTTCGCCACTGCTCCGCCGTCATGACCTCCATGCCCGGCATCCACCACCACCAAAGGAGCATCTGCGGCCTCCCAGGGTGGCAGGGAAAGGTCAGGAATCGTCTCCAAACGCCACGATGCCCAGCCCAGAGCCAGCACCCCCAGGATCAGGGTGATCAAAGAAGGAAGTCCAGCCAGGACAGGCCTGAAGGAACTGAGAGACGGCCGCATGAAGGAGGAAGTTTTTGAAAATTTATTAATCTTTTTAAAATTTTTCTTGGTGCCAATTATCTGGAGCAGTAAGTTATTAACATGAAAGCCAGCACCTCTGCAACTTCGCTGACGCAGCTCCTCGGGCTGCCCATCTGCATGTCCTTTCTGAGCGTCGGGCTGGCCCAGCCTTCCGTTCCCCAGGCTGGAGCTGGCATGAACTACTACCCGCCAGGTGCCGTCCAGCCACCCGCCTATCAGATGCCCGTGGCTCCCAAAGCACCAACTCCACCCGCTGGCTTTGCTCCCATGGGCTACTATCCGCCCGTCATGAGCCAGCCCAAAGAGAAGGCGAAAACGGTTCAGCGAAAAAGCACCCCGAACGTCTCCAAATCCAACTACCGGCCACCGGCGGGAAAGGCCTCCGCTGCCCAGCTCAAGGGCGGCGCTTCCTCCAGCCTTGAGTCCAGGGTCGGCAAGCTGGAAAGCAGTGACCGCAGGCAGGATCTGCGTCTCGGCCGCCTGGAACGCGATGTCGGCCTGCTGCCCAGCAGCGAAGGGGGCGGCGTCGCTGACATTGTTCAGGCAGGCGCCAAAAGCCACACCGTTCGACCTGGAGACACCCTTTTCAGCATCGCCTCCCGTCACGGCACCAGCGTGGGGGAACTCCGTGCGCTCAATCATCTTCGCGACGACGACCTGAACATTGGCATGACCCTGCTTCTGCCCGATGGGGGCCGCGGTCCAGGCAGCCTCAACAGCGCCGCCACCGTGCACGTGGTCAGCAGCCAGGAGAACATGGCCTCCATCGCACGGGCCTATGGAGTGGCCGAAGACACCATCGCCAGGGCCAATCCCAGCGCCTATGCCAGCGATCTCCGCCCTGGAGAGCGCCTGGTGATTCCCAACCCCCGAC
>Ga0315900_10006430_pt1 | contig 15765 bp, 13 predicted proteins | sample LakEriMetagenome_FD_203521 | JGI IMG/M metagenome (GOLD analysis project Ga0315900, IMG submission 203521) | Freshwater fungal communities from buoy surface, Lake Erie, Ohio, United States - Buoy 12 MA114 | ecosystem: Environmental > Aquatic > Freshwater > Lake > Lake biofilm | place: USA: Lake...
TGCACGATCCGACATCCCATCCAGCCGCGCCGCCCGCTGCCGAGGACGCTCCGAGGCAGCCGTTTCCGTGGCTGCTGCTCGGCTGGGCTCTGCCGCTGCTGACCGCCACGCTCGGGGGCTTCTGTGGTGGCTGGCATTGGGGGCTCGATCTCGTGAGCCACTTTCGCTGGTACTACCTGTTCGCCGCCGCGGTCGGCCTCGCCGTCGCGGTCATGCGCCGCGCTGGCACCGCCACCCGCACCACGCTGGCCGCGGCCCTCGCCATGAATGCCTGGACGATGCTGCCCTACTGGCTTCCGGCCGCGCAGCCTGCGGCACCAGCGGCGGGCGCGACAGCCGAGGCCGTGTCGCTGATCTCGCTCAACGTGCTGCGGTTCAATGAGGACACCGCCCCGACGCTCGACTACCTCCGCCGCCGCTCCGCCGACGTGGTCGCTGTGCTCGAGGTCAGCCCGGAGTGGGGGCAGGCCCTCGAGACACTAGCCGACATCTACCCCCACCGCCGCATCGAGCCGCGGCTCGACAACTTCGGCATCGCCCTGCTCTCGCGCTGGCCGCTCGTCGATCCACAGATCGTCGATTTTGGCGACACGGGCTATCCGAGCATTGTGGCCGACATCGACCGGCCGGCAGGCCGCTTCCGCTGCATCGCCACGCACCCCTATCCCCCCTACAGCCGCACGAGCAGCCAGATGCTCGTCCGCAGCCTGCATGCCACCGCTGCGGCGGCCTCCCGCTCGCCCGTGCCCTGCATCGTGGCCGGGGACTTCAACGCCACGCCCTGGTCGGCGGGCTTCCGCGCGTTCGTCGCCGGCAGCGGCCTCCGCGACACGGCCCTCGGCCGCGGCGTGCAGCCGAGCTGGAACGCCCGCAGACCGTTCGTGCGGATTCCGATCGACCACATCTTCGCCCCGCCGAGCGCGACGGTGGTCCGCCGCACGATCGGCCCGGACGTCGGCTCCGACCACTTCCCCGTCGAGGCGGACCTGCTGCTGCCGGCTCCGTAGGCCCATCACGGAGCGACGGGCCTACCTCTGCCGGTCATGCCGGTTGCACCGCGCCGAGGGTACCGAATTGGCAACCCTGTCGCCCTGCGGCGACTTTGACGTCGCCTTCCTGCGACCTATGCATGTGTGCCCCAGGAAACGCACCATGCCCGTCGGCCCTCGTCTCGCGTCGTCTCCCCCTTCCACCGGACGCATCCTCGTCGTCGATGACGACCGCCGTTCGGCCTCGGGGCTCGCCCAGTGGCTGTGCAGCCTCGGCCACCATGCGTCAGCGGCCGGAAGCGTCACGGAAGCCCTGCAGACGCTCGGCCGCGGCCCCTGCGACGTCTGCATCGTCGATGCCACCCTACCCGACGCCGGCGCGGTGCATGTTGCACAGGCCGTCCGAGCCGCGAACGCCGCCGCCGCCCTCGTCGCCCTCGTCATCCCCGGGGCCGACCTCCCGTCCACGCTCGCCCCCCTGCGGCCCGACGCGCTCGTGCCACAGCCGGCCGCGGATGCCGACATGCTCACCGCCCTCGCCGCCGCCCTCGCCGCCGCCGCCGCCCGGGCGGCCGCCATCACGACCTGCCCCGTCCTCGGCGCTCATCCATCGATCCACCGCGTGCTCGATGTGGTCGATCGCATCGCCGGCACCCCCGCCACGGTGCTCGTCACGGGCGAGAGCGGCACCGGCAAGTCGCTCCTCGCACGGCGGATCCACGACCGCAGCGGCCGCACCGGCCGATTCGTCGAGGTGGCCTGCGGCAGCTTGAGTGAAACGCTCCTGGAAAGCGAGTTGTTCGGTCACGTGGCCGGCGCGTTCACGGGCGCCATGAGCGACCGCAGCGGCCGCTTCCTCCAGGCCGACGGCGGCACGCTCTTCCTCGATGAGATCGCCACCGCCTCGCCGGCCCTGCAGGTCAAGCTCCTGCGGGTCCTCCAGCAGATGGAGTTCGAGCCGGTGGGTGGCTCACACACGCACTCGGTCGATGCCCGCATCGTGCTGGCGACCAACGACGACCTCGGGCAGCTCGTCGCCGCCGGCCGGTTTCGGGAAGACCTCTTCTGGCGGATCAACGTGGTCACGCTCGAGATGCCGCCGCTTCGCGACCGCACGAGCGACATCCCGGCGCTCGCCGCCCACTTCCTCGCCCGTGCCGCGGCGCAGGCGGGCCGCCTCGTCACGGGCTTCACGGTCGAAGCGGCCGAGGCCCTGGCGCAGCACGCGTGGCCCGGCAACGTCCGCGAACTCGAGCATGCGGTGAGCCGAGGGGTGTTTCTCGGCCGTGGGCCGCTCGTGGAACTCGTCGATCTGCCACCGTCGGTGGCTGCCGCCCACGGTCGGGCGGTCTGCACCGAAGCCGCTCCGCTCAAGCGTGCGCTGGCGGCGCCGGAGCGGCAGCTGATCATCGACGCGCTGGAAAAGTCGGGCTGGCGCCGCGACGCCGCGGCGAAGGCCCTCGGCATCAACCGCACCACGCTCTACAAGAAGCTCAAGCGGCTCGGCATGGATCTCGCGACGCTCGCGCCGGCGTCGTAGTTCTACGTGCCTTCATCGTCGCTGTTCACGTCCCCGAGATTCACGGCGTCGGCGATCCGGTCGGCGGCGGGGCCGAGCAGGATCTCGCGGTTCTCGAAGAGCGCGTCCGGATCCTGATCAAGCATCCGAATCCGCCGCTTGCGGAACGAGAAGAACGCGATCACGGCCAGGGCCACCAGCGCCACCAGGATCGCCACCACCGTGAAGCCCCGCTCCATCGACTGGATCAGCCCCGTGATGCGGTCGCCGAAGAGATAGGCGAGCCCGAAGAAGCCGCCGATCACCACCGACGCGCAGACGAAGTCGGCGAACAGGAACCAGCGATACTTCACCCGCAGGATGCCGGCCGTCAGATAGAACGGGCTGCGGAGGCCGACGAGGAACCGGGCCACGAAGAAGGCCTTGATGCCGTGCTTGTTGATCAGCGTCTCGATCGTCTGCTCCCGCTCGGGCGTGAGAAAGCCCGACCACCAGGGATGCTCCTTCAGCACCTTCGCGCCGAAGAACCGGCCGATGGCATACATCAGGCTGTCGCCGAGCAGCGCCCCCACGAGGCAGGCCGGCAGGGCGTAATACCAATGCAGCGCCTGGGCCCGGCTGGCCACGCCGGCGGCCACGATCGGCACCTCCTCGGGAATCGGCAGCCCGATGCCGGTGAGAGCGAGAAACACCACGATGCCGAGGTAGGAACCCCGCTCGAACCAGTCAAACATGGATGCAGTGGATGGCGGGGGCGATGTCCGGTGGTAAGAGTCGGGGAAGTCTACCTGACCCCGCGTCCGCGGTCAGTCCACCCGCTCAATCGACGCGTTCCGCGGCGACTTCGACGCCGGCGAGCGTGTCGAGCGTGAGCGAGCCTGTGGCCATGTTGGCCAGCCGCAGCCGCACGGCGCCCGTCGCCGCGCCGGGCAACACGAGCACCGCAGCCACCGGCCCGTCCTCCGGCGCGATTCTCGCGAGCCCGGCCTCGCCCGACACGTAGAGCGCCGTGGCCAACGCATCGGCATCCGCGGCGGCCGGCGCGATCACCGTCGCCGAGAGCACCCCCTCCGCGGGTCGGCCGGTGCGCGGGTCGAGGATGTGGCCGAGCCGTTTGCCCCGGTCGATGAAGAACTGCGTGCCCGAGCCACTCGTGCCGAGCGCCTGATTCACGAGCGTGAGCGTGGCCAGTCGCTGGGCCGGCCGCAGCGGATGCCGCAGGCCGACCCGCCAGCCGCTGCGGCTCGGCACTGCCGGCCCCTGGATCCCGATCGCCCGCACGCTGCTCGAGCCACCATGCACGAGCACGCTCGGCACGCCCCGGTCAACGAGCCGCTCCACGACCCGGTCGATCGCCCATCCCTTGCCGATCGCCCCCGGATTGAGCTCGGTGCCCGGCCGCGTGAACCGCACACGCCGCCCCACCGCATCGACCTCCACCCACCGCATGCCTGACGCCGCGCGGGCCGCCTCGAGCGCAGCCGGCTCCGGCGTGTGGCCCTGCCGCGTGAGAAACCCCCAGGCCCGCGTGAGCGCACCCGAAGCGATGTCGAACGCCCCGCCGGTCGCGTCGTAAAGCTCCCTCGCCCGCACGAGCAGCGCACACACGTCGTGCGACACGGGCTGCCAGCCGTTCGCGGCCGTCGCGTTGAGCCGCGCCAGTTCGCTCGTGTCGCGATACACGCTCAACCGGTTCTCGATCTCATCGACGAGGTCGAGCGCCTCGAGCCCCAGCTCCGTCGCGTCGGGCACTTCGCCGGCGTTGAACGCCACCTCGAACCGACACGCCATCGCCTCGCGACCCACGACGAGCGTATGCAGATCAAGATCGGTCATGTCGGCTCGCTACCGCGGAGCCAGCCCGCGATCGAAGGCGTCTTGGTCGCGACGGAAGAGGGCGAGTTCGCGCTCGAACCGCTCCAGTGGGATCCGGTAGACGGGCTGCTCGTCGGTGTGCGAGTGGCAGTGGGCCACGAGCAGCCGGTAGAGAAACTTGAACAGCTGCCGCGGCACGCGGAGGCTGCGGAGGCCGTCGATGAGCCGCCGCTGATCGATGCTCTCGTCGAAGAGTTGGGCGAGCGTGGCCGGGGGCGTGCCCACGCTCGCGGCCTTCACACGGGTGGAGGCGATGTCGTAGAGCGTCTCGCCCGACCATTCGAGCGAGGGCACGAGGTTCTGCTTGTCGAGCCGGGCCCGCTGGTTGAACTGCTCGTCTTCCCGCTCGATGAACCGGTAGAGCTCGACCGGCAGGAGCAGCTTGAAGCCCATGGCGGTGGACTTCAGAAACTTGTTGTCGAGCATCGGCCAGATCACCTGCCGCATCCGGTCGGCCGAGCCGTTGATGAGGTGCGGCTCGTCGAGCCGGTCCACGATCACCACGAGGCCCTGGTAACCGGCGGCCGCGAGGATGCCCTGAAACTTCGCGAGCAGCTCGTAGCGATCGTCGCTGCGGGCATGGGCCGGGAGCGGCTGGCCGGCGAGATCGACCTCGGGGAATCGGGCGAGCGCCCGGGCGAGCTGGCCGACGGTGCGGTTGCCCGTCCGCATGCTGCGGACGATCCGCCAGGCGAGCCAGGTGGTGCGGGCCCGCCGCAGCAGTGCCGGAATCCAGGCGCCGGCGGCGAGCAGCCAGGGCCACCACTGTCGCGTCCAGCCCAGCTCACCGCGGACGACCCCGTAGATCACCGCTGCGACGAGCGCGGCCGTGGCGACGCCCGCGAGGGCCTGTGGCCAGAGGGCGAACCAGTTGCGGTAGCCGGTGCGGCTCCGCAGCCGCCGCCACCGCGTGGGAAACGACTCGGCCGTGGACTGGTCGTAGCAGGCGGCCAGCAGGGCGAGGTCGCGGGCCTGCGGCCGCGTGAGCTTCGCCTGCCGGCCCGGCGACTCGGTGAGCTGGGTCACGAGCTGGGTAACGGCGAGCGCGAGGATCGCGTCCATGTGGTCCCAGAGCTTCCACTGGGAGAGCACGCGATCGACGGGGCGGCCGGGGCCGACGCGGCTCACGAACCGGTCGAGGAACGGATTGAAGTCGTCGTAGAGCACGACGAACACGGCCGACTCGGGGTGGGCCGCGTTGTGCCGTTCGAACTGCCGCACCATCTGCAGCTTGAGCGCCGTCTTGCCCGAGCCCTTTTCGCCGAACACGATCGACGTGCTCGGATCGGCCGGATCGCCGTAGATCTTGTCCCAGGCCGGGTGGAACGTGGTCTCCAGGCAGGTCCGCTTGAAGACGGTGTCGTTCTGCGCATCTTCCTCGGCGAACGGGTTGCCCGCGATGCCGTGGTGTTCGAGAAAGGCCTGGACTTTCATTTGGCGGCCGCCGGCACCATGCCCTCGACCATCTTCCGGAAGCCGTCGGCGTTGGCCGAGACGGTGGCGGCGGGGCCGTAGAACTTCAGGAACGAACTGCCCCGCTCGGGCACCTCGACGATCGCCGCGAGCATCCGGTAATTCGGCCGCTCGACGGCCTGGCCGCCGGCGAACGGTCCGCCCGGCATGTCCTTGTATGTGCCGGGGATATCGACGAGCGTGACGGCGCAGCCCCCGACGTTGAGCTTCTTGGTGGATGTCTTGTCCTTGGTGGCGCTGCCGTCGGGCTGGGAGAACTGGCCGCACCAGCGGTCGATGTTGGCCTGCACGGATCCACCGGCGCCCATCACGGTCATGCGGCCGGGGGCCGCGTCGCCTTCGGCGGCGGGAATCGAAAACTCCGTTTCGATCATGTTCGACTTCGGCTGCACCTGCTTCCAGCCGGCGGGTGCCTGCAGCGAGAGGAAGTCGCCGGCGATCGTGAAGGCGACCGCGTCGTCGGCCACGGCCGGCTGGGCCGCCGCCTCGTGGCTCGTGCAGATGGTCGCCACGAGGCCGGCCGCGAGCAGGGCCGCGCGAGAGATCGTCACCGGGTGTCGAGGATTCATGGGAGGATCGCTCCGGAGGGGTGGGGGGCGAACGAAAACTCTAGCACAGCCCGGGCCCGTGTTCACCAGCGTCAGCCATTCGTGAACAGGCACTCGGGAAACACGAGCCGGATCGACACCCAGGCGGACCAGCCCTCCCGCCAGACGAGCTCGGCGCCCGTGAGCCCGCCGGCCTCGAGCAGCGATTGCAGTGCCGTGGCCGACATCGGAGCCGAGGCTTCGCCCCCGGGCACGGCCATGCTCCAGTTCAACTCGGGCCGCTCCGCGAGTGCCGGATGCAGCGGCAGTGGAGCGGCCGGTCGTTCCGCGGCCGGTGGTTCGACGGCAGCGGCCACCGAGGCCTCGGCAGTTGGCGCGATCGCAAGGGCCCGGGGCAGCGCTGCGGCCACTGCTGGATCGAGCGACACCACGCGGGCCACCTTGCACTCCGTCGCTCTGCGCCCGCTTCTGGTGGCCATGGTCCCGTCGGCCCGCGGAATCCGAAACCGCGCCTGGCACTCCGGGCAGATTCCCTTCCGTCCGGCGAGCTCGTCCTTCACCTTCACGCGGTGCCCCTGGGGGCAATAGGCGACGATTCCCATCACGTGTCTCCGACCGCGTGCCGTGGGTGCCTGCTTGTGGACGTTCGAACGTCCCTCTACCTTACCGTTCTCGGAGCGCGGCTGCCGACCGGCCGCTCCGCTTCGCCCCCCAGGCTCCGGAGCCGCAGCGATGGCACGACGCGACCCACCTCCCCCCGAGGCCGAACAGGAGGAGGACCGCGGCCCCTTCGAGATCGCCCTCGTGGGCGACCTCACCGACAATGCGGCCGAGTTGACCGACCGGATCTTGAGCATCGAGCCCGGCGGCGAGTGCACGATCTACTTCGACTCTCCCGGCGGCAGCCCGTACTGTGCGATGTCGCTCGTGGGCCTGCTGAAACTCCGGGGCATCACCGCCACCGCGGTCGTGACGGGCGAGTGCTCGTCGGCCGCGCTCTGGCCGTTCGCGGCCTGCCAGCGCCGCTACGTCACTCCCTACAGCGTGTTCCTCTTTCATCCGATGAAGTGGCAGAGCGAGGAGCACATCGGCATCCGCGAGGCGGCCGAGTGGTCGCGGCATTTCGCGGAACTGGAGCGGGAGATGGACGTGCTGCTCGTCGATCTGTTCAGCCGTGAGGCCGACCGGATCAACGAGTGGATCCGCACGCACCGCTACGTGACCGGCGCGGAAATGGCGAAGGCCGGCCTCGCCGAACTCGTCGCTCTCGCCCCGCTCCCGCATCTCGCGAAGCGGTAGGCCCGCCGTCAGCTCCGGTAATCGCCGTGACAGGCGTCGCATGACTGCTCGAGCTTCCCGGCGGCGGCGCGGGCGGCTTCATAATCCCCTGCGAGGCAGGCGTCTCGCACCTGCAGCGCCGCATCCCGCATCGTGGCGGCGTAGCCCTTGTAGGTCTCGTCGTCGTGATCTTCGAAGTCGGGCTGCTGAATGACCTCGCCGATCACGGCCATGATCTCGGCGGCGTGGAGCAGGCCGGCGGTGCGTTTCTCGAACTCGGCCCGCGACGCGACGGCGGGCCGCATGACCTCCTGTGCCATCTCCAGTCGCGTCATGAGCGGCGGTCGGCCGGTCATCTGGCTCCAGCGTTCGGCTGCCTCGATGGACGGACTGGGTTCGGGTGAGTTGCCGTCGAGCAGGCCCGTGAGGTCCTCGAGTCGCGCCTGCGCCTCGGCGAACGACTGTTCGGTTCCCACCTTGCAGTTGAAGCCAGCCCGCGCGAAGAGATCGCGGGCGGTCGCGGCGTCCTTCCGCCAGCGAACGTCGGCCTGGTCGTAGGCGGCGATCACGCCGAACAGCATCGCCAGCGAACTGTAGCCGCACCGCGCATCCTCGAAGCCGCCTCCCTTGAAGTCGGAGAGCGTGGTGCAGGCCGACGCCACGAGGTCCTTCATGTCCTTGGCCTCGTCGGCCAGCGTGTCGGCCGAGACGAGCGTCGACCAGGGCCTGCCCCGCACGGCACCGGTCTCCGGCGCGGCTCCCGCGGGCGCGGCCACCGCGGGCTGCCTGGCGGAGCCGTAGTCGGGGCGCGGGCCCTCCAGAAGCGCGAAGGCATCCTCGACGAACATGCCCCGGGTCAGCTTGTCCCACGTGCCTGACGGCGGCTGCGCCCGGCGGATCGTCTTCGCCCTGCCACGTTGGCCGGGGGCCGCCAGCCCGTCAGCTGCCAAGAGGACCAGCCCTCCCAGCACCGCCACGACGATCAGCCGGGGGCCGAGCCGCCTTTGCCCAGGTTCGACAGCCTGCGCCGAATCACACACACGATGTTGAAGCCACATGAGCGAGCCCTCCGGTAGCGTTCCGAGCGCCTTCAGGAGCAGCGTAGCAGAGGCTGGCGCAGGCCTGCCGCCACCGCCGGGCAAACTCGTCTTGACCGGCAGGGTGGTGGTCGTCACGTTCCCGGCCCCGCGGACGCCCGAGTTTCCCGCGGCCGTCGCCGAAGGAGTTGCAGCATGCCAGCCGTTCAATCCCCCCGTGCCCGAGCCCTCTTCACACCCGTATCCCCGTTGCGCTGGATCATCGCGGCGCTGGCGTGCTGCCTGGGCCTTGCAGACCTCACCGGCTGCTCCGCGGGCGGCGGTGGCTCCGCCGGCACCGAGCCCGCGAAGGCTGTCGTGGTCTCGTTCCTCGACGCGATCAAGCGGGGTGACGACGCCGGGGCCCGCAACCTGCTCACGAAGGTGGCCCGCACGAAGACCCAGGAGCTCGGCATCTCGGTGGCCCCGCCGGTCAACGACACCGCGACCTATTCCGTGGGCCAGTGCGAGATGGTGGGCGACACGGACGACCTCGTGCACGTGGCCACCACCTGGAACGACGTCGATGGCGACGGTTTCAAGTCGACCGAGAACGTGGTGTGGGTCGTGCGGCTCGATCCGGAGGGCTGGCGGGTGGTGGGCATGGCCACGCGGGTGTTCGACGACCTGCCGCCGCTCCTTCTCAATTTCGAAGACCCCGAAGACATGATCGCCAAGCAGGAAATGGTGGCGAAGGAGCTGCAGGTCCGGGCCAGCAAGGCGGCCGAGCAATCCGGCCCAGCCCGCACCGCCCGCGGCAGTCAGCCGGCGGCCGTGAAGTAAGTTCGCGGGCGCCAAGGCCGCAAAAACTGCCGAACCGGCATTTTTTGCGTGTTTTACCCATCTTTCTTGACAGAACACGCCGTCCGGATAGCCTTTTGCCTGGATTTCCTAGGCGGAAGACTCTACCCAACCCGCAGCTCTTGCGGGGGAGTGCAGCGGGTTGTTCGCAGCCTGCCGTCCCGGGAATTCCAGCAAACACTCTGTGTTGGCTGCGGTCCGGTGGCCGTCCCGGATCGGGGTTTCTCTCGTGACGGCTTTCATGGACGCAGGACGCGTTCGGTTCTTACCTGGAGGTCAGTGATGAAGCGTTTCCTTGGTTTTGCAGTTGCGATGTTCTTCGCGCTGGTGGCCATCGCCCTCGTCGGCGGTGACGCCGGTGCGGTCGCCGGTCACGGCTGCCATGGTGCCCGCCGTTGCCACGGCGGTCTGTTCGCCCACAAGCACCGTTGCCACGGCGAGCGTGAGCGCTGCCACGGCCTGTTCGGCAAGCACCGCCGTTGCCACGGCGAGGCTGCCCCGGCTGCCTGTGAGTCGGCCTGCGGCGACTGCGGCGTGGCCGCCGAAGGCTGCGGCGCCTGCGGTGAGGGTGCCGTCGTCGAGGGTGGCTGCGGCGCGTGCGCCGAGGGCGCTGCCGTCGAGGGTGGCTGCGTTGGCGGTGCCTGCGGCGGTGAGGGCGTGATCTCCGAGGGCGTGCCGACCGAGGCCGCTCCCGAGGCCCCCGCGGCCCCGGCGAAGACCTGATCCTGTTCGCGGGCGGTCAACTGACGTGTGCCGACCCGGGGCACGATCAGCCGGCCTGGCCGCGATGGATCGGTGTGATCAACAGGCCGGGCCTTCCGCAAGGAAGGCCCGGCTTTTTTTGCGCCCGCGTCACGGCGCGATTTCTTCCCCCGGCTGCGCCGGTGGCGCGAGCCGCCGCAGCAGTCCGCCGCGACGGGGCGGCACCGTCCCCGGATTGGCGGCCTCCGCGGCCCGGCGCTCGGCCCGCCGTTTCGCCACCTCGTCGAGCACACCGCCGACGAGATCGATCACCTGCTCGGCCGTCAGGTCGCCGCCGGTCGGTTCGCCTGCGGATGGAAGATCACTCCCCGGGGCGGGGGCGGGGCGGGGCCGATTGCGGATGTTGTCGATGAAGTCGGCGAGCACGTCACCCGCCGCCGCCTTGATCGAGCCATCGAAGACGACCTTCGGCTCCCCGAGCACACCCGTGATTCCCACCGACACCTGCTTGCCCGAGAGCGCGGCCAGCAGCGGCCGATCCTGTGGCAGATCGACCGGAATCGGAAGCCGCAGCGTGAGGTCGAGCGAGCCGTCATCGAGGCCGACCGAGCCGCTCGACTCCACGTCGAGCCGCTGCCCCGGCTTGGCCAGCGGCAGCCCGAATTCGAGGCCTTTGTGCCAGACGCGGCGGTCGGCGAGCCGGAAGTCCACGTTCGCCTCGTCGGCGAAGAGGATCGCCGGGGGTGGGGGCAGTGTGAGCGGCAGCGACTGGAGCACGTTGACCGCCAGTGGTCCCGGCCCGAGCACCACTTCATGCATCGAGAGCCGACCGGCGAGCGTGCCTGCGGCCGGCTCGCCCACGGGCAGCCGAGCCCCGTCGAGCCGCAGTGAAAACCGGCCACCGGTGCGGGTGGCATCGGCGAGCACCGGCGCGATGTAGGCGAGCACGCCCTGGGCAACGCCCGGCTCCAGCCGCGCGTCGGTGAGCAGCTGCACCGGTTCGATCGTCCACTCGCTGTGCGCGGCGTCGGCGGCGGGCGCGAGCGCGGCCCGCACCTGAATCGGATCGCTCACCCACGGCTCCGGCGACCACGGGCCGGCGATCCTCACGATCGCGTCCTCCACGTCGAGCCGCAGCCGCACCGGGCTGCGCCGCGGGCCGCCAGCCACTTCCGCACCGCCGATGGCTGGTCTGGCGGGTGGTGGAAACAGCGTGGCCATGTTCGACCGCCGCTGGGAGTCGTACACGACGTCGGCCTCGAGCCCTTCGACACGAATCTGCCCGAGGTCACCGCCGGAGAACAGCATCGCGAGCAAGCCATGACTGCCCACGATCCGCCTGATCCGCACGGGCGCCGCCGAGCCATCTCGCGGCACGATCCGCACGTCGTCGAAGGTCATCGGCCCCGCCCAGCCGAGCCGCACGCTGCCGAACGTCACGTCTCCCTGGAGCTGGGGCAACGCCGCAGCCGCATACCGCGCCATCCGTTCGGGGCTGGAGAGCAGCCACGGCACGACTGCCACGGCACCGAGTCCCACGACGAGCACCGTCGTGAGCAGCATCCCGACCTGCGACTGCAGGAAGCCCCGCCCGTCCGGCGGCCGCGTTTCGCCCTGACTCGCCTCCGTCATCCCGAACGCTCCTCTCCTGACTGGCTCCCGGGCCGCGTGCCTGGAGCGGCCGCACGGGGGCTCCGATTCTACGCAGCCCGAAGCCGTTTCGTCGGGTGGCAGCCGTGCCGCTCGGTTGCGAAACGGCTTTCGCAGCTATAGAGTGCGTGTGGCGTCGTGGCTCACCGGCCACGGCCGCCGCGCGGGCGTAGCTCAGTTGGTAGAGCGCTAGCTTCCCAAGCTGGATGTCGAGGGTTCGAGTCCCTTCGCCCGCTTTTCTGAACACGAGTCCGCACACTCGGTGTGCGGACTCGTGTCACAGTCTTCAGGTCGCCGGTGCGATCGAGAGATCGACCGTGTAGCTCACCGGCGCGAGGTCAGGCGACCGGAGCCGCATCTTGTACTGACGCCCTGACGTGACGCTGACCGAACCGGCGGCCGGACCGCCTTCACTCGGCTCCAATTCGAGCAGGTCGACGCTCGTGAGCACGTCCTCGAGCTCGAGGTCGGCATACCGTCCGCCGACACCCGCCTGCAGCGTGACCGAGAGCAGGCCGGTCGTCGGGGCCGTGAAAACGTAGAACACCTTGTCGTACTTTCCGACCGACAGGCCGCTCACCTGGGCTGCGTTCGCGGAGAACGTGATGGTGGTCGCACCGGCCGAGTCGTCGTCGCCCCCTTCGTTCTCGCCCTCGTCTTCATCGTCCTCGTCCTTGAGCCCGTCGTCGTCGTCATAGTCGTCGTCGTTGCCGATGCCGCCGTAGAGCTTGTCGCGCCCCTCGTCGCCGTCGAGCGAGTCGTCGCCGGCATCACCGTAGAGCTTGTCGTCGTTCGCGCCGCCGCTCAACGAATCGTCGTCGCTGCCGCCACGGAGCGTGTCACGGCCGGTGTCACCGAAGCACACGTCGTCGCCAGTCTCGCCACTGATGTCGTCGTTGCCGACGCCCCCCCACATCGTGTCGTTGCCGCCCCGGCCGCGGAGATTGTCGTTGCCGCTGCCGCCGTCGAACGTGTCGTCACCGTCACCCCCTTCGACTCGGTCGTTGCCGTTGCCGGCACTCACGATCACGCCGATCAGGTTGCCTCCGACGTCGCGGATGCTCGAGCCGATCCGGATGTCGTCGTTGCCGCCGCGGGCATTGACCACGATGGCGTTCACGCCGGTGAACACCGCGTTCTTGGCCACGCCCGGCACGCCCCGCAGGATGACCGTGCCGTTTTCCGCGCCGGCCGAGATGACGATCTTGTCGGCCTTCTCGCTGCCGGTGATCAGCAGCACGCCTTCGGGATCCACGTCGGCCGCAAGCATCTGCCGCCGTTCGAGCGACTCCGCCGACCGGAGCCGGGGAACCCGCAGCGGTTGCCGGCGGGTGGTCCGACGACCGAAGAGACTGAACAAGGAGGAAAGACCGTCGCGGCGGCTGTCGTGGCTCATGGAAGCGTCCTTTCAAAGGCGACGTCGGCGACTCCCCCTGACAGAGCCGTTGACGAGTCAAACATGGAAATCAACTCATTTGAGTGATAGTAGAACGCAGGGACCGCCTCAATGGTTCGGTCGTCCCCCGGGTGGTGCTCTCATCGGCCCAATCAGGCCGATTTCTTGCTGCCGTTCTTGCGAAATTCGGACGGCGGAATCGGGTTGGGCTGCGACCATATCCCGAGTTGTTGGGCCTGGGCCTGGGTTTGGAGGGCCGCCAGCGACTGGTCCTTGGAATAGGCCGCATAGTGCCAGGCCATCCCCGTGGCCACCATCTGCCGGTTCACGTCCACGCCGTCGGCATAGAGGTGGCCGATCCAGCGGCCGTAGCGATCCTTGCCGTCGTCCACCACCGTGATCGTCTTCCCGAACACCATGCTCGCGAGGGCCTGCCGCGAGACCTGCCCGAAGTCCTGCTTCGCTTCCGGCGCGTCGATCTCGGCGAGCCTGATCTTCTGCTGCTGGTTGTTTTCGTCGATGCAGGTGACGGTGTCGCCGTCGTAGACCGCCACCACCTTCCACTGGTGGGTGTTGGCGGCCGTGCCGGCCGGTGCGGCCGACTGCACGGGGGGCGAGGGGCCGCCACTGCTCACGGGCTGGGCGGCGATCGGCTGCGCACCTGCGCCCGACGGAATCGGCGCGACGGGGGGCGGCAGCGGCGTCATCTGCGGCGCGACGCCGGGGGGTGGTGGCACGTTCGAAGGCACCCACTCTTGGGGCGTGGGCGGAGGCGGCACCTGCTGCGAGAGCGGCTGCGCGACCTGCTGCGGGACGGCCGGCGGCGCGACGCCCCAGGTCTGTGGCGGCGGGGCGGGCGGCCCGGGCAACGGGCCGGGAGGTGTCAGCGGCGTGCCCGTGAGCGCCCGCGAGTTGGCCGGAAACTGATACGGCTGCGGGGCATACCGCGCAACCGTCGCCGGAGGCAGTGTCGTCGCGGCCGGCGCGGCACCGCTCGTCTGGTAGTTCCACGCCGGCACGTACGGCTGGCCGGCGACGCCGGGACGATTCACCCCTGGTGCCACGCGACTCACCGGCACGGGGCTGGTCGCCTGCGGCACGGCCAGCACCGGCGGCCCGCTCTGGTAGGTGAACACGTAGGTCGGCGCGAAATACATCGTCAGCGGCCGGCCGTCGGGACCGACACCCTGATAGGGCACGGCCTGTGGCTGCCAGCCGGCGGGAATCGCGCCCCCCTGAATCACGGCGGTGGGCAGCGCGGGCGCCTGCCAGACGGGCACCGCGCCACCGGGGGCCGTGCCGGTCGTGGCGGCGGTCGTGGCGGCGACCGCGGGCGCGCAGAGCCACACCAGGGCCGCACATGCGGCCGCGGTGATTCCGGCGGCGAGTTGTCGGCATCCGTGCCGCACGCCCAGCGCCCTCCTGATGACGGACGGCTTGTAGCACCGCCCCACCCCCTCGTGCGATCGGACTTTTTGACCGGAGCCGTCGAATCGACTCCGATCTGCCCCGCACGCCTTGCCGTTCGCCGACGATCTGGGTGAACTGGGTCAAATGATCAAGCTGACGCGAATCCGTGGAGCCTGGATGGCGGGCCTGGTCTGGCTCGTCTCGTGGGCCGCCTCGGCGGCGGACACCGATGCCTTCGCAGCCACCGCCCGCAGGGCCGGCCTGCGGGTGATCTCCGGCGTGCGGCTCGTGCTCGCAACCGACCGCCCGCCGCGGGACGGTGACGGCGTCGATGAGCTGCCCGCCGTCTTCGATCAGGCCTTCGCCGCCTGGTGCGACCACTATCGAATCGCCCCCGACACGCTGCCGCAGTGGCGGGCCTGCGGCTGCTTGATGGCGGATCGCGAGCGGTTTCGCGCCGTGGGCCTCCTGCCGGCCGACCTGCCGGCGTTCACGAACGGCTTCTGCCTCGACGACCATTTCTGGCTCGTCGACCAGTCGAATCCCGCCTACCGCCGGCATCTGCTGCTCCACGAGGGGGTGCATGCCTTCACGCTCACCGTGCGGTCGCTCGCCGCGCCGCCGTGGTACACGGAGGGGATCGCGGAATACCTCTCCACGCATCGGCTCGAGTCCGCGGCCGCCGGCCCGCCGCGGTTCATCTCGACCCCGCTGCCCGACCGCGCCGCCGACGTGGAACAGCTCGGCCGGATCGAACGGCTGCAGCGGCTGCATGCCACGCAGGCCGCGCCGTCCCTCGAGGCCGTCCTCGCGGCAACGACCTCGGGCCACGGTGACATCTCGGCCTATGCCGCCAACTGGGCCGCCGTGACGATGCTGGCCCGCCATCCCCACTACGCGCCGCGGTTCGAGGCGGTCGAACGCGGGCCCCTCGACGCGGCGTTCACCGAGCGGCTCGCCGAGATGGACGGCTGGGACGAGGCCCGCGCGAGCCGCGACTTCGACGCCTTCACGGCCGACGTCGACTACGGCTTCGACTTCGCCCGTT
>Ga0315900_10006431_pt1 | contig 15765 bp, 17 predicted proteins | sample LakEriMetagenome_FD_203521 | JGI IMG/M metagenome (GOLD analysis project Ga0315900, IMG submission 203521) | Freshwater fungal communities from buoy surface, Lake Erie, Ohio, United States - Buoy 12 MA114 | ecosystem: Environmental > Aquatic > Freshwater > Lake > Lake biofilm | place: USA: Lake...
CACTTCAGCGCGAGGCGCATATCGCGCTCACGGTTCGTACCGGGGAATACAATGATGGCAGCCTTCATGGCCTTCAGGTCCTGATCAGGCGAAGCCAATGCAGCCCGCCCATGAATACCATCGTCACCAGCGCCGCGAGTGCGGCCGCCGTCACCCAGCGATTGATCGTGCGCTTGCCGCGCGCCACCATATTGCCGCGCGCCACCACCGGCGCGCGTTGTTCGCGCCAGCGCAGCCCCATGGCAATCAGCACGGTCAGCACCAGCATCGCAATCAGGCTGGCCTTGACCATCTTAGACGATCTCCACCCTGAAGCTTTCGATCACCGTATTGGCGAGCAGCCTGCGCGCCATATCCTCGGCGATCTGCTTGGCCTCAGCCGGATCCGCCTCGGCCAGGTCAAGTTCAATCACCTTGCCAGCACGCACATCACGCACGCCGCCAAAGCCCAGGCCTTCCAGCGCGTTGCCAATGGCTTTGCCCTGAGGGTCCAAAACCCCCGCCTTGGGCATCACATAAACGCGAGCTTTCATTGTACCGCCTCCGGCCCCTTCAGGTCGCGCACACCAGCTTCGGGCAGGATACCAAGCCGACGCGCGACTTCCTGATAGCCTTCTTCGACCTTACCTAGGTCTCGGCGGAAGCGGTCCTTGTCCATTTTCTCGCCAGTCTTGGCATCCCAAAGGCGGCAATTATCCGGGCTGATCTCATCGGCCAGGACGATGCGCATTTCCTCATTTTCCCAAAGCCGGCCGAATTCCAGCTTGAAATCCACAAGCGTGATGCCGACGCCAAGCAAAAGCCCGGTCAGGAAATCATTGATGCGCAAAGTCAGCGCAATCATGTCATCCAGATCATGGGTGGAGGCCCAGCCGAAGCAGGTGATGTGTTCTTCCGCCACCATCGGGTCATTCAGCGCATCATTCTTGAAGTAATATTCAATGATGGACCGCGGCAGGCGCTGGCCTTCCGGAATGCCCAGACGCTGTGAAAGTGACCCGGCAGCCACATTGCGCACCACCACCTCAAGCGGGATGATCTCCACCTCCCGGATCAATTGCTCACGCATATTGAGCCGGCGGATGAAATGCGTCGGGATGCCGATCTCGGTCAGGCGCATCATCAGATATTCGCTGATGCGGTTGTTCAGCACTCCCTTGCCGGTGATGGTGCCCTTCTTCTTGGCATTGAAGGCGGTGGCGTCATCCTTGAAATACTGCACCAGGGTGCCGGGTTCCGGCCCCTCGAACAGGATTTTGGCTTTACCTTCATAGAGTTGGCGGCGACGAGCCATGGGTCAGCGATCCTTTGCCCCGACCAGCCTTGGGCGGCTCTCGGGAAGAGTCGCTACGTATAGCAGCCCCCGCCCCAAGGGGCTACTTCGCGGCCAGAACCGCCCTTGCCCGCGCCACCACCCTGTCCGTGAAGGCATGAGCGCTGCCCAGATAGCTTGCCGGATCGGTCATGGCCTCGACCGCCGCCGCATCCAGCCGCGCCGCAATGGCCGGGATGCGCGACAAGGCGGCGGCGAGCGTAATGCCCTCGGCCCGCACCGCATCGCAGGCGTCATTCACCTTATGGTGAGCTTCGCCACGGCCCAGAATGGGGGCCAAGCGCATCATCACGGCCTCACCCATGATCATGCCATGGGTTGCATCCAGATTGACGCGCATGCGCGCCGCATCCACTTGCAGCCCCTCGGACAAAAACCGCGCCTGCGCCACCGCGCCATGGGTCAGCAGGAAGGCTTGCGGCAGTGCGAGTGCTTCCGCCTGCCAGGGGCCGGTGCCGCGTTCCAGATCATGCGCCATGGCCGAGAGCATTTGCGGCACCAGCGCATGCACGCCACGCGCCTGCGCCAGGATATATTCGCAAGCAATCGGGTTGCGCTTTTGCGGCATGGTGGAAGACCCGCCGCGCTTTGGCACATGGGGTTCGGCGACTTCGGCCAATTCCGTTTGCATCAGGAGCATCACATCCGTGCCGATCTTGGAAAGGCTGCCACACAGCACGCCAAGCCAGCAGGCCACTTCCGCCACACCATCGCGCGCCACATGCCAGGGGATATCGGCTTCAATCAGGCCAAGTTCCTGCGCCAATTCGCGCGCCACCGGCAGGCCCTGATCACCAAGGGAAGCCAGCGTCCCAGCCGCACCGCCGAAGCCAAGCCGCAGCACACGCGGGCGAAGCTGTTCCAGCCTTTCCAAGGCCGTGATCAGCGGATTGACCCAAACCGCGACCTTATAGCCGAAGGTCACTGGCAAGGCGTGCTGCAAATGCGTCCGCCCAGCCATCACCGTCGCGCGATGCTGTGCCGCGAGTGTCGCAAACCCCGCAATGGTCGCGCGCAAATCCTCTTCAATCAGCGAAAGGCCATCACGGATTTGCAACACCAAGGCGCTATCCATGATGTCTTGCGTGGTGGCGCCCCAATGGGTCCAGCGCCCGGCATCTTCCCCGGCCAGCTTGGAAAGCTGATTGACCAGGCCCACCACGGGGTAGCCCGTATTGCGCGTGGCGGCGGCCATGGCGGCGCGGTCCAAAGCCTCCACCCGCGCGACGCGCGTGATGGTGGCCGCGGCTTCGGCGGGGATGATCCCAAGCCTTGCCTGCGCACGCGCAAGGGCGGCTTCCACATCCAGCATTTTTTGCAAATAGGCGTCTTCGCCAAAGGCGGCGCGCATGGCATCCGTGCCATAAAGCGCGCCGAGCACGGCGCCATCGGCGGGGTTCACGGGCATGATCTTTTCCCTAAAACCCGGCGCCGCGCGCCGGGCGGCAGTTCAAATAGACTTTTAGGCGGGTTCCGGCGCCGGTGCGGGCCGCGCAGGGGCAACCACTTCCGCGCCGCTTTCATTCAAATCAGGCGTGATGGTTTGCGCTTCGCCGCGATACTCCGGCTGGCCGCCAGCCTCACCGCCCTCAGGCCCTTCCTGGCCTTCCTGCTGCGAATAGCGGCGTTGCTGATATTGCTGCTGATGCTGCATGGCGGCCTGGTTCATGGCGTTCAGAATGCGGAAGTAATGCTCCGCATGCTGGAAATAGCCTTCCGCCATCACGCGATCCCCACCGCTGGTCGCATCGCGCCCAAGCTGGAGGTATTTTTCGAAAAGCTGTTGCGCCGTGCCGCGCAGCCGCAAATCCGGCCCGTTTGAGTCAAATACGTGGTTGCGGTTGAGCGGCTGACCGCCACCCTGGCCACCACCCCCGCCACTATGGCGGAACTGGCCGCCCCCACCATGACGGTGACCGCCCCGGCCGCGCATGCGCTTCATGTTCATCTGTATCGCGTTTCGCTATTCCGCATTCGGCATTTCCGGGGCGCAGCGGGCCAAGACCCTGGGATACGTCCTGAATTCCGAGTCTGTTGCAACCAAACGGCGCCGAAAAGGGCCGGGCAAATACCCATAAGGCTTTTCGGGATCAGGGAGGGGAATCGAACTTCCTGCCCTCACCGCAAGGTTCTTGTAGCGCTTCAGCCCTGCTGCGCCAAGGGCAAAATCACGCGGCCCGCAGCACGAGCGCACGCGGCACCCCACCCAGATCAGCTGAGCAGGCTTCGGGGCGAAAGCCGGCGGCCTTGCCCAAGGCTTCCACCGCCGCCTGCTGGCCCTGACCCAATTCCAACACCGCCAGACCGCGCGGCGCCAAAAGCCGCGGCAGATCGGCGATGATGCGCCGATAGGCTGAAAGCCCATCCGCCCCGCCATCAAGCGCGGAGGCCGGTTCATGCCGCGCCACTTCCGGCATCAGCCCGGCAATGGCCGCGCTTTCGATATAAGGCGGGTTACAAAGGATCAGATCAAACGGGCTAAGGACAGCCGCCGCCCAATCGCCCGCCAGGAAGCCCGCCCGGTCGGCTAAACCAAGCCGCACCGCATTGCGCTCGGCCAAAGCGACCGCTGCGGGCTTGATGTCAATGCCAACCCCGCTTGCGGCCGGAAATTCACTCAGCACCGCCAGCAATAAAGCCCCGGTCCCGGTGCCAAGATCGAGCACCCGCCGCGCCGCCCCCTTATCGGGGCAGGCTGCCAGCGCCGCTTCTACGAGCGTTTCGCTATCGGCGCGCGGAATGAGCGTGGCGGGGGAGACTTCGAGTTCAAGCGTCCAGAAGCCAACGCGCCCTGTCAGATAGGCGAAGGGTTCACGCGCGACACGACGCGCGAGCAGTGCGGCGAAGTGCGCGGCCTTGTCTGCCGGCACCGCCGCGCGCGGGTCTCGCAACAGCGCTTCTTCCGTTGTGCCCAAGACATGCGCGAGCAACCTGCGCGCTTCCAGGCGGGGCGCTTCAATCGCCGCGCCGCGAAGCCTTTGGCCGGCCTGACAGAGAAAAAACCCGATCGTGCCGGCAGGATCGGCGCAGGGCGCTTCGCTCACGCCGCTTCTGCCGCCAGCCGCGCCGCCTGGTCTTCCGCGATCAGCGCATCAAACACATCATCGAATTCGCCCAGCATCACGCGGTCAATCTTATGCAGCGTGAGGCCGATGCGGTGATCCGTCACGCGCCCTTGCGGGAAGTTGTAGGTGCGGATGCGTTCAGACCGATCACCGGTGCCGACCTGGCTGCGACGATCCGCCGCGCGCGCCTGATCGGCGGCGCTGCGCTGCTGCTCATAAAGCCTGGCGCGCAGCACTTTCATGGCCTTGGCGCGGTTCTTGTGCTGGCTTTTTTCTTCCTGCATCGCGACCACAATGCCGCTTGGCATATGGGTGATGCGCACCGCGCTATCCGTTTTGTTCACATGCTGCCCACCGGCACCCGAAGCGCGATAGGTATCAATGCGCAGATCCTTGTCTTCGATCTGCACATCAACTTCCTCGGCCTCCGGCAGCACGGCAACCGTCACGGTGGAGGTATGGATGCGCCCTTGCGTTTCGGTGGTTGGCACGCGCTGGACGCGATGCACACCGCTTTCATATTTGAGCCGCGCGAAAACCCCGCGCCCGGCGATTTCCGCGGTCGCCCCCTTGATGCCGCCCAATTCGTTTTCGTCGTAATCCAGCACTTCAAAGCGCCAGCCGCGCCCCTCCGCATAGCGCTGATAGGCGCGAAACAATTCAGCGGCAAAAAGCCCCGCCTCATCCCCGCCAGCGGCCGGGCGGATTTCCAGAATGGCGCTGCGTTCATCCGCCGCGTCGCGGGGCAGCAGCATGATGCGGATTTCATGTTCCAGCGCAGGCACGCGTTCCTTTTGCGTCAACCATTCGGCTGCAGCCAATTCACGCATTTCAGGATCAGCCAGCATGGCCTGGGCTTCATCCCGCGCGCGTTCAGATGCGCGGTAGTCAGCGTATTTTTCGACCAGCGGTTCAAGTTCCGCCAATTCCTTGGACAAAGCGCCAATATCCGCCCCCGGCGCGGTGGAGAGCATATGGCGCAGCTCCTCCGCACGGGACAGCAGCCGATCAAGTCTGGCGGGTAGGCTCATTGCAAACGGGCCGGAATATCCGCGAGTGCGACGCTTTCCTGCGTACCGGCATCCAGATCACGCAATTGCGCGATACCGGCGGCGATTTCAGTTTCGCCCAAAATCACGGCGGCGCGGGCATTGATGCGATTGGCGCGTTCCATGCGGCGCTTGAGATTGCCGCGATAGGCGATTTCCGCCACCACACCCGCCGCGCGCAACGCCTGCAACAGATCAAGCGCCGGGCCTTCTGCCTCATCGCCCACCGGGATAACTGAAACCGGGCGCGGCGCCGCCGGGCTTTCAGCCAGCAACATGGCAAGCCGTTCAATCCCCGCCGCCCAGCCGACCGAAGGGGTGGGTGGGCCACCCATTTCCTCAACGAGCCCGTTATAGCGCCCGCCCGCCATCACCGTGCCCTGCGCGCCGAGCCTGTCGGTTACGAATTCAAAGGCCGTGTGGCTGTAGTAATCAAGGCCCCGCACAATGCGCGGGTTTTCGCGGAAGGGTACGCCAAAGCGCGTCAGATGCTGTTTTACGGCGCCGTAGAAGGCTGCGGCTTCTTCGGTGAGGTGATCCCCGATCAACGGCGCGCCTGCGACAATGGCGCGGTCCGTTTCATCCTTGGAATCCAGAATGCGCAAAGGGTTCTTTTCCAACCGCAAGCGGCTGTCATGGCTCAGCGCATCGCGATGGGCGGTGAAATAGGCGACCAGCGCCGCGCGATAGGCATCCCGCGATGGCGCATCGCCGAGCGTATTGATTTCCAGCACCGTGCCTTCGGCGATGCCGAGTTCCTGCTGGATATGCCAGCCGCAGGCGATCACTTCCGCATCCGCGAGCGGTTCAGCGGCGCCCAGGATTTCAATGCCGATTTGGTGGAATTGCCGATAGCGGCCCTTTTGCGGGCGTTCATAGCGAAACATCGGCCCAGCATAGAAAACCTTGCGCGGCAGGTTGGATTGCGTGAGGCCATTTGAGACCAGCGCGCGGCATACCCCGGCGGTCATTTCAGGGCGCAGCGTCAGGCTTTCCCCACCGCGATCGGTGAAGCTGTACATTTCCTTGGAAACCACATCGGAAGTGTCACCAAGGCCACGGGCGAAAACGCGCGTATCTTCAAAAATGGGCGTCGCCCATTCCTCAAAGCCGTAAAGCGCAGAGATACGCCGCGCGGCTTCGGCCACCGCATGGTGGCGGCGGAATTCCTCACCGATCAGGTCACGGGTGCCACGGGCGGGCTGCAATTGGCTGGACATGCCGGGTCGGTATCCTGTCTCAAGCTGAACGGCAAGTTGGGGCGGGTGGGGGCTGCCTGGGGGTTAATTTGATGCCTCGGCGCCGGCCACGGCGAAGCCATCAATCAAAACCCGAAGCCCTTCGGCGATCTCACGCCAACGCGGCAACAGCGCCGGACGGAATAGGACGCGCCAATCAGCACCGGCAGTGGAAAAAAACATCTGGCATGGCTGCCGTTCTCCAGAGCAAGTAACCTGAACAATCCAGTCATCTTCGCCAAAATGAACGAGATATCGCTCTCGATCAGGATATCCCATGAGCCCGTATTCCCTTGGCACCAAGAGGTCTCGATCCCGCAGATACCAAGTCAGGTTGGACTCAATCGGTCTTACTGGATTCTTGTAGAAGAACTGTACGGTGTCGCAGCGCATCAATGCGTGCCCGCCGAAGCAATCCATGTTTTCCCTGGTCGCGCCCGAAAAATCTGGAAGTGTCGCCATACCCATGAAGCCGGGGCTATCCTTCATCATTGCCGCCGTAACCCAATGCGTCAGATAGTTGCGTGGAATTATCAGCCTCACGCTTCGGTCTTCAAAGGCGATGCGGTAGCGTTCAAGTGAGGGCTGTTCGATAAACCCACGATGTTCAGTCATAACGCGCTCAGACATTCTAGTCTGCGCCACACTGGGGGCCAAGGGTGGCATCAGCACCAACGGGGCGAATACCATTACCCAAAACCAAAGCGTCAGCATCGGGCGACCCCATTTCAGCACGGCCTGCGTGCGGGGCCTGCTCATGCCACGAACCGCGCTTTCGCCATACCGTGCCGACGGCGTAGCATTTCGGCGTGCATCGCTGCCCTTTATTCCGCCGCGTGCGCCGGTTCTTCCGCCGCCTTCGCCATGCGCAGCGCCGCTGCCTTGGCTTCCACCAGGCCCACAATGTGATCCACCATTTCCTCAGACCGGATCGTATGGTCGGTCTTGCCGGCGCTATAGACCATGTGAGTGCCCGCACCGCCGCCGGTCAGGCCGATATCGGTCATCAGCGCCTCACCCGGGCCATTCACCACGCAGCCAATGATGGAAAGGCTGATCGGCTCCACAATATGCGAAAGGCGATCTTCCAGCTTTTCCACCGTGCGGATCACATCAAACCCCTGCCGCGCGCAGCTTGGGCAGGAAATCACCTTCACCCCGCGATGGCGCAGATGCAGCGATTTCAGCAATTCCCAACCAACCGAAACCTCTTCCTCCGGCTCTGCAGAAAGGGAAACGCGCAAAGTATCGCCAATACCGGCCCATAGCAGGGACCCAAGGCCGATCGCGGATTTCACCGTGCCGGTGCGTTTGCCGCCGGCTTCCGTAATGCCGATATGCAGCGGGTGATCGCAGGCTTCCGCCAATTGCTGATAGGCAGCAACGGCCAGAAACACATCAGATGCCTTCACGCTGATCTTGAATTCGTGGAAATCTTCCTGCAGCAGATGGTCGGCATGCCATAGCGCGCTTTCCACCAGCGCTTCCGGGTTGGGTTCGCCGTATTTTTCCAGCAAATGCTTCTCAAGGCTGCCGGCATTCACGCCGATGCGGATGGAACAGCCATGATCGCGCGCGGCCTTGATCACTTCCTTCACGCGTTCCTTGGAACCGATATTGCCGGGATTGATGCGAAGGCACGCCGCGCCGGCTTGCGCCGCTTCAATGGCGCGGCGGTAGTGGAAATGAATATCGGCGACGATCGGCACATTCACTTCGCGCACAATTTCAGCCAGCGCCGCGGTCGCTTCCTCGGTCGGGCAAGACACGCGCACAATATCCACGCCGGCCAATTCGCTGCGGCGGATTTGCGCTATCGTCGCCGCCGCGTCTTCGGTTGGCGTATTCGTCATGGTCTGCACGGAAATCGGCGAATCGCCGCCCACCGGCACGCGCCCGACATGGATCAGGCGGGATTTGCGGCGCTCGATCTTCTGGTAAGGGCGATAGGACATGCGGCGGACCCCAAGCTTGGTTTTGTCCCGCGATTATGCCGTGGCTTTCGCCGCGCTGAAAGCCTTGAAAAGCGTCAGGGCCTCGGCGGCGTTGGCGGCGTGGGCGTGGCAGGGGCCGGGCGCGGCGCCGGGGCTGAGGTAGTCGTCTGGGCCGGCGGCGCCCGCAGGCGGTCAGGCTCCAGCGCTATATTACGCCGCACACCGGGCCCGCCGAAGGGGTCCACATCCTGCCCATCCAGCAGAATATCCAAATTCTCGGCCTTGCCTGTGGTCAACACAATCCCCGCGCGATTGGGGATTTCAATGGTCTCACCGGCGCGCAGCACACGATCTGTAAGCACGCGATTGGCCGTATTATCCCTGATCTGCACCCAGCTTTCGCCCTTGGCACGGATCACCACACGTGGCTTGTCCGGGTCTATGCGCAGTGGCGGGGGCGCGGCGACGGGCGCCGGGGCAGGCGCGGGCGGTTCCGCGACCGGGGCGGTAGGCGTTTCCCGAGGTGCTGTCGCATCAGCCGCGCGTTCCAGCCGGGGCGGCAGCGGCGGGACGGCATCCACCACCCGCTCACCACGCCCGCTCCATTGATACCAGGCGACATAGCCGCCCAGGGCCAGCGCCAGACCAAGCGCCGCCAGCACGCCGGTCGGGATACCGCGCCGGGGAACGGGTTCCGGGAAGACCAGATCGCCCTGCTTCGTCACCGCCGTGCCGGAAACATCGCGAAAGCGCCGCACGGCATCATCCGCATCAAGCCCAAGCGCCGTCGCATAGGACCTGACGAAACCAACGGCATAGGCGGCGCCGGGCAAATCCTTCACCCGCCCTTCCTCCAACGCCATCAGATAACGCTTATTGATGCGCAGCTGCGTCGCCGCATCCTCAACGCTTACGCCAAGGGCAATCCGCGCCTCGCGCAGTTCTTCACCAACGCGGGCGGCTTCCTGGACGGTGTTTTCGGTGCGGGCAGAGCGCTTCATGGGGGTTCCAGCGGGTCAGGCAGCGGCAGCGGAGCGCGCCATAATCGCCTGTGCGGCCTGATCGCGCAATTCAGCGATGATTTCAGCGGCAGTTTGTTCCTGCGTCACCATGCCAACCGATTGCCCAGCCATTAGGGACCCATTTTCGACATCGCCATCCATCACCGCGCGCCTGAGCGCCCCAGCCCAGAAATGTTCGATATCCAGCTGCGCGGCTTCCTTGGTGAGTTCACCGGATTGGAAGCGGCGGATGGTCTCGGCCTGATGTTCCAGAAAGCGCTTGGTGCCTTGATTTTGCAAAGCACGCACCGGGATTACCGGGAAGTTTTCATCCAATTGGATTGTCGGCATGGCATCGCGCGCATTGCCGCGAATGAAAGCCTGTTTGAAATTGGCATGCGCGATGGATTCCCGCGCACACACAAAGCGCGTGCCAAGCTGCACGCCAGCCGCACCCATTTCCAGATAGGACAGGATCGCCTCACCCCGCCCGATGCCGCCGGCGACAAAAACCGGCACATCGCGGATATGGGGCAAGATTTCCTGCGCGAGTACGGTCAGTGACACCGGGCCGATATGCCCGCCCGCTTCACTGCCTTCAATCACCAGCGCATCCGCCCCGGCGCGGATCAGGCGCTTGGCCAGCGCAAGTGCCGGCGCGAAACACACTACCTTCGCCCCACCCTCCTTCGCCTTCTTGATGGCGGTGCCGGGCGGAATGCCGCCGGCGAAAACAATATGTGAAACCTTGGCGGCCAGGCAGGTATCCACCAGCTGATCGAGCCTTGGGTGCATGGTAATCAGATTGACGCCGAAAGGCTTGGTGGTCAGCGCCTGCGTACCCGCGATTTCTTCCGCGAGCCGCGGCGGTTCCATCGCCCCGCAGGCAATCACGCCAAAGGCCCCCGCATTGGAAAGCGCAGAGACCAAATGCCGCTCACTGACCCAGGACATGGCGCCACCCATGATGGCATAGCGCGCGCCCAAAAACGCCGCGCCGCGCGCCATCAGCCGATCAAGCTGCGCCAAGGCCTTGGTCATGTCATCACTCATGCCGGCGCATCCAACCCGTAAGCCGTGTGCAGGGCGCGCACCGCAAGTTCCGTGTAATCGGCGCTGACCAGCACGCTCACCTTGATTTCGCTGGTGGAGATCACCTGGATATTGATGCCCTTTTCGGACAGAGCCTTGAACATGGTGGTGGCGACCCCGGCGTGGCTGCGCATGCCAATGCCGACCACGCTGATTTTCGTCACATCCGGGTCAGCCAGCAGCGCTTCATAGCCAAGATCGGCCTGCGCCTTCGCCAGCACATCCTGTGCGCGCGCCAGATCAACCTTGCCGATGGTAAATGTCATGTCCGTGCTGCCATCGGCGCCAATATTCTGCACAATCATGTCCACATTTACATTGGCCTTGGCGAGCGCGCCAAAAACGGCAGCGGCCACACCGGGCCGGTCCGGCACGCGGCGGAGCGTTATCTTGGCGTCATCGCGCGAATAGGCGATGCCGGAAACGACGGGCTGTTCCACGATTTCATCCTCATCAACCACGAGCGAGCCTGGCTTGTCTTCAAAGCTGGAGAGTACCTGCACGCGCACACGCTGCTTCATCGCAAGTTCCACCGAACGCGTCTGCAAGACCTTGGCGCCAACGGAAGCGAGTTCCAGCATTTCCTCATAGGAAATCCGCTCAAGCTTGCGCGCGCGCGGCACAATGCGCGGGTCGGTCGTATAGATGCCATCCACATCTGTATAGATATCACAGCGATCTGCCTTGACCGCGGCAGCGATGGCCACCGCCGAAAGATCAGATCCGCCGCGGCCAAGGGTGGTGATGCGGTTGCGCTTCGGGTCAATGCCCTGAAACCCCGCCACCACCGGCACCTGGCCCTGCTGCATGCGTTCAATCAAGGCCGCGCCATCAATGGATTCAACGCGGGCCTTGCCATGCGCCTGGTCCGTGATGATGGGCACCTGCCAGCCCTGCCAGGACCGCGCATCAACGCCAATCGCTTGCAGCGCAATGGCGGTCAGGCCGGTTGTCACTTGCTCCCCGGTCGCGACCACTGTGTCATATTCACGCGCATCATGTAGCGGGGATAGGTCCTGGCACCATTTCACCAGTTGATTGGTCACGCCCGACATGGCGGAAACCACGACAGCCACCTGATGGCCGGCATCCACCTCTCGCTTCACGCGGGCAGCGACATTGCGGATACGATCCAGATCAGCGACTGAGGTGCCGCCGAATTTCATGACAATACGGGCCATAGAAGGCTATTTTCCCTGGGCGGGGCGGAAAAGGAAGGACCGCCGGTTGCGCCGGCGAGCGGGGCGGAACAGATACCGGGGGGGCGGGGGACGCGCAACCCATCCCAGCGGATCAGCACTAGAAAGGGCATCATCTTGGCGGAAGCAACGGCGCTTCAGGCGGAAATCACCAAATTCGATGCCCTGGCCGCGCGCTGGTGGGACCCGAATGGCCCCATGAAGCCGCTGCATCGGATGAATCCGGTCCGGATCGGCTGGATTGCCGAGAGGCTCGCCCGCGCCCATGGCCGCAAACCGGGCGGGGCAGCGCCCTTGGCGGGGCTCAGGGTGCTGGATGTGGGCTGCGGCGCGGGGCTGGCTTCTGAGGCGCTGGCGCGGCTCGGCGCCGAGGTCACAGGGATGGATGCGGCGCCCGAGGCGCTGGCGGCAGCCCGCGCCCATGCCGAAGCGGGCGCGCTTGCGATTGATTACCGCCAAGGCGGGCCAGAGGATTTGGCCGAGGAAGCCGGCAGCTTCGACGCAGTGATTTGCCTGGAAGTGATTGAACATGTGACGGAACGCGCGGCCTTCCTGGGCGCGCTGGCCCGTGCCGCCCGGCCTGGGGGCTTGGTGTTCCTTTCCACGCTGAACCGCACGCCGCGATCCTTCCTGATGGCGAAGCTTGGCGCGGAGTACTTGCTGCGGCTGCTGCCGGTGGGCACGCATGATTGGCGCATGTTTGTGACACCGGCGGAGCTTGGCGCGGGGCTGCGCGGGGCGGGGTTGCGCGTTGCCGATCTGGCCGGGATGGAAATGAGCCTTGGCGGTGCCTGGCGAATCACCCGCGATACGGGGGTGAATTATCTGATGATGGCGGAGAAGCCTGCTTAGGCTTCGTCGGCCCGAAAGGCATCGGCGATGCGCCGGATGGTGCCGTCCGCCGCGACCAGCATCACATCAAAGCGCATGCCCGCCGCGCCATGGCCGGCGTGTTCGGCAAGCCAGGCCTCAGCCGCCGCCACCAGCCGGGCGCGTTGGCGCGGGCCAAGGGCGAAGGCGGCCTCAGTGAGCGAAGGCCGGGCCTTGACTTCGATGAAGGCGAGCAGGCCCTCACGTTCAGCGATCAGGTCTATTTCACCGGCCTCCGTGCGGCATCTTTGGGCAAGGATTTGCCAGCCCTCGGCGGTCAGCGCGGCGGCGGCGAGGGCTTCGGCATCCTGACCGGCGGCATAGGCGCGTCGGCCTCGGAGCAGGCGATGGGTGGGTGGGGTTTGGCGGGGCATGGCGCGTTGGCTGATGCCTGTCTGGGATGGAGCCGCGCCGCTGCCCTGGGATGTTCGGGGGGCGGCGCTTGATTGGGTCAAACCGCCAGCTTCGGATCTGCGTAAAGATTTTACGAACCCAAGGATGCTGGAGGAGATTGATGTAGGTTGAATTGCTCATTCGGAAAAGGCCCATCAACCATGAGGTGGATTGCCACCGGCGAAATCGGGCCCGGACCACAAAAGTCTGCGCGCCCGGTTCTTGTTGGCCGGACCGCGCAGAAGCCGGCTTGATGGCGATGCGACACAACCCTCAAACATGAAAGACCGGGTTAGCATGACGCAAGCTATCATTGCTCGAAATCGCCGCCGGATTGTGGAATCTGAGCCGCGCCTGCAAGCTGATTGGCTATTCCCGGCGCGAAAGGACCAAACCCAAACCGCGTTGCGGCCGAAATCGAGGCCGCGCTCCTCGATCATCCCGGCCCCGAAGCGGCAAGCATGCTGGGGAAAACCCGTGGGAGATGAGGATGCGCCGCCAATTTTTCGCCCTGAGCCTGATGGCCCTGCTGCCTTTGCCGGCGGCAGCGCATCACCCGATGGACGGCGCCATGCCACAGACGCTGTGGCAGGGTTTTGCCTCTGGCATCGGCCATCCGGTGATTGGGCTGGATCATTTGGCCTTTTTGCTGGCGGCCGGTGTGCTGGCCGCAGCCCTGCCGCGTGGTGAGGCGTTGCGCGCGATTGCCGGTTTCCTCGCAGCCGGCATGTTGGGGCTCGCGCTGCACATGGCCGACATTGGCCTTGGCATGAACGAGGCCCTGGTTGCGGCATCCGTGCTGTTGGCGGGGCTGGCGCTGCTGGTCGCCAAGCGCGTTTCCGCTCCGGCGCTGCTGCTGGGCTTTGCCCTGGCCGGGCTATTCCATGGCCATGCCTTTGCGAAAGCCGTGATCGGCGCAGAGGCAACGCCGATCATCGCCTACCTTTCGGGGCTTGCGGTGATCCAGGGCTGTTTGATGCTGGGCGCCATGGCGCTGGCGCGGGAAACGTCGCGCGCGCGCTGGCTACGCCCGTCGATGGGCGCGGCGGCGAGTTTTGCGGGCTTCGCCTTCCTTGTGACGGCCTTGATCGCCTAAGCCGCCCGCCAAACCACCGGAAACACCTCACTATCCATCGCGGCACCATGCCGGTCATCACCAGCGATGCACTTGGGGTGGAGGGGCGGGCCAATCTTGTTACCGTTCAAATCCGCCTCTGGCCCCGGCCTTGCCAGGGTCGCCGAGGCAGCGTCAGAATCGGTAGCTCAGCCCAAGGCCGAAGGTTATTTGGTTTTCTTCGCCTTCGCGGGTGACAATGGGGCTGTCGGCGGCATCGCCCATCAAGCGCTTAAAGCTGACAACGCCGTTGATGCCCCAGCCACCCGTAATCACATAATTCGCCGTGAGCGATAGGCTCACATCGCGGATACCACTGCTCGCCTTGTATTCAGGCAAGCCGCTTGCGGCGGCGCCAGCCTGCGTCACGCCAAAAAAGGTCTGATTGTAACGATCAGAGCCATAGCCCGCGAGCGCGATCGACCGGAGCCGCAGCCGGTTGATCGGATCAAAGCGATAGCTGCCGCCGAAAAACAGCAGGCCGCCGGATGCGGTGGAAGAAACATCATGAACGTAATGCACCTCAATCGCGGCTTCGTCGCGACTGGTGAGCACGTCGCGGAAGGGCACCCGCATGAAGGCGCCAGCTTCGGTCGAATCGTCAATATCGCCAAGCAGCTTCACGCGCTGGTTTTCGACATCAGAACGGCCAAAGCGCTGCCCCAAAACGGGACCAAATTCGATGCCAGACCAGGGCGAGACATTGGCACGCAAGGCAATGCTGGCGCTCAATGTGGCGGTTTCGATGTAGTAATTATCATAGGCGAGGCGACCGGCAATGAGCGGGCCAATGCTCTGATCACTTGAGCCTTGGTATTCCGGCTTGGAAAGCACGCCGAGTGCGAAGAAGCCTGATATCCGCGGGTCGGACTGGGCCATGGCCGGGGCGGCCAGACCTGTCAGCAGAAACGGCGCTGCGAGAGAGAGAAGCGGCGAGCGGCTATTTCTATTCATGGACGCGGGACCCTTCGGTTGCAGCGGTAATGTCAGTGATGCGGAAACGACGTGCTCAGACAATTTAGTTTAACGTGAAGCTGACTAATGTCGAGATAAAATGTTGTTGAACAAATTGTGGCGGATGCGCTGCCGCAGAGGCGGCGACTGAGCCGCGGGTTTGAGGGGGGAGCGCTCGGGCGCATCACCTGGCGACCCGAAAAATGTCGCGTAACGACGGACTGAAGCATATCGGCCGCGCGCATGCGTGGCAGACATGCCCTGGAAGGACGACGACGAAGGCGCATTGGTCGCTTATGGGCTTATTTGGTCGATCACTGCGTGGCCTGAAAATACTAAGCCGCCCGCCAAACCACCGGAAACACCTCACTATCCATCGCCGCGCCATGTGCCGGCGCATTCGCCGGCGCGGGCGGGCTTTCTATCCCCTTGCGGCGCGTGAACACCGCATCATCGCCCGTCCACCGTGCGGAAACCGCGCGGCGCCGCAGCTTGCCGCTGCGATTGCCCGGCGCGCCATGCA
>Ga0315900_10006437_pt1 | contig 15746 bp, 25 predicted proteins | sample LakEriMetagenome_FD_203521 | JGI IMG/M metagenome (GOLD analysis project Ga0315900, IMG submission 203521) | Freshwater fungal communities from buoy surface, Lake Erie, Ohio, United States - Buoy 12 MA114 | ecosystem: Environmental > Aquatic > Freshwater > Lake > Lake biofilm | place: USA: Lake...
CAACACTTGTAAACAATAAAGTCAGCGTCAATAAGTAGGCTCACTTACCCTGTCCTCGACGAAGCTTGCGTCCATGAGAGGGAAGAGAGCGAGTACCATTACCTTGTCGAGTACGCTTGTATTTAGCACGGGACTTAAACTCTACACGTCCAAGTGCAGTCTTTGATTTAACAGCCATAATTAGTGAACATCTGCCCAGGTGGATCCGATCTTACCCTCGGCAGCGATAGGGATACGGAGGTTGTAGTATTGGCCAGCAGCTATAGCTGACTCTTCCAGGTGAAGCTTGAGAATCTCAGCAGCATCTGGTGTAGTTTCCCATTGCAACTCGTCATGAATAAACGCAAGTTGATGAGTGTGACTATGGAAGAAAGTATCGTTAGCGATAACCATCCACCGCTTAGCAACAACACCTGCTCCTGATTGAAGCAAGTAGTTTAGTGCCTTGTGTGGGCTGTCTACTGCGATCTTACGTGTGTCTATTGAACGGATAAAGCCTCGCTCACCTGCTTGACGAACAGCGGCAAGAAGACTATCCAGGCCGTCAATGGCAGCAACATAAGCAGCTCGTATCTCTGCCCCCTTTTCTTTTGCCTTGTTCGGGGAAAGGCTTTGGTCATAACTAAGTCCTATCTTTTGATCGCCTGCACCATACAGGAATGCGTATGTAACAGTCTTAACAAGACGACGTGATATGCCTATCTTGTCGGCATTCTCCTGGTGAATGTCACCGTTGAGAAGAACGTGTCCGTACCTGCCTCCATCATATCGAGCAAGGTAGTGTGCGAGCATTCGTAGTTCAATGCCTGCGAGATCAGCACCAACCATGACATACCCAGGACTAGCGCAGAATAGCTTTCTAAAGTTAAGGCCACTAGGTACCTGTGCAAGGTTTGGATTACGGTGAGCACACCTATGTGTGTTAGTAGCCACTGAACAGTGGTGGTGGATACGGTTACCTTTGACTAGCTTAAGCCAGGCATTGTTACCCTCAGATAACATACCTAGTTGCTTGGTTAGCTCAAGGCAGCGAAAGAACTGCAGAGCCTCCTCTGTACCGATATCTTTGAGAACAGTTTCATCAATGGCAGTCTTGCCACTTGCTGTCTCTTTATCTGGTACCCAACCATGGTGATTTTTCATGACCCATGCAATGTGATCACGGCTACCAGGGTTGAACTCTTTTAGTTTAGTGAGAGGAGCACCTGCGACGTATCCTGTGGTTCGGTTAACTCTCTTAGGAGTGAACTCTCTGTCTTTAATGAGAGGGTACCTGTTGCGTAGTAGTTGAGTAAGTCCTTCCAATTCTCGTCGGAGACTCGACTCAAGTTCCCATGCAGCTCTTTCATCAAAGCACCACCCATGTATCTCTTGCTGGGTGAGGATTGTTGCGACATCATGTTCTAGTTGGATGAAGTCAGGTATGGATGGAAATGTTGCCATAACTTCTGTGTTACTTTTACGTCTTGTATGCAGTAGTCCTGCATCTCTTGTGACCAGTGCTTCCAGTCAGTGTCCTTACCAAACTCACCCTTGTAAACACCAAGGCGATAGCCATAGGATTCAAGTGAGTGACGACCTAGAAGCTTGGGTGGCATGTTGTTCCACTTACGCTTCTGATCAGTCTTCAACATGTCAGCGTGATAAATGCGGCTGAGAACCAAAGTATCAATAATCCTAGCGTTGGGGGTAAACCAAGCATAGAGTTTACGGATAACAGGCAGATCATAACCGACAATGTTATGACCAATAAGTGTAGTGGCATCCTCAAGTAGTTGGACACCTTTCGAGATAGGTTGCTCGCTTCCTTCATCGTTGAAGACAAGAGTTTGTTCAGTGTCGAGATCATAGATGCCAATACAGTGGATCTTGGTAGCATCATCGTATAAACCGTCTGTCTCTAGGTCAAAGATGAGATTCACTTACCAGTCCACTTATAGGTCTTATCAACGAACTGTGCTCGTTTGATTGCCTCAGGTGTAGGAGGTTTAGGACGTTTCAGGTTAGAAGTCTGTGGTTGGGTCGAAGTCATTAGCTTCAGTCTCTGTAAATTTACAAGTATCTAGGTCGTAGGTAAGCTGACAAGCTACTCCCACTTCCCCACTATAACGGTTTTTGAGGACTCGCACAGTCGTAGAAGAGCCTCCTCGATCCGCTTGCTGGTTCCGTTCAAGCGCAATAACTCCATCTGACAGTTGAGCAATAGCTGCCGAACCTCTAAGTTGTCCAAGGGTGACTCTTGCACCTTCTTCGTGGTTGGTGTCATTGGATGTGCGTCGTAGGTGGGAGACAAGGAACATAGCAATACCAGTACGCTCTACAAGAGAACGTAGCTTGGTCATGGTTACATCAATCATCCGCCTTTCATCACCCTCTAGTCCAGACATCAGGATAGAGAGGTGATCGAGGAAGATGACCTTAGTATCTAGCCCGCAAGCAAGGTATTCAATTCGGTTATAGATAACGTCTGGGTCGAAAGAGCCGAAGCCATCAAAAAGAAACAGGTTCCACTTAGCAAGACTGTGAGTATAAGCTTCGGTGAGGGCAGTTCTGTCATGATTACCAATGTGTAGTGATTTGCCAACAGCAGCGGACATTAGTCCCAAGGCGGTTCTACGGTTAGATTCTTCAAGCGCCAAGTACCCAACTCGTTCTCCGTTATTAAGAAGGTGAGTTGCGAGTTCACGGCAGAACGAGGATTTACCAATACCAGAGCCTGCAGTAATTGTAACAAGCTCTCCATATCTGATCCCGTGAAGTTTTTGCTGCAGCCCCTCGAATGGGTAGTCATGATCTGATGGAGGATTTGGTGTAGTTACTATTTCAAGAAGTGACTTACCGTCTACAATTCCGTCTGGACGGTAAGGCTTCGCGTCCCAAATAGCGCGACGAATCGCTTCAGTGTCATTGACCTGGAGAGCGTCTGACGCATCCTTGTATTCCTCAAGTCTTGCGATCTTTGTCTTGCCAGGTGGTAGGACCCCTGCCGCGTCCTCCGCTGCCTTACGGCCTGCCTCGTCATTGTCGAAGAACAGGACAATCTCTTCATAACCCTGGAGCCATTGGAGAGCCCGTTGAATCGACTTCCTGGCCGCTGCGGCACCGCTAGGTAGAGATACCATCGGCCACCCCGGCATAGCCTCACTACACGAAGCTGCATCGAGTTCCCCTTCAGTGATAACGACTCGTTTTCCAGTGGCGGGAAACAAATGTTGTCCAAAGAGGGTTCCAGGTGTTTCTCCTTCATAGGTAAATAGTTTGCTCTTTGTCTTTACCTTGCAGCCTTTAGCGACTCCAGCATCGTCGAAATAATAGAAGCGTAGAACGTCTCCGTCTTTATAGATGCGGTATTGTTGACAAACCTTTTCTGAGATGTTCCGCTTTTGCAGCCGCTCGGCTGAACCTCGGAGTTGGACATTGGTGGACATTTTATGAGTGTGAACATCACCTTCGCCTTTACTATAGGCGTTACATGAAAAACAAAAAGTGTGGCCATCTGTGTACAGGCTAGCTGCATCAGATGACCCACATACATCACATGGTAAGTGCCTCACGAACTCGCTTTCGGAGTTCTGCATAAGTTCGTGCTTGCTCATCGTGATAATTAAACCAATCGTCTACTGCTTTAATGAATCCTTCAACTATTGCATCAGCATATGCAGGTTGTGCACTGTCTACATCTGCAAGGATATCTCCAAAGAGATCAGCATAATACTCGTGTGTGCCGTACATGGTGGATTGCATCAGACTTGGTGGTAGGTTTGGATCAGTGCTTCGTAAGCATCGAGTTCATCCTCGAACGCTTCGATGATATCATTAGGAGAACTGGTCTTGTCAAGCGACTCAATGAGTGCACCAACAAGTGTTCTGATTTCCTTTAGGTCAGCCATTCAATAGGGATGGAGTGGAATGCACACCAAGGGAAGCCATGCTTATCAGCCCACTTAGCATACGTTGTCTTGGATCCTTTGTAGATCTTGTTATAAGGTGTTTGAAATACGAAACGAATGTCAAGGTCAGGATTGTCTGCCTTAACTGCTTTCATCTTACGTCGATCCTCCTCGGTAAGATGTCCCTTGGTTTCTAGGTAGATACCAGAAGGAAGGAGGAAGTCGGGCGTGTAGTTGCATTGCAGTACGTAAGGTACCTTGGTTGATTCGTATTCGTATTTAACACCCAGGTTGGTGAGAAGATCAGCGACCTTCTCTTCAAGTCCTGAGCGAAAGGCCATCAGAAATCGTCATCCTCGACGACATCATCAGACACCTCATCACTAGTGGATACAGGTACCGAGTTAGCCTTGAAGCCAGTGGTCTGACCGAATAGTGCAGCTACCTCAGTTTCACCAAGGTCACCACGATCAATACCAGCAGCGTTGTTAAGCTCTACTACCTGGACACCAACAAGCTTGAGGCTAGTGCCATAGGTGACACCATCCTTGAGGATGTAGGGCTTCTGTCGGAAAGCAAGCTTAACCTTACTGCCACTATAGACAGGCAGGTCAGCATTGGTGATAGGCGTACCTTCACTATCTACAACAGGTGGGCGGTTCTCTTCATTCCAGGAGAACTTAGTCTTATACTTACCTTCTGATACTTCCTCCCAAGGCTCAGGCTTCAAGACACTACGCTTAGGATTCTTCAGCTTAGATTGTGCCCACTTAAGGGTTTCTTGACGGTCCTCCTCAAGTGTTGCGATCAGCTGTGAGTCCAGGAGAGCAGACAGTGAATAGCCAAACTTAGATGGCTTCAGTACAGCTTGATAGCCTTCAAGGACAACAGGCTGTTGAGTAACGTGAATGGGTTGTGACATTAACAAAAGAAGTAGGTGGATTCGATCACGGTCTCTGGTTCTAGATCACCAATGATCGGTGGGTCAGACTCTGCACCAATATACTTGGCGAAGTCTCGTAGGTAGTCATGCTCTGCGAACAGGTGCATGTATGTTTCTCGTACAATGGCGGATAGGGTAGACATATCCGTTGCACGACAAAGCACAGAGTCGTGAATAAGAGCAATAGGTGCATCAAAGCGTAGGACACTCAGATGTAGAAGACTAGCATCGAGTGAATGGATTAGGTTAGGGGCAGTTGCATTCTTGTGGTGGTTGAGATCAACCTCATCAGTCTCTCCAACTGCCACCTTCATCTTACAACGACCCAGCAGCTGTAGCTCCATAGACTGGAACTTCTTCTTGTTGAGCTTCTGGTGAACAGTGAACCCAGATGGAGTTCTCCATTCAAGGTGCTGCACACCACGCTTTACAGCAGCGGCTACCTCAGTCTCGATCCATTTCATGACAGCCATGGGACCTGGTACGACCACATCCATAGCTGACCTGATAGCTTTAACAACTTGAGTAAGCTCTTCCTTATCAAGTTCTATCCCATCCTCCAGGAAAGCCTCTTTGATGTAACCCCTGTTGGAGTAAGGCTTAGCATTGTAAGGGATAGTCATAACACATCGCTTTGTCTTCTTCCTATCTAAGTGAGGACGTAAGCGTTCAGGTACTGAGGGCATAGCAACCTCAGCTACTACCTTATAGGCATCTTGTGGCTTATCACCAGGTAATACATTGACCAGCTTAGCTGTTGATTTATCTCGTGCGAGTCCTGCCAAGATTTGGAGACCACTACACGTTGCGTCTACAGCTATAGGCAGTGTTGTGAATTGTTTATCAGCTGTGATCACACAATGATAATACTCATCACAACTAGCTAAGAATTGCCATGGTTCTTCTGCTGCTTCCCATTCAGGCAAAGATCCGATTGGGTCAGTAGCAATACGACTGATGAGTGTGATGTTATTCTCCACCCAAGCTAGCCGATCAGACATGGTTGCTTTATCTAAACCATAACAAGTTGCTACTTGAAATGCTAACCACGACTCAGCTTCTGGTGTCATATAAGAACCATCAGCAAACCTCAGTAATGATTTACCGAAGTCAGTATCTTGTGGTGTTAGAAAAGCAGGGATAGGATAAGCTCTTCCTCTATAGTCAAATGACCACGGACAAAAGAATCTATCTCTATCCTTGAACCTCTTAGCTGCTTCCATAGTCATGCGAGTTCTACATGACTTCTTGGGTTCTTGTGCTTGTATGTTCAACACCTCTGCTGCTCTTCTCCGATAATCCTTACGGCTATCGTAGTTGGTTTCAATGTCAGCAGGTTTAGTAGGCAGAGGGTGGTTAACAATAGGTAAGAACTTACCAACAGGTCGCTCTAGTCTAGTTAGCTCCTCAGCAACCCCATAGGTAAAGGGGTTTATCTGGTAAGCTACCTTCTGAATCTTGTTCAGAAAGTCAAGAGGAATCTCCCCCTGTAGACGGGTGGGGTCTCCCCTCCGAACTAAAGAATAGCCTCGCATTACCTCATTAAGTAGGTAACCACCAGGACGATCGTTAGTCCAATCGTTTGGTTCGATAAGCATTGGCCATGCAAGTGGAGCAAACAGCTCTGCATCGGCCATTACCTTGTCCTTGATAGCGAGAAACTCAGGTGTTGGTACCACATAGGTCACTGTTACCTTCCCAAGCCTACGTAACTCCTTTGCGAACCAGCCACTGGTTGTCATGATGCAATCAAGCAGCCATGCACCTAACTTGATACGGTTAGCTCTACCCCATGCCTCCCACTCAGGTACTTCACACCTGTTCATCAGTGTTTGAGTGACAGTTAGCTTCTGCCTAGTACCAATAGACTTGTGGAAGTAGTTCTTCTTGAGTGAAGCAAGCAATCCAGGTGCAGTCTTCTCGTAGTGTCTCATCTGACACTCAGACTCAATGGCATTGCCGATGCTATCACACACCGATTGCAGTTGATCGCTACCTTTAGTGGTAGAGAACACCTTGTCAAAGGTAATCTTCAGTGCAATAGAAGCAGATGCTAATGGCTCTAGTTGAGATACATAGTTCTTGATGATGTCAAATTGATGACCAGAACCACGCTTCAGGCGATACTCACTGGACTCCTCAATGTATTTAACAAGAGCAGGTAACAACGCATCAATGGACGCTGCACCGTACACTGTAGCGCTTGCATAGCTTTGTTCTTGTAACTTACGTGTGTTGTCTCTGAGGCGCTGGAGTCCTTGCCTGATTTGCTCTCTTTCTAGAGCTACTTGCTCATCGATCTGTGCAGGTGTTGCCAATTAGTTATTCTCGATGATTGTGAATGAGTCATCAACAAGTTGTTCTTGCGCAAGTTTGATGATCTCATCACGGTTAGGATGATTCTCTACTTGCTTGATCAGTTGTTGAAGACGACGGGAGAAAGTGTAATCAGACATCAGTTGAAATCAGCAGGGGTGAGGAAGTGAATAGACTCGTGATCAACAACAGTGAACTCAATGTCAGGTGTGTTGATCAATGCATCTACCTTAGCTTGTGCAGCACTACGCTTTTGGTAGACATACTCCTTGACCTTACCAGTGTTTAGGTCAGAGGTGCGGATGATACAGCATACAGAAGATGGGAGTTCCCAACCTGCAACCTTCCATGACATGATCTCCTCAAAGGTATGAGGTTGGAACATGTCATCATCAGCATTCTTGTATTCTTGCCAGTTGTTAGGAAACTCTTTCTTTTTACCCATTACCATTCATCAGTTTGTTTTACATTAAGCAACTCATCGTTGCGTTCCTTGGACAACTCCAACGCTGTCCATGCAGCAGCTTCAGAGTCGGGTGCTAGGAGATACCAAACACCTGAACCAAGAGTGATCTCATACTCACGAAGGCCTTTGTAGGTGGTGTACATGTTAGTCAGTCAGGGAGTTGATCGAGAGCGCGGCGGATGGTGTTGAAACGTTGTGGCCACTCCGATTCCGTTAAACCAAGGTCAGCTTCGGCAAGTGCTTTAAGCGCCTGCTCCTTCAAGCTCGGGGGCTTGGGACGGCGTGCGGAAAGCAGATCACTGGCAAGGTTGTCAAAGCCTTTGACGCGCAGCCACACCAGCAACGCCTCCAGCTCCTGATCTGCGCCCCATTGGGCAGCTCGGGTGGCAATGAAATCAATGTAATCACGGCGACCACCCGGATCCGTGCTTAGCGTTGACGGCACGTTGCTGGCGGCTGCTCTCCACTGCTGCACCAACTCCGGCGGTGGAGTAATTAGATTTTGTGATTGTGACATTAGTTAGCGACACAAAGGAACTTAGCAATACGCTTAACTTGTTTAGTAAGCTCAGCTACCTGCTCATCAGTATAGAAAGAAGCATCAGCCCTCTCTTTAACAGCGACAGCAAGGAACTCAACTAAATCAATACGAAGTTGACGCTGCTCTTCAGTCAATGCTTTAGCCATTAGTCCTCCTCAAAGGTGAAGTAGTAATCGATCTGTAGCCAGATGTATTCACTTAGTGTAGCAGCTAAGTCATCATCCTCATCCTTACATGAATTGATAGCATCTCGTATGCCCTCATCAATACATGTCTCAAGCAATCGTTGGATGTTTAACTTCATACGCCCTCATTAAGTGCAACATCTGAGAAGTAGTCAAGCCACTCATTAAGAGCAGACCATTCATCACCAGTTAACACCTTACGTGAATCATCACACAGTAGTGAGTACTTAAGTGCCTTCATGATAGGTTTGAATTCATCAGGGTAGACATCGACTTTAATAGCAGTGCTGTGAGTGTGAATTGAGTCAGTCATAATCAGTTATTGCGGAAGAAGAAGGTACCGTTAGCAGTCTCAATGTAGCAGAAGTCATAACGCAGGTTATGATCCCACACATCTTGCCAATCAATGGCACTAAGGACAATCTCAGGGATCTGAGCATCCAGCACCTCGATACAGAAGTACTCAGCGAACTCTTTCTCAGCATACGATGAGTAGCTATCGTGGGTGTACTCATAAGCATCCTCGAACTCACTAGCAGTGTAGATACCGATATCCTCTAGCTCATCCATGAACTCAACAGTCTCCTCATGAGTCCACTTCTCACCGAGCATGTCCGTGATCTTATCGTAGAGATCCTTCTCATCAGTGCTCATGTCATCATACTCTTGTTCCATGGTGTCAGTGTTGGTGGTAGGGATTACACCTTTAGCATTGAGCAACTCAGTGTAGAACTGAGTGTACATAGCCTTACCATTGTCATAGACATAGCCTGCGTCCTTGATCATATCAGTGCGTGTAAGCTCACCCCTATTAACAAGCTGCATCTTGTCACTAACGAAGTCAAGAAGTGAATCACCCTTGAGCATAAACGGAAGAACAGCGGTGGTGGTAGTCATAGTCAGCTTTGTGATTGTGAAAGAACTAATTAGTCAGCGTTGCTGATGATCTCTATCAAAGCATAAGGATACATATCCTCATACTTATCGTAGTTTAACTCAGCCTCACTGTATGAATCGAATGTATCAAGGGCAATGAACTTACCCTCATCATTCATGCGTGCAATAGTGTAGCTGTAAGCGTTAGCGTCAGTAATCATCATTTAGTCAGTCCATAAAGGTAAGCATCGATGTCATCATTAGCACGAATAAAAGACTCTACATCTTCCAACTCGTAGAACGGTTCACCATCCTGATCACCGAATGGATCAATCAAAGCATATTCTTCATAGTCATCACCCATACGTTGTACAAGGCTATAACCGGTGCAGTCTTGCACGGCAGCTTGTAAGTCATCAAAGGAATACGTTGTCATTGATCTCCTTAATAGCGAATACGGTACCGGAAACAAGAACGAGTAAGGCAAGGGTAAACATTAAAACTCAATCTCCTCAAGTGTAGGTGTAGTATTGACAGCTGGTTTAGTGAAGCTATCGATGATCATGTCAAGAACAGACATCAATTCATTACCAGTCTTAGCTTTACCAAGAAGACCAGTAGCAATCTTCTTGTCAACAGTAATAGACATAATTAACTCCGTTGTAGTGGTGGTTTGTGTGATGGCCTAAGCGTAATATACCTCATCAGGATATAACAGAGGATTAGGCTCTATCAACCATGATCTAATTTATATAGCGCATGTGGATCTGCGCAAGTAACGTGGTCGTACAGTCAGGTCGGGTTGCAACCTATAACTGTTCGCGGGATCGCTCGCTCCGCTAAGTCCGTCTTGTGATGACCACACATATTAAGTTATCTAGGTTCTGTAGCGCAGCGGAAGGACCGCTGGTGCTGGTAAGGAGCGACGGTCTCGCCTCCCCCACCGATGAACCTACCATACCACGGCTGGCTCGATGTGTCAAACCCAAGAACCCAGTGGATCCGTGTAGCGCCCTAATTGACCCTATCAGCGTTCCTTATCGATCCGAACCGTAGCCGTGTCCAGTGTGTCGTATCAATGTAGTGCTGTTGTATTCGTGTTAGTTTGCGTGAGTGTGAATACTTTTTCTACGTGCCTCTGTAATGCCTCTCTACTGGCCTGTTGGTGTCAGTATACCTATTAACGGTTAGAGGCGCCTTATAGCCGCTTCTAGGCGTGGCTGAGAGCGTTATAACTGCGCTGTCCTGTTGAGTTGGAGAGGGCAGACAGATAACTTGATATCTACCCTAGTGTCATACCTATACCAATGCACTACATATAGCGTTATACTCATCACTATCCATTACTATCACTACCTCTTATTGCGATTCATTCTCAATAAGGCGTGACGATAGATGATGACGGTGCCCCCAGTACCGTGTCCAGAGTATCTGCATCAGGCACAGGTACGCAGGACATTGGACACAGTGTTGCCTATTAACAACTACCAGTGCTGAGAGTCCTTGATCGCAAGAGGGGGGCACTGGGGGGAAATACGAGACCCCTTGGCGATATAAGGCTTGTTAAATTTATGCCAAAAATTAAAGGACCCCCCAGCGTCACCTGAAAGGGCCTTATACTTCTTCTTAAGGTGTTTGTACCTCTGCTTAGCCTGACGCACCTTAACGGGCTTCCTAGACCCCTTAGAGTACCGCTTACCTTGTTCTCTCGGACCAGTACGACTATACATGACTTAGTGCTAAACAAACACTAGGGAGATGCTCTTCTAGGAGCTTATAAGCACCTTCTGCGATCATCCTATGCTCTAGCTGTGTCCCATTACCGCACCTAAGCTGACAGTAATGAATCCAAGACCGAATAGTGCCATTCATATACAGTCGAGTAGGTGTAGCCAGCGGCAACACTTCCCTAGCACACTCCTTAGCTACCCCAGCTGCTATCATCTCTTCATAGACTGCTTGGCTATTAGCAAAGATACTTTCAATAGCAGCACTAAAGTAGTTAGTCAACTTGCCTTCTGTATCTACCAATGACGACTGTCTGTTTGTATGATCTTGAAGACGCAGTTCAGGCATGATAGGATCTGCTGTTACTTTAGCATACCGTTGACTGAACTCCTGAAAGCTAAAGGACCTATGCCTAAGGATCTGTGCTGCTATACTACGTGTAGTGTTAATCTCTACACACATGTTAACCATTTCAAATGGAGACCAATGTTGATGGTCAATAAGATACTTAATTAGTTTAGCACTGGTCTCAGTGTTGGATTGGTTAGCTGGATTACTAACACGTGCCATGTAACTAATAAGTTCTTCAGCGTTAGGTGTGATGTGTACAAGACTAACTGTGTGGGTGGTCATTTTGGTAGATAGAGGTGGCAGTGATATCATCCCATGCTGATGGGATATAACGATTCCTAGTACTTACTGTATATTGAGAATCCAAGTAATCATCACTGACTTTAACTTGCTTTAACTCGTTAAGTGTCTTAGGGTGACGGAATTGATTACGTAAGGGTTGCTTACGATATGTTCTGCTCATAACGTATACAGTAGAATAAGTAGTGACAGGATTCAGAAGGATTGGGGAGAATCAGTACTCCAAGATTCAGTATTAGTTAGTGGAAGTTTGTGTCTTTGGAGGTAGTACTTACAGAATGTCCATTCCCAGGGACATTAATAAAGAGGAAGATGTGTCTTGTTAGAGACATGTCTTCCTCCCTTCACGGAGATCCGATCCACCCTTCGGCGCTCCGCTTTACGGGTGGGATCTGCCTAAACCCAGGTGGGGACTGGGCTCTTTTTTTTACCTCTAGCCTTACGTCTTTGCTCTAAATTCATACCCATAACTAGGTGATTTGTAGCAGCTTGAGGGTCATCTAGGAATGTGTCTAGGATGTCATTCCACTCCTCTTGCTTACGCATCTTAACAGCTTCATAGGCACTAATAGACATAGCGTCTGTAAAGTACTTAACGCCTTGTGCTAGTGAGTCTAATCTGTCGTCATGTTTAACAGCTCCCTTTTCTCTGCACATCCTAGACATCTGATAGAACAACATGTATAGGAGACGCTCCTCGGGTGCGGCTTCTTTATTCGAGTTGTAGTCCCATTCCACCACAGACCTATCAACAATAAGCCTATGCTGATTAAGGACTGGCTCAAGGGAATCAATAATCCTGTCTTCTTTACGGACATTAGCACGTACTTCCTCTACGTCTATTGCTTGTTTAGTTTGTTGTAGGTGCTTCTTAAACAGTTCTGCGACGATACCATCTCCGAAGTTTGTTTCGATGAGTAGTTTAGTAACATTGTACCGCTTACACCCACGCAGGATGTCAAGAAGTGTATTGTCGCTATAGCCGTCGCGATAAGCTCGTACCTCGTGAACGTAGAGAAACCCATTCTTTTGACTTATGTATGTTGCTGCTGTTTCATCACTACCCCTACCTGATGGGTCTACCGAGCAGATTGTTTCGGTGTAGTTACTCCAGTCTCCTTGTAATTGCATCGGGGAATAGAAGTAATCACCTGGTAAGCCAACCGTAGGCAGATCCTTGAGAACATTACGAGGGTCACTGCACCACACAACAGCATCCGGCGCTTGAGTCGGGTTAACAGAGGTAATGATAAGATCTGAGAACTTAAGTGGGAACTTTTCTGCATCACTAAGAGTCGTATCCAACATGAATTGAAGCATGAAGTTACTACGACCCATAGCAGCTTCACGTTCTACTAGGTCATCAGATGAGAAGCGATCAGGGTCTGTTACTTCCCAAGTTTCAGCACCTGTGTCTATGTCCTCTTGTAGTTGCGGTGCTAACAGTCCTTCATAGTTACTAAGTGAACGTGGGTAACGTGCTGGCCATACAAAGGGTCGATAGTTACGCTCAGCTAGTTTACGGTAAATAGTAAAGGTAGTCTGGGGTGTACCCAGGTACATGATACGACTATCTTTCTTTGGTGTAAGAATAGACTCAGCCTCAGTACAGAGTTGTAGGAGCTTCTCCCTCATCATCTCAGTCATCGAGTTACCAGGAACCTCAATGTCATCAAGAATCATCAGGTCTGCACGAGAACCAGTTAGCTGACCCGTGATACCGACACTCTTAACGGAAGGTGCTTGGTGAGGAGAGCAGTTGACATCAAAGCTGATACGACTCCATCGGCTATCATCACTCTTAGGTCTAAGGTGTACTAACCATGGTGTCTCAATGATTAACTTCTGTAGGAAGATAGACATGTTATCTGCCCGCTCCTTAGAAGCTGAGATGATCATGATCTTCTTCTCAGGGTCATTAAAGAGTGTCCACAACACAAACGCTCCAGTAATCCAGCTCTTACCGACTCCTCGGAAGGCTTGGATCTGTAGTCGCTTAGGACCGTGTTGTAGATAATCAGCAATGGCGTATTGAGCACGTGTTGGCGAGGGTAGATCCAGCTGTTGCCACAGTGCTTGAAGAAAGAGCTTAAAATCGCTTTTAAGGGCGGTTAAAGTGTCCATATGGTAGAATATACGTAAAGGCACCTAGAGGCCCCTTGTAGAGGCTCCTAGGCACCAATGGTGAGGGGTTAGACTTCTTTGCGAATAGTCTTCATTGCAGCATCAGAAAACCGCAAGAATTGTGACATAGGATTTAACATGTTTACAAGAGGCATTAGATTGCCTTTTGCAGCTTGCCTAAGTGGATCAGCTTCAGCTCTTTTAGAACCAGCACCTTGACCACGTGGAACTAACTGAGGCTTACCTCCCTTATAATCAACACCAAAGCTAGTAGGACGACCATCGTTGGTGTAGACTTTATTAGCCTTTTTGTCTAACCAATATGGTGTTCCATTAACTGTAACACGTTCAGGACCACCTTGTGCTGCTCTAGGAGCTGCTAGTTCAGTAGCCACAGCGGCAGCAGCTGGTACAGCAACAGGAGCGGCTTTAACAGCAGCCCCAACAGCTGGTATTAGCCGACTCATAATAGGTTTAACTATAGGATCTGTTGCCATACCAATAGCGGTACCTTTGGCAACTTCCTCTAGAGCTTTAGTAGGTTGACCTTTTTGTAGAGGCTCGATTGCAGAACCAACGTTGAATGGTAGTTGACCTTTAATGCCCGGTGCTAGCTGTTTAAGTTGAGAGCCTGTTGGGATTGGAATAGGCAGGGTTGCTCCGATGTTTAGACCACCTCTTGTCTTGCCCAATTCATACACATCAGATAGTTGCGTGATACCAAGTCTACCAACATTACCAGGATCAGGCGGGACAACCCTAGCAGTAGCTTCCGATACACCTTCTAGTTGTGTTGGAAGAATCGGAAACGCTTTAGATTGTTTAGCTAGTGATTGCCTAACTTTTAGAGATTGTTTATCTGGATCAGTTACACCTAAAGCTTCACCAGCTTTTTTAACCAACAGTTGTTGAGCTGGATTAGTTTCTAAATAACCTGCTCTATAAACAGCATCTACAAGATCTGGATACAGTTGATCAACAATTTCTTTTGGAGTGACTTCAGTATTTATCTCACCCATGGTATTGGACTTAAAGTTACCACCGTGTCCAATAATTCCATGTAAATCCCTGGTGGTATAAATTAGTTTATCAGGATCAGTACCAGGACTCATAGTATCAGGCAACTGATCTCTAATAATTTTAATTACTTCAAGTGCTTTCTTGGGATCAGCTTTGAACAGTCTATTTGCTAGTAGTTTTTGATAGATAGGATGGTGACCTTCTAACCGCTGATAGTAGTTACCAGCCTTAATAAGGGTACCTTCACGACTATTAAGTTTACGAACAGCTTCGTCAACTTCTACATCACCGTTTAAGTATTTATATAAAATATCAGCAAATAGATCATCACCTTGATTTACAACGTTAGCATAAGCTCTAACAGTAGGTGATTTAGATAATTGTTTAGATTTAATAAGAGGCTCGCTTTCGCTTTGCAGTTTAACTGCAGTTTCAGCCAGTAGCTGAAATAACTCCTTATCCATTGGGATTACTTAGCTCCCAACTACATTGGACCCGCCTTTGTCCATGTTATTCTTACGCTTACGCTCCTCACGTTCCATGATCTCGCGTTGACGTTGATTACTCATCATGTCTTCACGACCTGCACCACGACGTTGACGAGGCTTAGTCTTTCCCTTAGGTTGTTCTTCTTTTTTCTTAGCCTTGTATTCACCGAATGCAGGACCCATGTACTCCTTACCATTAGGGGCATCGAAGACGGTAGCTGAGCCGCCCCTAACCTTATCAAGATCCTTAGAGGTGAGATTACTACGCCCTTGTTGACGTGACATCGAAGCAGCAGTAGCCCGATTAACAAAGTCCTTAATGTTTTCAACTACAGACCCACGGTTCTTCTTTTGCTTGTCGTCTTTTTTCTTGTCCATAATTAACGAATGTGTGATAGAATAAGTGTTTCCCTACTGGTGATACCAAATGTGTCCCTCATCCATTGTAGCCAATTACTACTTCCTTTAGCCTGATTGCATTTCCTACAGCTGGGTACCAAATTTGAAGTAAGGTCTTC
>Ga0315900_10006438_pt1 | contig 15745 bp, 7 predicted proteins | sample LakEriMetagenome_FD_203521 | JGI IMG/M metagenome (GOLD analysis project Ga0315900, IMG submission 203521) | Freshwater fungal communities from buoy surface, Lake Erie, Ohio, United States - Buoy 12 MA114 | ecosystem: Environmental > Aquatic > Freshwater > Lake > Lake biofilm | place: USA: Lake...
CGGCGGGGGCATCATGTCGCACGCCGGCGTTCAATCGATGCTGTGCTGGATGGGCGATAATTGGGTGATCTATCGTGGGGCCTGGGCGGCCCGGAACATTCTCGACGCCCCTCCGCAACTGCCGCCGCTGGCGGTGCCCGAGCTGAATACGAAATCCGAGGAACTCGCGAACATGTCGGCCCGCGAGCTGATGGCCTATCACCGCCAGGACCAGAACTGCGCGGTCTGCCATACCAGGCTCGACCCCATCGGCTTCGCTTTTCAAAACTTCGACATCAGCGGCCGCTGGCGGAACGTGGAGTACGAGTCCTACACCGTCGACGAACTGGATTCCAAAGTAGCCTGGCGGGGCAAAGGCCCGACCCGCCCGGTCGATACGGTCGGGCAGCTGCCCCGTGGCGAGGAGTTTCGCACGTACGCGGAGTTCAAGGAGGCGGTGGTCTCCGGATACTTGAAGGACACGATTCGCGGGCTCTTGAAGAGCTTCATGCTGTACGCGACCGGTCGCAAACCCGACATTGACGACATGGCGGAGATCAGGAAGATCATGGAAACCCACGCCGCCGAGGGATATCCGCTCCGCAAGATGCTGCTGGCCGTTTTCCAAACCCAGGCGTTCTTGAAAAAGTAGTCCGGCAGTCCCTGTCGCTGACCGACACACACGGTCACGAAAGCCGTAACCGGAAACCGTTTTCGATCGATCTCCACTCCGAAAGGACCATGATCATGCACCGCGCCCATCTCCTCAGTCGCCGCGCCGTGATCCACGGGCTGGGTGCCACCTTGGCCTTGCCCGCCCTCGAGGCGTTCGGGGGCAAAACCTTCGCGGCGGCCACGCAGCAGCGGCAGGATCCCTCCAGGTTCGCCTGCTTCTACATCCCCGGTGCCATCAGCAAGTATTCATGGTTTCCCAAGGACACCGGCTTCAACTACGCGATCGCCCCGTCGCACAAGCCGCTGGAGCACCACCGCGAGCGGTTTTCCGTGCTCACGGGCCTCTCCCATATCCAGGGACGGATCAGCGGCCACACGCATCCCTACAGCTGGCTGACCGGACACAACATCAGCCTGGTTCCCGGCACGATCACCAACACGATTTCCGTCGACCAGGTGGCCGCCACGCACATCGGTCCGACGTACCTGCGGTCACTGGTGCTGTCGTTTACCAGCGGCGTGAGCACCGCCACGCTCTCCCGGAACTCCCAGGGCGTCGACATTCCGGCAACCGACGACTATCGCAGCGTCTTCGAGAGCCTATTTCCACCCGCCGACCCGGCGGACGTCAAGAAGGCGCAGGCCCGATTGGCACACAATCGGAGCATTCTCGACACGGCGATGGAAAATGTCGGCGACCTGAAGCGAACGCTGGGGCGGATCGATCAGCAACGGATCGACCACTATCTCCACTCGGTCCGCGACGTCGAGAAGCGGCTGATTCAGAAAGAGGAGATCCTCGGCAACGGTCGGCCCGACTTCGATGCCTCGCAGGTGCGGCTCGAGCGGGAGGTCCGCAACAGCATGCGGGAGCATATCGAGCTGATGACGGACCTGATCGTGCTCGCCTTCCAGACCGACATGACGCGGGTCGCGACCCAGTCCCTGGGCGGTGAAGCGGGGCCGAACTACGACGAATACAAGGATTGGGCCCGCAAGGCCGGGGCCCCGGCCCGGGGCACGCATGATGTCCACCACAAGGGCGGCGGGGATCGCGGAGAGTCGAATCCCGACGTCATCGCCTTGAGCTACCGCGACACGATGCTGTGTGCGTGCATCGCCCGTTTCATGGACAAGCTGCAGGCCATCGAAGCCACCGACGGATCCCTTCTCGATCACACGGTCATCCTCTTCGGCGGTGCCCAGATTTCCAGCCACGTCGGCACGAGCTTTCCGACGATTCTCGCCGGCGGCAACCGGCTGGGATTCAAGCACGGCCAGCATCTCCAATGGCCGATCGACAAGCGGCCGATGTCCGACCTGTACCTCACGATCCTGCGGCAGCTCGGCTGCCCGGTCGATTCGTTCAAGGAGAGTGCCGGGCCGATCACGGAACTGCTGGCGTAAGGCCGCAGGGCCGGGCGATCCGGCCCGGCCGCGACGTCACTCCGGCTTTCGGCGGCCGCTGGGGTCTTCACCCATGGCCTTTAGAAACCGCATCGCCCGTTGCTTGACCGCCTCGTCGCGATGATCGACCAGCGGCCGCATCCGTTCGACGTAGGGCCGGGGGTCTTTTTCGTCGAGGGCCATCATCAGCCCACGCAGCCGATCCCGGATCTTGTCTTGCCACGACGTCTCCAATTCCGCATTCACGGCCTGCCGCGTCTCCGGGTCGATGGTCGGATCGTTGAGCAAGTTGAACAGCTGGAGGTGGGCGTACTTGAGGCTGTCCCGATACCGGTCACTGAGAAACGGCCTCAATTCCTCCACCTTGCCGATGAACTCCCGGCCGTTGATGAAGTCTTCGTAGGCCTGTCGTTGCCGCTTCCCCGCGGTGGGCTCCGCGCTCCAGCTGCGGAGAATGTGAAGACGGTCGTGGTAGTTGCCGGAAACGGGACCTCTCGAGATGGCTTCGTAGATCTGCATCCGGTCCTGCTCGGGCCGTGAGGCATCCATGGCCGCCTCGATCACGAGAGTGCGTTCGGACCGGGAGAGCGCCGGCTTGCTCAAAAGCCCCAGCACCTCGTCGTAGTCGATGTCGAGCGCGAGATCACGGGCGGACACGTGGTGCATCTTCATCTGCCGAAAGAGGGGCTCGTACTCAGCCGGATCGACCTTGCGGAACGCCATCTGCAGGGCGGTCCTGACCGCCGGCGTCGCCTCCCATGGCACGGGGGCGTAGTAGGGCCCCGTGAAATTCGGCCGGTTCCGCCACCATGTGCTCCCGTCCCACGGCGCCTCGCGATGGTAGAGGCGAAACAGGGCCAGCGTGATCAGGCGGGCGAGCCGGGGGTCGCTCGTGCCGCGGAGTTTCTCCGTCAGGCCCGCCACGACCCGGGCGTCGTGGATCTCCTGCAGGCCGCGGAGCGCGGTTTCGCGCAGGTCGTCGTCGTCGACCGCGGCCAGCAACGGGTCGATCGCCTGCAGCCCCACGACCGCCTTCAGGGCGGTGTGCCCGACGACCCCGTGCGGGGTGGACCAGCCGTCGGCGTCGGACGGAGCGGCCGCGGCGGCATCGGCTGCCGTCAGCTTCTGGTCCCTGGCCAGGGGCAGGATCGCGGCGGCAACGCCCGGATCGCGGGAGCGTGCCAGGCCGATGATGCCCCGCATCCGCACCCGCGGGTTTTCGTCGCGCACGGCCCGGAGAAACAACTCCTTGCCGACGGCGTCGATCTCGTGCTCGACATCGCCCAGGGCGCGAACGACGAACTCCCGCAGGTCAGCGTCCTGGTAGAGCTTCGCAAGGGCGGCATGCGCCTTGGCTCCGTCGAGCTGCTTGAGCGTCATGACCGCCGCGACCCGGGCAGCGAGGGAATTCTTCGCGTCGGCGGCGCGGGCGAGCAGGCCGCCGCTGACCGCCGGCTTGGCGCCGCGGGTGACGATTTCACGCATGGCGTTGAGCCGCGTCACCTGGCTGTCGCTGCCGAGGTGCTGGAGGAGCTCCGCGTCGCTGGCCCGGTTGATGTCGGGATAGACCGCCACCCCGGCCCGATCGGCGGGCTGGATCAGATCGACATGTCCGAAAGGCTCGTTCGCGAAGCCAAACCCACCGCCCTGCCGGGAGGCGGCATAGATCCGCGAGCAACCATCGACGTCGATGCCGATGTTGTGCGGAGAGTCCATGAACCGCTCCTGCCGGACCTGCCAGGTCGCTTCGTGCGGCTTCCGGCGGTGCAGCCACAGCCCCGTGTTGAAGTCACCCGAGTACAGAGCGTCACCCAGATCGGCGGGAAAGCCCGGTTCGTGCAGGGAGCACATGCCGGCGCCCGCCCCGGCGCCACAATCGACGAGCGGCGGCAGCGTTTCGTGGGCGAAATGCTTGAACAGCCCCGGGTAGCCACAATCAGCCAGCTCGGTCAGGTGAAACAGCCGCGTGCCCCAGCCACCCCCGTCGTTGGAGTTGTCGCGGGCGAACAGATCGAGGAAGGGATCGACGGCGATGGCGTAGATGTTCCGCGTGCCCGCGAGCAGCAGGCCGAGCCGACTTCCATCGGGACGGACCCGGAGCACGCCGCCGCCGTGCAGCGTGACCTGGCTGCCGTCGGTGCCGGTGGCCGCGAAGCAGCCTTGGTCGCCGATCGCCAGATAGAGCCACCCGTCGATTCCCATGCGGACGCCGTTCGGGCCGTGGATGACCGGACTCGCCGACAGCCGCGGCCCGAGATTGGTGACGAGCGTCGTCTGCTTGTCGGCAACGCCGTCCCCGTCGAGGTCCTGGTAGGCGACCAGGGAGGGCGACTGCATGAGGTAGAGCGTGTCGTCCACATAGCAGCTGCCGCGCGGAGCGTCGATGCGGTCGACGAATGTCGTGAACCTGTCGGCCCGGCCGTCGCCGTCGGTGTCTTCACAGCGCACGACCCGACCCGCCCCGCGTTTGTCGTTCGTGACGCCGTTGACGTCGCAACTGACGAACGCCACGCCCTGCGGCGATACCGCGATGCCGGTGGCCGCGGTGATGTGCGGCTTGGTGACGAACTGGCTTTGCTTCAGCCCTTCGCCGATACCGTCGGCGTGTGACGTTCCCGGCGCGACCGACAGCAGCACGACCACCCTGAGGACTGCGGCCCACGGCGGGGACGGCCTTCCACGGCCCTGTTCCGCCGGGTGGGCCACGGAAAACGTCGTGGGTTCCCCCCTTGGACGACCGCCACATCGTGCGGCAACGGAGTTGTTCTGCGGGCTGCGGGGCATCGATGGCTCCGGAGTGGTTGCGGGAAAAGACTGGCCCGAGCGGCGGCGCGCCATCCGCGGCCGGGCCCGTGAACGGCCTGGCGTCCAGATAGTTTACTCGACGCGGAGGTCGTAACAGTAGATGCCGTCCATGCCGCGGACGATGAGGCGACCGTCGACGACGACGTTTCCCAACGCCATTTGGCCGTAGGCGGTCGTGTCGTCGTGCTCTGGACTCCAGACCGTGCCGAGCACCGTCAGCTCGCCGGCGTCCACCACCTTCGCGTCTTCGCCCTCCGGCACCACGTCGCCCGACGGTCGGTACGAATACAGATACACAATCCCATCTGCCACGACCGGAGACGACGCTCCGCCGCACAACGTGCCGACGATGGCCCGTTCCCGATACCGAGCGTCCGCGCCCGTGCCCCAACAGTCGGGTGCCACCGCCTCGCTGCGCCAGAGCGGCCTGGCCTGCGCCACGTTCGCGATCATCGGTTTGCCGGAAGACGGTCCCGCGCACGCCGTGAGCAGCGGGGTGTTGCCCTGCGCCTTGCCCACGCCCGGCAACGTGCTGCTGGTTGACCAGAACTGGACCGGCCTGCCGCCGCGCCAGGCGACGAACACCCGGCACGGTTCGCCCACTCCTTCGACCGCAAACCAGGTCGCCTAATGCGCACTCGGGGGATTGACGACGGCTGGTTTCGTACCGGGATGTCCGGCGGAGGCGGCACCAGGCGGGACGGCCGGCCGCCACCAGCCGTCGATCCGCGCCGCCAGGGCCTGCACCCGCGCGGGCTGTTCGGCCGCCAGGGTCCGCTCCTCGAGCGGATCGGCGGCGAGGTCGAACAGTTCCCGGCGGCCGACCTGGTCCTGGGCATTTCGGTCCGCGGCCGGTTCGGGCTGCCGCCATTCGATCAGCTTCCACGTGCCGTGGATGCACGTCCGCGAGAGCAGGCTGAGACCGGGGTCGTCGGGCGACACCATGTCGTGCGTGTAGTTCGCGAGGAACAGCGTGTCGCGGGCGGCGACGGCCCGCTCATCGAGCAGGTCGACTCCCGGCAGGCCCGCCGGCGCCGGCACGCCGGCCGCCGCCAGGATCGTGGGCATGATGTCGATGTTGCCGGCGAGGCGGTCGCGGTCGATCCGCGGCGCGAGTTTCTTCGGCCACCGCAGCAGGATCGGCGTGCGGACGCCGTTCTCGTAGGGAGTCATCTTGCCGCGGTCGTTCCAGCCGTTGTCGTTGAGGAAGACGACGAGCGTGTCTTCGTCGATGCCCCGCGACTTCAGGTTCGCCATCAGGTCACCGACCGTCTCGTCGAGCCACTCGATCATGGCGTAGTACTTGGCCCGGCTTTCGGGCTTGATCGCCGCGTAGGTGTCGAGGAGCCGAGCGGGCGGGTTGTGGGGCGTGTGCGGCAGGAACGGCGCGTACCAGATGAAGAACGGCTTCGCCTCCCGGCCGGCAGCGTCGATGGCGTCGTAGATCGGCTGCATCGTCTGGCGGCCGATGTCCAGCGCCTGGCCCCCGTGGCGATCGGTATTCCCCATGTGGCGGGAGAAGCCGGCAGCGGCGGGCTCCCGCATCCAGTACTTCCCCGTGTGCATGGTCAGATAGCCGGCGTCCGCCAGGAGCTTGGGCAGCAGCGGATGCCGGAAGAACCTATCCAGCCAGGCCTCCCGCGATTGCCCTCGCTCCGGATCGTTGCCAGTGATCCCGTGCTGGTGCGGGTGGAGGCCGGTTAGCAGCGTGGCGAGCGACGGACTGCACAGGGCGGTCGTCACGTAGCCGCGGGTGTAGGTGAGCCCCGTGGCGGCCAGCCGGTCGATGTGCGGCGTGCGGACAGCCGCGTTGCCCATGAAGCCGTAGTCGGTCCAGGCATGGTCGTCGCCGATGATGAGCACGATGTTCGGTCGGGCCTCGGCTCCGGCACCATGGCCGCCGGTGAGCAGGGCGGCGAGGGCCGCCACCCATACGATGCATCTCGCCATGTGACACCTCTCGATCGACGCGGGGCCCAGAAAAGCGGCAACTCCATCGCTATTTAAAAGCGGCAGCGCCGCATCGGCAAGGCCGGACCCGTCGGCCCGGGCAGGCATCGGCTGGGTGTTTGGCTCGGGCCCCGAGGGCGGGACTGGTGTGGGACCGGGGCTGAGGGCCGGGCATTCCATGGGCCGCTGCCGGTCCCGTCGGGAGCCGGGCCCCGCCGGGCCAAGATCGGCCCGGCTCGCCAGTCTCATGGCAATGTCGTCCGCCTGGCCGCCGGAGCGCCGGCGGCCGATCGTGGTCCGCGACCGACCCGTGCCACGCACGGCCTGGTAGATTTCTCCCGTCCGCAGCGGCTTCCGAGGGCATACGCGATGCGAATCCTGGCGACACTGATCCTCTCCCTGGCCGGTCTGGCCGCTGTGGCCGCCGATCCATCTGCGGCGGATCGGCCCGCGGCCGATCCGCCTGCGGCGCTGCAACGGTGGGCGATTCTGGCCTCCGCGGAAGTGCGGGCCACCGGCATCGCCGACCTGCTGGCCGCCACGCTCGCGCAGGACGCGAGCCTGGTCCTCGTCGAGCGCGAACTTCTCGATCGAACGATGAAGGAAATCGATCTTTCCACGTTCCTCGGCGCGGGCTCCACGGCGGCCCGGCTGCAGCTCGGGAAAACCCTGGCGGCCGAGGGCCTGATCCTGCTGTCGGTCGAAAAGCGGCCCGAAGGCCAGGCCCTGCGGCTCGATCTCTGCGACTGCCGCTACGGGGCACGGCTGCGGAGCGAGTGGCTGCGGCACGAGGCCGCGGACCGAGAAGCCGCCGTGAAACGGTGCGCGGGGATGCTGGACGATGTCCGGCGGCAGTACCGGGCGGGCGTCCGCCGCATCGTCTGCGTGCCGGATTTCGTGTCGCAGAATCTGAAGAACACCTACGTCTCCATGCAGGCCGCCTGCGCGCAGCTCGTCCGCGAGCGGCTCCTCCGCGTGCCGGGCGTCGCCGTCGTCGAGATCGACGAGGCCGAGGCGATCGGCCGCGAGCTGCAACTGGGAGGCACGGAACTCCGTGACGCCCCGGCGATGATGACGGTCAAGGGCAGCTTCCGCGTCGTCGACGCGGCCGACAAGGCGACCAATCTGGTGAACCTGCATCTCGATCTGTTCGACGGCCGGGAGCGGCGGGAGGTCGCCCGCGACGGCATACCACTGGGGGACCTGGGCGCGGTGCTCACCGGCGAGCTGGCGGCGGAGATTCTCCAGGCCGTCGACGAGGCGGCCCCGGGCCTGACACAGCGCCACATCGCCGACATGCTCGCCGAACGGGCCCAGACCTTCGCCAGCCTCGGATCCTTCGACCGCGCGGCGCCGCTCCGCGAAGCCGTGCTCATGATCGACCCTGACGCCGCCGAACAGCGGCTCCGGCTGATGGCCGAGCGGACCGAGCCGCACTACCCGCGGGGGTATCGGCAGCGGAACGCACCGGTCCAGCAGTACGACGTGTTCATCGAAGGCTGGCACGATGCCAATCTGCGGGAACGGCGGATTCCCTTTTTCATGGCCCACACCGAGGCCCTGATCCAGCGGAATCAGGTCAACCCCCGGGAGGCGGTGTATCTGCTGGAGATCTGCCGCCGCGAGGCCTACGCCGACATGGAGATGGTGATCGCCTGTTTCGGCTTGCGCTACCAGGAGAGCTGTCGCGTCGCCGAGGACCGCATCAAAACGGCCGAGGCGTTTTTTTGGCGGATGGCCCCGCTGGTCCTGAAGCTGGACCGGGGCCACGTCGAAGGCCGGAACCGCAACCAGATGTTCCTGCCGTTTCAGCAGCGTCCACTGAACGAGCGGCCGGGCGCCGATCCGATGGTGCCCGCCGAGCAGGACGCGCTGGCGACGCACGAACTGGTGCTGCAATGCCTGAAGCTCGGCGTGGTGGGCGTCACCCGCCGGCCGCAGCCACCCATCAATGGCTACCCGCAGGGGGACGGCCGGGATCTCCACTTCAACGACGCCGGGCGGCTTGCCAAGGTGGCCGGGATCCTCGAGTCGCTCACCCCGGAGGATCTGCGGCCGCACCCGGAAATGCTCCTGCTGTTGAGCGACGCCGTCCGCCCGCTGGGGCAGTGGCTGTATGACGATCCCCGGTTTTCCGCGGCCGATGCCCGGACGTTTCTGGAGAGCCTGGCCGCGAGCCGGCGGCCGGGGGTGGCCTACTGCGGCCGGTTCGGACTGGCAAGCCTCGACGTCTCCACCCTCGACGCGTCCCAGACGGCGCAGCGGGTGACCGAGATCGACCAGCTCGTGGAACAGTATCCGCGGGTCGCGATCACCCCGCCCCAGGGCAAGTTCAGCGAGCTGCGGCGGCCGGAGGAACGGTGCCTCAAGCACCTGAAGACGCTGCGCGACGCGTGCCTGAAACGCATCAACGTGGCTCCGAAAACGGTTTCCCTGCCGCTGTCGTCGCTGGAGAAGGATTTCCAGACCGCTCCGGAGGACATCCTGCGGCTGGCCAAGAATCCCCGGGTGGTCGCGGCGCGGGTCGACCTGAAATTGCCCTACGAACCGCGGTTTTGGCTCAACTGCGGCGATCGTTTCGACGTCATCGGCGACCCCCTGCAGGCCCACATCCTCCGCAAGTCCGGCGAACTCGTGGAGCTGTTCGACTCGCGGCGGTTGCAGGAGCTGCAGCGTGGGATCGGCGACACCGTGCGTTGGGACGGCAGGTATCTGTGGCTCATTGGGGGCAGAAGTCTCCGCGTCTTCGACGCCGAGTGCCGGCCGATCGGTCAATTGGAACCTTCCGAGGAACTTCCCGAATACGACACGAAATGGCTCCATGTCTTCGCGCCCGGCAAGGCGATCATGGGCTGCCAGCGGTGGGACGACACACGCCAGCACGACCGCGGCTGCTGGTTCGCCTTCATCGAGGTCAAGGACGAGGGCGTGGGCGCGGGGAAGATGCGGCTCCAGCCCCGCGTGATCCACGAGGCGACCCAGTTGTCGGTGGAGGCGACGGGCGACACCGTGGACGACCCGCGGCAGGGGTTCGGGATCGATTGGGTGAGCGAGTTCAGTTTTGCCGAGACCGAGGGGAAGCGGCTGTTGTTCGTGGGACGGCGGTTCCTCCACGGAACCTTCTCGCGGCGGCCGACCCGCCCCCTGACCATCGATCTCGAGACCCTCGAGGTCGGCGTGTTTCCGCACGCGTTTCCTATTTTCGGCAGCCAGGCCCTCGACACCCGCCGGTTTTTGCCCCACGGCGTGGTCGTGATCCAGTCGTCGCACGGTCAGAACATGATGGAGGTCTGGAAGGCACCCCAGAGCGCCGCGCAGCCATGGAAGACGAAACGCGTGCCCTTCGACATGTTCACCTCGGTCGTGCACCAGGGCCTGCTCTACTCCAGGCAATGCCGGAGCCGTTTCGATCCCGGGACGCTTGAAGTCGAGGAATTCGTGCCTAAGGGCGAGTTCATCCCGAGAAGGGAAATGCTCGAGATGATGGGAAGTTCGGCACACTTCGGCGTCGTCTTCTGGGGGGATGGGCGGAGATGGGAGCCGGGCGTCGACTGGGCCACGCGAGTGGCCAGAGAGAAACAGGCGCCGCCCCCGCCCCCCCCGCCGCCCGTGCGGCCCGGGTTCGGCGTCTGGCGGATGCACATCGACGATCCGCAGGCCCCGCCACCGGATTACTCGGATCATGCCGTCGTCATTCCGGAGGCCTTTCGCGACAAGCACTACCGGGCCATGCTCCGGCTGTGGGCCGCCGGGGCCAAGCTATCGGTCCACTCGTGTCCCGGAGAGACCGACCTGCGCATCTACCCCGGCTGGATCGGCGACCGCGACGACGCCGCGGCTGTGGCCGACCTCCATAACATCTTCCAGTTCGTGGCGATCGGCGTCGCCCGGGAGCCGATCGCAGCCGCCATGCGGGGTCTGGGCGACGAAGTCGACGTGAAGTACATGGTCCTGTGCGCGACGCCCGCGACCAATGCCGACTTCCAGGTCGTGGGGCAGATGGAAAAAATGCGGTCCCTGACCGTGTGCAATACGGAGATCGACGACGAGGGCTTGGGGGCCGTCGGCAAGCTCGAAGGGCTGACAAGCCTGCGGCTGCGGGACGAGACGGGGAAGCGGCTGACGGCGGCCGGCCTCGCCCACCTCCGCAACCTTCGGCAGCTGGAATGGCTCACCCTGGAGGGGCCGGGCTTCGGCGACGAGGCCGTCAAGGCGTTGACGGGTGACATGCTGCCCCGCCTGCACTCGCTCACGCTGACCGGCTGTGAGGTGCGGACCGATCTGCTGCGGGAGCTCAAGCGACAGCGGCCGAAGATCTCGACGTACCTGCACGAACTGTACTGAACCATGTGCCTGCCGGGCCGGCCGGCTCCGGCCAGTGCGGCGGCAACCACGTGTCGCCGGGCCGGCGCTTGCCGAACCACCAGCGGCCGCCGTATCCTCCTCGCTTGACCGGGCGGCCGCGGAACGAGTCTGGCGCTGCAAGAAGCGGCCCAGGGCGAAGTCTTTGTGGAGATACCTCCGGCCGCCCTGACTCGTTTCGGCCGTCATGGAACCGACCTCCAGCCTGATCGCGGTGTTCGTCGTCGTGGCAGCCGCGGCAGCCGTCGCGGTCCATCCGCGAACGCGGGCCTACGGGTTCGCGGCCTGGGTGGTCGCGGCCGTCCTCGCCGGGCTGATCGCGCCGCCGGCGGCGGTGAGCCGGCTGCCGCTCGACAACCCGTTGCTCGTGACGCGGCTCCTGCAGATCGCGATGTTCGGCATGGGGGCGACGCTCACCACCGGGGATTTCGTCCGCGTCCTGCAGATGCCCAAGGGCGTCATCGTGGGCGCGGTCCTGCAGTTCACCACGATGCCCTTGCTGGGCTGGGCGGTCTCGCGGGCCCTCGGCCTGCCGCAGGAACTCGCCCTGGGCATGATCCTCCTCGGGGCGAGCCCCGGAGGCATTTCGTCCAACGTGATCACGTATCTGGCCCGCGGCAACGTCGCACTGTCGGTGACCATGACGGCCGTGTCGACCCTCCTGGCTCCGGTGATGACGCCGCTGATGGTCTATCTCTACGCGCGGCGGACGGTCGATCTCGATTACGCGGAGATGTTTTCCAGCATTCTGGCGACGGTCGTCGCGCCGGTGGTGGTGGGTCTGGCGGCCAACGCGGTGCTCACCCGCTGCCGGGCCGATCGGCGGGTCGCGGAGCGGTTGCTCGCCATCACGTCGATGATCGCGATCTGCCTGATCTGCGGGGTGATCGCCGTCCGCAGCCGCGCGCAGATCGAGCATATCGGCGGACTGCTGCTGCTGGGCGTCACCGCGCACAACCTCGGCGGCTATTTGCTCGGGTATTTCGCCAGTCGGCTCGTGGGCATCAACCGCCAAGACAGCCGCACCGTCGCCATCGAGGTCGGCCTGCAGAACGGCGGCCTGGCCGCAAACCTGGCCGTCCAGGTGCTGAAGATCCCGGGCGCCGCGATCGTGCCGGCGCTGTTCTCGGCCGTGATGAACGTCACCGGCTCGGTACTGGCCTCGATCTGGGCGCACCGTCCGCCGCAGGACGCCGCCGCGGATTCCTGACCGGCGGCGGAGAACAGGCCGCTGCGGCCGACGTCCGCAAGCCTGTTCGTGCCGACCAGCGCGGGACGGGGGGCTCGGCATGGTCGGGCCCGACGCTTGCGGCCCGAAGTCGCAGCCATGTACAAGAGATGTGGACAGAAACCGATCTCCAGGCCACACCCGATGCCCACCACGCTCCGATCGATCGTCTTCTTCGCCAGCGCCGTCGTCGCCTTCGCGTTGCCGGCGGCACAGGCCGCGGCCGCCGATGCCGTCCCCGCCGCCGCGGCGGTTTTTCAATTCGCCACGGTCGTGAAAACGTCCGCCGGCGAACGGGAGGCCTTCCTCTGGATTCCACCGCAGGCGGAACAGGTCCGGGGCGTGCTCGTCGCCGGCATGTCGTCGGCCGAGCGTGAACTCGTCAAGGATGCCGCCGTGCGCCGCGCGTGCCGCGCGGAAAGCCTGGCGATCGTGTTCCTGACGACCGGCATCAGTTCCGTCAACGTGCAGCAGGTGCTCGACGATTTCGCCGCCGCGAGCGGCTATCACGAGCTGTCCGTCGCGCCGCTGTTTTTCGCCGGCCATTCCGCCGGCGGCCCCCAGGCCAAGGCTGCTGCCGTCGCGCACCGCGACCGCTGTTTCGGCGTCATGCAGTACCGCGGCGGCTCGCCCGGGATCCCCGCCAACTCCCTCGACCCCGATCCCGTCCCGCCGGGCGTTCCCGCGGTGATGATGCTCGGTCAGTACGACGAGTTCGGAAAAGTCGCGCGGGACGAAAGCGGGCGTGAAAACTGGGAGAACGGCGTCGGCGCGATGCGGACCTTCCGCTCCGCCGACGCACGCAACCTCGGCTGCTTCGCGGTCGAGCCCGGGGCGGGGCACTTCGCCTGGTCGGATCGCAGCGCGGCGTACTTCGCGCTGTTTCTGCGGAAGGCGGCCGCCCAGCGGATCCCCGACTGGTCGCCCGACGCCAAGACGCCCGTCACGTGCCGCCCGATCGATGCGACACGCGGCTGGCTGACGGAGCTTCCCACCAGAGCGGCCGCCCGACACGCCCCGGCCCCGGCCACCGAGTACACCGGCGACCCGGGCGACGCGTCGTGGCATTTCGACCGCGAGATGGCCGAGGCGACGGTCGCGCATCACCGCGGTCTGGTCGGCAAGCGCGATCAGTTCATCCGCTGGGCGGATCCCTGCACCGTCAAGGCGGGCGCGCGGTTTTTCTTCGACGGCATCGCGTGGATCGGTGACGGACAGACCTTCGAGGTCCGCCCCCAATTCGCGGAGACCTATCCGCAGCAGTACGACGGCGAAGGCCCGATCTGGGCGCAGGCCGGCCAGCCGGTCGGCAACTCGGCCCAGGCGATCCGGGTGCGGCCCACCGGCGGCCCGCTCGTGGCCGTGGGGCCCAACGCCTTCCGCGTGCAGTTCGACGCCCTGGCACCCGCCCCCGGCCCCAAGGCGACCGCGATCATCGCCTTTGTCGACGGCGACGAACAGTGGCGGTATGCCGAGCAGGTGGGCATTGTCCGCAGCATGGTCCTCACCGAGGGACAGGAGCAGGCGATCACGTTTCCGGCGTTGCCTGACATGAACGCGGGGGACGGCAACGCCGTCCCCGCCGCCATCGAACTGAACGCCACGAGCGACAGCAGCCTGCCCGTCGAGTACTACGTAGCCCACGGACCGGCGACCATCGAGAACGGCAGGCTGATGCTCCATGAATTGCCCCGGCGGGCACGGCTGCCCATCGAGATCAAGGTCGTCGCCTACCAGTTCGGCCGCGGCATCGAGCCACGCGTGAAGGCGGCAACGCCCGTCACACGGGTCCTGCGGGTGCGGTGATGCCGGCGCCGCAGGCCTGGGGGTGAACGCGCCCGCCTGCTACCGCCCGGAACGCGGCGGTGGCGCGGCGAGCGGCGCCATCAACCCCGCCGGTCTCAAGGGGCCGCCGGCGCCGAGGCGAGTGATTCGATGTAGTCGATCAGGCTCGCGAACTGGGAGACCGTCAGGTCGGCCACCAGGCCCTCGGGCATGACGCTCGTGGCGAGCTTCGTTCGTTCCTCGATCGCCTGCTTCGCGACCTTGCGCTCCACGCCCTGCGCGTCTCGCAGGGCGAGCGTGTCGGCCCCTTCGCTGGTCACGAAGCCGACGAACGACCGCCCGTCGTCGAGCACCAGCGCGGTGGTGGCGAAGCCCTGGGCGATCGACTTGTTCGGCAGCAGCACGTTCTCGGCGAGCTGCCTGCGGTTGTAGATCCCGGCGGCGTTGGCGAGCGATGGCCCGAGACCGGCGCTATCGACGCCGGCGGCATGGCAGGCGATGCACTTGCGCGATACGAACAACTCCGCGCCCACCGCCCGGTCGCCACGCCGCTGGTCGATCAGTGCGAGCACGTCGCCCACCTTCCGCTGGCCGATCGCGGTCCCGGTATCGGCCGCGATCTCCCGGACCTTGTGGGGATCGATGCCGAGCGGTCGCAGGGCATCGGCTGCGGCCTTGGCGAGCGGCGGATCGTTCGTCTGGTCCGCCGCCGCGACGAGGCTCGTCGCCAGCGCCCGCGATCGCGTCCGCAGGCTGGCGGCGACGAGCGCGAGCCGCCGGCCGGAGTCCCGATTCCACTCCGCCGCCAGCCACGACGCCGCAGCGCCACGGACATTGCTCTTGGCGTGACTCGAACCGGCCACCGTCAGCAGCATGTCGTCAGCCAGGGACTGATGGGCGGGACTGACCGCGGCGAGCGCCGCGACGGGGCCGATGTCGAGGGCGGCCGCCTTGCTGCCGGTGGCGGCCCGCCGCGCCGTGGCAAGCGTCACGGCGGGCAGCCCGGCGGATTCGGCCGCGAGCACGGCGTCAAACAGCGGACGGATCGATGCCGGTGCCGTGCTGCTGGCCAAAACCCGAATCGCCGCCAGCCGGTCCGCGGGCTGCCCGTTGATCGTCGCGATCGCCGGCAGGCTCGTGTCCGGTGGGGCTTCGCCGGCCAGATCCAGGAACGTCACGACCGCCGTGAGCGATGGGTCGCGGGCTTGAAACACAGGCAGGGTCACCGCGGCGGGAAATCGATGCAGCCCGAGCGTGCGGGCCAAGCCGGCGAGCTCCGCCGGAGCAGCAGCCTCGACCGCGGCCATGACCGCCGCGTGGAGCCGCGGAGAGGCCTCCCATTCCTCCATCGCGTAGTAGGGCCCTCGGGTATCGGGCCGCGTACCCCAGCTCTCTTCTTTCCAGACCGACTCCCGCCGCCAGAGCCGAGCGGCAGCCCAGACGAGGTCGGAGCGGTGCCCGGGGTCGGTGGCCCGCGCGAGTCGTTCGACGACCGCGGCGGCGGACGCCTCGGAATGGATCTCCCCCAGCACGCGGGCCGCGGCGCGGCGCACG
>Ga0315900_10006443_pt1 | contig 15737 bp, 13 predicted proteins | sample LakEriMetagenome_FD_203521 | JGI IMG/M metagenome (GOLD analysis project Ga0315900, IMG submission 203521) | Freshwater fungal communities from buoy surface, Lake Erie, Ohio, United States - Buoy 12 MA114 | ecosystem: Environmental > Aquatic > Freshwater > Lake > Lake biofilm | place: USA: Lake...
TACCAGGGCCAGCTGATGGTCAGCTGCTGGAACCGCAGCGAGACGGCCTTCACCCTGCAGCCGATGGAGCGTCTGGCGCAACTGGTGATCGTGCCGGTGGTGCAGGCCCGGTTCAACGTGGTCACCGAATTTCCTGCCACCGAGCGCGGGGAGGGCGGCTACGGTTCCACCGGCAAGGCCTGACGCCGGGCGACGCTCCACGCTGACACCAGCTGGGATCCGCGACGTTCTCCAATCGGCGACATCCCGCCCTTGGAGACTCGACATGCCTTCCTCGCCCTTTTCACTGCCTGCGGTGTCGTCCGCTGCTTCGTCCCTTGCTTCGTCCGCCCTGTCGTCCTCGCGTTCGACCCTCGCTGGCGCAGCCCTGTGCGTGCCGCTGGGCCTGATGCTGTCCCTGGCTGGTTGCGCGAACCCGCCGATGGCGCAGGGCGGCAGTCACCACGCCTCGGTAGCCTCGGCGCCGGTCCTGGTCTGGGGCCGGATTCAGCGCATCGAGTATGTCCCGCCAGGCACGCCGGCGTCGGCGCAGCCCAATGTGCTCGGGGCCGTGGTGGGCGGGGTGGCTGGCGCGGCGCTGGGCAGCACCATCGGCGAAGGCGCGGGACGGGGCGCCGCCACGGTGCTCGGTGGCGTGGCCGGCGCCGCCGTGGGCAGCCGCGTGGCCCGCAATTCGGCAGGCACCACCACCGACCCGTCGTACCGGGTGGCGGTGCAATCCGACCAGGGCATGCAGTACACCTATGAAGTGCCGGCGGTGGGCGACCTCAAGGTCGGCGACCGGGTCCGCGTCGAGAACAACGTGATCCAGCGGCAGTAAGCAGGTGGCGCGGGCTTTTCAGTGCAGGCTCTGGCTGCCTGGTGCCTGCGGTTGCACCCGGAAAAAGCCGGTGCCCGCGCTGCCGCGGTCGATTTCCTCCTCGGTGGCTGCGCGCACGGCCTCCACCCGAAGGGACAGGCGCAGGGCGATCCCCGCCAGGGGGTGGTTGGCATCGAGCACCACATGCTCGGGATAGATCTCGGTGACGGTGTAGAGCGCGTCTTTCGGACCTTCGGAGGTGGCGCCCGGGGGCAACTGCTCGAAGGTCAGGCCTTCCTCGAGGCCCTCGGGAAAGAGGGCGCGCGGCTCGAGGAACACGAGGTTCTCGTCATAGTCGCCGAAGGCCTCCTCGGGCTCGAGGTGCAAGTCCAGGCGAGCGCCGGGTGCATGGCCCTGCAGAGCCTCCTCGATCTTGGCGAGCAGGTCGTCGCCGCCCACCAGGAATTCGACGGGTTCGTCGAGCGTGTCGAGCGTCTCGCCCAGGGTGTCCTTGAGCACCCAGGTGAGGGCGACGACGCAGCGGGGGGTGATGTCCATGAGGGACAATTGTCGCAGCATCGCCTCATGCGGCTCCGTTTTGCCCCCCATGGACATCCACTCACCCCTGACCCTGCTTGGCGGCCTGACCGCCGCCCAGTTCATGAAACGTCACTGGCAGCGCCGGCCGCTGCTGGTGCGCGGCGCGGTGTCAGGCCTGGAGGCACTGGTGCCCGCCGAGCGCCTGTTCACCCTGGCGGGCCAGGACGATGTGGAGTCGCGCCTGATCCTGCGCCAGCCCGCAGGGCGCTGGCAGCTGCGGCAAGGCCCGTTCAGCCCGCAGGACATTCCGTCGCCGCGGCGCAAGGCCTGGACGCTGCTGGTGCAGGGCATGGACCTGCACGAGCCGGCGGTCCATGCCCTGATGCAGTCATTTCGTTTCGTGCCTGAGGCGCGGCTGGACGATGTGATGATCAGCCATGCCACCGACGGCGGCGGGGTGGGGCCGCATTTCGACAGCTATGACGTGTTCCTGTTGCAGACGCAGGGGCGCCGGCGCTGGCGCATCGGGCGGCAGGACGATCTGTCCTTGCAGCCGGGGATGCCGCTGAAGATCCTGGCGCGGTTCGAGCCCGAGCAGGAGTTCCTGCTCGAACCTGGCGACATGCTGTACTTGCCACCGCGATGGGCGCATGATGGCATCGCCGAGGGCCAGTGCCAGACCTGCTCGATCGGGTTCCGGGCCCCTGCCCGGGGTGAGCTGGCCAGGGAGTTGCTGCAGCGGTTGGCCGATGAGGCCGCCGATGCGGTGGGGGAGCGGCTGTATGCCGACGCGGGCCAGCCGGCCGCCGATCGGCCGGGCGCCATTCCGAGCGCGTTGCAGGACTTTGCGAGGGACGCGGTGCAGGCGGCCCTGAAGGAATCCCATTGGCTGGAGCGGGCCCTGGGGGAGTCCCTGACCGAACCCAAGCCACAGGTCTGGTTCGAGACGCGCCAGCCACCGCGCCGGCTGGTCGCGGTGGCGCTCGATCCGCGTTCGCGCATGCTTTATGACGACCGGCATGTCTTCATGAACGGAGAGAGCTGGCGGGCCGGGGGCGCCGATGCGCGCCTGATGCGCCGGTTGGCCGATGCCCGCCGGCTGTCGGCCAGCGAGCTGCAGCGCGCTTCACCCGAGGCCCTGGCGCTGCTACGCGAATGGTGTGCGTCGGGGTGGGTTCAGGCCGCCCCACTGTGAAGGCGGAAACCCTACGGGAAAATGCCTAAGGGCTTATGACTATAATAGTGGGCTGAGCAGGAAGAGCTCGAGTCCTTCTTGTTCTTCAGTCCCCAGGCGCTAAAGCCTGGGAGCAATTTTCCGGAAAATCGTTCATCTTCAAAAAAAGGAACCTGAAATGAAGAAATCGCTCGTCCTGGCATCCCTGTTCGCCGCTGTTGCCCTGTCTGCTTGCGGCAAGAAAGAGGAGCCGGCTCCCGCTCCGGCTCCGGCTCCCGCCGCTGCCCCGGCCCCGGCCCCGGCTGCTGACGCTGCTGCTTCCGCAGCCGCTGCTGCTGCCGCTGGCGCTGCTTCCGCAGCCGCTCCGGCCGCTTCCAAGTAATCGGTTTTCCGGTTCTGGAGAAAAAGCCGCCCTCGGGCGGCTTTTTTTATTGGGCTCGTGGGTGGTGAGGGGCGAGGCGCGGACACAGCCTCGCTCGCCGCCGGGCGACCGAGGCCCGCCTGGCCGGTCGCTACTTGAGGTCGTCCGCCAGCAGCTTGACGATGCGCTGGGCGGTGGCGGAGGTTTCGGGCTGCCCCTCGGCGTTCTGGACCGCCACGACGGTGCCGGTGCCTTGGGCCGTCAACACGATGCGGTACTTCACGGGCGGGGCGGCACGTCCGACGCCACTGAAGAACTTGTCAAAGAAGCCGGCTTTCTCCTGCTTGTCGGCATTGGGCTCGACATAGCGCACGAAGTAGATGCCCTTGCTGCGATCGCGGTCCTCGACGGTGAAACCGGAGCGATCGAGCGAGAGGCCGACCCGCCGCCAGGCGCGGTCAAAGGCATCTTCCAGCAGGACCACCGGCTGGTTGTCGGCCTGGGCCGCGCGGGCCAGTGGCGGCGCGAGGTTCGCCGCGGCCTGAGCCTGCTGCGCGGTGCCCCCGAGCTTGAGCATCAGGCGCCGCAGGAACTCGTTTTCGAGTTCCGGGTCGCTGGGCCGGGGTTGCCACACCGTCTGGTCCTGCCGGGTGCTGGTGTAGACCTCCTGCATCCCCCGGTGGGAGACAAAGACCTCGGTGCGGTCGGTGGAGGCGCGCTCGAGCCGGGTGCGGAATCGATCGCGTTCGGAGGTCGAATACAGGGAGTCAAACACCTTGCCCAGGAGGTTGCGCACCATGTCCTGCGGCAGCTTGGCGCGGTTTTCGGCCCAGTCGGTTTCCACCAGCCCCAGCTCCGGCTGGTCGAGGGTGAGCGTGAAGCCGTTTTCTTTCCAGAATTCCCGCACTGCCGGCATGACCTGGTCGGCGGGACGGTCGACCACCAGCCACCGCTGGGTGCCGGAGCGCTCGATGCGCACATCCCCGAATTGGGACGGGGCCGTGGCCTGCACCGTCGGCCGATTGGCCTGCTGGCCGGTGGCGGTCACCGCCACGCCCGGGACGGCATAGCGGGTGTCGCGCGTGAGCTGGCTCAGGTCGGGCGGCACCTCAAGGGAGGGCGCCTTGGAGGCGCTGCGGTAGTCGATCTTGGTGCCTTCGACCTCGATCGAGGAGCAGCCCGCGGCCAGCACGCAGGTGGCCAGCAGGGCGGGGCGGAACAGGGGCTTCATCAAACGGTCCTTGGGGCGGGCGATCAGCGCAGCAGGCCGGCGGCGCGCAGGGCGCCCTCGACCACGGGCTGGCTGGCCGCGGAAAGCGGGGTCATGGGCAGGCGGGCCGTCGGGCCGCACAGGCCCAGGCGGGCCATGGCCCATTTCACGGGGATGGGGTTGGCCTCGGTGAAGAGGTGGCGGTGCAGCGGCATCAGCTGGCGCTGGATCCGCATGGCGGTGTCACGCTGGCCGGCCAGAGCAGCCACGCACAGCTCGTGCATCAGCCGCGGTGCAACGTTGGCCGTCACGCTCACATTGCCATGGCCCCCACACAGGATGAGGGCCACGGCGGTCGGGTCGTCGCCCGAGTAGATGGCAAAGCCGGCCCGGGCATCGCGAATGAGCCACTGGGCCCGTTCGATGTTGCCCGTGGCTTCCTTGATGCCGACGATGCCCGGCACCTCTGAGAGACGCAGCACCGTGTCGTGCTGCAGGTCGGCCACGGTGCGGCCCGGCACGTTGTACAGGACGATGGGCAGGTCGCCCGTGGCCTCGGCAATGGCCTTGAAATGCTGGTACTGCCCCTCCTGGGTGGGCTTGTTGTAGTAGGGGACGACCTGCAGCTGGCAATCGGCGCCCACCTCGCGGGCGTAGCGCGCCAGCTCGATCGCCTCGGCAGTCGAATTGGCGCCGCAGCCGGCCATGATCGGCACCCGGCCGGCGGCATGTTCGACCGACACCCGGATGATTTCGCGGTGTTCCTGCACGCTCACCGTGGGCGATTCGCCGGTGGTGCCGACCACGCCGATGCAGTCGGTGCCCTCGGCAATGTGCCAGTCGATCAGCTTGCGCAGGCCCGCGTAGTCGACGCTGGTGTCGTCCTTCATGGGCGTGACCAGGGCCACGATGCTGCCGGTGATTGCTTTCATGGGTGATTCGTGCAGGGCAATCCGACCATTCTAACGAGGGCGACAGGCCCGACGGTCGGGCCGGGCCCGGGCGGCGTGGGGGGATGGGGCCTCAGTTGAAGCAGGCCCAGACCTGGTCGGCCAGGGTGACCAGCACTGCGGGGTGCTGGTACAGGGCGAAGGCCCCCGCCAGCGCGATCACGGCGGCGGCATAGGCCGCCCAGGCCCAGGCCCGGCCGGCTGGCGCATGGCTGTCCGCCGGTGCATGAGCCCCGGCGGTTGCGGCGCGCGCTGCGGCCGAGGCGGCGGGTGCGGAGGCGGCAGGCTCTGTCATGGCGTGTCAGTGGGGAAGTTGCCGGGCGTTCAGGCGGCCTGCGGCCGGGGCGCGCGCGCGATCGGCGACTCGCGCACCGGCAGGTTGACCAGCCCGGCGAACACGCCCAGGGCGATCGACATCCACCAGACGATGTCGTAGCTGCCGGTGCGGTCATACAGCAAACCACCGAGCCACACCCCCATGAACGAGCCAACCTGGTGGCTGAAGAAGACAAAGCCTCCCAGCATGGACAGGTGGGCGACGCCGAAGATCTGGGCCACGGTCGCATTGGTGGGCGGGACGGTGGACAGCCATAGCAGGCCCATCACCGAGGCGAAGATGTACACCGACATCGGCGACAGGGGTGCCCAAAGGAACAGGGTGATAACCAGGGCGCGGGCGAAATAGATGAAGGCCAGGATCTTGCGGCGCGCGAGTTTCTGGCCCAGCGAGCCGGCGATGTAGGTGCCGAACACGTTGAACAGGCCGATCAGGGCCAGGGCGTAGCTGGCCACCTGGGGGGACAGGCCCTGGTCCTTCAGGTAGCTGGGCATGTGCACGCCGATGAACACCACCTGGAAGCCGCACACGAAGTAGCCGGCCATGAGCAGCTGGAAACTGCGGTAGCCGAAGGCCTCGCGCAGGGCCTGGCCGATGGTCTGGTCACGCACCGGCGCCGCGCCTCCGGCGAAGGCCGCCTCGCGCAGGCCCAGGGCCAGCGGCATGATCACGAGCGCTGCGGCGGCCAGCACCAGCAGTGCTTGCTGCCAGCCCAGGCTCATGATCAAGAAGCCCTCGACCGGCACCATGAGGAACTGGCCAAAGGAGCCCGCCGCAGCCGCCACCCCCATCGCCCAGGAGCGCCGGGCGGGATCGAGCTGGCGGCCGATCACGCCGTAAATGACCGCATAGGTGGTGCCCGCCTGCGCCGCTCCGATCAGGATGCCAGTGGTCAGCGCGAAACCCAGCACCGAGGTGGACAGGGCCATGCCCACCAGCCCGAGGGCATACAGGACCGCGCCCCCGAGCAGCACGCGAAAGGCACCGAAGCGGTCGGCCAGCATGCCGGCGAAGATGCCGAAGAAGCCCCAGGCCAGGTTCTGGATGGCGATGGCCAGGGCGAAGGTTTCGCGCGTCCAGCCCTGGGCCTGGGTGATCGGCTGCAGCCACAGGCCGAAGCCGTGCCGGATACCCATGGACAGGGTCACGATCAGGGCGCCGCAGGCCAGCACCTGGGTTGCGGAGAGGCGGGGGACGGAAGACATCACTGGACTGTATCGAAGAGCCGGCGCATCTGCTGTCGCCGACGCCGGAGGCGAGCGGGCTGTGGTTTCATACAGGGTATTTCTCCCGCCTGACTACAATGCCCGCAGCCATGGCCACCAAACCCACCCCCGTTTACTCCGAAGGTTCGATCCGCGTGCTCAAGGGCCTGGAGCCCGTCAAGCAGCGGCCCGGCATGTACACCCGCACCGACAACCCGCTGCACATCGTGCAGGAGGTGTTGGACAACGCCGCCGACGAGGCATTGGCCGGTCACGGCAAGCGGATCCAGGTCACGCTGCACACCGACGGCTCGGTGAGCGTAGAGGACGACGGGCGAGGCATTCCGTTTGGCCTGCATCCCGAGGAGGGCGCGCCGGTGATCGAACTGGTGTTCACCCGTCTGCATGCGGGCGGCAAGTTCGACAAAGGCCAGGGCGGGGCCTACAGCTTCTCCGGCGGTCTGCACGGGGTGGGCGTGTCGGTGACCAACGCGCTGTCGCGGCGCATGGAAGTCACCTCCTACCGCGAGGGGCAGGCGGCCCGGCTGGTGTTCCAGGGCGGCGATGTGACCGAGCCGCTGCAGGTGCGCAAGGCCGCTGGAGGCGACCGCCGACAGGGCACCACGGTGCGGGTCTGGCCAGACGCGAAGTATTTCGAGTCGTCGCAGCTGCCCCAGTCGGAGCTGGTGCACCTGCTTCGCAGCAAGGCCGTGCTCATGCCCGGGGTGGCGGTCACCCTGGCGCATGAGAAATCTGCCGAATCAACGACCTGGCAGTACAAGGGCGGCCTGCGCGACTACCTGATGCAGACGCTCACCGGCGATCCGGTGATTCCCCTGTTCGACGGCGAGGGCTATGCCACCGACAACGACAACTTTGCCGAGGGCGAGGGCGCGCAGTGGTGCGTGGCCTTTACCGAGGAAGGTGCGCCGGTGCGCGAGAGCTATGTCAACCTGATTCCCACGTCGGCTGGCGGCACGCATGACAGTGGCCTGCGCGACGGCCTGTTCCAGGCGGTCAAGGGCTTCATCGAGCTGCATTCGCTGATGCCCAAGGGCGTGAAGCTGATGCCGGAAGACGTGTTCGCCCGCGCGTCTTATGTGCTGTCGGCCAAGGTGCTCGACCCGCAGTTCCAGGGGCAGATCAAGGAGCGGCTCAATTCGCGCGACGCGGTGCGGCTGGTGTCGAGCTTCGTCAAGCCGGCCCTGGAGCTCTGGCTGAACCAGCATGTCGACTACGGCCGCAAGCTGGCCGAATTGACGATCAAGTCCGCCCAGGCCCGCCAGCGCGCCGGCCAGAAGGTGGAAAAGCGCAAGGGCTCGGGGGTGGCGGTGCTGCCTGGCAAGCTGACGGACTGCGAAAGCCGTGACACCCGCCTGAACGAGGTGTTCCTGGTCGAGGGCGATTCAGCCGGCGGCAGCGCCAAGATGGGCCGTGACAAGGAGATCCAGGCGGTGCTGCCGCTGCGCGGGAAGGTGCTCAATACCTGGGAGGTGGAACGAGACCGGTTGTTCGCCAACACCGAGATCCACGATATCGCGGTGGCGATCGGGGTTGATCCGCACGGGCCGAACGACACGCCTGACCTGTCGGGCCTGCGATACGGCAAGGTGTGCATCCTGTCCGATGCCGACGTGGACGGCTCCCACATCCAGGTGCTGCTGCTCACGCTGTTCTTCCGGCATTTCCCGAAGCTGATCGAGGCGGGGAATGTGTTCGTCGCGCGGCCGCCGCTGTTCCGGGTGGATGCGCCGGCTCGGGGCAAGAAGCCGGCGTCCAAGGCGTATGCGCTCGACGAGGGCGAGCTGACCGCCATCCTGGACAAGCTGCGCAAGGAAGGCGTGCGTGAAGGCGCCTGGACAATCAGCCGCTTCAAGGGCCTCGGCGAGATGAGCGCCGAGCAGCTGTGGGAGACCACCCTTAACCCGGACACCCGGCGCCTGCTGCCGGTCATGCTCGGGTCCTTCGACTTCGCGGTGACCGAGTCCTTGATCAACAAGCTCATGGGCAAGGGCGAGGCTGCAGCCCGTCGCGAGCTGATGGAGTTGCATGGCGACACGGTGGATGTGGACATCTGAGGCGATGGCGCGCTGCGCGGTGCCTCGCGGGCTGCGGGCGATGGTGGCCGGCCTGTGCATGGCGGCCGGCATGGCCGTGCCGGCCCGGGCTGACATCTGGGCCTATGTGGACGCGCGGGGCGTGGCCCATTTCGCGGCGGAACGACTTGACGACCGCTACGAGCTGTTCTTCCGGGGTGGCATCGAGGCGCAGCAGGCCCTGGGGGTGGCTCCCGCCGCGCCGCTGGCGCCGGCACCGGCTGCGCTGCCCGAGGGCCGGCCTGAGGCCCTGCCAAGCCCGCCCCCTGACGCCCGCACCACGCGCCTGGCGGCCTTCATCGAGGCCGCGCCAGGCTATCGCGAGGCGAGCCCGCTGCTGCGCGAGGCCTCGGCGAGCCATCGCATCGATTACGAATTGCTCAAGGCCCTGGTGGCCGCGGAATCGGGCTTCGACCCGCAGGCGGTGTCGCCCAAGGGCGCGATCGGGCTGATGCAGGTGATGCCCGCGACCGCCGAACGCTTCGGCGTGGCCGGCGATGCGCGCCTGACCCTGGAGCGCAAGCTCGCCGACCCGCGCACCAATGTGCGCACCGGCTCGCGCTACCTGCGGCATCTGATGGACCTGTTTCCCGGCCGGCTCGACCTGGCCCTGGCTGCCTACAACGCCGGCGAGGGTGCGGTGCAGCGGGCGGGGCAGCGGATTCCTGAATTCCGCGAGACGCAAAACTATGTGCGGACGGTGATGCAGCTGTATGCCTGGCTCAAGCCGGGCGGTGATGGCGCACGGGCGGCGGGATCGAGCCGCGATGCGGGCCGTGCCGTGGCCGGCGCGCCCGCCGGTGCCATGGCGGGCGCGGCCCCTGCGCCTTCCGCCGCAGTCCGCCCGTCCGCCCTGACCCCGGCGCTGTCTGGCTTCGCGCCGGGGCGTGCGCGGATGCCGCCGCCACTTCTCCCGCCGGCGCAGGCCCCCTCGGTGGCGCCCCAGACGCCAGCGATCCTGGACACGTCCTCGAACACGACATCGAACACGAACTGAGAATCCCATGGAGCAGGACCTGATTCCCCTGGCTGCCGACGGCGGCGACGATTCCCAACTGGACCTGGCCACCTACGCCCAACGCGCCTACCTGGAATACGCGCTGAGCGTGGTCAAGGGCCGTGCGCTGCCCGATGTGGCCGACGGCCAGAAGCCGGTGCAGCGGCGCATCCTGTATTCCATGGCCCGCATGGGCCTGGGCTTTTCCGGCACTGGCGGCGCCAAGCCGGTCAAGAGCGCCCGGGTGGTGGGTGATGTGCTGGGCCGCTTCCATCCGCACGGCGATCAGGCGGCGTATGACGCGCTGGTGCGCATGGCGCAGAATTTTTCGCAGCGCTATCCGCTGATCGACGGCCAGGGCAACTTCGGCAGCCGCGACGGGGATGGCGCGGCCGCCATGCGCTACACCGAGGCGCGGCTGGCGCGCATCACCAACCTGCTGCTGGAGGAGATCGACGAAGGCACGGTGGATTTCTCCCCCAATTACGACGGCAGCACCGAGGAGCCCTTGCAGCTGCCGGCGCGCCTGCCGTTTGTCCTGCTCAATGGCGCCAGCGGCATTGCGGTGGGACTGGCCACCGAGATCCCCAGTCACAACCTCGGCGAGGTGGCCCAGGCCTGCGTGGCACTGGTGAAGGATCCAAAGCTCGCCGACGACGCGCTGCTGGCGCTGCTGCCCGGGCCGGACTATCCGGGCGGCGGGCAGATCATCAGCCCGGCGTCGGACATCGCCGAGGCCTACCGGACCGGACGTGGCTCATTGAAGGTGCGTGCGCGGTGGACGATCGAGGACCTGGCCCGGGGCCAGTGGCAGCTGGTGGTGCACGAGTTACCCCCCGGGGTGAGCGCGCAGAAGGTGCTCGAGGAAATCGAGGAACTGACCAACCCCAAGGTCAAGACCGGCAAGAAGGCGTTGAGCGCCGACCAGCTGCAGCTCAAACAGACGGTGCTGGCGGTGCTCGATGCGGTGCGCGATGAGTCGAGCAAGGATGCGCCGGTGCGCCTGGTCTTCGAGCCCAAGACCAGCAAGATCGAGCAGTCGGAGCTGATCCAGGCCCTCCTGGCCCACACCAGCCTGGAGACCTCCGCACCGATCAACCTGACCTCGGTGGGCCTGGACGGCCGGCCGGTGCAGAAGTCGCTGCGGCGGATGCTGGAGGAATGGATCGACTTTCGCCAGCGCACGATCGAGCGCCGCTCACGCCACCGCCTGGACAAGGTGCTCGATCGGATCCACATCCTCGAGGGTCGGCAGACCGTCCTGCTCAATATCGACGAGGTGATCGCGATCATTCGCAGCAGCGACGAGCCGAAGGCGGCCCTGATCGCTCGCTTTGCCCTGAGCGAGCGGCAGGCCGAGGACATCCTTGAAATCCGGCTGCGCCAGCTGGCGCGGCTGGAGGCGATCAAGATCGAGCAGGAGCTCAAGGCCTTGCGGGAGGAGCAGGGCAAGCTCGAAGACATCCTGGGCAGTCCCGCGTCCCTGCGGCGGCTGATGATCAAGGAGATCGAGGCCGACGCCAAGCAGTTCAGCGATGCGCGCCGCACCCTGATCCAGGCCGAGAAAAAGGCGGTGGCCGAGATCAAGGTGATCGACGAGCCGGTGACGGTGGTCGTGTCGCAAAAGGGCTGGGTGCGGGCGCGCCAGGGCCATGGCCACGACCCGGCGGGCTTTGCCTTCAAGGCGGGCGACGGCCTGTACGGCACCTTCGAGTGCCGCACGGTCGACACCCTGCTGGCCTTTGGCAGCAACGGGCGGGTGTATTCGGTGGCGGTGTCGGCGCTGCCCGGGGCACGCGGGGATGGCCAGCCCCTGACCACCTTCATCGAGCTCGAGGCGGGCACGCAGCTGCTGCACTACTTCGCGGGCGCGGCTGGCGCATGGCTGCTGCTGTCCACCAGCGGGGGCTATGGCTTCCTGGCGATGGTCGACCACATGACCGCCCGCCAGCGAGGGGGCAAGGCCTTCATTTCGGTGGGCGAGGGCGAGTCGGTGTGCCGGCCCTCGCCGGCAAACGTGCCGGCGCCTGCGGGAGCGGCCCCCGGGCCGCTGAACGCGCCGGCCACCCACGTGGCTTGTGCCTCCACCGGCGGCCGTATCCTGACGTTCGAGATCGGCGAGCTCAAGGTCCAGGCCAATGGCGGGCGCGGCCTGATGCTGATCGACCTGGAGCCGAAGGACCAGCTCGCCGGTGCCGCCGCCTACACCCGCAGCGTGCGCATCGCGGGCGTGGGCCGGGGCGGCAAGGAGCGCGAGGAGGCGCTGGAGATCCGTTCCCTGAACAACGCAAAGGCCGCACGCGCTCGCAAGGGCAAGGCGGCGGACCTGGGGTTCAAGCCGACCGGGGTGACGCGGGTGGAGTGACTTGCAGTTTCAGGGCGGCCCGCATTGAGGAAAGGACTCCCTCCCAGTCGATTGAGCTGGCGAGTGTGTTCACGGCGTGGGGTGCGAGGTCCCTGTCCAGGCGGACATCAGGTCTGCGATTTTGGAGTTTGGCGGATGCGTAATCCGAGGCGCATTGGACCAAGGCCTGATCCCAAAGGGCTTGGGCTTCCTCGCGCGTTGGTCCGGGGCCAGACGTTGGGTCGGTGGCAGCCTGCATGAAATCGGCGTGCAGACGCTGCAATGGGTTTCCCTGGTCTGGTGACCGCATCTGCTGCAACAACGCATCGCGCAGCTGCGCGTGATGACGAGTCTGGCCTGCGCAGGCCAAATGGTATTCGGCGAGCCGGCAGAGCCCGTCGAATTTTTGTTGGAAGGTGCTCCCCGATGCCTGCCGCGCCGCGTCCAAGGCTTTTCGGAACTCGGCGTCCGGTTCGCCCTTGAGTCCCTCGCGCACCCGGCGCTGGAGCGCTTCTAGCATCGCTGTGTGATCCAAGGCGATGTGAACCGGCGGACGCATCTGCGCCGCGGTCTGAAGGATGGCCGCTGCCAATGTTTTTTGCAGGAACAGGCGGGTTTCGGGATCGGGTTGCCCGCTGTCCAGCGCCGCCATCGCGACAATCCCGGCGCTGCCGTCCTCGACCGTCTTCTGGTAATTTTTCCTGAGTTGCAGATAGAAGTCGGTGAGGGAGTTATTCCCCTGTTCTTGGATATTGCTTAGCGCCTCCCGAATCAGAATGTCGTTGTAGTGGCTGAAGGCGCGGTGGTTGCCTGTATTGGAAAAAATAAGTTCTGTTCCAGTCACCTGCAGCGATTGACTGGCACTATTGCGCGACAGCGATTCTTTGTAGAACTCGTTCAAAGAGCCATCGACGGACGCTCTGACGTTTTCGCGTAATTCCTGATGGGTGGCGGTGGGGCGAAGCCTCGCGTCCTTGGATTGCCTGAGCGCCTCGAATTCGCGGGTCAGGTTATCGACTGTGGCGCACGCCTGTTTCACGCGTTCCTGGGCGGCACTGAGGGTGCTGTGGGCGGCGTCTTGCGATGGGGTGAGGCCACGGGTCGCGCGAGCGCGTAGCAGCTGCGTGTGAGCCTCCTGGATTTCTTTATCCGATTCCAGGGCTTTTTTGACCAGTTGCTTGTGGGCCCGATGGTCACTCCAGTGCAATTGGAGTTTCACCATCCGGTGCCACACGGCCTGAAGGTCCGCCTCAGAGGCCGCCAGTTGAGCCGTCGCATCGTTCAGCGCGATCGCGGCCTGCGATGTCAGTCGCTTCGCCGGGGACCCAGGAGCCTGCCCTGTGAGTTGGAATCGTTCGAGTCTGCGTGGCACCGCAGGTGCGAGCCGCGCATGAATCTCGGGAATCCATTGATCGAGATTGCGGTGAAGCGCCTTTGCCTCTAATGCTGCGGTCGTCAGGGTGGTGCTCGCAAGGCTTCGCGGGTCACCGTGCGAGACCGGCAACTGGGGTGCCTCGTCCCCGATCACGCACAGGTTCTGGATCAGGCGATCAACCAGCTTCTGGCAGGTCTCCAAATAGATCGTGTCCTGCCTTTTGCCTGATTTCTCGCGCATTCCCGCGGCCTCCAGGCAACAAAGCGCCCCGTCGAGTTTCTCGATGAGGCCTTGTCGCATCTGTCGTTGGCCTTCCGTCAGCAGCCTTGCCGGCCGGAGGGTTGCGGGGACGGATGATGCCTTGGGGGACGGCCCGGAGACCGCGGGGGCGGGTCCTGGTGCGCCCACCGGGGCAGGAGGATCTCCAAGCGGGTGAGCGCTCAGGGAATCAGGACGAGTCGCGGCGGCGGCTTCAACAGGCATGGTTGGGGGGCTCCTTGCATCTGCCCTTTGGTAGGCATTTCCCCCTGGAAGTTCAATCGTGTCCGTTGGGGTGGATGGCAGGACCTGCCCATCATGGCGGGCGTTCGAGGCCGCCCGCCCGGCGTCACGCCGCCAATTCAGCAATCAGCTCGATCTCCACGCACGCCCCCATGGGCAGCTGCGCCACCCCGAACGCGCTGCGCGCATGCGCGCCCGGCTCGCCAAAGACCTGCACCAGCAGTTCGCTGCAGCCGTTGGTGACAAGGTGGTGTTCGGTGTAGGTCGGTGCCGAATTGACCAGGCTGAGCACTTTGACGATGCGCCGGACATTGTCGAGGCTGCCCGCCGCGGCCGACAGGGTGCCAAGCAGGTCGATGGCGACGGCGCGGGCGGCGTCTTTCGCAGTGGCGGTGTCCATGTTGGTGCCCAACTGGCCGACCCAGGCCTTGCCGTCCTTCTTGGCGATGTGGCCGCTGATGAACACCAGGTTGCCCGTGCGCACGAAGGGCACATAAGCGGCTGCGGGCACCGCGACTGCGGGCAGGGTGATGTTCAGTTCCTTGAGTTTGTTGGCAATGGTCATGTGAGCTCCAGGGGTTGAAAGGCGTTCGAGAAGGGAACGGCGATGAGGGAATTCTAGGAAGCGTCGGCCGGCGTGACGGTGACCGCCACCGTCAGCTGGTGCTGCGCGCCGCCATGGAGGACGCCGCGCAGGGGCGCGACATCGCCGTAATCGCGGCCGATGGCCAGGGTGACGTAGTCCTCGCCGGCGGGGCGCTGGTTGGTCGGATCGAGGTCCCACCACAGTCCGCCGCCTGCCGGCCCCTCGCCCGGCAGGTAGACCGACACCCAGGCATGCGAGGCATCGACGCCCACCAGGCGCGGCTGCCCCGGGGGCGGCTCGGTGAGGAGGTAGCCACTCACGTACCGCGCGGGCAGGCGCAGGCTGCGCAGGCAGCCGATCATCACGTGCGCGAAATCCTGACAGACGCCCCGCCGCTGGGCGAGTGCCTGGAGCGCCGGGGTGCTCACGTCGGTGGCGGCCGGTTGGTAGGCGAAGTCGGCATGCAGGCGCGACATCAGGTCGTGCGCAGCCTCGGCCAGCGGTCGTCCCGGGGTGAAGCTGGGGCTGGCGTAGGCGATGAAGTCCGCATGGCGCGGCACATAAGGCGACGCGAAGGCGAACTCACCCGCCGGATCCCAGCGGGCGTCGCGGTGGTAGCGCATGCGTTCGCGGGCTTCGTCCCAGGGCATCCGACCCTGTGGTTGGGGCTGGGGGGCGGTGCGCACCAGGCTGTCGGCCACTACCCGCAGGCCGCGGTGGGCGGTGGTCAGATTGAAAAAGCTCGCCACATTGCCCCAGATGTCGGTGCGCTCGCTGATCTGCGCGGGTGCGGGGTCAAGCGCCAGCGCATGGCGCAGGACGGTCTGGTGCGGCAGGTCGCGGGGCCGCAGGTGGGCCTGGTGCTGCGCGGTCTTGACGGCGCTGCCGTAGGCATACCGGGTTTCATGAACAACCTGCAGCAGCATCGTGGGATCAGGCGCCGATGCTTCGGCGCGCCTCCTCGGAGTGGGTGAAAAACCGGGCACTCAGGTCGTCGGACAGTTGCCACGCGCCTTCCTGGCAGCGGGCGAGCAGATCGGGCAACTGGGGCCGGTCGGCGTCCGGGCGCGGCTCGGCGGTGATCAGGCCCACCAGATCAGCCAATTGCCAGGCCTGGGGATCCGGAATGCGGTCGGCCAGATCGGCGGCCAGCCCGGCGCCCAGGCGCGCCAGCCGACTCCGCAGGGTGTGCGCCACCCAGGCGAGCGACCGGGGGTTGTCCCGATCAAGCACCACCAGATCGAGCAGCGCCGACAGGTCCT
>Ga0315900_10006444_pt1 | contig 15737 bp, 19 predicted proteins | sample LakEriMetagenome_FD_203521 | JGI IMG/M metagenome (GOLD analysis project Ga0315900, IMG submission 203521) | Freshwater fungal communities from buoy surface, Lake Erie, Ohio, United States - Buoy 12 MA114 | ecosystem: Environmental > Aquatic > Freshwater > Lake > Lake biofilm | place: USA: Lake...
AATAAATCGCAGCTCCAAGCGTCATGTCCGCGCCGCCCAAACGCATCGCGGACAACGCCGGAGAATTCGCAGGCGACAAGCACTCTCACGCTTCCACCTCCTCATTTTCCTCTTCAATCAAACCCTCGAGCACCGGATCAAACGGCACGCCGTGAAGCGCAGCGCGGTCTATTGCGCTGTCCCAGCGGCGCCCTTCGGCTGCCTCGTCATCGCAGCGGTCGTCGTGGTCGCTCATTTCCAGCTCCTCTCGTCCCACTCCTTGCGCGTCTTGACGTAAGCCATGAGCGCTTGGTGTATTTCGTTGTTGGCCGCATCCATCGCCTTCTGGCTGGTCACGGCGAAGGCGAGGTCGGGCATCGCCGCAGCGAGCAGCGCGCACAGGCGGCGAGCCTCATTGCGCTCCTTGACCAGCTTGAGGATGGGCGACTGCAGCGTTGCCGCTTCGGCTGCCGCAGCAACCTCCTCGTTGTGTTCATCGACGGCGCCGTGGATCGCATCGACCAGCATCTCGGCGATCTGCTGCGCGTCCGGTTGCTTCTCGTAGGCGAGGTCAATCATGGTGACCTCCGATCTGGTCGATCAGCTCCAGCGCGAGGAAGCCGCCGACAACGATGAACGCCGTGGTGACGAACGTCGGGTCGGTGAGGTAGGAGAGGACTTCAAGGAGTGTCATATTAGTTGCCTCCTGTCGTGTTGCTCGCAATGAACTTTGCGAGTTGCTGCGAGGGAATCCGGCGCGTGCGTTGCCCAAGGGCAATCGACGGGAGCCGGCCGTCTAAGACCCACTTGCGGGCCGTGCTGTAGCTCACGCGCAGGGCGGTCGCCGCTTCGCGCATTGTGAGCAGTTGGTGAGGTGTGGTGCTCATTGGTAAGTCACCAACAAAACAAAGTTGGCGGGAGTTGGCAATAGTTATTTTTCTACCAAGTGTGAGCATGGGCAAAAGACCCCATTTGACATTGTTGGTAAGCAGACAGAGGATCTGGTTGTTAACCACACAAAGACATGAGCACCCAAACTAAACCCGCGCGCACCAAAACAACGCGCGGCATCTACCTTAACCTGGACGACCGCACCAAAGCGCGCGTCGAGAAACGAGCCGAGGCCAACAACCTCAAGCTCGGACCCTACTCGGCCATGGCGCTGCGGCACTACATGGACGCCGAGGAGGCGTTCGGCGGGCCGATCCCCGAGCAGTTCCGCGCCCAGCTCATCCGCAACGTGGCCGGATGGGCCAAGAAAATGCGGGAGATAACAGGCTAGGGGACAGGCATTTGCAACTATCTGCAAAAAAGATGGCGAAAAACTATTGACGGCAGCACCAAGACACACTAATTATTACCACGTTCAACCAACCACACATATGAACATCACAACCAAACAGCTAACCGTCAAACTCTCACACCGCAGCAATCCAGACATCGCTGGCGGATATTGGAACGAGCCAGAAGAAAGCGGCAAAACGCAAAACGTGCCTGTCAGCAGCTTTGCCGAAGCATCCAAGGTCTGCAGCGCATTCATTCGCCGCAACCAACTTGGCGGCGGCAACTGGACGGGCGGCAACATCTACGAGGGGCGCAAAAAGATTGCGCACGTCAGCTTCAATGGTCGCGTTTGGGACAATGATGGCAACGAGATCGTTGTTGACTAACATGAACCTCAAAAACCTGCACAACGTCTACCAAGACAATCTTGGTCGCGTGTTCGACGATACGCCCAAAGCAGTCTTCGCTGCCATCGCCGCGTCTGCCTACGAGCAAGGCGGCACGGCATGGGACGACATTGCCTCGCGCATCGCGCATGAATGGTGCTGCCTGTACGACAGCGGCGTCCTGCATAACCGCCCAACCAAGCACGTCCGCGAGGTCGCGCGCAAATCCGATCCGTTCCGAGAATGAACCGCATCAGCCCGCGCACGCTCTCCCTCATCGGCTTCGCCGCCAGTGAGTGGGCAGGGGAGCGCATCCACGGCAGCCGCCATCGTTCCCGCTACCGGCAGCTCATCGCCGCTGGCCTTGAGTTGCACACCAATGCTGATCTCTACGCCGCCGCACCGAAGCTCGAGGCTGCGCTGCGTCAGGTTCTGCATCACGCGAGGAGGGCGGTGCGATGACATTGCAGCGCTTCGACTACCTCGGCACCGGCTGCTGGCCCTTGGAGCCCTTCCGGTTCGCCGGCCGCAGCTTCACCGGCAGCGCCGTGCTTGGCCTGCGACGTGCCTACGGCGAGTGCCGATTGCGGAATGCATGCATTGCGCTGGACGTGTTGCCGTTTGACGAGCATCTGTCACAAATCGCCAGTTGGTGCCATGAAGACGACAACGTCCCTTATTAGACTCGCCGCGGCTGTTTTGCTCGCAGGCTGCGCCACGGCACCAGAGCCCAAGCCCGAGCCGCCGACCGCACCCAAGGCTCGCGCCATGGCCGTGCATAGCGTGCCGACCGGCATGATGGTCATGGTGGACGACGAGTGGGCGGGCATAACGCCATGCACGATCATGCTGCCCGCGGACAGCACCGGCGGATTTGAGGGGCCGCTGCTTACAATCATCAAGGCCGTGCCGGTAACCGGCGGTCTGCATGACACGAAGATCTGGTGGCCCGGGCAGCGGATACCTTCGAGGGTTGTCTTCAGCTTACCCTGGGCGCCGCCGCAGCCGGCAAAGAAGGCGGATCTTGTCGTGGCGCCGTAAAGCAAAACGACCGCGAGTTTCCCCGCGGCCGTCTGTAGGTCAGTCGAGCTTCAAGCCGAGCCACCGGAGCAGAACCTTGATCCAGCTCGGGTCATCCGGCCCGCCGACATAACCAATCCCGCCATAGGGACCGATGACGATCCCGAGCGGCGTTGCGTAGTCACGCATAAGCGCACCTCCTTTCCCTATACTTACTATACAGGGTATTGGGCCGGATGTCTTGTGACGTTAATGTTGCACGTCCCACACCGCAGCGACATCGACCTCGCGGTCGTAGACGGCGTACCAGGTCGAGGTTGTCGTCGGTGAAGAATGTCCGAGCATGTGCTGTGCCACGCTGATCTTCCCAGTCGCATTGAGGATGTCCGAGCCAGCTTGTCGCCGCAGCTCGTAGGCTGCCGTGCGCCGATCCGGCAAGAACTCCCGCACAAACGCATTGAAGATCCGGTCCATGAAATACTTCCGGCGGCTGGGCGTCTTGCCGTCCACCATGAAGTCATCTGCGGCGAGCAGCTCCGCAGCCATCCACTCGGGAATCGACATGGCGCGCCCCCGCTTGCTTCCGGTCTTCAGCGTCACGCCGTCGCGCTCAATGACCACCATGACGAACTTGTCGTTGCGCGCTTCGATCCACGCCTTGCGGCAGAGCGAGCATTCCTTCGGCGTCATTCCCAAGTAGCGAGTCAATAGGAAGGCTCTTCGTATCGCCGGCGACCGCTGCTTGCTTGCTGCGTCCATTGCCTCGAGCACCTTCGGGTCAATGCGCTCAAACGTAGGCGAGGGCGCCCGCATGCCCTTGGTCGTCTTGGCAAACTTCTCCAGTGACTCCGGCAGCGGGAAGCCCTCCCAGTCAAGCGCATGACAAAACACGGCGCGCGACGACACTAGCACGCCGCGCAGCGTGTAGACGCTGCCCTTCCACTCCGCGAGATACTTGGCCACCAGCGCCGGCGTCAGCACACTCAGCGGTTTTTCCCGCACCTGCTCATTCGTTCCGCCCAGCGTGGCCCGCAGCAGCCGCAACAGACGATTGACATTGCTCTGCTTGCTGCCGATCTTGCTCACCTTCAAATAATGGTCAATCGCCTCACCAATCGACTTCGACGTGGCCCGCTGCTGATGCGCTTGCAGCGCCGCCAAGCCCTCGCGTCCGGCATCGACCAGGATGCCCTTGGCCTTCTCCTTGGCCATGATCAAGTCGCGCAGTCCGGTGGAAATGCGAAGTCGCTTCTTGGTGTGCGGATGCCGGAACTCAAACTGCCACCGCGGCGAGTCGGTTGTTTGGTAGAGCTTGCCGGTCAGACCGGCCGCCGTGATCTTGTGCGTGGTGTCCATGCCGGAACCAATAGCACGGGCGTCAAACCCTGCCAAGGTGTCTGGCAAAATCTGGCGGGTAGTTTGACAAAAAATAGGCCAAACCAGATCAAGCCAGATTGCACCAGATCAAAACTTTTGCTCTGTTCATCAGAGAAAACGGGACTTCGGCTAGGTAGCTCAGTTGGCAGAGCAGAGGACTGAAAATGTCCCGACCTACTGTGTCCGATTGCCGCTCTGGCGCAGAGTCTGGCAAAAAGAAAGGGCCAGCCGTAGCTGACCCTTAGTCTCTTTCTGGACGTGCCAGATGAGCTATTAGATTAGCGGCGCGCTTTGCCTTGGGCCATAATCAAGTCACCTGCTTAGGGCTTGTCCAAGGCTTCGCATCGCGCGCGACACGTTGGGTCTTCCTTTCGGAACGCTAAGAAAACTATACGCAATTCGCCGTAGACTGTCAACGGCATTTGCGCCTATTGAATACCTAGGTTGCGCAGTTCGTCGGGCGACAGGGACAGCAGCTCGTCGTAGGCCCTCAAGAAACCGCCGCTAAGCCGAACTCCTCCTCCAGCATCTCCTTGACTCCCTGCACCTGCGCCAGCGTCACCTTGTCTGGCCCGCCGCTTCGACTGATTGCGTTTGTTAGAAGTCGATTTACTACGGCTTCTTGCGTCTCGGACAATTGGTCTAGCTTCTCCCCGAAAACTCTGTCCACCTTGCTCAGCAAGTTCTCGTAGGCTTTTTGTTCTGAGTTCATTATTTCCCCTCCATTTCATTAGGACGATCTCTGGCAGGCCGAGGCGTTCGTCCCAACCAATAGACTTCCAGTATTTCTTCAAATCTGCAAGCTCTGTTTTGCTGTAAAACTGTGGGTCAAACGGCAGCGACCCAGTGCTCTGAAATCCGTAAGCCTCGTAAAGCGATGGAAGCATGCCGTTGGGGTATTTCTCCGACTTCACCGCAAAGCAATCCAGCGCCGTCACGCCCTCCTGCAGCGCTTTCACAACAATAGCGTCAGCCATGCCGCCGGTTCTGCGCTCGTTGTTAAGCACCAGAGACAGCGTTTTTTCGTTCGGGCCGAAGCCAAATGCTGTGGGGTTTTGCCCATAGGCTTAGGCCGGGTCGCCCTGCTTGATGCCAAAGAACACCTGGGCGTCACCGAGCTGGTAAATAGACATCGCTCTAGTCTCGAGCTTTTCCTGTAGGCCCTTCAGCGTGTATCTATCCAGCGCCAGCTTTGCGGGCGATGCGTTAAGCGCGTCAATGAACGCCGCGGGAGATACGCCGCCGGCCCTAACTGTTTGTTCGGTTGAGCGCCACTTACCGTCCTTGGCCATGTTGATTAGCTGGGCGTGCCGCGGCGACTTGAACGACATGTATGGCGTGCCGGGAATGCGGGATGCAATTGTGTCGGTAATCTCCTGCACCGGCTTTGCCAAATCGAAGGCGCGGCGGTCGCCAAGCTCCGGCTTGCCCTCGGCGCGGCGCTTCGCGTAGAAGTCGTCGAAAATAGAGCTGATGTTAATTGGCCGCGCGAATCGGCCAATCACGCGCCCGCGCAGGGCATATTGATACGAAGGATGTTTAAGAGTTCCCTGCTCGCCGAGCTTCACAGCGGGAGCGCCTGGAGTAAGTTCAATGGCAAGAACGGCATCGCCAATGCGCAGGCCGTCGTATTGGTCGGACCTCATTTCATCCAAGATCCTCTGCACGTTAGCCGCGCCGAGATCCTGCGATTTTTTCGACTCAAGAATTTCGGCAATACGCGCGCGGCTCTTGGCTCCTTGAAATGGGAGCTTATTGACGTATTCCATGATGTTCGGCGACTCAATGCCCGGGAAATCCTCAATCTCCGCGCGGACCAAGTTGTCAAGCGTTGCCAAATTCTCGGGCGTTATCCGCCCGTCGCGTGCATAGGCCGCGTTTGTGGCAATCACCGCGGTTGCCGTCTCAGTATTGCTGACGTGCGCGTTCTTATCCATTGCCGCAATCAGCATGATGGCGCCCTCGTTGGCCCTACGCGCCTTGATGGCGGAAACGCCGGCGCCTTGGTTTGACCACACGTTGGTCTCCTCGCCAACCTTCTCAGCCTGCAGCAGCGGCCACTCCGGTCCGCCGTGCGTTTCAATCGGCACGGCAATCTCGCTTGAGTCAATGCCGCGGTAAATCTTGCCGGCGCTAGTGAGGTCAGCAAACGCGGCGAATACCTTGCGACCCTTGAGATCCTTTAGCGTAATGACCGGCGCGTCTTGCAGCGTTCTCCACACTGGGCCGCCCTCGTCGCCCACGACAGCATCCGGCATAAATTGTGCCTGCGCCCGATACATGCCCTCATGCGTTGTCTCGATGCCCTTCGACTTGTCCCAAAGCCAGTGGTGCATAACGTGCGACCACACCTCCGGGCTAATGTCTGCCCCGCCCGGAACCTCATCGCGCAACGCATTGATGCGCTGATCGATGCGTCGGAACATCTCTTGGCTAACGCGCCGGTCGCTTATTGACTCCTTGACGCTGCGCGCCAGCGTTGCCTTGCGCGTGTTTAGCTTGCCGATGTCGGCCTTGCCGGTCAGCCAGAAGTTGATCTCGACCGCATCAATGGTCGGCACGTCGCCGATGCCGAGCAGGTGCGCGATGAATCCCTTCTTGCCCGTCTTGATGCCGCGGAGCTGCTGCACTGCATCCATCACCTTGACGGTGTCCGCGCGGCTGGCGTTTAAGTCGGCCAGCACCTTGTCCGTCGTGCGAATGTTGTCGGGATTAAACGCGCCGAGGTTGTTGAAGCGGTCATCGCCGTATGCCTTGCGAATGGCGACCAGCTCCTTCCAGTCGTCTGGGCTAAAGCGGCCGGCCTCAAAGTTATTGAGCGCCCGCTGGCCAGCGTTGGTTCCGAGCCAATACGCTGCAGCCTCCTCGGGACGAATTGCCGCGCGGCCCTGCTTGTCGGCCGTTGTGAAATCTTTGGACGGACGAAACTTGATGCCGTCCTTGGCCACGTTGTTGGCGATGACCTCGACCGCGCGCGCGCCGGAGCCTTGGGACGCCACGGTCATCACATACGCCTTCATCACGTCGCGGCGCGTCATCTGGCCGTTGGCTAACTTCTGGCGCTGGTCGGTAATGAACTGCGCAACCGGCCTAAGATATTCTGGGAACCCGCCGACAACATCCGCAGCAACCTTTGTCGGGATAAATTGCGACCGCTTGAGCTGCTCAAATGTCTCCGCAGCTTTTGACTGCACCTCAGCATCCGGCATCGCCTGCCCACGCCTCTGCAGCGCCCGCTGCAACTGCGGATCTTCCTGCCGCACGCCGCGGCGCTCCAGCTCTGCGCTGATCGCCTCGTTGCGCCGGAGCAGCTCGCGGGTCTGCGCGGCGCCGCCACGCACCGGACGGCCCTCACGCATGCCCAGGGTGGACAGCCCGAGGTAGCCTTGGTTCTCCTCGTATTGGCGTTGGAGTTGGTCGGTGGGAACGGACTCAAGGGAGTCCGGCATGGCTTGGGCGCGCGGGGCGGCTGCGCGCGGCGGCTGACCAACATTCTCCAGCGCCGCATTGAGCTTCTTCCGCTGGGACGCTGTCGGCTTCTCGGCGCGGTAAAACGCCTTGGCTAAATCATCGCCGACTATCTGCGGGTTGGTGCGGGCGAAGTCCACAAAGCTCTGCACAACATCCTGCATGTCGTAGTCAGTCCTGCCGGTGTCACGCGCGTTCGCCCATGACTCCACGTCATCAAGCAGGCTTTCAGTATAGGCGTCCCACTGCTCCGGCATCCCATCACCCCTACCAGAAATCGCCACATCCGGCATCCCCTGAGCCTCCCGCGGGATCTGCTGGGGCATGCGGTTGTTGTTGATCTTGTCGTAGTCGAAGAAGTAGCCGGTGCGGCCGCTCGGCTGGGCATCGTTGAGGCGGTCGATGCGCCAAGTGCGGATGCTGCCCTTGGGATTCAGTTCGGCGTAGAGTGGGTTGGCGGCGCGCTGCACGGCGGTGCCGGTGCCGATGAGTCCGTTCAGCGTGTCGCGCTTCTGCTGTCCGATGGTCGCCTCTCCGGGCATTCCGTTGCGGTGGTTGGCGAGGTAGGTCTTCAAGTCGGCCTCCACCTGCTTCATGTCGTTGTTGAAGATGCCCAGCTCGCCCTTGTTGATCGCCTTCATGGCAGACGCGCGGAAGGCGTTGAGGTCGAGCGACGCTGCGAGCAAATGGTTCTGCTTGGTCACCTGCCAGCCGAAAGGCACGGTCTCGCGCTGGATGGCACGCACGGCGCCCATGTTGGTGATGCGGTAGCGTCCGCTCGATCCAGTGCCGATGGCGTTGTAGTCGATGTTCCAGCTTCCACCCTCGGCGCGGCTGGCTTCCATGCCGCGGGCAAACTGGCGGACGTGCTGCGGGAATTGCGTGAAGAGGTCAAACTGCGGCGGCAGCACCGGCCCGCCAATGACCTCGCGTCCGTTGACCTTGCGCTTGCCAAACTCGGTTGAGTTGACCGGCACAAACTTCTTCGCATCGTAGAGCGTCTTGATCTGCGCTGCGCGGTTGGCCTCGGCGGCATTGATGATCGGCTGCGGCTTGTAGGCGTAGGTGCCGTCTGGCTTTTGGAACAGAAAGTCGTTCTCCAACACGCCGCGGCCCTCGTCCCGCAGTTTGACGTGCGTGCTGCGCGCCATGTCCTCCGGGCGGCTGCTGCGCGCCAGCTCTACGCCGCGGGGCGTTGCGCTGCCAGCCTCCTCAAGGCCGACCAAATACTGATCGTAGGCGCGGACGTATTCCTTCACCCGCTTTTGCATGATGCGGTCTTGGAAGAGCGGGTTGTCGCGGAAGAGGACGGACGGATTGTCCAGCATCTTGCCGGTGCCGCCGTCCAAACGCACACCCATCATCTCCAGCACACGCCCGCCGGTCGCCAGCATAGACTCGGCGAGGCGAGGGAAGGCGGCATCGCGGCGGATGGCGCGGAAGTCAATGGCCGGCGCCTCGCTGGCAAATGTCTCGGCGATGATCTCGTCGCGCGCCCAGTCCAGGGCATCTTCGCTACGCTCAATGCTGCGCTGCGACAGCTCCTCGTAGCGCTCGTTAATCAGCCTCTCGCGCTCGCTCGGCTCCAGCTTGCGCGCCTTGGAAATGTCTGCCGCCGACTTGTTGCCGCTCTCAAGGTCGCGGAACTCCTGCTCGGTCAGCACCTGTGGCAGCTCGCCGGTTGTGCCATTGTTGATGTCCGCGTCAACCAAGCGCCCAACATACTCGCGTCCGCGCGCGGTCACGCCGTCCGGTCCATATTGCTGGTTAACCAAGTTGCGCAGGTCATTGCGCGGCTGCCCATCAAGGACGTTGCTTGTCAGGATGGCGTGGCCAATCTCATGCGGAGCAATGGCGTCCACGCCACCAGCCGACTTGCGTGCGTCGAGGTTGATGAAAACCCGGGCGCGTCCGTTGGCGTCCTTCTCAAGGAAGAGTCCTGCGGCCAGCTCGCCGCCGGTCGCCGACACGTCCTTGTTCATCCGGTATTCGTCCGCCTTGAGAGGAACAAAATCCACCTTGCCTGCCAGCACACCTTGCATGGCCGCCATGCGGTCCAGCGAGGCGTGAGGCAGCGCAGAAAACGCATCCACATTGCCGCCCACCGCATACACGTCAGCCATCATGCGGGCGATGTCCGCGTCAGCTTCCGTAGCTCCGCGGCGAGCCACACTGCCAGCGACTCCGGCCACACCGCCCAAGGCCATGATGCCGCCCAGCACCTCACCGGCGCGCTCGGCATCCGGCTGCAATGCAGCAAAGGGTGCTCCGGTAATGCCAGCAGCCACCGCTCCGCTCGTCACATCGTCAGCCAGACGGGCCGCTGTGGTCGCACCAGCGCGGTCGGCAAAGCGTGCCACACGGCGCAGCGCCTCTGGATTGCCAGCATCCTGCGCTACGCGCTTAAGTGTGCTGTCAGTGCCGTCAACGTAGCCTGTAAAGTATTTCCGGTAGCGCTCAGGGATCGCCGTCATGCGCGACAAGTCAGCCGCCGCCTCCGCTCGCGCCGTGCCGATGCCGCCAACACCCGCCTCGCGGATGATGGTCGCAGCGCCTCCGGCCGCCGCTCCGGTCTTGCGGATGATTGCACCGCCATAACGCAGCCCTGGCAGCACGCTGCCGATGGCCGTGACTGCCGCGGTAACATTGCCGCCGCCGCCCGCTGCGTCCGCATAGACTGCTGCACCGGCCACACCGGCACCAAGCGCTGCCTGCTGTTTTGCGGTCAGCCCGGTGATGTCCTGCACTCGGCTGCTGATGCCGAACTCTGCGCGCTCGGCGAGGTCTGCTGTGGCATCGGCCACGCGCTCCAGTCCTCGAAGTGGGGCGCCGGCGAGTGTTGCTGTACGGCGAAGCACGCGCAGCTTGCTCAACGCGCCCGCACCGACCGGGATCAAATTGACCGGATCAACAACCATGGAGCCGATCATCGACAGCGTCTCCGCAGGCTGCTCGTCGGTAATCTGGTAAGCCTCCTTGGTCGCCGCCGGCGCGCTCACCCTGCTGGCACCAATCTGAAAGTCAGTGACTCCCGCAAACTCCTGCTCCAACGCCTTCTCCCGCTGGTAGCGCTCGTAAGCCTTGTCGAAATCCTCTTCTTCTTCCACCGGCGTCGGCTCCATCGCATCCGCCTCGCTGGCCGCCGCGGCAATAATGTTCGCGTCCCGCAGCTCATCGCCGGTCAGTTTGCCTTCCTGCTCGAGGCGCTTGGCCAATGCCTGCTGCTTTAGTCCGCGGCGCTTCGCCCAGGTTGCCGTGTCATTGGCTTTGTTGCCGACCCAGTCGAAGAGCTGCACCATGTTGATGCCAGCCTTGCGGACGATCTCCGCGCCGGTCTGCAAATTGCGTTCAGCTTGGCGCAGCGGATCTTTGACGCCCGTGATCAGCGCATCGGTGATCTCATTGGCCGCCTGCGGCAGCATGCCAATCATGGCTGCGGCACCTTGGCCTACACCATCAATGAAGCGTCCGACCTCGTTGTTCTCCTCCTTGCGTCGCGTCCAATACTGCCGGAACTCCTCCTGCGGCATGATGTAGTCCACGCGGCGGTAGTTCTCCTCCTCGAGCTGGTTCAGCTCATAGTCTGTCATCGGCTCCGGCTCCGCGGGCGCCTCGGGCGGCAGGGCAATGCCACGCTCGCGGGCAAACGGCGTAGAGGCCAGCGCTGGCAGCGCATCAAGCTGCTGGTCGGTGAATCCCTGCGCCGGAGCAGGGGATGCGGCAAGGCGATCCACCAGTCCGGTGGTGATCTCCGGCTGTCCCTGCTGCGCTTCCAGCTCGGCGAGCTGCTCGTCGGTTAATCCGTCTAGCGAACTTGGTACCATCTTCCGTCAGCTCCTTTTTCGTAGGTTGTTCCTGCTACTGTTTTACGCTGACGCGGGGCCGCGCTTTGGGCGGCCGGCGTTGATGGGGAATCTTGGGGTTGGATCTTGGCGGTGGCGCGCTCCTTGGCGGAACGCACGATCGATTGAAACTCATTGACGCCCTGCAGGAATGCCTCCTCGCTCTGCCGCGGATTCATCCGCGCCATCGCCTCGGTCGCCTTGCGTCCTTCCACCTCGGTGATCTGGCCGCCGCCCTTGAGCGTTTCAAACGCCTGCAAGAATTGCTGTCCGCCGATCTGGTCAAGCAGCACTTGGAAGTCCGCCGGCGCCGTGCCGGGAACCTTCGGCAAGATGCTGCTCTTGCCCGTGGCGTATTGCCGCCCAGGGTGTGTTTTGGTCTTTTCCAGTAAGTCATCCATGTAGGACGCCGTCTCAAAGGTCTTGCGCATCGCCTTCATGCGGTTTTCCTCCAGCACATCCGCCTCGGTCTTCAGCTTGCGCGTCTGCTCTTGGCGAACTGGGTCAGCCTGCATCATGGCCACCTTGCGGTCTTGCTCCATGCGTGACTTTTGCTGACTGAGGATAAACTCGGCAGCGCCTTGGGGAGTAAACTGAATGCCGCGCTTGATGGCGCGAAGAAGTTCCTTTTGCTCGTCGGGCAGCGCATCGAAGTCTTCGGGGCTTTGCACGCGCAGCGAACCGAAGTCAAAAGACATCCCGGTCGCCGGGACTTCCATTGCCGCCGCATCGTTGAGAATTTCTTCCGGCGCCGACAGATCGTCTTCGTAGGCTGGGACGCCGTTCATATCGGTCACACCAGCCTCGAGCTGGGCAAGCGACATGCCGTTGTCCATGACAGGGAGAGGCTCCTCGTCTTGGTAGTATGGAGGCTGTTGGTTGCGTGGAGGCATATTAGCGGTCTTTGACGTAGTCGAGATTCACGTTTGGCGGGACGCCCATAGTTCCTTGGCCAGCGGCAACCCTGCCTTGTGCGGCAGCGGCTTCGCGCACCCTAGGCATTGCTGCAGTCAGCGACTGCTGGTTCTCCCGAATCCCAGCGCTGCGTTGAGCCATAAGCGCATTGCTTGCTGGTCCAAGAAGCTGGCTAACAGTGCGCCCATAGTTTGCCTTGTCCCTGTCTCTTTTTAGGCTGTTGTACTCCTGCAGGACCGCGTCGCCTTGTTGCCCAAAGGCTGGCGCAACAAACTTGAGTAGCTGGCCATAGATGCGCGCGTCGCTTTTGTCCTGCTCCTTCTGCTTATAAGCCTCAGCGAATGTATTCATCATCCCGCCCATGTCTTGGCCGAATTGCGCCAGCATCTGCGCGTTAATCTGCGCTGCCTGCGCTGAACCGGCGCCCAGTATTTCGCCGCTGCGGTCCTGCACTCCTCCTGCGTTGTATGCAAACATAGTTTTGTTCTCCTTGGTTGGTTAAATGATCTTGAACCACTTTGCGGCTGGTCCCATCAGGGCGCCGAGGGCGAGTTCTTTGCCGTCATACTTGCCGCTGGCCACTGTGCCGATGGGGTCCATCATCAGCGCACCACCCGCGCCGCCGAAACTGTCGCCGGTGTTAATAAGCCAGCGTGTCGTCGGTTCCATCACCGGATGCGCTGCGGTCACGGCAGGACCGGCCATGCTGCCAAGTCCATAGTAACCCATCACGCCACCGAGCACGGCGCCGCCGACTTCGGCGCGATTGTCTCGATATTTAGTGCCAAAGCCGTCGCGCTTGTTGCTCATGTTCGGGTCGTTTTGGTAATTCATGTGGCCCGCCGCCGCACCGGCCATGGCACCGCTGGCCGCGCCGCCCCAGCTTCCGCCGCCGCCCATTTTGCCGCCACCATCCTTCCCGCCACCCATGAACCCTTTAGCAATTCCGGCCATGCCGCCCATGTCCATTCCGCCGCCTTGGCCTTGGCTTGGCGACTGCTGGCGACTTGATGCCACAACGCCCCAAGGAGAAACACCGGTTTGGTAAGCACCAAAAAGCTGCCGCGCACGCTCAGGCGATAGCTGCGTTCCTGACGAAAACCCGTTGTCTTGCAGGTAGGTGTCGAAGCTCATGCGTTAGCCCTTAAATCCAGATCCTACGGTGTATCCTTTTGAAAACATTGCGTCTTGCTGGGAGGCCAGCGCCGTTGCCAATGCCTGTCCGATAACCTGCGGCTTGATGGCTAGGCGCTTCTTGCCTTGGTAGTTCACTTCCTCAACAGCCTCTGGAAGCACCTTTTGCACCTCTTGAGCCATGAAGCCTGTGTGCTTGGGCGCATCACTGCTCTCGCCTTTGAAGCGATATTCGTAGGTCTTGAGGCCAAGCACGCCGTCTTCGCCGGTCTGCTTGATGTCTTTCTTGAGCCGCTTATCGGACAGGGTTCCTCCGCCTGAAAAATAACCTCCGGCGAGCGAGCCTAATCCCTGTGCCAATCCGCCGAACATGCCCATCGTTCCAGCGTTCGTGCTGGCGCGACCGGTAATGTTGGCTGCTTGGATTGCGGCATTGTTGTTCTGCCAGTTGTTATACATCCCGGCCTGCATATTCCGGTTGAAGGATTCCACGTTGCCCGCCTGGTTCACGGCATTGTTGAACGTATTGCCGATCAGCTGCGTGCCTTGTCCCATGGTCGCTTGGCCCAGGCCGAAAGCCGGGTTGAGTCCGCGGGCGAAGGGGTCGAGGGCGCCGTAGCCTTCGGCCAGGGTGATCCGCCGGCCACGGCGGGCCAGGTCGAGCTGGTTGGCACCGAGGGCGAATTGACGCCGCTGGTCGAGTCGCTGCTGCGCCATGGAGTCGCGGTTAAGAATCTCCGCGGCGGCCGATCCGGCGCTGGTGCCCAGACCGCGGGCGGCGAAGGCGCCGCGGGCGGATTGCTGTGCCGCACGTTCCTGCTCCGGCGAGAGGGAACGTCCGAGCATCAGTTCCTCTTGAGCCTGACGCTGTATCTCCGCCTCGATGGCGCTGGGGGCGCTGGCCGCTTGCAGCTCCTGGTCCATCACGCCCCGGGTCCGGGCGAGGTATTGATTATCCAACTCCCCGGCCACCTGGCGGGCCGTGCCGAGCTGCTGACCGATCATCTTCGGATACAGACGCTCGAGCGAACGCTCCTGCTCCTGCATCTGCTGGATGGCCGACCGCGTCGCCGCGGCATACATCTTGTCGTAGTCGATTGGTGCCGGTGACGCTGGTTGCGGCACGTTGTATGTGACGCTATTGCCGCCACCTCCAAAAATGCTCTTTACTACATCTCCCATATTATTTCCTCCTTGTTGCTTTTTCTAACTTATCCCATCGGTGAATCCTGATGCGCCCATCGCGGCCGCCACGAAACCATGACATGTATTGTTGCGGATACGGAAAGATCCGCATGGCCTCCTCGACTGGACTCTTACATCCCGCCGATGCGGCCAAAGTGACATGCCAGCAGTTAGGCGTGCCTGACTCAAAGTTTTGCTCCTCCGCGCTCCAGCAGCGTGCATGGCCCATGAGGAAAAACTCCGGTGAGTTCCACACATAGCCCGCCGACAGATGCTCGCCGACTGCTTCCCAGAAGTCTTGTGTCGAGTGCTCGTCCCACCAGTGTTTTGCCTTTTGCCATGGCAGCATTAGTGCAGATCGGTCCAAGCCGTGTTGGTGCGGACTTGGAGTTTGTTCGTTGATGAATTGTAAAGGACCAGACCAGCGGTCGGGCTGGTGATTGCGTCCCGCTGGGCGGTCGTCATCCGCGGCGGGAGGAATCCCTGCGTCGTGCTGGTCACATCGAGGGCCGCTTTGGCGTCCGGTGTGGCCGTGCCAAATCCCCCGGCACCGGTGGTCACGACATTCTGTGCCCCAAAATTCGGCGACACCTTGCTGCCCGCGATGGCGGCTGAGGCCGACACGTCGGCGTTGACGATGTTGCTGATGGTCGGCACGGCGGCCGAGTTCATCTTGGCGGGGGTGACGACTTCGCCGCTTACCCAACTATACCCTGCTGTGATTGTTGCCATATTATGCTGCTCCCTTCATGATTCCCGTATTGACCAGCGCCGTGCGGCTTGCGTCTTGAAGTGTTTTGATATTGGCCACGTCCGTGCGGATCTTGGCGAGCTGGGAGGCAATGGACGCCAAGGCGTTCTTCACCGCCGTCATGTCGGCGGTCAGCGAGGTGGTCGCATCAGCGGCCGGAGCCGTGATTGCGGCCAGCGTTGTGCTGACCGCTCCGCCCGTGCTGTCGGTAACGGCGTCCTGTGTTTGAGCTGCCGCTGCCGCTTGTCCTGCTGCGGCCGGCTGCACCACCGGTGTCACGTTCCAAAAGCCAATCTTCTGCCCCACCGCCGTGCCGATCTTGGTGCCGGTGCCGGTGTTGACCACAATGTCGTCCGCATCGCCCATGGTTAGGCTGCCGTTAAGCGTGGTTGCCCC
>Ga0315900_10006445_pt1 | contig 15737 bp, 13 predicted proteins | sample LakEriMetagenome_FD_203521 | JGI IMG/M metagenome (GOLD analysis project Ga0315900, IMG submission 203521) | Freshwater fungal communities from buoy surface, Lake Erie, Ohio, United States - Buoy 12 MA114 | ecosystem: Environmental > Aquatic > Freshwater > Lake > Lake biofilm | place: USA: Lake...
CTGCAGCACGATCTCGGCAACGCGGCCATACAGTCGGGTGGCGTTCGGTGCCCCACCTGCGGCGAACAGGGCCCGCAGGTGCGGCCCGGGAAGCACCTCCAGCAACCGCACGTTCTGCACGCGGCAGAGGAGCGAGGAATTGATGAGGACGCGGCCCAGTGGCGTCTGCGCCTCGCGAATGGACGCGGCGGACGCGGCATCCAACGCACCCAGATCGACGGTGACGATGCCATGCTGCACGACACGTCCACCTGGCGTCAGCAGGAGGATTTCGCGGGCATAGCGGTCGGCGTTGCGCGCAACCGTCGGTGCCACCGCGACCACTCGCAGCGCGACAGGGCCGCCGTGAAAGCGATCCATCGCCACGGTCATGTGGCTTTCATGATCGAGCAGGCGACGCGTTTCGGGGGGGACATCCGCGGCCGCGACTTCGCGAAACGACCCAAACAGGGCCGGGTCCGGATGGAACATCGCCACGAGCATGGAGGCCCGCGTGCAGGGGTCGCAGGCCTGCCTTCCGGGAGGCATTTCGCCCTCGCGACCGGTCATCGGAGCGGAGCCGGCCGGTCCGGAACGGCCAGATCGAGAAGAAATTCCAGCACCTCCCGGAGGCGACGCAGCCTGCAACCGGCCACGGCCTCGGCCGCCCTGCGCCGTTGCTCCTGGGCGATCTCCCCGGCTCGGGACACGACCCCGGCTTCCTCGTACAAGGCCCGGGCCTCGGCGAGGGACTCGCACGGGTCGTCGGCTTCACGGGCTCGCGTCGCGGCCGCGTGGAGCCGGGCGGCGGCTGTGCCCGTGAGCCGCTCGAGCGCCAGCGCCCAGAGCAGCGTGGGTCGGCCGCCGAGGAGATCGCCCGCGGCGCGGCGGTCGTTCTCCAGGTCGCCTCCCCAGTCCTTCAGATCGTTGAGCACCTGGAACCCCGTGCCCACGTGCAACGCGTAGCGGCCGAGGGCGCCGGCGTCACGGGGAGCCACGCCGGCGAGCCGCACGCCGATCGCGACGGCCGCCTCGAAGGCTGGCGAGGTCTTCAGTCCATAAATGGCTAGTGCTTCGTCGGCCGCGAGCCGCTTGTCTCGGGCATCCCGCCACCACAACTCGGCTCCCTGGCCGCGGGCGAGTCGAACGTGAGCGTCCGACAGGATGGCGACAACGTCCCGGAGCGTGCCTGCGTCGAGGCCGGGCAACCCCGAAACGATTCGGTAGCCCACGCCCAGCAGGTGGTCGCCCACGTTGATCGCGGCCGGCACTCCCCTCTCGACGTGCAGCGTTGGTCGGCCGTAGCGCATGGCATCGTCGTCTTCGATGTCGTCGTGCACGAGAGAGGCCTTATGGAACACCTCGATGGCCACGGCAGCCGCCCGGGCGGAACTCCGCGCCAGCGTCGCCTCGGCCGCGTAGCCCGCGACAGCCGGAAGCGATCGTGTGTCATCGTGCAGGTCGGCGACAACCGCGTCGAAGGCGGCCAGCGTGACGAAGGGCCGCAGGAACTTTCCGCCCCGGGTGAGATACTCGCCGGACATCGCCGCCGTGGCGTCGAGCGGCGGACAGTCGGCCGTCGGGGCCGTGCCCGATCCGAGCGCGCCGTCGAGCTGGAGCAACTCGTCGAGCCCGCGCAGCGCCGCGGGCGTGAACATGCCGGCCGCCTCGCGCAGCAGGGGCAGATAATCACCCACGGGAGCCGAGCCGCCGCCGGCCACTCCGAGCAGCCCCAGCACCCAATCCACGTCGATGGCCGCGGAGGCGAGAGCCTCGGCGCATGGTCCGGTCGGCCGCGCCGCGGGATGCGGCAACTCGCAGGGAACCGCGGCGATGGGCAGGGCGAACGCCGGCAGCATGGCGAAGGCCTTTTCCAGATCCGCGAGTTTGGCCACGCCGAGGATGCCGTCGTACTGTCCCGTCAGCAACGCCCCGATCGCCGACACTGCCCTGGTTGTCGATTCGACGGCCCATCCGCTGTCGCGGGCCGCGGCCCAGAGCGTGGCGATGCCACAACTTGGACCGCACGTGCGGGGCAGTCCCTCAGGCGGCATGGTGGCCGCCGAGTCCGGGACGCACGCCGGGCAATCGGGTAGCAACAGCAAGCGGCGGCCACCCGGACCGGTCGCGAGGCGGTCGCGCCAGAATTCCGAGACGATGGCCACCATGGTCCAGCCGACGTGCTGCGGGCCGGCGGCGGCACGCCGCACCAGCAACTCGGCGTGGCCCCGCAATCCGGCTGCTGACCGCGCCGCAGCGGGCATGCCTTCCGCCTTCCAGGACGCCACCAGATCCGAGGCCATGGCCCGCAGCCGATCACGGAGGTGCCGTGATGGCGGGCACGCCAGGCCCGCCGTCGCCGGCGGGCCTCCGGGCGCGACTGCCTGCGGAGACGAGCCGGCAGTGAAGGCGGCTGACTCGTGCACGATGAGACTTTCGCCAAGGGTGGGAGGTGGGCTTCCGACCGCGGCCGCCACGTGAGGAAAACCGCAGACCGGACCGGTTCGTAACCTCGCCAAGACTTTCGGGGGGACGGCCTGAGGGGCTCGAACTGGTCGCAAAAGCCTAGCAGACGGCGAGAAAACGGTCTGCGGGGCCGTCACGGGCTGGCGGCGGCCTTCGCGCCCGCGGCGGGGGCCGAATCCTCGAAGAACGACGGCAGCAGTCGATCGACCTCGAGCAGCCCGTGACGGGTCAGCACCGGGTCGGTGCCGCCGGGCTCGAGATATCCCCCGGCTTCGAACGTTTCCCAGACGGCGGACCACTCCGTACGCGGGTCGATGCCGAACTTCCGCTGCAGGCGGCCGGTATCGAGACGACCTCGCTTCAGCCCCAGCACCACTTCCCGAATCAGGAGTTCGCGCCGCGTGGGCCGCAGGCCACGCTGGATCGGCAACCGTCCTGATTCCACGGCCCCCAGGTAGTCGTCCCACTGCGTCTCGTTCTGGTAGTGCAGTCCGGAGAGGTGGCCGAAACTGGCGACGCCTAAAGCCACGAGGTCGCTGCCCTCCCAAAGCATGTCTCGGTAGCGGAAGCGCACGCGGGCTGGGTCGCGAACCAGCGTGTAGGCGCTCGACACCGAGTAGCCCGCGGCGCCGAAGCGGTCGAACGCCCAATCGACCCAGGCACGCTTCGTGGGCCAGTCGGCCACTGGCACGGTGCCGCCCCCGTCCTTGGCGTCACGGACGAAGACGGTGTTGTAGGGGAGTTCCAACTGGTAGATGGTCACGCTGTCGGCGCCGAGTGCCAGCGTGCGGTCCACGGTCCGCCGCCAGGATTCGAACGTCTCGCCCACCATGCCGGCGATCAGGTCGACGTTCGTGCTGGGGAAACCCGCGGCGGAGATCCAATCCCAGGCGCGGAGAATCTCGGCGGAGAGGTGGGCCCGGCCGTTGGCCTCGAGGATGGCATCGTCGAAATTTTCGACGCCCAGCGAGATGCGCGTCATCCCCAGCGACTTGAGGGCCTGCACCTTGGGCTCGGAGAGCGTGCCTGGTTCGCACTCGAAGGTCACCTCCTCGGCGTCATCCCAGCCGAAACTGGCATGCAGTCCCGCCACCAGCCGCTCCAGTTGCTTCACCGACAGGAATGATGGCGTGCCGCCGCCGAAGTAGACGTAGCGCAGGGGGCGGCTCGCGACGGCCGGCGTGGCCGCCGTCAGTGCCGCCTCACCCGCCAGCGCCAACGAATACCGCTCCACATCGGATGCGGCCACGTCGGTATAGACGCGGAAGTAGCAGAACTTGCAGCGTTTGCGACAGAACGGGACGTGCAGGTAGAGGCCCAGTTCCGCCGCGGTGGGTGGCGACGCGAAGGCGGAGAGCACCTCGGGCACCGCGTCGGCCCGCCATCGCGAGAAGGGCGGGTAATTGGAGATGAAGTAGGAGCCCGGCTCGGTGGCGTCACTCATCGGTGCGTTCCGGGGCGGACGGCACGGAAACCTACAGCCCGCGGGCGGCGCTGAGGTCGGCGAAATCCCGCAGGTGATAGCCTACCTTGGCCCGGTCCAGCACGCGGCACAGCCCGCGCAAGGCCACGCCCATGCCGTCGGGGCCGCTCGTCCCGCCGTACTGGCCGCCGCCCCTGACGTGCGGTTCGAGGTCGAGAAACACGCCGGGAATGCCCCGACGCTGCAGTTTCTTGTTCAGCGCCGGCAGCATCTCGCGCAGGTCGGCGAGAATCCGGTCGTGCCCGCCAGCGCCCAGATCCGCCGGCACGAAGCCGTCGAGCCCCTTTTCGTCGACGTGCCGGCCACGGGACGCAGCGGGCGCCTTGCGGTGATCCTTGATGTGCAGCCAGCCCAGGCCCGGCTTCATCGCCTCCCACTGGGCAAGCACTTCGGACGTGGAGAAGCCCTGCACCACCAGGTTTGCGGCGTCGAACACGAGCACGAGTCCGGGGTGGTTCACACGCCGGTGAATCTCGGCCAACAGGTGGCCCGTGCGGCCCACGAGGTTGGCCTCCACCTCCAGGCCGTAGGTGAGGTCGGATCGGTGGCAGGCTTCGGCCATCCGACCGATGCGGTCGACGGCCTCCTCGAGGTGGTCCTCGGGCTTGGCACCGCGGGGCGGGTAGAAGGAAAATCCGCGGATCAGTTTTGTTTCGAAGGCGTGGGCCAGTTCACAGGCCCGGGCCACGTCGCGTGACAGGTGCTGCTTGAAGGGCACGAACTCGTTCTTCGTGCCGTCGGCCTTGTCGAGAAGCTTGATCTTGCCCAGCGGCGAGGCGATCGAAGCCACGTTCAGTCCGTACTCGTCCTCCAGACGGCGGATCCGCTGGATCTCGGACAGCGTCAGTTTCATGACGTTCTTCACGCCCCGGCCGGCGTCGATGTTCCGCAGGCTGTAGTACTCGAGCCCCAGCGCCGCCAGTGCCGAGAATTGCTCCACCGCCGAGAGGTGGAAGGAGGCCTCGTCGGCCAGCGCGGAGAGCAGGGCCTGGGCGTTCGGCATCGCTTGATCCTCAGGGGGTGCCGGCGAGGTGTTCGCCCGCGGGGTGCGAAACCGCGATCCGCGAACTGATGCCCCCGCGGGGCGTGAACGCCGCCACCAGCGTCATGCGCCGGGGCTGCAGCACCGCCACCAGGTCGTCGAGGATGCGGTTGGTGACGTTCTCGTAGAAGATGCCTTCGTTGCGGAACGCCTGCAGGTACAATTTCAGGCTCTTCAGTTCCACGCACAGCCGATCGGGCACGTAGCGGAACGTGAGCGTGCCGAAGTCGGGCTGGCCCGTCTTCGGGCAGACCGAGGTGAACTCCGGGCAGATGATCTCGATGAGGTAGTCGCGGCCCGGGAACGAGTTGGCGAAGGTTTCCAACTGGTCGCGGGCGGGAGGCGTGGAGAGCGTCATGATGCGGAGGATTGTGCCATGCAGAACGCCGGCACGGTAGCGGCGGCGGCGGCGCCCGCTGAAGGAGCGAATCCGCCGGGGCGGCGTGCCCTGGTGCTGCTCTCGGGCGGCCTGGATTCCGCCACCGCAGCGGCCTGGGCACGCGACCGCGGCTATGCCCTCTCCGCGCTCTCGGTCGACTACGGGCAAAGGCACCGCGTCGAACTCGACGCGGCCCGCGACGTGGCCCGGGCCCTGGGCATCGGCGACCACGTGGTGCTGCCGATCGATCTGGCCGCTTTCGGGGGCAGTGCGCTCCTCGACACGGCGATTCCCGTGCCCAAGGATCGGTCGGAGGCCGAACTGGCGGTCGGCATCCCGTCCACCTACGTGCCGGCGCGAAACACCGTGTTTCTTTCGCTGGCGCTGGCGATGGCCGAGACGCGCGGGGCCGACGCCATCGTGGTGGGCGTCAACGCCGTCGACTACAGCGGCTACCCCGACTGCCGCCCGGAGTTCGTGGCGGCCTTCGCCCGGCTGGCGGCCCTGGCCACGAAGGCCGGCGTAGAGGGACGCCCCACCGAGATCCTGGCACCGCTCGTGTCGCTCACGAAGGCCGACATCATCCGGCTTGGGCTCGCGCTGGGCGTCGACTACGGCCTGACGACGAGTTGCTACGACCCGCAGGCGGGCGGGCGGCCGTGCGGCGGCTGCGATTCGTGCCGGCTGCGGGCGGCGGGCTTCGCCGCGGCGGGCGCGTCCGATCCGCGCTGCCATCCTGGCCGTTGGCCGTGACGCGGAGGCCCCATGCGCATCGCCGAGGTCTACGCATCGCTGCAGGGCGAGGGGCTGCTGGCCGGCACGCCCAGCAGTTTCGTACGCACCAGCGGCTGCAACCTGCGCTGCGCCTGGTGCGACACGCCGTTCACATCGTGGGATCCACAGGGCGTGGAACGCACGGTGGCCGATGTGCTCGCCGAGGTGGGGGCGCTTGGCCCGCGGCACGTCGTCGTCACCGGCGGCGAACCGCTCCTGTCGGCGCAGGCCGCTGAGCTCTGCCTGGCACTGCGTCGCACCGGGTTCCACGTCACGGTGGAGACCGCGGGCACGGTGCTGCCGGCGACGCACGAGATCGTCGCCGACCTGATGTCGATCAGTCCCAAGCTGGCGTCGTCCACGCCGCCGGCCGGCACACCCGGCGGCTGGCAGACGCGGCACGAGGCCGCGCGTCGGCGTGACGACGTGCTGCGGGCCCTGGCCGCGGGACCGCACCAGTTCAAGTTCGTGATCGACGGCCCGGCCGATCTGGCGGAGGCCCGGCAGTGGCTCGCCGAGTTGGGGAACATCGACCCGCGGAGCGTGTTTCTCATGCCGCAGGGGCGGGATGCAGGCGAGTTGGCTCGGTCGGGTGTGTGGCTGGAGGAGGAGTGCCGCCGGGCGGGCTTCCGATTCGCACCGCGGCATCACATCGCGTGGTTCGGGCACGGGCGGGGGACGTGAGCCGCCGCAGCGGGGTCATCATTCTGCCGCGGGCCGTGGGCCGGTGTGTCGCCTGATGAAGTCGACGACCGGCGCGGGGTCGTCGAGGCCGTGCGGGTGGTGGCCGCAGCCCGGCTTGTGAATCAGTTCGATCGTGCCCCCGAGTTTTCCGTAGCGTTCCGCCACGACGAGTCCGTTCTCGGCGGGCGGCACTACGTCGTCGGCATCGCCGACCACGTGCACCAGCGCGATCCCCGCCTTGGCGAGAGGCTCGAGAGCGTCGACCGGATTGCCCGTGTAGGCCAGCGCCGCGGCCTCGTTCGGAAATTCGTAGGCGGCCAGGCAGGCGGTCCAGTCGCCGGGGCTGCCCTTGCCCTTTCCCTTGCCGCCCGGCCAGCTCTTGAAGTCGCACACCGCCGCGTCGCCGTAGATCACGGCCACGTGGGCGGGATGCTCGGCGGCGTAGCGGTGCGCGTAGAGTCCACCCCGGCTGATGCCGATCAACGCCGCCCTGGGGGCCAGGCCGCGGCGCACGAGGTCGTCGCGGAAGGCGGCCAGCGTGGCCACGGCCGCAGGCGATCCGAACGAGTTGCCCACGTCGATGTAGGCGTGGTGGAAGCCCGCCGCGAGCAACTGCGGCGCCGCACATCGCTGCGTGAACGCGTCGGGGAACATCATGCACCACGACCAGGGATTGCCCGGCAGCGGAGTCGCGGGAACGACAACCCAGGCGGATCGTCCCTGGAACTGAAACGCGTGGCGGGTGTGACCGTGCCAGGTATCCGTCCGGGCATTGGCGAAGGCGAGGTTGGGGGCGTCGGCGGCCAGGGCGGACGTGCCGAGGCCGAAAGCGACGAGCAGGCAAGTGGCGGAGGTTCGCAGCGGTGACGGCATGGGACTCCTCGGAATGCGCACGAGCGGACGGAAACTCCGCGGCAGCCGTGTTGAGGTTCAGGCGGGCTTGGCGGGAGCGTGGGCGCGTGGGCCGAAGGCCAGCACGGTGGCGGCGCCGGCCGCCACCACGAGCATGCCGGCCAGGAAGAACGGGCTCACGGCGCTGAGCGGCGTGTGGGCGAGCGCGATCGTGGTCAACGTGTTGAGCACCGGCGCGACACCGAACACGACCGGCATCACCGTGAACGGCTTGCCGCCGCAGGCGAAGGCGAGGATCGTCCCCAGCGCCCCCAGCGCCCCCAGCGACCCGGCGCCCAGGCTCCAGGCGCTGCCTGTCAGGCTCCAGTTGCCCGTGTCGCCGAGCGGCGCGAGCAGCGCGAGGGGAACCAGAACCGCGATCAGGAAGTAGGCCACGCCGATGCAGAGCAGGGGCCGCAACCGGCTGCCACCCATGGCGGCTTGACCGCGGTGCAGCACGGGGCCGTATGCCCCCCAGGAGAACATCGCGAGCGCTGCGGAGAGAAGCACCGCCACGAACGACTCGGCACGGGCGGCTGGCCCGGGGGCCGCTGCAGGGGCGGCCGCCGATGCCGTTTCGACCGCCGCGGGCGCGGCCGCATGGGCGACCGGCTGTGGCTTGAAGACGAGCACGGTGACCGCACCGGTCACCACCAGCAGCAGCCCGGCCAGGAAGGGTGCCTTGAGCTGGCCGTAGGCCGAGTTCATCGTGGCCGTGAGCAGCGTGTTGACCACCGGCGCGCCGCCGAACACGAGCGGCATGACATAGATCGGCTTGCCGCCAAAGTGCAGGGCCAGGATCACGCCCAGTGCTCCCAGCGCCCCGGCCGTGCCGGCCAGCAGGCTCCACACCACGCCGCGGGTGGTCCAGTCGCCACGTTCGGCGCCCCGCGCCAGCAGCAGGAGCGGGATCAGCACGGCGATCAGGAAGTAGGCCGCACCCACGCAGACGAAGGGCCGGAGCGGCGAGTGCATCGCCTCGCGTCCGAAGTGCAGCACCGGTCCATACACTCCCCAGCACACGGCCGTCAGCGCGATCGCGGCCAGCATTCCCAGAAATCGCACCATCGTAGCCTCTCCTCGCGGGCACCAGTCCCCACCGGGCGGCAGGGCTCCCCAGCATACTTCGCCCGCTCCGGCCCGTGCTCAGCCCGCCCGGCCGACCGGCAGCGTGGCATCGGACTGCTGCAGCATGCGCAGCGCCGCACGGCCCACCTGCTCGACCTCCAGCAGCCGCATGCAGTCGTGGTGTCCGAGCGGGCACGTGCCGCGGTCGCAGGGCGAACAGGGCAGGTCGAGGCGGATCTCCGCGCAGCGGCGGGGATCGGATCGTCCCAAACGCGGATCGGTGGGGCCGATGAGCGCCACCGTGGGCACGCCGAACGCGGCGGCGATGTGCCGCGGGCCGCTGTCCGACGTGACGGCGAGCCGGGCCCGACGGTAGATCGCCTTGGAGAGTCCCAGCGGCAGGTCTTCGACATCGCCCAGCCCGCGCACGGCCGGCATGTCGGCGGCTGCGACCACGGCGCGGGCCTGGGCGCGGTCGGCGGGGCCGCAGTGCACGAGCACGCGGCAGCCCGGCATCCTCTCCACGAGCCAGCGGGCCAGCGCGCCATGCTTCTCAACGCCCCAGGACCGGCCCGGGCCGTTGGAACTGTTGTCGTTGAGCACCACGAGCGGGCCGCCGCGGCCGGGGAACAGCCGGTCCAGCACGGCGTCGGCCGCCCGTTCGTCCGCGGGAGTGGTCGCCAGGTCGAGGTCGAGCGAGCCACGTGGCACGCCAACCGCCGCGGCCAGGTTCATGTAGGCGGCCGGCGGCGGCACGATCTCCGATTCCTCGGTCACGACGTCTGTGAACAGCAGCCGCTGCCATCCCCGTGCGCGGCCCACGCGTTGCCGCACGCCTCCCGCCACGGCGAGAGCCGCCGCCGACAGGGACGTGGGGAGGACGAGCGCCAGGTCGGCGCGGGCAGCCCGCAGGTTCCAGGCCGCGGCGCGGAAGCGCAGAGACGGGTTGCGGCCGTGCCGGTCGTAGCCGATGACGTCATCGAACCAGCCGCTGCCCGCCAGCAGGTCGGCGATGACGGGACGCATCACACCTGTGATGCGTGTGCCGGCGAAGTGGGTGCGGACGGCGCGGAGCAGGGGCGTCGCCATGGCGGCGTCGCCGACCCAGCGCGGCAGGATGATGGCGATGTGCATGCCCGACACGGTAGCGTGCCGGGCGGCGCCGGGGAACGCCGGATTCCCGGCACCTTGCCCCTCGCTCGGCCGCGACCGGTTCCTCGGTGGGCGGCTCGATCCCGGTCCTGCCGAAACCGATGGCGGAGCCTTCGGCCGACTCTGCATCGACGCCGCCGACGGCGACGATCACCTGGCCGACCTCGCGGTCTCGGCCGGGCGGAACTGGGCGGATGCTGGGTTTCCGGCCGCAACCCATCCCAGCCATGCGATGCAGACGGCCGCGGGAGACGGGCGCAGGAGAACATGATTCATGGCGAGCGCGATCCCCGCATGGTGACGACGGTACTGACACCGCTCGCAAGGGGATGATACCACCGGCCATGGAACGCTCGGTGAACGCCGCACCGGACGCCTCACGCCGGGGTGGGCCGCTCGGGGATCGCGGCTCTCGAGGCCGCCAGCACCGCCGCGAGCGATGCCGCCACCAGCGTCAGACCGCAGGTGACGGCGATCCAACCGAGCGGCACTCGTGCCGTGCCGCCGGAGAGCGCGGGCGCGACCGCGAGGCTGCCGGCCAGCGTGCCTGCCGCCAGCCCGGTGGCGACGGGAAGCAGCGTCTCCGACACGAGCAGCACACGGATCCGACCCAGCGTGAAGCCGATCGCCCGTAGCAGTGCGAAGGTGTCGAGCCGTTCCACCGTGCCCTGCACCTGGACCGCCGCGACGCCCGCAGTGCCCAGCAGAAGTCCCAGCGTGCCCAGCGCCTGAAAGGCGGACAGAAACGTGTTCTGCACCGCCTGCAGGCTGCGCAGCCGCTCCACCGCGGGCAGGAGTGTCACTCCCGCGTCGGCCCATGCTGCCGCCAGCGCCGCCGGCAGGTCAGGTCGCGTTCCGTCCGTGACGTCGGCCGCGTCGACGAGGGCCATGCCGTAGCCCGAGTGACCCGGAAAGAGCCGCTGGAAATCCCGCTCGGCGACGACGACGGCGCCCTGGAGGATGCCCGGCTCCAAGAGTCCCACGATCTCGAAATCGACCGGCCTTCCGGCTTCATCGGGGAGCGAGAACCTGGCTCCCACGCCTCCGAGTTTGAGTGCCCACTGGGCCGTGGCCTGGTCGAGGATCGCGGGGATCGCAGACTGTGCCGGAGCGTCGAGCAGCATCCAGGGGTTTTCGGACGCAGCCGCGGCGCCCGCGTGTGCCAGGAAGCGGAACCCACCCCTGGCGATGAAGGCGGGCCCCACACCGAGGACGGTGGGCTGCGCCGCGGCGTACAGATTCGTGCAACTCGCATCGTCGCCGCCGTTCGTCCGGAGCATGGCGATCGTGCAGCCGTCGAGCGCCTCCAAGCCGGCCGACGAGACACCGAGTGACTCGCGCGTAGCCGGATCGGAGGGGTCGATCGACGTCGGCGTGCCGAGGGTAGCGATCGTGGTCCAGCCGCCGGTGGGCGACGTGCGCTCCTCGGGCCGCGCGGGCGGCCGCTGGGCGAACGAGGACACGGCCACCACCAGAAACTGGGCGGCGGCCACGATCGCTGCGACCGAAAAAGCCCGTGCCGGCCGGTGGCCGAGGTTGCGGCTGGCCAGACCGGGCAGCGAGGCCACGGGCGTTGCCGGTGCCAGGGGGCTCGTGAGCCAGAGTCGCGTCAGGGCCAGCGTGCCCACCAGCGCGGACAGGCCGGCTCCGAAGAACATTCCCAGGGCGGCCTGGGGCGGTGACCAGCGACCAGCGGCCGCGGCCCCCAGCGCCGCGACGAGGGCCACGGCGGCGATCAGCGGTGTGAAACCGCGTTGCCGCGAGGGCCGCGCTGCATCGAGGTCGTCGCCGCGGCGCAAGAGCGCCAGCGGCGGGAGGTGCCCGGCGCGTCGCGCGGCACGGGCCACCGCTGCGAGGGATACGAACAGCGCCGCCAGAGCCCCGGGCCAGATGTCGATCACCGCGGGCGCCGCGGTGAAGACCGCGGCCGAACCATCGGCCACGTTGGCACTCCACGACCTGCCGAGCATGCCGAGCAGGAACTTCGTCCATGCCGGTCCCGCGAACGTGCCCGCGGCGACGCCGGTGGCGGCCGCCAGTCCGCTGACCATGAGCAGCAGCAACGCCAGCCTGCGGGGCGGCCAGCCGATCGCCGCCAGTGTGCCCACGTCGCGCCGCCGCGCCGCCACGAGCAGACCGAACAGCAGCCACTCCAGAACGAGGCCGGCCGCCACCACGAAACTGGAGAGCGCGAGGAACAGTCCGCCAAAGGGCGTCGCGCCGCGGGCCGCATGCAGTGCGTCGGCCCGCAGGGGTACGGACCGCAGGCCGGCGGCCTCCGTCGGGATCGCCTCGGCCAGGGCTTGAGCCGCGTCCTCGGCGACCGGCACACGCTGCCGGGGCACGTGCCAGGCCGTAGTGGCACCGAAGCGGCTGCCGGCCAGTCGGCGCGCGGTCGTGAGCGACACGAAGGCCTTCGGGGTGGGGCCGTGATCCTTCCAGTAGCGATCGTCCTCGTCGTGCGGCGGCGTCGTGCGGACCCGCGACTGGTCGAAGGGAAAGGGGGGATCCCAATCGGCGATCGACGCCTCGTCGGTGATCCCCTCCACGTCGGGCACGAGTTCCCGGGCCACGGCCGCACCCCGCATCGCGGCGATGCCCGAGATTCGCAGCGTGGCGGCCCCCTCCTCGACACGGCCGCCCACCGTCTCGGGCAGGAAGGTGGTGATCGAGAGCCTGTCTCCCACGGCCACGGGGCGGCCTTGCGCCCGCAGGTCGTCGGCTATCCAGCGATCCACGATGATCTCGTCCGCGGCAGGGGCGGGCAGCCGCGTCCCCGTCTCGTCGACGAGGTCGCCCGCGGGATGCGACGTGTCATCGATGCCGAGCACCGTGGAGTAGGGGATGACAGCCGGCGCCGGGCTGCCGTCCGCTTCGACTGGCCTCATCCCGGTCGCCAGAAAGACAAGCGAGGGACGGCCGCCGAGCGGCGCGAGGATGCGGCCAGCCGCCTCGTCGATCTCGGGTGGGATGATGAGACGTCGCGAGGTGAGCCGCACGCTCGCGGCGCCGTCAGCGGCCGGAGCGAAGGCCAGTCCCAGGTCGGCGAGGTGCGGCCGCAGCCGGCTGCGCAACCAGGCGGCGCGGGCCAAAGAGACCGCTTCATCGCCGCCGCCACCGACGGCGAATGCGGCGTTGACCACATTTCCCTGCTGCAGGAGATTCTGCCCCGCGGCCAACGGCACGACGGCCAGCGGGGGTGTGACCACCGTCGGCCGCAGCGAGAATCGGCCCAGACCGGCTTCGGGAAGCACGGCCGTGACACGCAGCCGCCGGCCGTTCGATTCCGCCGTGCGGCGGCCGAGCGGGCTGTCGGCGGGCACGCTCGACCGTCGCGGCAGCCGCAGCACGAAGGCATCGCCAACGGCTGCTCCCAATGCCGTGGCGAGAGGTTCGTTGACGAGCGCCGAGTCGTCCTCGAGAGCCGGCGGCGGCGGCGAGAAGCCCAACGCGGCGGGGTCGTCGCAGGCAAGCAGCGTGAGGCGGGTCGTTCTGCCTCCCGCATCGGCGGTGGCCTCGAGGACGAGCGCCGGCACGAGCCGGGTTGGGGCGGCGGCATGCGTGCCAGTGGCCGTGTTCTCCGGGGCGTTCATTTCATCGACGAGTTGCTGCCTGAAGAACCCATCGGCCAGCAACGCGGCGTCGATGCGACCCAGGCGATCGAGTGCCAGCGACTGCAAGCCGCGCTGCATGGCCGAGCCCACGCCGAGCGCGCCGACGAGCGTGGCCGCCACCACGCCGCATGCCGCCGCGAGCGCCGCCACCTGCGGCCACCAGGCCCGCACGAGGGCTGCGGCCAGTCCTGGCAGTGATCGTGCCGTGCGTGCCGCGGCGCCGTTCATGCGTCGAGCCGTCCGTCGCGCAGGTGACGCACGCCTCCCACGCGGGCGGCGAGCGACTCGGAGTGCGTGGCCACGATCAGCATGCCGCCCGCCTCGGCGGCAAGTTCCAAGAGCAGCGAGGCCACGTCGGCTGCGGCATGTGAATCGAGCTGCCCTGTGGGTTCGTCCGCGATCACGAGTCGCGGGGAGAGCAGCAGGGCTCGCGCCACCGCCACCCGCTGCCGCTCGCCGCCGGAGAGTTCGGCGGGGCGGTGGTCGGCACGGGCGGCGAGACCGACGCGTTCGAGCAGTCGCCGGCCGCGAACCACGAGGTCAACCGGCACGCGGCCCTGGGCCAGAGCCGGGAGGAGCACGTTGTCGAGTGCGGTGCAGCCGCCCAGCAGGTGATGGTCCTGGAACACGAAGCCCACACGCCGGTTGCGATAGGCGGCGCGTGCGGCGGCATCGCTTGAGTAGGGATCGACGCCGTCGAGTCGCACGGTGCCCGCCGTGGGCGGCTCGAGGCCTCCGATCACGGCCAGCAGCGTGCTCTTGCCGGAGCCACTGGGCCCCATGATCGTCAGCCGTTCGCTTGGGCCGAGTTGCAACGACACCCCGTCGAGCACCGTCAGGCCGCCGGCCGGACCGGGGAACGACTTTGTGACCGCGTCGACCTCGAGCACACCGACCTCCGTCATGCCGGGCCGCGAAAGGGCTCCAGCCGGCGCAGGATCGCGTCGGGGATCGGCACCGGCTCCGGCTTCCGACCCGGATGCATCAGGCAGCGCACGGCCACCACGCGGCCCCGGGCCATCACGACGCCGTCGTGCTCGAAACGGAACGCATAGGTGACGCTGGAACGGCCGATGGCATCGACTGTGACCGTGATCGTGACTTCGTCGCCGAAACGCACCGCCGCGACGTAGTCGCAGGAGGCGGAAACCCGCGGCCAACTGGCATCGACTCCGTCTGCGCCGCGATCGACGACGGCCACGCCGGCTGTCCGGAGCAGTTCGTGCTCGACCGACTCCATCCAGAAGAAGAAGGCCGAAAAATGCACGATGCCGGCGGCGTCGGTGTCGCGAAACTCGACGCGGCGGCGGGTCGTGAACGGGCCCATGGCGCCGCCCCCGAGGGCTACTCCGCCACGTAGGGAAGCAGGGCCATGAACCGGGCCCGCTTGATCGCCTGAGTGACGGCGTGCTGGCTGGCGGCAGTGCATCCGCTCTTGCGGCGGCCGATGATCTTGCCCTGCCGGTTGATGAGTTTGCCGAGCAGTTCCAAGTCCTTGTAGTCGACGTACATGGGACGTGGTCGGGCGCCGTCGATGAAGATCGGATCGCGCCGCTTCACCTTGGTGCGCGGCTTGGCCTTCTTGCGGGCGGCATTCTTGGCGAACTTGGGACGGGGGCCGGCGAAACTCATCTGATTTTTTGCAGCCGTGATGCTGTTCTATGGAGCGTGGGAAGTGAAAAAAGAACGCGAGCAACGCCGCATGCAGTCACGGGAGCCGGGCATTCGTGGCCGCCGGCCCCCGTGACGCAATGCGAAACGACCCGCGGAGCGGGTCAGAACGGAAGACTAGTAACGGTCGCCGCCGCCGCCGCCGTAGCCGCGACCACCGCCGCCGCCACCGCCACCGTAGCCACGACCGCCGCCACCACCGTAGCCACCGCCGCCACCGCCGTAGCCACCGCGGCCACCGCCACCACCACCGCCCGGACGGGGCGTGCGCTCACGGGCTTCGTTGACCGTCAGGGGACGGCCGTTGATCTCCTGGCCGTTGAGGGCGGAGATTGCCGCCTGCAGGCCTTCATCGGTCTCCATCTCGACGAAACCGAAGCCGCGCGAACGACCGGTCTCGCGATCAGAGATCACCTCGGCGCTCCGCACGGCGCCGTGAGCAGCAAACATCGCCTCCAAGTCAGCCGACGTGGTGGACCAGGGGAGGTTCCCCACGTAAATCTTCCGGGACATAAAGAACTCAACCTCAAGGAC
>Ga0315900_10006447_pt1 | contig 15736 bp, 17 predicted proteins | sample LakEriMetagenome_FD_203521 | JGI IMG/M metagenome (GOLD analysis project Ga0315900, IMG submission 203521) | Freshwater fungal communities from buoy surface, Lake Erie, Ohio, United States - Buoy 12 MA114 | ecosystem: Environmental > Aquatic > Freshwater > Lake > Lake biofilm | place: USA: Lake...
TCAATGGTGTTACCAGACTTAGCAAGAGCCAGCTTTCGCAGACCATCTACCGTGTTTCGGAAGTCCACAGACTGGTAGTTGCCTTGTTCAGGATAAGTGAATGGACCACCACCTGTGTTGTTCCATAGACGGTTACCGTTTGCAGGTGTGTTGTCTAGGTCAGTTAGAAGGGTCGAACCATTGATTAGTGAGCTTTCTAGGGCTACAGCCATTGCGCGTCGCATCTTCTCTAGTTGAATCTGAGCGAACGGCAGAGCCGTGTCTTCGTCAAATTCGTATGACATGGTTGTCAGTACGCCTAGAGTTTGCGCCACGAAGTCAATGTCGTCGGTCGGAATTGTTGATTCCGCAACTGCTAGTTGGAAAATTCTAGCTGACGAGTTAGCTTCCGTAGCACGGAAGGCCGTTGCCCCACCCCGAATCGCAGGGATTCTTAGGGTTCTTGTGGTCATCGGAATGCGTTGGAACAGGTTGGCAACTGCTAGGTTACCATACACTTCGTCCACAAACGATGAAGACAGCGGTTGCGGAAGCGTTTCAGCACCCGTACCTACACCTGTTGTAGTTTGTACTCTGTAATGAAGCATCCCCTTTGCGGCGCGTACCTCATATTCTGTAAATGCACCCTTGCTGTTTTCAACAACATTGTTTAGGAAGTTAGCTACCTTCTGCTCTTCCACGGCAACCGAACCTTGCGATCTGGTTTCTACGTGACCTTCAAGAGTACCTGAAGAAATCAGGCCCTTTTCCGCCATGATAACGACTAGGTGGTCGTTAGCACGTTGTAGTTGAAGAGTGTCTTCTGCGCTTGCAGTTCCATGAACTCTGCGTGAAGGCGTGAACATGATTGAGCGAATGTAGTTATCGCCTGACTGAAGTACACGAGTCTTTTCATCACCGATTAGGCTTGCGGCCTTATCAAGAAGAAGGTTTCTCGTTTCCTTATTGGTGGCTTCACCTGCTCTCTTTACGAATTCTTCTGCCGAAAGCTCACGCTCAGCTTCAACATCCGCAACCTTTTCAGCACGTACACCTGCAACAGTTTCCTTGAATTCGTTAAGGGCTTCTGCTAGAGCTAGTCCTACCTTTTCAAGTCCTGCTGAATTCTTTTCCGCCATGCTACGGGTTTCGTTCAGAACCTCTACGAGGGTTCCAAAAGCGGCAGGATTGGCATTCTTAGCCTCCTGCACTCCTACTTGTGGATTGACACCTGTTTGTTCAATCTCTGGATTTGTTTCGTTTTCCATAGTTTGGTAACTCCAAATGTGCCATTCCAGATAGGTCTCTGTAACGTGGCTACATAATCAGTATACCACAGATTTTCAGAGATTTAGAAGATGTGCAAGTTTGTTAGCAATCAAAGCCATTTGTGCATGGACATATGTATCTTCAGACTTTGGTAAGCCTCCATTTTCAGTTATCCATTGAACCTGCAAGAAGTAACATGCAACTATGTTTCTGCCAATAGGGATAATTCTAGTGTGCGTAATTTCTTGATTTTCAGCAATAATCTTAGATAGACCTTCTGGCATATCCGAAGTTGCCCCCTGCCATGCCTTGTCAACCAAAGCTGTAGAAAGCATCCGTACATTATCCTCTTCTAATAGAAGTTCTTGATACTGTGGTCGTAGAGGAGAAACTTTCTCCGGGTCAATAACTTCATAGAGCATAGACACATACTGATTCTTACCCGGCGATGGTATTCCACCACCATTGGATGTCATTAGTATAGCTACTCTAACAGCATCTGTGTCTCCACACATTGCTGTCATACCGTCGTATATGAGAGGGATTGTTGTTAATGTTAGTTCTGCTTCTGTAGGCTTATCCTTCTTGTTAAACAATCCGGTTATCCATTTCACTACTGGAAACAGTGTGGTTACCAACACTGCAACAATCCCCACCCATGCTGGGGGTGGGGTATCCATCGCCATAGTTAAATTCCGATTTCAGGAATAGAAAGTGGATCTACCACTACTTCTGCTTCTCTAAGAACAGGAATGCGCTCTTCTTCAACGTCTTCTGTCTTCGGATAACGAAGTTCTTTGACCTTTTCAATAAGATCTTCCCAGAACTCCATTTCCTTCTCTGAATAAGCGTAACCACTTACACCAACATAAAGATCAACCCACCGCTGTACTAATGGTAGTACTTGTTCAGAAATATCCCGAAGCTCTACTTCAGTCGGGTCCTTGACTCCCTGAAGTCCGTTGTGGAGATTTCTAGCATACGACTTAATTCCTTCCATCAACAGTAGTCTATGTTCGTTCTCTTTCCAGTTAATGTTCCTGAATTGTAGACCTGCGATAACGTCATCCGCACATTCTGAAAGTGACACTTCTCCCAGACAAGGTTCCACCATATTTTCTGAGTTGTACAACGCAAGAATGTTTCGGATAGCCGCAACACGAACAGTTTCGTCCATACTGAACGCTTCTGCGTTTCTAGCTCCAAATAGTTGACATAGGCTAGTAGTCATGTGTGAGCGTGAAACTTGCAACTCTTCTTGGTCGTTCACAAATCCAATCGGATATAGGTCAGAAGAGGTTCCTTCAAAGTCCCGTCGCACGATGTAGAAAAGACTACCTGGCTTCTCTGTGTCAACGGGCACAACATTGGTCGGTTGAGTCCGAATGCTAAAAATCGGCGTTGCGATTTGCTGTGGCATGTCTATACCAGTATACACTTTTTTCTTAACGATTTTTCCGTCCATATACCCAGAAACAATTTCTTCGAGAGATTTAGGGTCAAAATCTCGTGTCTCTAAGTTCAATTGTCTTGTCAAAAGTTTTACAGTGTCTGGATCAATAGTTGCTTCGTGGTTACCTGCAACAGTTACAACAGATCCTTCCATGATAAGGTAGTCAGTAAACCTAACAACACCAGCGGACTCAGTTTCGTAATCAAACACTGCCGCATTGATAGACATTTGTCGTAGAACGTTATCTGCTATTAGTGGCGCAATTGTATCACGGACTACAGGAATGTCACTAAGCACTACCCCTTCTAAGAAAATACCTTCCCCTGTACGGATTACTGGGTTAGTAGCCATACCTAGTGGGATGTTTAGGTCGTGATTGAAACAGATAACTGGGTTTCTTTGGAATCTATCAAAGTATCTACGTGCCCCCTCTGCATCAAAAATAGTGCCATAGTAGTCAACAATTTCTCGACTCAGCCATGCGTCAAATTGGATTTGTCCACTCTTATTGTACGCACGTTCTACTATTGCTCCTTCCGAAGCAGACTTTACGATAGAGTTCTTCTGATTGGTCTCAGACATATACTATATGATACCTCATTATAGGGCCGCTGGAATTAGGTTAGTATTGTTCTGAATCTTAGTTATATCTGGAGCAAGAGCGGCAACTGTTCCACTTATGATGTCTGTTTTATCCGTAGGAGTTACCCCTGAACCAACTGCTATTGTTGCAACGGGTACCTTCCAGTTAATCTGAATACCACCATTGCCTGTTGTTACAGTTAGCGCAGGGTAGTCACCATCTACTCTAAAAATTCTACCCGTGTCAGTCTGTACAACGTTGGTTGCCGTTAAGTTGTCGAATAATAAATCAACCACACTATCGTTAATTCTAACGTTACCAGTATCAATTGCAGTAACCCCTCCGAACCACGACGCAATAGCACTTGACGCTTCCATATTATACGACCACCATGCGTAAAACTCACCTGCTGTGAATGTGCTTCCAGAAGCGATGTCAATTCGATCATTAACGTAATCAGCAGAGAACTTTGTTACCGTAGCTCCATCAATGCCGAAATCATTGTACACTGTGTCTGCGACTTGACTGGTTACAAAACCTAGACCTGCCAATGAGAATACACCACTTGTTTCAAACGGTAGATATCCCTTCTTAGTAACTCGTAACCTGATAGTATCCCCAGACGATGCTTGAGTAGTGACTGTGAATGCGTATGACGTAGTAGCCTCAGTTACATTAGCTATTTCCTGATCTGTTGTAACGTTGTACAACTGAACACGTGAGTTAGCCAGTACATTAGCTGTGATTTGGATAGGTGGAGTACTGATTGTAGTTGACGCTCCTGCCCCATTTCTTACTGTAGGAACTTCGTCGTCACCAAGTATGTTGAGCGTGACCACCCCCCCAGAGTTGTTGTAAATAGCCGCATTCGTACTCGTACCGCTGTAGCCTGAGAACGTGTTACCCTCAAATGTGTAGGTGCCTGGTGTGGTTATGATAATAGCATGGCCTGTTCCACCAGATGTGAATGACGTATCAGTAATGTTACTAGGATCATTAGTAGTTACTAACGTATTGACTAGTGAACATCCATCAAGACCTCCACCATTTAGAAGGGCAGTACAATTCTTAAGAGCCGCACCGTTGATAGTAATTACAGCGTTGGTTATGTCATAACCTATGATTGACGCGCCTGAGAAGTCATACGTTGCAGAAGTAGACGTTAAAGGATCTACAATGAAATCCTGCCTAGTGTCTGTTGCAATCACACAGGCGTTAGCTTTGAATGTATCATTCGCAGAAGCATATACTCTATATTCAAGACTATTATCTTCTACCTTCCAGAATCTTCTTGTAATAGAAGGGTCAGCACGTAATGGAAGTTCATGCGACGTAGCATCTAATTTTGTGTAAGTCTTTCTAGTTCCATTACCGTATTGAAGTCCTGCTCTAACAAGAGTCTGACCACTTCCCTGAAGTGTGGCTAGTAGATAAGGTCCATGTCCTGAGTTATCAGGTGATGTACCACCCAGCAATGTTTGGAGAAACGATGGACTACACGGAGCCGCATCGCATCCATCAACAAGAATAACCTTGTCGTGAAGAAGTAGATTCTTAACACGCATTACGTTAGCTGTAGTGGCTGTAGTTCTCTTGTGAGATAGATAACCTACACGAACTACGTTACTCCAGTTCATGGTTCCACCAGATCCTAAAGGAGTTGTGTTCTCAACATCAATGAAGGCTACATACGTAACACCTGCAATAAGTAGTAGTCGTCTTGATAGAGTGTAAGCTCTCCAGTTGCCAGATCCATCTTGGAAGTATATTGCCATACCTTTTTCACCAAATGTTGTCGAAGCAACAACCGAGGCTTGAAATTCGATACTAACAATTTTGCCTGAGAAATCTGTACTAGTAATAGTATGAGTTCTTCCCATCCAACGACCTGTATTGTCTATGGCAGAACCTGTAAACGATAGACCAGCCATTGCGCCCCAAGTAGAATCAAGTGTAGGTTGAAAGCTAACTTCACCAAACGTAGGTGTTGCAATAATACCAATACCATCCAATGTGGTTGGTACAATGTTCCCACTAACATCTTGCCAGGTTGTAGTACCATCGTGTCTTACAAACAGTGGAGACGCCGCAGTACCACCATATCTTCTAACTACAGTGTATGCTCTTGTTGTCATTGGAGACATTGATGGCGTGGAAGGAGTAGCATCTGCAATTGCAATAGTTAGCGAGTTTCCCCCTTCAGAAGCAAGTTCTGATAGTATCGTTAGTGTTGGCGTAGCCCCAGCGGTCAACTGATTGAAATAGTGAACCGTTTGTGTAATTGAGGCGAGGTTAGACAGCTTAGACAGTGTTACACAAGAATTTGGATCACTAACTATTAACTTACCACTTCCATCGAAGCCCATGCCTACAAGCACAAGACAGTTGTTAGATGTGGTTGTAACAGAACCTGCTACCAAATTATTGGATGTTGAGTTGGCTGAGTCAGTCCTTACTGAAGCATTTATGGGCGTAGTGGTATTAGCTCCTCGCACCAAAACAGCCGAAACAGCCCATTCTTCTGCAAGACCTGATGATATATTGATATCCGGTTCATTGTTTGATGTTAGTACCTTATAAAAGGCTGTAGTTCTTTGTCCCTGTACTGCGGCCTGTGTTCCAATCTGTATAAACCCAGACGGTGTAGCAATCGCGTTAGTACCTGTGTCCTGTGAGACAAATAGAACACAAACATCATTAGCTACGTGTCCCGCAGGTATACCTACGTCAACACTTGTAGTTGCACCGTCAGATATAGTGGTTTCAGTTGTAACAACGTAAGGCATTCTTATCTTCTACCGCTTTCGTCTATGAACTGTTCTTCCCCTTGTGCAGACTGGTCACGCCCACCTTCTACACCTGGTAAGTCTAACCCTGCTGATGCTTTCATCTGTGCGTTTACAGCTACCATCGGCATGTTTGCGATGTTATCCGGTGCATCCTTATCAGGATATTTAGCAAGGTTCATTCTCTGGCGACCTTCGTTAAGTGATATGATTCCTGAGTTAACTGCGGCAACAGTGGTCTTAGTACGATTCATTTCTACTTCCCCTAGAACGTGTACAAAGTCATACGACGGTACAACCTCTACGACAGTATTCTTAGAGTTGTTTCTTGACGGAGTAACTTTTAGGTGACCAAGCATCTTAGTCATACTTTCTGCAAGTTCTTTACAAAACGGTTGAACTAGATACGTCCAAAGTTGTCTTTCTATTTCTGGAGGTAGCTGGTCCTTTGTAGAATTGAAAAAGTGAGGGGGTACACGTAACCAACGACTCAGTGAACTTTCTGCTTCCTGAGTAACCTGCTTAATCAAACCGTCAGATTGTGATGCAGGAACTGGTTCGTACTTTTGGTCTGCCCCTAAAAGTAGGATACCGCTGTAGCTTTCTTTAGATAACTGTCTACGAATATCGGAATTCATTTCCGCAATGGCTACAGGGTCCGTAATCTTCTCATTAGTCAATACCCCCTGCACTTTCGTAGCCATAGACACACGATTTCTTTCTGACCTCTTTGCCAGTTTGTGCGTGTCATAATCCGACCTGATTGATTCTATTTGAGATAATCCACCTACTAAGCCCGCAGGATTAGGTCCTCTCAAATGAATAACTTGGTCAGGTCTTAATACCATCACATCATCAGCTTTCAGGTTGAGGTCTTGTGTGTTAGACACAGACTGATACGGGGCGTAAACATACGTCTCTACTCCCTGTTCTTTATCCAGAATCATCCATAACCACATCGGGTTAAGTGACTTTACATACAGTGACGCCCTACCTTCAAGAGTTGTACTTGTGGTCGGTACCACAGCAAGGTACCCATTATTCGTCAGCATGTACCACATCAACAGGTCCTTGATAACTGTAGTAAACGTATCTCGTACCGCACCGTATCTAACAACATCCGTTAGAACGTGCTTAGGTGCTAGAGTTGTTTCAAGCGTAAGAAGATTCTTTTGCTGAACCTTCCAGTCAACCATAACCAACCCACTACACGCAATGTTAATCATCCCAGAAACATAGGATGAATGCTCCATAGCCCAACGAGCAACATCGGCATCCCGCCCAATACGAGAAATGAGTAACCCGGTTTCTTGGTCAATAGATTCGTCTCTAGCGGATTTACCTGTTAGAGCATTGTATTCGGCTTTTTCTACAGGGCCTCTAGTTTCTTCTTGAGGTACATACCCAAAACGTAGTAACAGGCGTCGAAGCATATCTCCTAGTCTACCTCATCCAAAAGTTCAGAGATTGCAAGATACTCTTCCCAAAATGCATTCATCCTAGACTTTACATTACGCTTGGGGAATATGGGTTCCTGTTCTGAGTAGGCAAACAACATACCAAATAAGAAGGCGTTTTCTGGTCCGAAGTACGATGTCGCAGTGAACTTATCCAAAATTTCTTCACCTGACCTAAGTGTTTTATCTGTGTGCGTCCAGTTTGGTATAGACAACCAGTACAACAAGTCTGCTTTGTACATGTTCAGTTGACTTTTGTCTTTCATAGCCATCATAAACTGAGCGTATTCAGCTTCGACATTTGAGCGATAAGAGTAGTTTGTGAGTATCTGCTTTTGCCGCTTACTAAGTTTGACTCCATACATCCAGTGTCGAGGACTGTAATAACCATGTACCTTCAGGTGAATCAGAAGCATCTGAACCCACTCCATGAACTCTATATCTTGGTCATCGAACTCAAAAATTTTGGAGGTTTCATACTTGGCTATGAGATCACGTAACGGTATCTCCTTGATCCATGAGTACGCCACCATCGCTGGCATAACCCAGTACGTGTCTATCAGTGCATGAGCATCCCTACCAGGTCCTGACCACTTCAAATTAGGCATGTCTGTAAGTTCTGAGAAGTCCGGTACCACAAGATCTGGATTTTCTTTACTCTTGTAAAGCCAATCAAGAAGTCTTCTTGACGCTGAAGGCATACGAGACGATGCGTGAATCTCAGAATGCACATAGGCATCACTTACTAATGCCGAGTACAGAGCTACGTTTAGTTGCATTCAAATCCTGCTTGATGCATGTCTCGCACAAACTCTTCGACGTACATTGCCGCCCATGCAGATGCTCTTGAAGGTGAGTAGCCTGACACCACACCTACGTCTACGAAAATAGAACTTACCACGGATTCACTAATCTCCTGTACCTGTATGATACTCGATTTTGGATGAATTATCACTAGGTCCGATAGTTCTGGTACTTCCTGTAGCTCCCAACCTAACTCTTCGAGTCTGTTGATCAACCAAGTAGCAATGAAGTCTCTACGCCTCACAATCACTAAATAATACCTCAATTTCCAGTTCTGGTTCATAGTGTACTGGAACGCCATTAAATTTAGCTACACAAGTTAGCAGGTCAAAACTCAACGTATCAAAAGCTACAGAAGTCACCGTACTTAGTGATTTTAGAGTTGATGAAGCAATTTCAGTGACCGTTGTAGGTCGTAGTATCAAAGATGGGCGTACCAAGTTGTTTAGGCTACCTACCGGAGAATATACAGAGCGTAGAACAAATCTACCGTACTCATCTTCCGTAAAATGCCCAACAGTCCAAATCTCCTTCCTTTGAGTGTCCTCAATTACCGGATGCACTTTGAACACGGCGGGGCTGAGGTTTGGAAACTGCTCCAGTAGTTTGTCCGAAAACATGATGGGAGCAGAATATCTACCTAGTGTTCGATAGGCGTGATCGCTCCAAAATTTTGGAGACGCTACCCAGATCACGTGAGTGGTTCGGTTTATCTGAACTACAACCCGGTTGAACAGTTTAACCAAGAGATCGGAACCTGTGGTTATCTTCTGACCATCTACCTCCCAGTACGTGTCAGGGTGTTCTCTTGACAGCATGGCCTCAAACACTTCATTTGAAAGAACTGCCCCAAGACCTGCCATCAGGTAGTGCGTCTCTCGTGGAAGCGTCCCAGTAGGACCTTTTACCGAAAGGCTATGAATCTCAGAAACCCAGTCTTCTAGTTCAGCTACCGTTAGAAACGGGTTGCTATACATTTGCATAAGCCCACTTTACCACAAAATTTGAAAAATTTTCGCCAAAACGGTCCCACTTCGGAAAATCGTCCGAAAAATAGGGTAAAAAGGAGAGAAGGTACCATTAAGGGGGGTTAGGGGGGATTAAGGGAGGATGAGAGGATTAAAGCCAGCCAAGACCCCGAAATGAAATGAAGGGGGACAATTAGCTCATAATATTACTTCGTAATATTATTCGCTGTACCCCGTGTTGAAAAGTGCATTTTCGAGTCAAATCCACGGTCGCTACGCTCCCTATCGCTTCGCTGATTTGACTCACAGGTAACCTCGCTACGTCGCTTCGCTCCTCCGACTCGGCTACCGCAGTGCATCTTTCATTCTTCAAGATCATTGCCTGAAGGTATCAAGGAAAATGAAACTGCTTTGTAGAAGCCCCGTAGCGAAGCGCAGGGGCGTCTACCCCTGTTCGGATAGCCAAAACACCCCAGACCCACCTAGAATCGAAAGCTGAGGGGCAAAAACCAGGATTTCTGGGGTTCTTAGCGGGGTAGGAAATCAGAATCGTCTTCTGAAAAGTCTTCAGAATCGTCGTGGAAGTCAGGAACTGACGCCGCAATCATCAATTTAACTCGAATGTCCGCCAGCTTCTCTCGGTATTTCGGAACAAACTTAGCCGTAGCTGGGTCGTTACTCAGATCAACCAAAACCTTCTCCCAGTTACCACCAACACGAAACACTCGCATTAAGTCATTCCACCCCTTATCAAAGGCTTGCTTCAAAACCTTTAGTTTGCGGGTCTTTCGCTCAGCCTCAATGGTTTTTTCCGTAACGTCTTCCGTCGCGTTAGGTGTAGGTACCGTAGGGGTGAGATTCGGAATCAACTGGTTTTCTTCACTCATACTTACAAGTATACCTAAACTCAAGGTTTACGGCACCTAACTTACGTAGTTGTGTAACAATTCTTCGTCTACGTCTTTCCGTTAGGTAGTACCCTGTGCGTAGTTCTAGGTTGAGTACCGACCATGCCGTCACGTCATTTACTTCGATCACACAGGCTTCAGGAAGTGTTTCTCCAAAATTTTGAAGAAACGAAAGGAACCTAGAGAAGTGAATAAGCACAGCGTCTAACCCTTGCATATCCTGATAATTTCGTGACCATACCGTTTGGGTTCCTAACAATTTACAACCCACATTTGTGCCTTCACCTACAGTTCTACGCTTGAGGTCAATTTGGATGGAAGAATGTGCGTCAGTGATCGGATAAGGTACTCTTGCTTTTGTTAGTGAAGGTACCGTTTCTTTCCTCATTATTTTGGCGGGTTGGTACCCTTTTGTAAAAGTAACTTGAGTGTAAGGCCACACCCATAGTTCTACTTTTACACCTAAACTTTCTAAGTCCTTAACCGACCAAATGCCTTTTAACGTTAGGGTTATCCCAGGTTTCTTCTTAGATGTAGACTGTTTTGTTATGAATTTTTCTAACTTTGCTAGGTCATCTAACGTCCAATCGGCAGTTATCTTACTCCCTTGCCGTTGCTTTACCCAGATATGTACCCTAGTCATTTGTGGTAACATTGTACCATGTCCAGGTTTACAGTACCATCAGGATATTCAGAAGAACAATGGAATACACTTCCTGTTCGAGAACGTGCGCTCATTTCAGCGGCTTATCATGCTGACCAGCTAAAGGTCCGTGAAACAGGTATCAATCAAGGTGCGTGGATTGACGCATACCTATTATCGGCTAATCTAAAGAATCCGAAACCACGTGGGTATCCGTACTGTGCGGCGTTCGTTACGTGGCACTACACAAATGGGGCCAAGATTCCATTCAGAACACTGGTTGTTAGTGGGGCAAGTGCTTGTACGATTCTACGATCAAAACGAACAATCGCACACCAAGGTAAGAAAATATCTATTGCTCCTGTGAGTCGAAATGAAGTAAAACGAGGAGATCTCTTTGGTTGGTGTAATGCATCCAAGTGGCAGGGACACATAGGCTTTGTGGTTGCTGTACGAGTGAAGGGTGGTAGAACATACATTGACACCATCGAAGCAAATACATCACCAGACCCTAAGACTCCACAGGAAGACAGAGACGGTGGTGGTGTATATCGTAGAACACGAGAAGTGACTAACAATTTCTTGTTTTCGAGAGTGACCGTTGCTGACGACTAAGTATGTCATTGCAGGTATTGACCCCGGACTAACCGGGGGAATTGCTATTTACAATCAGGCCGATGGAGAATGGCTTTACATCGGAGAGCTTCCGGTTGTAATCGAAAAAGATCCTAAAGGCAAAAAGAAAGATGTGAAGAGTATTGACGTAGTAGCACTAGAAAAACTTCTCAAAGAATACAACGTAGACTATGTATTCATTGAAAAAGTACATGCTATGCCAGGACAAGGCGTCACGTCCATGTTTACTTTTGGTGAAGGTTATGGTAGGGTTAATGCAGTAGCTGAATTATGTACTAAGGAAGTTCGGCGTATGACTCCTCAAGTATGGCAGAAGATTGTATTTGGAGTTACAGACAAAACCACGTCTCCTAAAGAAAGAGCGGTTGCATTAGCAACACGATTGATAGGTAAACCTCCCATGAAACATAGGGGTAGAGTCCCCCATCTTGGTATGTGTGATGCTGTCTGTATAGCACGGGCAGGAAGTGTCTCGTTAAACATGTTGCGTTAACAAAATTCTCTTACAAATAGGGGTACACTATGTGAATGTCTCGCGTTGTAGAGTCAATCGTCTTAGCTGTCGGCAACGAGTACGCTGTAGGTACCTACAGAAGTGCTAGTCTGCAAATTGACAACGTTGTAAGCACTTCAGGTGCTGTAGTTCGCTTTGAAGGTACCGTGGATGAAAACCGTTGGTACCCCGTACAAGTTCGTAAGCGTGGTCAAAACGAATGGAGCCGGGAAATCTCTATCTTTGATGGTGACATCATTGAGCTTCAAATTGAAAACCTTACCAAGGTTCGTGTTGCCGCAATCAGTGAAACACCTGTAAACGCGGAAGTCACGTGGTTAATAACGGCACCATCGGGGCCTGTTTACAAGTGGGTTGAGATTACTCCTGCCGATGACGAGGACTTTCCTGATGGTGTATGTCGGTGCCTTTACATCGGTGTAGCAGGAGATCTTGTGGCAGATGACGCTGAAGGAAACACTATCACTTTTGTCAATTGCCCAGTTGGAATTCTACCTGGTATGTTTCGTCGTGTACGGGAGTTCACTACTGCGAGTTCCATCGTAGCGGGGTACTAAGATGATAGGTGCTGGTGTCTCAATTTGGAAACAATCTCTTGTAAAGGCATTGCCTTACAACGAAAACTTTGAGGCCATGTTTGAACTCGACGCATTCAGTGGACTCAGCACCACAGGGGTGAATGTCAATTCGTGGACTCCCACGCGGGCTTCTCGTTCGGGTGTGTCTTTCAATGCGGGCACCAACAAGCCCGTGCTTGCAGACGTAGCAGGAACTCCGGTGGTCCGATTCGCGGGCGGAGTGTTTGACCCGCTCGTGGCGAACGCCGCAGGAAACAACATCGGACTCGACTTTACCGACCAGTGGACCTTCTTCGCTTTGGTGCGGCAAGCAATTGGATCTAATGGGACATGGATGCGAATAGGTACTGGTAGCAATCTGAGAATTGCTGGAGCATATGACTCACCTAATCGTCGTTTAACTTCTACACTTCGTAAAAATTCGGCGGGGCCTGATTCGTTCATTACCCTCGGCGTCAATAGCACCCCGAGCCCGCAGGACTGGCAACTCTACACGGGCAAGTATGACGGGACGGGCGGCACGGGGCTTAGGGTTGGATGGAACAACCGAACCAAGCAGGTGAACACTACAACGCCTTGGACGGGCGCGTTTACAGCGTCGGCTATCACTGCGGGGCATTTCTACATTGGCTCTGCGGACGGCACTACGACGATCTCGGACGTGGGCATTGATATTGCCTTCATGGGGCTCTACCGCCATGCGTTCACCGACGCAGAACAGGGGCTCTTTGCGGATTGGCTTGAGTCTATATATGGGGTAACTATTTCCTAATGCCAACCCTTCAGTCTGCCATTGACGCGGCCACTAATGGCCTGGTGGTCTTGGACCCGACTCAGGTTTACACGGTGGTTTCGGGGCAACCCGCAAAGATCGTGACCAATGGGACCCGTATTATTGGACGCGGGGCGCGGGTAGTGAAAGACACTCTGCAATACCCTTCCTTGGTCATCTTTGCAGACGGGGTGCGGGTAGAGGGGGTGCGCTTTGAAGGTGCCGCCCCGCCAACGCTCCGCGACTCCCAGCCCCAAAGTTTCACGGGCGTGACGCTCCCGGCCATTGGGCTTTCCCTACCGTTTAGTGTAAACCCTTTTGATTGTGGTTGGGCACAGGTAGTCACAGCGGGCGATAACATCACGTTCACCAGAAACCGATTCACCGGGGCGTTTGGGGTGGCTATGCTCCCCCACCGAAGCGGGCGGCGGGCGCGGAACAATCGGGGCGTCTGGAATCAGTTCTACGATTACGTCTTTGGTTTCAATGCCTACGGTCAAGAACGCCTGACATACCTGCGGACCTACGGGGAGAGGCCCCTACAGCCTTCGACGGTTTCCGGCCCTCTGGCGGTTGCGAACGGGATTCCTCCCGGCCACTTGATTTACCTCGCTCCCGGCACCGGGGCCACGGGCAACCTGACCAATGAGGAGTGCTGGAATGATGATGTTTTCATCAATCATGTCATTGAGCGCACGGGCGCGGCCACGCCAATAAGCACGCTCTACACCAGCCTCAAATTGAACAACGTTCACGGCCTCCGGGTTGGCAACGTCCGAAGCTTGGGCATCCCTTCCTGCCTCGACTTCTTGGGGTGCGACGGTTATGCCTGGAACATCAATCAGTCGGGCGGCTACATGTCCAATGACCCCGGCCAATGGGCAACGTTCCGGTGGGCCGTAGTGCTGGGTCAAAACGGGCTTGCCTCAGGGAACCGTGAGGCGGGCACGATGACGATTGAAAACTCTACCTTTGCCCCCGATGGCGAAGGCGTGAAACTCTACCGAAGCGAACGACCCGGCCTCACGCTCCGCAACGTTTCGTTCCCCACTGCGGGTGACCAAGACCCACCCGTGATTTACGCGGGCTCGACACCAGTGATTGAATAGCCTATGCCGGGTTTGTCCAGTTTTTTGTACCCTCTAACTGGACAAATTGAACCTAAATAGCCCCTAAAGACCTGATTCGGTAATAGGGGCTATTTCATGTTTCCGAGGAAGAACAGAAGTACGATACCGGAAATGAATCCCGAGGCGAAAGCGTTGACTAGATCAATCACGTCAATCAGCATACCCCAAATACCCAGTGGTGTATTTTTGTGCGGTATAGTGACGTTGATGCACATTTTGTATGCACTTTTATGGCTGTGGTTAGGAGGAATTGTAGGATTCCTAGTGGCTAACTGGTGTCGCGCCATTAAGACCATGAACGAAACCATTCCTCCTCATATCGTGGAGGCGTTACGTAAGGTAGATGCTGAGTTTCCTGATGAAGGACCAACATCACAAGAAGAAGTGGTTAGGTTAAGTAAAGAGATATGTGATCTCGTACTAGGGGTTGATAGGGATAATCAAGGTACCGCTTATCCGTTTTGGGTTATTGCGGTAAAGGCAGGGGCTGTTGGTGGTATTCGTATAGTCTCAGAAGGGTTATGGTTCAGTGGACCCAGGGCACAAGAGCATCTGGAAAACAAGGCTCACAGGTACCCGAAATCAGCATTTGTGTACTGTGAATCCGCTCACAATTCCTATGGTGGACTACGCTACCTGTATGACTTAACCAAGGAACTTCGTAAAGTATTGGAGAAGGGTGATGCCGAGAAAGTCTGACAATATCATTCGTGTAGGGGACAAAGTACATGTACTGCGTACTACTCAGGATATAAAGCGTGTTGGTTATGCGCTGGTACCATCAGAGATAACGGAGGAAATGCTTGCTGAAGTTCCTATGTACAACAAAATACTGAATAGTATCGGATTGTCGAAAGAGGAAGATAAGATTATATGGTCATCTGTGTTAACCCATAAAGCTGAGCATAGTATACTTGATGCTCTCAAGTACGATTACTGTGTTCGACGACAGTTTGGAGGTAATGAACGCACGATTCATAGATATAAGTACCATGTACCAAAGGGAGAGTATTACGTGCTAGAGAAGCAAGTTAAGGTGACAGGTACTCGCTATGACGGATACATGGACTACTGGAATCACGACTATGACTCGGGCGGTCTTAATAACGCTAAGAGGGTTACTATTCTGACTATCTGTAAAAATAGACGACGTGGATTTGACAGTACCTACAAAATTCTGTCAACAGAATGTGTGAAGGTACCCGAAGAAACTAGCTAAGGGTACCTTCATGGAACCTTCTTAGTCTTGTACTAGG